>Ga0099827_10002024_pt1 | contig 10976 bp, 8 predicted proteins | sample CZO8metaG_FD_79339 | JGI IMG/M metagenome (GOLD analysis project Ga0099827, IMG submission 79339) | Vadose zone soil microbial communities from the Eel River Critical Zone Observatory, Northern California, USA - CZOApr15con1.8 metaG | ecosystem: Environmental > Terrestrial > Soil > Vadose zone ...
GAGCCAGAAGCCGCATAACCGGTACTTCCAGGACCTGCCCGACGACGTCATCTCCGACGACACCCGATGCCTGCAGGCATTGCAACGGCGGCACCTCGCCGTCCCGCTACACCACGACCGGGCCGAGGGCACAGCAACCCTCGACGCGGCCGAGCCGTCAGTGCGCGCCAAGATCACCGAACTGTGGCTGGCCGGACGCGGAATCCCGCCAGACGAGCGGGCGTCCTACCAGGCTGTCGTAGAGGAACTGTGGGCAGGCGAGCCGCCGCAGGTGGCGGGGCAGGCGCTGCGCATGGCGGCCGACGGGCTGAGCCGCGACGCGGTCCTGGACAAGCTCGTCCAGGACCGCTAGCTGCGCCCCGCAAGGCGCTGTCCGCCGACCGCAGGCGGATGCACACGCCCGGCGGTAGAGTCGCTGCCGTAAAGGATCCCGCCTGGGAGGGGTGCATGGATCGCACGGCGCGGGAACGGCTGGCTAAGCTGCTCGACGACGCGGAGGAGCCCGGGGCGTTCAGCGCACAGATCCGGCACCGGCGGACGCGCAGCAGGTTGAGGTCGATGGCGTCGGGGTCGTGCAGACTCCGGTGCGTGCGCCGCCTGCACGCGATGCTGGTATATGGCAAAGGACAGTTTTTCCTGCCGTATCAGGACTCGGAGAAGGACGACGCAATGTTCGGCACGCTGGTCGTGTCGTTGCCTTCGGCCCACGGGCGTAGGGCTGTTCGGTAACGACCAGAGCACACTGAGCGGCAATATGGCGATTTTATCCTCTTTTCGGTACGCAAGCTCCCCCAGATTGAGGATGTATCCACCGAGGAATCTGTCACCTAGACGGTCGCGCAGCAGGCGAAGCCCGTTCAGGTCAGGGTCCTTGATCCTGGTTCCGGCCTTGATCTCGAACCCGGCTACCCGGCCGTCCCAGGTCTCCAGAACGAGGTCGGCCTCGTCCCCGCTCTCGGTACGGAAATGGGACGCCGTGATCACTTCGTCTGACCAGCTGACCTGCTTAAGGATCTCCCCGACGGCGAAGGTCTCGACGAGGTGCCCGTATTCGGTCAGAGCAGCCGGGTTCCGGCTGTTTATCTTCGTCGCGCTGAGCCCGAGGAGCCATCCCGCCAACCCCGAATCGATGACGTGCACCTTCGGGTGAGCGGCAAGGCGCTTGCCCAAGGTCTCCCCCCAAGCTGGCAGCCGCTGGATCATGAACGCCGCTTCAAGCAGTGTCGCGTATCTGTTCGCCGTGCTGCTTTCCAGGCCGGCGGCCTGTCCGGCCTTGGTGATATTGAGCAACTGGCCAGTCTGCGCTGCGAACTGACGCAGCAGGCGGGGCAATGCTTCTCGCTGACGAATGGAAGCGATATCCAGGACATCGCGCATGACCACGAGGTCAACGTAATCAGCGAACCACGACGTGCGCGCCCGCGCAGTTCGCCGCTGGAGGATCATCGGAAAGCCTCCGGCCAGGATCCGGTTCAGATACTCGTCTCTGGCACAGGTCCGGACTGGGACAGACGGCATCCGGTCCGGTTCTTGCCAGAGAAGATCCACGAAACGCTCGCGGTGACCGTAAAGCTCTCCCTGAGACAGGGGAAGCACGTTCATTACATGCGCGCGCCCGGTTAGTGACTGCGCGGCCTGCGGCAGCACGGTGTACCTCGTAGAACCGGTCAGAACGAAGCGCCCCGGCCTGGTGTCCTGGTTCAGCTCGGCCTTGATCGCGTCCAGGATCTCCGGGACATGCTGGAACTCGTCGATGAGCACCGGTTCCGGTCCCGAGACGAGGAACCCCGGGTCCGCGGCCGCGGCCGCACGCACGTCTGGCCGGTCCAAGTCGAATGCTGGCCGCCCGAACTCGGTGGCAAGGCCTGCGAGGAGCGTGCTCTTGCCGACCGTGCGTGGTCCGGTGAGGATGACCACAGGTTCTTCGGTGACGCGCTGAAGTACCACTTCGAGCAGACGTCTGGGGAGCAGGCCGCTAGCTGCGTTCACGCAGTACAGGCTGCCATGTAAAGGTGCTCGCTGGCGACGTTCTGGGAAGACTCACATATCTCTTCTGGGAAAACTTACAAACGAAATCTGGGAAAACTTAACGGTGTGGTAGCGGTCCCAGGGGAAGGTTTCGGCGATGGCGTGCGCGGCGCCCATGGACAGCCCGGTCATGGCGTGCAGGAACTTGCGGAGGCGTTCCTGGTCCTGGTACAGGGCGGCGGAGAAGTCCTCGCCGGACTTGGCCTCGTTCTGGGGGCAGCCAGTGCGCAGCGCCTCAGTGAGCGAACCCCAGAACGGGTAGAGCCGGGCGTTGGCCATCTCCAGCATCGCACCGATGTAGGACGGCTTGGCGCGGTCGAGAAACAGGCCGGTGGCCAGATCCGCAACGCCTCCCCCAGGTCGGCCGCGGCCACGGCCGGCGTCCCGGCGAGTCGGCTCACCTCTGCCCTCGCGATGAGCATCCAGGCGTCGTCCGACCGACAAGAGATCGGTTCAAGGAGGGCCTGTGCCTGGTCCAGCAGTCGGCGGGCGGCGGCGAACTGGCTGCGCGGTGCGAGCAACATGGCCTGCATCGCCTGGCATTGAGCCCGGGCATCAGGCTCGACAGATGCGGCCAGTACCACCTCTGTCATCTGCTGCGCCTCCTCGAAGCGGCCTTGCGCATACAGCGCCTCGGCCAGCAAGTTGGCGATGTTGGCGACAAATCTCTGCTCCCCCATGGCACGCAAGGCGTCGTATCCCTGCCGCAGGCATTGCTCCGCCGCGGCCGGATCTCCGATGGCAAGTTCCACGACACCGGCCGGGATCGCGCTTTCCGCCAACGCCAGCGTGGCGCCGAAAGTGGTGAATACGGACCGGGTTCGCGCTAGCGCCGCGCGGGCGTCGGCGAACCGCCCCGTGTAGGCGTACAAGATGGAGAGCGGCTTCAGGAGGTCCGCCTCGGCCCACAAGTCCTTGCCGACTTCCTGCAGCAGCTGCTCGGCGCGGATGGTCGCGGCATCAGCTGGGATCGTCAGGCTGATAAAGGTGACGGCGAGCCAGTGACTAGCTCGCATCTGCGCGCGGTGGTTCCCGCTTAGCCGAGCACAGGCAATAGCACGCTCGAGAACTTCCGCGTCAGCAGGCGCATCGGAAAGCCAGAACCGCAGCTTGCCCGCCATCGTCAATGCTTCGGCCAGCCCTTCCAGATCACCTTCCGCTTCCAGGATGGCTGCCGCCGCTTCGCAGTTCGCCAGCGCCTCGGCGTTGAGGCCTATCGCACGAGGATGGCGAAGCGCTCCGGGTCGGTCAGCGACTCGCGGACGGCCGCTTCATCGCCACGGTCATGGGCCTGCATCAGGACTCTGGACCCTGGCGGGGCGAGATCTCATTGATCATCAGCTATCACGGGTGACCTTCCCTACATTGACAGGACACCCGCTTATGCCAGCAGCACGTTGCCTTGTTCCCTGGGCGGCCTAGCGGCGCCAGCATTATCTAGCGCAAAGCTTTCTCCTCAATTATTTAAAAAGATTTGCGCGGGCTTGTGACCCCGCTCCCCGAGGATGATCAATGCCGGAGCGGGCTACGGGCTCATGCCGCGCAGTGTCCTGGCTTTGCCCCAGGTGCCGTCTTTCTGGGTGTCGAGGAACGGCTCCTCATCGGTCTTGGTGCTGTACGACCCGCCGATGCTGCAGTTACCGGGGGCGCCGCAGGACAGGGCGGGCAGGGCGACGCCGGTGCCCAGGTTCACCAGGGAACCCGGCACGCGCAAGGGCTTTCCCCAGGTGCCGTTCTTCTCGGCCATGACGAAGACCGCCTTGGCGGTGTACATGGCGTGCCGGATGCCGTAGTTACCGGCGGCGGTGCAGTTACCCGCTGAGAAGCAGGCGAGCCCTGCGAGAAAGGCATCCTGGCCGGCGTTCAGGGCGGCAACGCCGGGAAGAGCCCCGGCCTGGCCCCACGCCCCGTTCTTCTCACTGACGACGAACACCTGGTCGCCGTGCTCGGCAAGATAGCCACCGCCGAGGGTGCAGTTACCGGAGGACGGGCAGGACAAGGTGGTCTCGAAGGGGTCGGACATGGCGGCGGATGCCCGGATCAGCACGGGCGCGCCCCACGTGCCCTGGGCCCGGCTGATCACGAAGACCTGCCCGCCGCCGGCAGTGCTGCTGTAAGAGCCGGTGGCCGTGCAGTTGCCGCCCGGCCAGCACGACAGCGCGCCGATGCCCGCAACCTCCGCCACGGCCGCGATAGCCGGGAACGTCTGCGCCGCACTCCAGACGCCATTGTCCTGGACGGCGGCGAAAGCCTCCGACGTGCTGTTCGTGTAGTAAAGTCCGCCGATGGCGCAGTTGCCGCGCGAGCCGCAGGAAAGGGCCTTCAGCTCGACGTCGAAAGCTCCGAGCGCGGCAAAAGCCCCGGATCGGCTCGGCCGTTCCCCAGGCGCCGTTCTTCTCGCTGACGACGAACATATTGTCGCCAGTATCGCGTCCCTGATAGTTCCCGGCCGCAGTGCAGTTCCCGGCCGAGTACCAGCCCGCCCCGTAACGAGCCAGGTCAGACCCTGCAGCGGAATTTGAGAGGTACTACAGGCCCTAGGCCATCAAGGTCCGCAGATGCCGGGCATCGGCCTTGTCGGTCTTAGCCCGCGACCGCGCACCTGCAGAAACGAGCCGCCAGGGTGGGAGCCGGAACCTCCGCCCGGGTGGTCATGTCAGTCCGCGCTGGCGCTTCGCATCCAGTCGGGGCCGACATCGGTCACGTCATATCCGCGTGGGTAGGTGGCAAGGGCGAGACGGTGCGGGCGGCCGTCCGGGCGCGGCGGGAAAAGTCGCAGAATCCGGCCTCGCAACCGCAGGACTGAGGTGGCCATCCTGCGATCCCGGCCGGAGGGGAAGGGCAGGCCCACCGCCTGGAGGACGGGGGCGTCCAGGACGGCCAGTGAGAAGCGGCGCATCAAAGGTTTAAGCGGGCGGCGCACCGGGCGCGGCAGCATATCGGCGGAGATATCCATGGCGGCGGCGGCCAGGCGGCGGCTGCTGAGCGTGCAGGCGAAGTGCTGGTCTTCATAGCGTTGCGCGAACTCGGCGAACCCGTCGAACGTCGAAGGAATGTCTTTGATGCCCATGAGGTGAGCCAGGCGCTTGCCGTAAGCTGTAATTGCCTGTTCTTCGTGAGCGCTCAGGCACCGCCAGCCATATTGGTTGATCCAGAGGGCCGGGACGACGATGTACAGGGCGATAATGTAGAGGCTGTCGTCGTTGCTGATACGGTAGCGCCGGTGCATCTGGTTCATCCGCCGCAGGTACACGCGGCCTTCACGGCTCTCCATGCCACGACGGCCGATCTCGTAGAGGATCAGCAAGGTATCGTCGGCCCGTTTTTGCGTGTGGTGGACGATTTCGCCTGTCTCATCAAGCAGCCTGGCGATGCTAGGAATACCGAAGGTGCGAAAAAAGGCCAGCGACGCCGCCTGCCAGTAATCCCAGGGAAACTCGTAATCGGTGATCAGGCGGAATATCGCTTCAAAGTCTGTGTCAGGGTCCAGGCGTTCTATCTGCTGAAGCCTGGCGAACCGGCGGGTGCGGCTAGGGACGGGTGCGCTCATGTCGGCCTCGCTCAACGACGGGTGCGGCTTGGGAGGCAGCATCAGCGGCAGCCGGGGCACTGTAGCGCGCGGTCCGGCGGCACCAGTCGTAGTGCCCCCTCATCCAGGTCCGCAGAATGTCCAGATAATGGAGCAGGGTGGCCGGAGCGCCGCTCCGCACGGTCTCTTCCAGCCGCAGGTAGGAGTCCATGGTCTCATCATGTATGCGTACCGCTTCCGTCATAGCCGGCCGGGCGCCGGCCCCGCCGTTCGACCGGAGCAGGGAGGGCAGGTTCACAATCAGGTTATTGACCGATGCCTCCCGGATCGCGGAGTGAATGTCATTGCACCACGCCATCTGGTATGCGGCCAGGCTGGAAAGCAGGCGCACATCCGGGCGTGACAGCTCTTCGGCCGAAACCGCACAGCCGGCAACGATCTCGGAAAGCGTGACATAGGGGGCGGAAGCAATGTTATATAGACGATTCGTAATGTATCCAGCCAATGTTGGTAATTTGCCCGTGGAGCGGAACGCAGGTTCGTAAAGATAGCTGTAAAACCACAGCGTCATTTGGTTGCAGAACCGGCCGAACTGCTCAGCCCCGGCCACTTCCCGCGTTTCTTCAAGGAGCTTCAGCGGCACGCTGAGCCGGTGCCGCCGGTCGATGTCCGCCCATCGGCACAGCGGCGGGAGGCCATCCGGCATGAACACCGAGATAGCGGCCATGGCCGCGTCGGCCGCCGCCAGGCGCTGGTCAGGACTGTCGCTCTCGTCGAAGAATTCGTCGTCGTAGAAGAAACCGAACGCCAGCCATCGCGCATAGAGGCACAGGCGCTCCCATCCGGCGTCCGGGCACACGCGCGCCGCAAACGTTCCGTAGCCCGATCTGCAGTGGCGGCGCAGCTGGTCCGGCCGCTTGTGCATGCCGCTGGAGGCCATCCAGTCGGCGACGTACGCGTCCAGCGCATCAGCGAACGGGCTCATCCGCGGCGCGACCGGGCAATACAACTCCTGCGGATACGCTGCCTCACTATTCACCCGCTAACCCCCCTCACCTCATCTCCGAAAGATCAGCGGGAAGCCGGCTCGCCGCCATCCCTGATGGGCTACGGATGAGTCGTAGTGATCGATCACATCTACCAAGAAAGTGACTAAGATCACTACTCTCCCCAGCGTGGTGGGGTGCTGTTCCGCGTCGTGCTGGGTGGGCATTACGGCGTCGCGCTGGGTGGCATCACGGGTGACGGGAAAGGCCCGCCGATGGTGCCGGCGGGGCCTGTGGGGCTCGATTACCGGATTGGGCCTGGCAGGGCCGGTGGGCTGGGATCATCGCTGTGTGATCATTTCGGTCGTCTACTGCTCGTGCGGTGCCTGCTGGACTGCCTGACGGGGCCCGGGGCCGGATGTCCAAGGACGCCGAGCTTTTGGTGCTGCGTCACGAGAACGCCGTGCTGCGCCGACAGGCTGGCCGGGTCCGTTACCAGCCCGCCGGCCGGCTGTGGCTTGCGGCGCTGTCGCGGCTGATCCCCGCCGGCGATCGGGCGGGGTCTTCCCGGTCACGCCCGCGACGCTGCTCGCCTGGCACCGCCGGCTGGTGGCACGCAAGCAGGACTACGCGAGCCGCCGGCGTCCCGGACGGCCATCCACGGCCGCCGTGATCCGCAAGCTCGTGATCCGCATCGCGACGGAGAACCCGACGTGGGGGCACCGGCGAGTGCAGGGCGAGCTCGTCAGGCTCGGCCACCCGATCGCCGCCTCCACGGTGTGGCAGATCCTGCATGATGCCGGGATCGATCCCGCGCCCCGCCGCACCGGGCCGACCTGGAGGCAGTTCCTGGCGGCGCAGGCCCGCAGCATAATCGCCATCGACTTCATACACGTGGACACCGTGCTGCTCCGCCGCGCCTGCGCCCTGATCGTGATCGAGCACGGCACCCGCCGGGCCCACCTGGCGGGCGTCACCGCGCACCCGGACGGCCCGTGGACGACGCAGGCCGCCCGCAACCTCCTGATGAACCTGGGCCAGCGCACATCTTCAGTCAAGTTCCTGATCAGGGACGGCGCGGGCCAGTTCACCAGCTCCTTCGACGCCGTGTTCACCGCGGCGGCATCAGGATCCTGGCCAGCCCGCCGCAGGCTCCCAGGGCGAACGCGATCTGCGAAGGATGATCGGCACCCTGCGCCGGGAGCTCCTTGACCGGTTGCTGATCGCCAGCGAGCACCATCTGCGCCATGTCCTGACCGAGTACCTGCGGCACTACAACACCGCCCGGCCGCACCGTGCCCTCGGCCAGCTCACCCCAGCCCAAGCAGGCACCTGCCCACCCGAGCCGGTCAACCTAGCCGACCACTGCATCCACCGGAAGCAGGTCCTCGCAGGACTCACGCACGAGTACTACGCCGCTGCGTAACTACCCACAGCACACTTCGAATCGTGTTTCCGAGCCCTGCGGGATCATTCAGCCACGGATAGTGACGCCAACGTAGGGCACGCGAACGCCGACAGCTCGCTCACCGGTCCTGGCTCGCTGCTCTGGCACCGATGCAGTTGTGATTCAGCAGCGCCCTGGCTCTTCCTGCGCCAGACGCAGAACCTGCGCGCTCGGTCGGTAAAATTCTCAAGCATTGGTCTCCCCGGAGCGTCTGTCCTAGCGTTTCCATCCTCCGGATGGACATTGGCGGCAGAGGGCGCCGGCTGGCGTTGCCTGATCGATGAGGGGAACTGGACTGCCTCGGCTCTGGCCAGGTTAAGGTCGGCGCCGAAGCAGTCCAGGAACTGGTGCGCGATTCCGGCGTCCTGCCGGAGCATTCCTCCCCCGGCGGTGGCCGGCGGGGTGGTCGGCGGTCGGGGCCTTGGATCGGTACGGACTGGCGCCCGGGAATCCGGCTAGCTCGGTCGGGATCCGGATCAGCGGCGGCTGGGAATCGCGTCACCATCTGTCCAAATCGGCGCGCGGGGGTCACGGTCATCACCCGCAGCGCAGCACCCGCATTGGCGTGCCAGGCCGCGCCTGGCATGCCACCGGACCCGGCCACGTCAGCGCCGTTGATCCGGCGGTCACAAGAAGACCATCGCAGACCTGGGTCGATGCGGCAGCCGGGCTGGCTCTGCGCGGTGGTCGGCGAAGGGGCGTCGCGGGGCGTAGGTCAGGCCGGTGACCGATCGCACCGGGGGCCACTTGGGCCACTGACCGGCGCTTGGGAAACTTTAGCGCTCCGGTCCTCTGCATCCCTTGCAGGGAAGTGAGGGAGAGTGTACAGACGTGGTAAGGACGGTGTTTGCCAATGAAACGGCATCACAAAGGCTTGGCAAGGACCGTTTTGCGCTAGCGAAGGGAGACTCGAGGATGAGCATCTTTCGGCGGCTCAGCCTTCCTGTGGTGATCGTCGCCGCGCTCGCTGTGTGGCCCGCTTCGGGCGCCATGGCCGGGTTGCCGGGGCAGGTTCCGCTCAGCGGGACGGGCTCCGCGCAGACGGGCGACTTCACGCCGTCGGGCGCGGGCGATGTCACCCAGCAGGAGTTCGCGACCGGTGACGACGAGTCGGGGCCCGACCCGTCCAACGGGACAATCAGCTTCTCAACGGGCACCGGTGGCGGCCCGTCGGTCTCAAGCGGAAAGAAAGCGAAGTCGAACCCGACATTCGACTTCGGCTTCGAGGGCCTGAACCACTACCAGTCGCGCTACACGCGGGGCGGAAACCAGTTCTCCCTCGAGCCGCCCGACCAGGGCATGTGCGTCGGCAACGGCGATGTCCTCGAGACCGTCAACGACGCGTTCAACGTCTACAGCGCCGCGACCGGAGCGTCGGTGCTTCCGGACAATACCGCCGCCAACATCGTGAGCGGCTTTCCGCGGAATGTGAACCACACGATCGACCTGAACTCCTTCTACGGCTACCCGCCTGCGATCAACCGCTCGACAGGGGTCCGTGGCCCGGAGGTGACCGACCCGTCGTGCCTGTTTGACCCGCAGACGCAGCGGTTCTTCGTCCTCGCCTTGACGCTCGAGCCCCAGGTCCCTGGCCCATGCCAGGGTGTCTTCTCCTGCGTGAACCACCTCGATCTGGCGGTGAGCCAGACGAACGACCCGACGGGTAGCTGGAACATCTACCGGATCGACGTCACCAACGACGGCACCAATACGGGTGGCGTGAACCCAGGCCCGTATCTCGGCGACTACCCGCACATCGGCGCCGACGCGAACGGGATCTACCTCACGACCAACGCGTATCCGTGGCACGGCAGCGGATTCAGCGGGGCGCAGGTCTATGCGCTGTCGAAGACGCAGCTCGCCGCGGGCGCCTCGAGCGTGACGATGCAGCACATCGACACCTCCGGCATGGTGAACGCTCCGAGTGACGCGGGTTCGACGCAGCCGGGCTTCACTCTCTGGCCCGCACAGTCGCCCGGGACGTCGCAATTCAACGTCGCGGACAACGGCACCGAGTACTTCCTGAGCTCGAATGCCGCCGACGAGACGCAGAACCCGGTCTCCGGCACCGCCGGGACCCGCACCTCCAGCAAGCTCATCGTGTGGACGCTGACGAACACCGCGTCGCTGAACACGGCGACCCCGGCGGTCAGCCTCAGCAACAACATCCTGACCGTCGGCCAGTATGGCGTCCCGCCGAAGCAGCAGCAGCCCGGCTCGGGTACCACCCCGGCCGCGGCCGTGCCCCAGGGTCACTGCCTCAACGACGAGACGACCCCGCTGTTCAACGGCCAGACTGGCTGCTGGAAGCTGCTCGTCGGCGCGACCGCCCACGCGGCGGGGGCCGCGGTTGTTACGAGTCCGGACTCGAACGACACGCGGATGCAGCAGGTAATGTACTCAAACGGCAAGCTCTGGGGCGCGCTCGACACGGCGCTCAACCCCGATGGCGGGCCCCAGCGGGCCGGCGTCGCCTGGTACATCGTGAGCCCGGCCACGCCCAAGGTCGTCCTCTCGGGCTACCTCGGGGCGAGCGGCCACGACTTCACGTATCCGGCGATCGGCGTCACTGCAAGCGGCCGCGGCGTGATGGCCTTCACCGACACGGGTGACACCACGTACCCGAGCGCGGCGTACGCGCCGATCGACGCGCACGCCGGCGCCGGCGCCTGGACCGACGTCCCCGGTGGCCTCGGCGCTGCCGCAGACGACGGGTTCACCGGCTACAAGCAGCAGGTGTTCCCGAACCGCGTCCGCACACGCTGGGGCGACTACGGGGCGGCGGCGGTCGACGGCAACTCGGTCTGGATCGCCAGCGAGTACATCGCCCGCACCTGCGACTACACCGACTGGGGCGGCCCGTTCTTCGCCGGCGGCACCGGCGACAACCTGCTCGGCACGTGCGGTGGCGCGAGCCACGGCCCAGGCTCGCGGACCGCGATCGCGAACTGGTCGACCCGGATTAGCAAGCTGACGCCCTAACGGC
>Ga0099827_10002028_pt1 | contig 10970 bp, 8 predicted proteins | sample CZO8metaG_FD_79339 | JGI IMG/M metagenome (GOLD analysis project Ga0099827, IMG submission 79339) | Vadose zone soil microbial communities from the Eel River Critical Zone Observatory, Northern California, USA - CZOApr15con1.8 metaG | ecosystem: Environmental > Terrestrial > Soil > Vadose zone ...
ACCGGGCGGATCACCTCGCCCCCGATCTTCGACGTGCTCACGGTGCTCGACAAGCGCGAGAGCCTGGCCCGTCTGGCGGATCAAGCGGCGTCCCACACCGGCGGCGCTCCGATCGCCGCCCAGTGAAAGGTCGAGCGCTTCGGGTGAGCGCTTCGGGCACCGCCCGCTCAATGAAATTTGAAAGGCTCGCGTGACTTGGCCGTCCCGGCCTCCGGAAGATTCCCGCGCGGAGATCATACCTGTTTTACACCCAGCGCCAGCCGCGGAGCGGTGCATCTTGCAGTGCACACTAGGATAGGCTACGCAACCATCAACCTCTCCCGCGGGCTTGCCGAGGCTCCCACCCAGCCCAAGCGCTCCAACGGGGGCGCGCAGTCCGCCGGGCGACACACCAAGGGCCTCGATCATGGACGCAAAGACCGGCGCCAACATCAAATCCGGCAAATTGACCGTCGACGAGAAGGGCTGGTCATTCCCGATCTACGAGGGGACGATCGGACCGTCGGTGCTCGACATCAGCAAGCTCTACGCCGAGAGCGGGATGTTCACTTACGATCCCGGCTACACCTCGACCGGGAGCTGCGAGTCCAAGATCACCTATATCGACGGCGACGAGGGTATCCTGCTCTATCGCGGCTATCCGATCGAGCAGCTGGCGGAGCACGGCGATTTCCTCGAGACCTGCTACCTGCTGCTCTACGGCGAGCTGCCGACCGCCGCGCAGAAAACCGACTTCGACAATCGGGTGACGCGCCACACCATGGTGCACGAGCAGATGAGCCGGTTCTACCAGGGATTCCGGCGCGATGCTCACCCGATGGCGGTGATGACGGGTTGCGTCGGGGCGCTTTCCGCCTTCTACCACGACTCGACCGACATTTCCGACCCGTATCAGCGGATGGTGGCGTCGCTGCGCATGATCGCCAAGATGCCGACGCTCGCCGGCATGGCCTACAAGTATTCGATCGGCCAGCCGTTCATCTATCCGAAGAACGAGCTCGATTACGCCACCAACTTCCTGCGCATGTGCTTCGCGGTGCCGTGCGAGGACTACAAGCCCAATGCGGTGCTCGCCCGCGCCATGGATCGCATCTTCATCCTGCACGCCGACCATGAGCAGAACGCCTCGACCTCGACGGTGCGGCTTGCCGGCTCCTCCGGCGCCAATCCGTTCGCCTGCATCGCGGCCGGCTGCGCCTGCCTGTGGGGTCCGGCGCACGGCGGCGCCAACGAGGCGGCGCTCAACATGCTGGCCGAGATCGGCAAGCCCGAGCGCATCCCGGAATACATCCGGCGCGCCAAGGACAAGAACGACAGCTTCCGTCTCATGGGCTTCGGCCACCGGGTCTACAAGCACTACGACCCGCGCGCCAAGATCATGCAGAAGACCTGCCACGAGGTGCTCAACGAGATCGGAATCAAGGACGATCCGCTATTCGACGTCGCCCTGGAACTCGAGCGGATTGCACTCCATGACGAATATTTCATCGAGAAGAAGCTCTATCCGAACATCGACTTCTACTCCGGCATCACGCTCAGGGCGATGGGCTTCCCGACCACCATGTTCACGGTGTTGTTCGCGGTTGCCCGCACCGTCGGCTGGATCTCGCAATGGAAGGAAATGATCGAGGACCCGCACCAGAAGATCGGCCGCCCGCGCCAGCTCTATACCGGCGCCACGCAGCGCGATTACGTCCCGATCTCCCGAAGGAAGTAGCAGCGAATAGCGAATAGCAAATAGCGAGTAGTAAGCACGCCACCCGCTATTCGCCACTCGCTATTCGCTATTCGCCATCCGCCCAGTTGCAACATCCACCACGATGTCGGCCGCCCGCGCCGCCGGCACCCGTGATCCGATTTCCATGATCGCATCGAGGCGGGCGAACGCCTCGACCTGCCGCCGTCGCTCAGGGCCATCAACAAGGAGCGGCAGCAGCGCATCGGCAAGCCGCGCGCTGGTGCAATCGCGCTGGAGGAATTCCGGCACGACATTCTCCCCGAGCACCAGATTGGCCAGGATCACCGAGGAGAGCCGTTTCGCGATCGCCCGTCCGAACACCAGGTATTCGAGCGGCGAGATCTTGTAGGCCGCAACCATCGGAACCCCGGCGAGCGCGAGCTCCAGCGTCACGGTGCCCGACTTGGCGAGCGCCGCCGTTGCGATGCGGAACGCCGCCTGCTTGTCGGCCGTTTCGACGACGATGCGCGGGCGCACCGGCCAGCGCTCGGTCGCCGCTCTGATCGGGTCGAGCAGATGCGCCACGGTGGGCACGATGACCTCGATGGCGCCGATCCGGCGCGTGACCCGGGCGACCGTGTCGGCAAAGATCTCCAGCAGCCGTCGGAGCTCGCCGGCTCTGCTTCCCGGCAGCACCAGCAGCACCGGAGGCGCCGCCTGCCGCCGCTGCGCTTCCGCCGCGTTCGGCCGCAGATCGACTGCGCGCTCGGCCAGCGAATGTCCGACATAGGTGCAAGGCGGACCGCCGAGCCGTTCATGCACCACCGGCTCGAACGGCAGCAGCGCCAGGATGTGATCGATATAGCTCCGCATCGCCCGCGCCCGGCCCGGCCGCCACGCCCAGACCGACGGCGAGACATATTCGACGATCGGGATCGTCGGATCGCGGGCGCGCACCCGCCGTGCGATTGGACAAGTGAAGGCCGGACTGTCGATGATGACGAGCACGTGCGGCTGCGCCGCCACGACGGCGCGCACGGTCTCGCGCATCCGCCGCAGGATGTTCGGAAGGCGGCGCGGGATCGCCGTGAACCCGATGATCGGGATATCGTTGATCGAATAGAGGCTCGTGACCCCTTCGGCGGCCATGGCGCGCCCGCCGACGCCCGCAAAGCTCACCGGCCCGCCGGCGCGTTGCCGGAGCGCGCGCATCAGGTCGGCGCCGAGCCGGTCGCCGGACTCTTCGGCGGCGACCAGAAAGACCTTCAGTGTTGCCATCGGCAGGTCGGGCCGCGCCAGCTCGGTCATCGTTCGGGCGCCTCGTGGCGCACCCCGAGGACGAAGCATCTGGCGTCATCGGCCAGCGCCGCGATCCGCTCGGCTTCCGCGACGATCGTGCTGCCTGCGATCACCGCCACGCCCACCAGCCCCGCGCGTGCGGCGCCCTCGATCGTCTGCGGCCCGATCGTGGGCAGATCCATGCGGCGGTCCTGGCCGGGCGTCGGCGCCTTGACGAGGACGCCGCCGACCGCGCGAATTCGCCCACCGCCCCGCAACTCGGCGAGGCGCGCAAGCATATTGTCGGTCCCCTCCGCGGCCTCGACGGCGAGCACGCGACGACGCGCCACGACCACCGCCTGGCCGACGTCGAACGGACCGGTCGCTCGCAGGAATGCAAGCCCTTGCGCGATGTCGTCCTGATCGGCCGCGTTCGGTTGGTAGCGGCCGAGCGGCCCTTCCGGCATCAAGATTTGCGGGGCCACGTCGTGGGCGCCGAGCACCCTGAACCCCTGCTCCTCGAAAACGCTCGCGATGCCCGAGAGCAAGCGGCTGTCTCCACCGCGAAACAACCGGATGAACCGCGGCAGCAGCGGCAGGGTATGGGCGTCGGGCCACAAGTCCCTGAACGCCGGCCGCACGATGCTCCCGATGAACACCAGGTCGCGGCAGCCCGCGCGCCGGGCGAGGCGACACACCGTGCCGATCTGGCTGACCGCAACCCAGTGATGCGGGTAGCCGGCAACGCGCTCCGCATCCGCCGATCCGCGCAGCGCGAACAGCACGACGCCGCGGCCGCGTTGCTTAGCGGCGTCCGCCACCGCGAACGGCAAGCTGCCGGCGCCGCAGACGATGGCGAGCGGCCCCTCGACCGGCGGCGCGCCGGCTGACAGCGCGGTGCTCATGCCGGCGCGGTCGGATCGGCTGCCGCCATCACCGACCTCATGGCACCATGGCGCCGACTTCGGCCTCGGCGACGATATGCCCCGCGACCTTCGCCTCGCCGCGGAACCACCACATGTTCCGTTTCCGAGCGATCTTGGTCATATGATACTCGATCGTATCTCCCGGCAGCACCGGCCGGCGGAACTTGGCCTTGTCGATGGTGAGGAAATAGACGTTCTGAGGACGGTCGCCGCCCAGCTTCGACAACACGCAGAGCGCGCCCGCAGTCTGCGCCATGCCTTCGATCACCAGTACGCCGGGAAACACGGGATTCCCGGGGAAATGCCCGAGGAACTGCGGCTCGTTGATCGTCACGTTCTTGAGCCCGATCGCCGATTGGTCACCTCGCATGTTGATGATGCGATCGATCATCAGGAACGGATAGCGGTGCGGCAACGCCTTCAGAATGGTCGCGATGTCAGCCGCCTCGAGCGTTGTCGACGCTTCGTCCATGCATGTTCCTCGTTTGCCGCGTTCGGCGCCGCCGGCGCCATAGCTGCGCGCGGGCTAGCGTGCCACTCCACCGGCTCGCGAGCCCGTATTGCTGGATTATTGTGGCCGACCGGGACGAGGTTGTCGATCTTGGTTCCCTCGCCGATCGCAATTGCCGCTGCAACGCGACCGAACCCATCCCGGCCGATGCGGCAGCCGGGATGAACGTCATCCAGCCGGCGCGGTCAGAATCTCGTGCCGCCGCCGAAGCGGAACCGCTGGATTCGGTCGTATGGCTCCGACGTCAGCGGGAACGAATAATCGAAGCGCAGCGGCCCAAACGGCGACTCCCAAAGGAGGCCGACGCCAACGGACGACCTGATATGCATGGCATTGTCGACCGGGCACGGCGGGGTATCGCAGAGCGAGCCTGAAAGCACTTCGCCGGTGGCAGGGAAAGAGGTCGGACCGACGTAATTCCACAACGAGCCGGCATCGGCGAACGCCGCGATCTTGATTCCCGCATCCTTGGGCAGGAAATAGACCGGCGTCTGAAACTCGACGGTCGCGCCCCAGTACATGGTGCCGCCGAGCGCGTCCCCGTACACCCCGGTGAACGGGAACTGGGTCAGATCGCGCGGACCAATGCCGGCCGGCGCGAAGCCGCGGACCAGGTTCGGACCCATTTGGAAGTGGTCGAGCATGCGCAGAGTACGGTCGCCCCAGCCGGTGATGTAGCCGCCTTGTAGGCGGAACACGCCGATGACGTCAGACACAACCTCGCGATAGGTGGCAAATTCCGCCGTGGTGCGAATGAAGTTGACGTCGCCACCCACGCCGGCGAAATCCTGCGAGAAGGTGGCGAGGAAGCCGCCGGTCGGATTCTTGTTGTTGTCGAGTGTGTTATGCGAAAGCGTGTAACCGACCAATGAGGTGATCACAGGGCCGCCCGCGAGCTCGGTCTTGGCCGCCAGGGAGGCTTCGCCGTCAGCGAAGCAATTAGTTTGAAGTCCGGCGGCATTGTTCGCCTGGAATTGCGCATTGGCGGCGAAATTTCCCAGTGCGGAGGGCGTGGGGAAAGTATTGATGAAATCCGGGTTGATGTTGTTGCAGTTGGTCAACTGGGGCGGCAGCGAGATTTCCTGCCGGTACAGCGAGTACCGCACCTGCAGGCCGAGATCTTCTCGCAGCGCGAATCCGAGTCTGGTCGCAAAGCCCATGGTCCTGGTGGAATACGAGACGTAACTCGTCGAGCTTTGGTCCTTGTAGAACAAGTCGAGGCCGAGCGCGACCCGATAGCCGAGAAAGTAGGGTTCCACGAACGACAGTTGCACGCCGCGCGAATACTGGCCGTATTGCAACGAAGCTTTTCCGTAGAGGCCGCGCCCGAGCAGATTGCGCTCGGCGATGCTGACCTCGCCCATGAATCCATCGGCGGTCGAATAGCCGCCGGCGACCGAGAACTCACCCGTCGACTGCTCTTCGAGGTCGACGTTGAGGATGACGCGGTCGGGCGCCGAGCCCGGTTCCGGCGTGATCTTCACGTTCTTGAAATAGTTCAAATTCTTCAAGCGGCGCTCGGAGCGACTGACGAGCGCACGGTTGTACGCATCGCCTTCCGCGATGTCGAACTCACGGCGGATGACGTAGTCGCGCGTGCGCGTGTTGCCCCGGATGTTGATGCGCTCGATATAGACGCGCCCCCCCTCCTCGATGAGGAAGATGATGTCGACCGTCCTTGCCTGAACATTGCGTGCCGCACGCGGTCGCACCGTGGCGAAGGCATAGCCCTGCCTGGCGGCCTCGATCGTCATCTCCTCGACGGACTTCTCGACCGCCTCGGCGTTGTACACGTCGCCGGCGAAAACCCGCAGCTTGCCCCGCAGCAGCGAGGGATCGATCGCACGCGCCGTCGACTGAACCTCGACCGAGCCGACCCGGTATTGCTCGCCTTCCTCGATCGTGAAGGTGACCACGAATCCCCTGCGCTCCGGGTCGAATTCCCCGACCGCGGACAAGACGCGCACGTCGATGAAGCCGTGCTTGAGATAGAACCGCCGCAACAGTTCACGGTCCGCTTCGACACGGTCCGGATCGTAGATGTCGGTGGTCTGCAGGAACGCCAGCAGGCCGGTTTGCGACGTCTTGATGATGTCCTTGAGCCGGAACGACGAGTAGGCGCGATTGCCGACGAAGTCGATGCTCTTGATGCCGGTCTTGGCGCCCTCGGTGATCTCGAACACGAGGTCGACGCGGTTGTTCGGCAGCTCGATGATCTTGGGTTCGATGCGAATATCGAACCGGCCGCTGCGCCGGTAGACATCGACCAGGCGCGCCACGTCGGCCTGCACCATCGGCCGGGACAGGGTGCCGCGCTCCTTCGACTGGATCTCCGCCTTGAGCTGCTCGTCCTTGACCTTCTTGTTTCCCTCGAAGGCGATCCGGTTGATCACCGGGTTTTCGACGACGGTGATGATCAGGCGGCCACCGGCAATGCTCGGCCGAATGTCCTGGAACAGGCCGGTGGCGTAGAGCGCCTTGACGCCTTCGTCGATCGCAAATGCGTCGAGGCGGCCGCCCGCTCCGGCCTTGAAGTAGGAGCGGATGGTCTCGGCATCGACCCGCTGGTTGCCCTGCACGACAATCGAGCTGATCGTGATGGCCTGCGCATAGGCGCGCTCCGTCGTGACGGACACGACCGAGGCACTCAATACAATCCCCGCCAGGACAAGGCCCACGATGCCCAGTCCTCGAGCCAGCCACTTACAGAATGTCATCCCCTACGCGCCTTTTTCGTCCCCTTTGGGCACCTTCGCCCACGAGAAAGGTCGTCACTATCCCCAGGCCGCTTTTACAGGCTTTTTCCTGTTGTGCAACCAACCCCTTTTGCCCCGTTTCCCCCTTTAGTCCCCCCAAACCCTACCCCGCTACGACGCCGTCCAGCGAGCAGCGATGTGCAAGATGTCATTATAAGTTGCAAAGATCATCAACATCACCACGATGGCGAAACCGATCCGAAAGCCGACCTCCTGCGCCCGCTCGGACAGCGGCTTACCCCGCACGGCTTCGATCCCGTAGAACAGAAGGTGACCCCCATCCAGCAGCGGCACCGGAAAAAGATTAAGCAGGCCGATCGAGATCGAAAGCACCGCAGTAAGGCTGAACAACGGCGGCAAACCCTCGGCCGCCACTTGCCCCGACACCTGGGCGATCCGGATAGGCCCACCGAGCTGGTCGGCCTTCTCGCGACCGGAGAAAATCCCGCCGATGAACGAGACCGTGCGCTCGATCACGAACCACGTCCGTTGCACGCCGATGCCGACCGCCTGCAGCGGCCCGACCGGCTGGTAGTGCTTCTCCTCCGGCCCGGGCAACCGCTCGATCCCGAGCAGCCCTTGGCGGTGCACATTGCCGAATCGATCCTTGATTTCCTTGAGCGCAGGCACCGCCTTGAGCGTGACGCGCGCGCCGCCGCGATCGACCTCGAAGATCAGGGTTTCGCCCGCGCTGGTGCTGACGATCTCCTGCATCTCCGAGAAGCTCTCGATCGCGTGTCCATTGATCGTCAGAACCACGTCCCCCGGCTGGAACCCGGCCACTGCCGCCGGACTGTCCGGCTGGATCTTGTCGACCCGCGGCGACGTAATGGGCTTGCCGTAGATCATGGCGAGCCCGGCAAAAATGACGATCGCGAGCAGGAAATTGGCCAGCGGCCCGGCCACCACGATGGCCGCTCGCGGGCCGACCGGCTGATCAACGAAGCTTTCGCGGCGCTCGTTCGCGCTCATGGCGGCAATGGCGGCCTGATCCGGCACGCTTGCGGCATTCTCGTCGCCGAAAAATTTTACGTATCCGCCGAGTGGAATAGCTGAAATCTTCCACCGGGTGCCGTGCCGATCATTGAATCCGAACAGTTCGGGACCGAATCCGATCGAAAAGGTCAGTATCCGGACACCACACCAGCGGGCCACCAGGAAATGGCCCAGCTCGTGAAAGAACACCACGAGGGTCAAAACGAATAGAAATCCGGCCGCGCCCCAACCCAGCGCGTTGATCCCTGACAGAAAGTCAAAACTCATCGTACGGATTCCCCGCCCGTTCCCCATACCTTCGGGCCAGAACTTCTTAGGATGCCTTTGCGGCAATTTCGGGCAAGAGCTCGCGGGCCAACAATCTTGAATCATGGTCAACAGATAGTGCTTGATCGAGGCTTTCGGGTTCCACCGCCCAATTTCGGCCCAGAGCGCCCTCGAGCGTGGCCTCGACCAGGGCCGTTATCCCCATAAAATCGAGCCGCCGGGCGATGAACTCTGCGACCGCCACCTCGTTTGCGGCGTTGAGCACCGTCGGCGCGGCCCCTCCCGCCTCGAGCGCGAGTCGGGCAAGCCGCAAAGCCGGGAAGCGCGTCGGGTCAGGCTCCTCGAAGCTCAGGGTCGCGGCGCGCGCGAGGTCGAGACGCGGCGCCGGCCCTGTCATGCGCTCGGGCCAGGCCAGGCAATACGCAATCGGGATGCGCATATCCGGGCTTCCCAGCTGGGCAATGAGTGAGCCGTCGCAGAATTCGACCAGGCTATGCACGATCGATTGCGGATGGACCAGGATGTCGATCTGCTCGGGTGGCAGCGCAAACAAATGGTGCGCTTCGATCAGCTCCAGGCCCTTGTTCATCAGGGTGGCCGAATCGATCGTCACCTTCGGCCCCATCGACCAGTTCGGATGCTTGAGTGCCTGCTCCACGGTCGCGCTTGCGATCGCCTGCGCGCTCGCGGTGCGGAATGGGCCGCCGGACGCCGTCAAGATGACGCGGCGCACGTCCTCGCGGCGGCTTCCGCTCATGGCCTGGAACAGCGCATTGTGCTCGGAATCGACCGGCAGCACGGTCGCGCCCGCTGCCGCCGCCCGGCGCATGAACAGGCCGCCGGCGCAGACCAGGGTTTCCTTGTTGGCCAGCGCAATGATCGCGCCGCGTTCAGCGGCGGCCAAGGTCGGCCTGAGCCCGGCGGCGCCGGTGATCGCTCCGATCACCCAATCAGCCGGGCGCTGGGCAGCCTCGATCAGGGCGCTCTCGCCCGCCCCCGCCTCGATGCCGGTGCCGGCGAGCGCATCCTTGAGCTCGGCATAGGCGGCAGGATCGCCGATCGCCGCGAAGCGGGCACCAAGTTCGCGCGCCAGCGCGGCGAGCGCGGCGGCGCTGCGATGGGCGCTGACCGCTTCGACGCGATAGCGCTCGCGCTGGCGCTTGAGCAGATCGATGGTGCTGGCGCCGATCGAGCCGGTCGCGCCGAGCAGCGTCACCGTGCGGTCGACGAACGCCGGGGCCGACCGCTCGGGCTTTGCGCGCAACGTCTGCGACTTCATCGCATCACCATACCAATAGACCGCGCCCTGGCGCCTCGAATCCGCCGCGCAGCAACCCGACCAGGGCGGCGAGCAAAGCCGCCGCGACGAATCCGTCGAGGCGATCCATCAGGCCGCCGTGTCCCGGAATGAGGTGGCTCGAATCCTTTGCCCCGAACCTGCGCTTGAGGGCGGACTCGAACAGGTCGCCGGCTTGCGCGACGACCGAGAGCAGGACCGCAAGGACGGCAAGCGGAACGAGACCGACAAGCCCGGCGAACCGGCCGATGGCAACCGCCACCAGGATCGCCGCGACAGTACCGGCAAGCGCGCCCGACCAGGTTTTTTTCGGGCTGACCAGCGGCATGAGCTTCGGGCCGCCGAGCGCGCGCCCGGCGAAATAGGCGGCGATATCGGTCGCCCACACGATCGCGAACAGAAGCATGATGACCAGGAATCCACGCTCGTCGGAGCGCAGCACGATCGGCGCCAGTCCGAGCGCACCCGCATATGGGACACCGCAGGAAACCCAAATCCGCCGCTCCGCTGGCGCCAACGCCGCCGCCGCGAGCGCGCCCATGGCGAGAACGATGATCGCCGCCGCCAGGTGGTGCATTTGCGCCAGTGCCAGCGCCAGCGCCAATGAGGCGGCACCCGCCATCAGCACGGAGCGCCGATCACTACCAGCCACCAGCGACGTCCATTCCCAGAGCACGCCGATTGCCGCAACGCCCCAGAACAGCGCAAACGGCCAGCCGCCGATATAAGCGACCCCGATCGCCAGCGGCGCGAGCACGAGCGCCGAGCCGACGCGGAGCGCAAGCTCGGCACCGGGCCGCCTCGCGACCGAAGGACGATCGGCCTCTGCCACGGTCACGATCCGGTTCGCGCGGCCAGGCCGCCGAACCGGCGCTCGCGACGGCAATATTCGGTGATCGCGTTCTCGAGCGTGGTCCGATCGAAGTCGGGCCAGTTGGTGGGGACGAACACGAGCTCGCTATAGGCCGCCTGCCACAGCAGGAAATTGGAGAGGCGCTGCTCGCCGCTGGTGCGAATGATGAGATCGGGATCGGGCAAATCCGGCGCATCGAGATAGTTTGCGAGCTTGTCGGCGGTCACCGCGCTGACCGCCAGATCACCGGCCGCAACCGCGGCCGCCATGCGCTGCGCCGCGCGCGCGATCTCCTGGCGGGCGCCGTAATTGAAGGCGACGACCAGAATGAGCTTCTCGTTGTCTCCGGTCAGCTCCTCGGCCTCTTCCAGCAGTCGTCGAATATCCGGGTCGAGATTCTCGCGCTCG
>Ga0099827_10002029_pt1 | contig 10965 bp, 4 predicted proteins | sample CZO8metaG_FD_79339 | JGI IMG/M metagenome (GOLD analysis project Ga0099827, IMG submission 79339) | Vadose zone soil microbial communities from the Eel River Critical Zone Observatory, Northern California, USA - CZOApr15con1.8 metaG | ecosystem: Environmental > Terrestrial > Soil > Vadose zone ...
CTGTCCGCACGAAGTCTGATGCTTGATCTGTCGCAGCCACGGACGGCTCGCCATCAGCAGCGTCAGCTCGGACTCGGTGCGGTCGGTCGAGCCGTCATTGACGTAGATGATCTCGAAGCCGAGGCCGCTGCCGAGCGCGGCCGCGATCTCGGCGACGAGCGGCGCGATGTTGCCGGCCTCGTTCCGCACGGGAACGACGACGGAAACGGTCGGCGGAGAGGCGGACGTTTCGATCATGATGCGCCCTAGCAGGCGGCAAGCTGCCGGGCGAGCCTTCTCATGCGCGCGAACGAGGGCCCCGGCAGCGGCCGCACGCTTCCCCTCGGGCCGAGCACGAAAGCAAGCCCGCGTGCCGCGAACCAATCGCGCACCAGCAGGACGCCGACAATGCCGCCGACGGCGCCGGCCAAGACGTCGCTCGGATAGTGCGCGGTGAGCACGACCCGGCTCACCGCGATGGCGACGGCATAGGTCCACAACAGCGGCCGCGCCCGCGGCCACAGCGCGCCGACCGCCATCGCAATCGCAAACGCATCGACGGCATGGCCGGAGGGGAAGCTCGCATAGTCGACGCTCCAGCCGAACGGACGGTAATCGAATGCCTCGCCGCGCTCGACGAGCGGCCTGGCGCGCCCGATCAGGCGCTTGACGATGGTGAAGAACAGGCCCGGCAGACCGATCGCCAGGAACAGAAAACCGAGCCGCACGGCCAACGCCGCCAGCACGCGCCGGGACATCGGCGCAAGCGGCAGCGAAGCCAGCGCGGCGATGGCCGCGAGCGCGAGCGCAATCGGCACCAGCAGCCAAACCGACTTGCCGAAGTCGGTGACTTGATCGAACAGGGCGACCAGCCATTCCGGCAGCCGGCGCGCCGCGCCGATCGCCGGCGCGTCGACCATGATCATCGCGGCGGTGATGGCGGCGATCACCACCAGCGCGCCGAGCCCCAGGCGAAGCGGCGAGCGCCATGCCGGCGCGGCTGCGAATCGCGGCTCACGCGCAAAGAGCGAGAACCAGCGGGCGACGTTTGTCGCGTGGGGTTGCGCCGCCGCCCCCGCCGACGGCCCGAGGCTGTGGCCCGCGCTCACGACCCCCCCACCGAGCGGAAAACCGCGATCGTGATCGGTTGTCCGGTGCTGATATTGATGCCTTCGACGTGGGGCCCGCCGGTGTAGCGCAGGCCGATCGCTTCGGCGCGCTGCGCGAAGCTCCTTTCCTGGCGCGTCTCGATGAAGGCGAAGCGGCACTCCCCGCCGCGCAAGAACTCGGCGGCGCCGGCGGCATCGGTCAGGCGGGTCGCCGTGCCGGCGAGGAAGACGAGGCTCGGCTCGTGATAGCCGACCGCCGCGGCGACCGGCTGCGGGCAGCCGCTGTCGCGCAGGATGCGGGCGAGCGCCGCGCTCGGGAACAGGTGCCCGAGCGCGGGGACGATCAGCGCAAAAATCGCAATCGCGGTGAGGATCGCGGCCGCGATCGCGCGCAGCAGCGCCTGCTCGGGGCCGTCGACTTCATAGAGCCGCCAGGCCAGGAAGCTCAGGACCGCGGCTCCCCCGATCAGCGGCCAGACCAGGAGCCCGAACTGCCGCCCGATCACCGCCAGAGCCACGATGCCTACGATGCCGGAAACCATCGTCACCACGAACCACCAGATCGTTCCCCATACCAGGATCGGACGGCGCGACAGCGTGCGCGCATCGATCGCGCCGGCGATCAGGATCGCGATCGCCGGATAAAGCGGCAGCACGTAGTGCGGCAGCTTGGTCACCACCAGCTCGAAGACGATCCACGACGGAACGAGCCAGGCCAGCAGGAACCTGGTCCTCGGCTCGCGCCGCGCCGCCCAGACCGCCGGCGTCGCCAACGCCGCGAGCGTCGCGCCCGGCCAAAAGGTGATCCAGAACAGAACGAAATACGCGCCGGGCGGCGCGCCGTGTGATTCCTGGCCGGTGAACACCTTGCTGACCAAATCCTGCCCGACCGACTCGACAAAGAACGTCTCGCCGGCGCGTCCGATGATGGCGAGGAACCACGGCAGCACCAGGAGGGCAAACCAGGCGACGCCGGCGGCCGGCTTGAGGACGATGAGCCAACGGGCCGAGCGATCGGCGACGATCAACGCGGCGGCGGCAAGCCCGACGACCATCATGATCAGCGGGCCCTTCAACAGCACGCCGGCGGCGAGCGCGGTCCAGAACACCGCTGCCGTCGTCCAGTCGCGCGTTGCATCGGGCGGACCGACCGCATGCGCGGCGCCATCCTGCGTCGGCCGTGAAAGATAGGCGCGCCCCATCGCGCCCATGGCGGCGACCACGGTCATGAGCAACAGGGCATCGGTCTTGGCGAACAGCCGCTCGAGGCCGAGCAGCACGCAGCTCGCCATCATCATGGCCGCCAGCACCGCGGCGCGCCGCGGGACGAAGGCGAGCGCCGTCCAGTAGGTCAGCAGCACCGCCCCGATGGCGCCGATCAGCGACGGCACCCGGTAGAGCCAGATGGTCTCGAGCGCGCGGCCGAACCCGAGCGCGCGCGCGGACCTCACCACCGCGGCCTGCAGCCAATAGACGCCGACCGGCTTCTTGTAGCGCACCTCGTCCTGGAACCGGATGTCGACGTAGTCGCCGCTCTCCACCATCTGCTTGGAGGCCTGCGCGAAGCGCGCCTCGTCGCGATCGATCGGCGGGATGCTGAAAAAGCCGGGGAGAAAGCTCAACAGCGCGACGACGACCAGCACTGCGGCGGCGCGCGCATGCGAGCCTACCGCGAAATCGACGATCGCGCCGAGATCGCGCAGCGGCGCCGCCCCCTGCCGCACCTTGCCGGTGGTGATCGCCATTCGCCCTCGCCTCCCGCCGGCCGGACCTTAGAGAAATCGCCGTCGCCGCGAAAGCGCCGCGGATTGCGTCCGCCGACCCCAAAACCATCGGGAAATCGCGCTGATCTCGTGGCGCCGGCCGCTGCCGGCGCGCCGCCCGTCATCGCATGAACGACCAGTTCTGGTAGAAGAAGCGCTTGAAGGAGCCCCCGACCACGCTCACCATGCCTACCGCGATGTTGAAGGCAATTCGCGAATAATTGGGGCGAACGATATCCATGAACAGGCAATACCTGACGCCGTCCACATTGTTGACCGATCGATGGAACATCGTGTCGTCGAAGATGAAGAGCGGATTGTCGATCCAGTAGTGCGGCCGGCCGTCGACCTCGATGAAAACTTCTCTGCTGTTGGCCGGCTCCAGATTGTACAGCACCCGGAACGTGAGCCGCAGCGGGCCGAAATGCCGCATTGTGGACTCGCGGGTGTTGAACGCGGATACCGCGATCGTCTGGATGTATCGATAATCCCCCTCGAAGGCCGGAATTCGCAGCTCGGTGTCTTGCCGCACATTGAGCCACTTGAACGTCAACATTCCGCGTCTTGACTGTTTCAGCCTTTTGGCCATGTGGGCTTTTACGCGGTCGCCGTTGGCGACGAACTCGCGCACGCAGGCCTCGATCTCGCGACGATGCTCCGCCGGCATGTCCTCCAGTTTGTGGATTCCGGGGTTTGCGAACGATAGCAGGTCGGCAACGAGATTGAGCGGCGACAGCATCCAGGTGCCGATGCCGCTGCCCATGAAATATTTCTCGATCAGCTCGTACGTGACGTTCCGGTGACGGCCGACGTCGATCACTCCGCACAGGACGAGAAACAGCGTCACGACCGGAGCGAAATAAATGGCCGGCGCGAGCACGGCCACCAAGCAGACGATACGCCGCGCCCGCTTCGCATTCGGTCGTTTCCAGAACCGCGTCTCTACTCTACCGTTCGTCTCTGCCATTCGTCTGGTCTCGTCTGGCCGGCGCAGGGAGGACTCGCAGCGGCAAGTGGCGGGAAGCGAACGCGGGCTTCTCGATGTCGACGGCCCCCCGCGCGCCGCATCCTTTCTGTCACCTTGGCCCGCCAAGTCAAGGCGCCTCGCGACGTACCGCGAAATTTTTCGGCACCGGCGCGCGACCGTTTTTGTATCGTTCCAATCGTCACTGCAGCCGCACCGTGACGCTGTCGGTTGCGCCCTTCGCGTCCATCACCGTGAGCCGCAGGAAGCCCGGCCCTTCCGGCTCGAAGAACAGCGTGCGCCGGGCGGCCGCCGCCTGAAACGGCAGGCCGTTCACCAGCACGGTCAGCGGTCCGGCTCCGCCGGTGACCTTGAGCGCGATCGGCTCGGGCTTGCCGGCGTCGTCGCTCGTGAGCTCGAGGCGCGCGCCGTTGGGCGGAAACATGATGCGAAGCGGCGGCTCGCCGCTCTCGGCCGCGACCACGCCCGGCCGGAAGCGCTGCAGCGGCGGCGGCAATTTCCCGTTCGCCGCGACCAGCGCGCCCTGCGGCGGCCTCGGCAGCGGCGCCGGCAGCTTGCCGGTGCGGGCGAAGGCGTCGAACAGGATCGGCGCCGCGGCCGCGCGCCCGATCAGCCCCGGCACCGGCGCGCCGTCGGGCCGGCCGACCCAGACGCCGATGGTGCGCCTGCCGTCGAAGCCGACCGCCCAGGCGTCGCGATATCCGTAGGACGTGCCGGTCTTGAACGCGATGCGGCCGCCGGCCGCGTTCTCCGGCGGCGGCGTGCCGGTCAGGATGCTGCCCACGTACCAAGCCGCGGCCGGGTCGATGAGCCGGCGCGGCAGCGCCGGCGCTTCCCCGGCCCGCTCGGTGAGCGGGAGCGTCGTGCCTTGCCGCGCCAGCCCCGCATAGAGCGCGACGAGGTCACCGAGCCGCACGCCCACGCCGCCGAGGCCCATCGCCAGCCCCGGCACCTCGCCCGGCGGCAGCACGAAGGACGCGCCGGCCTGCGCGAGCCGCGCGGTGAAGCGGCTGGCGCCGACCTTGTCCAGCACCGCGACCGCCGGCACGTTCAGCGACAGCTGCAGGGCGCGGCGCACCGTCACCGTGCCCTGGAAGGTAAGATCGAAATTCTCCGGCGCATAGCCGCCGAAGCGGACGGGACGATCCTCGATCAGCGTGTCGGGATGGATGAGGCCGTCCTCGAAGCCGAGGCCGTAGATGAACGGCTTGAGCGTCGAGCCCGGCGAGCGCACCGCCGCGGTCATGTCGACCTGGCCGGCGCGGCGCGCGTCGAAATAGTCGGCCGAGCCGACGCGCGCGAGCACCTCGCCGGTCGCGTGATCGACGGCGAGGATGGCAACCGAAATGTCGGGTCCGAGCGCGCGGGCGCGCTCGCGGGCGAGGTCCTCAAGATTGCGCTGCAGCGTCGCCTCGATGGTGAGGCGGTGGAGGCGCAGCCCGGGGGCGGCCGCGACCGCGGCGTCGGCCGAGAACGGCGCCAGCATCGGCATCGGCCGGCGTCCGTCCGGCACCGGCTCGCGCTTGGCGCGCGCGACCTCGTCCGCGGGCACGACGCCGGCGGCGGCGACGCGGTCGAGCACGCGGTCGCGCGCGTTCTTCGCGGCGTCGCGCGAGCGGTCGGGGCGGCGCTGCTCCGGCGATTGCGGCAGAGCGACCAGCATCGCCGCCTCGCCGAGCGTCAGGCGGCGCGGCTCCTTGCCGAAATAGGCGAGCGAGGCGGCGCGCACGCCTTCGAGATTTCCGCCATAGGGCGCGAGGCTGAGATAGAGCGAGAGGATTTCGTCCTTGGAGAGCGCGCGCTCGATCTCGACAGCGCGCACCATCTGGCGCAGCTTCGCCATGAGCGACCGCTCGCCTCGCGGCTCGAGGAGCCGCGCCACCTGCATGGTGATGGTGGAGGCGCCGGAGACGATGCGGCCGTTGACGATCAGCTGCGCGAGCGCGCGGCCGAGCGCCAGCGGGTCGACGCCGCGATGGCCCCGAAAGCGCTTGTCCTCGTAGGCGAGGAGCAGCGCGAGCAGGCGCGGATCGACGTTCTCGCGCGTCGCCGGCAATCGCCAGCGACCCTCCGGCGTGGCGTAGGGGCGCAGCAGGTTTCCGTCGCGATCGACCACCAGCGTGGAGAAGGCGAGCCCCTGCCCCACCGGCGCCGGCCCGAGCGCGACGATCCACCACGCCATGGCGGAGGCGGTCACGATCGCAGCAATCGATGCGGCAACGAGGCTTGGGCACAGCCGTCGCCACAAACTCGGTCTACCTCTCCCCGCTTGCGGGGAGAGGTCGACGCGCGAAGCGCGTCGGGTGAGGGGGACAAGCCACGAACTCAGTATTCGGGAAATCCCCCTCACCCCGACCCTCTCCCCGCAAGCGGGGAGAGGGAGACGATGGGCCGCGTCGCTCATCTCATTTCGCCGCCGTCACCTCGATCGCGCCGGTCGCGGTGCGGCCGAAACGGTCGGGCCGGTACATGTCCTCCACATAGGCCTGCGGGTGGACGTAGCGCCCGGGCGAGACCGCGCGCACCACGTACGCGACCGTGAACACCGAAGGATCGCCGCTCTTGCGCTCGAACGCCGCGCTGAAGCGGTCGTCGCGGAACTCGGAGCTCACCGGCTCCTGCGCGTCCTCGATCCAGCCGAGCGTGCCGGTATCGCCCGAGGAGACCAGCCGCGGATTGTCGATCTCGAAGCCGGCCGGGAGATAGTCGGCGACGATGATGCGGGCGAACTGCGGCTGCGGCTCGGTGATCTTCAGCACCACCGCGAAGCGGTCGTTCTGCTTCGCCTTGGCCGGATCGGCGGGCTTGCCGGCGAGCGTGTAATATTTGCGCTCGATCCGAAAGCCCTTCTCGGCGGCCGGCTCGGGGACGAGCGGCGCCCCCGACACCGTGATCACGGCCTGCACGGCGCCGTCGCCGGCATTGGTTACCTTGAGCGGCTGCGCCAGCTCGGCCGCGCGCAGGTTGCGGTTGAGCGCGCCCTGCGTCTTCTCGCCGCCGACGTCGAGGGCGACCGACTGCGCGTCCTTGATCAGCGCGCGGGCGGCGAGCACCATCCACGCGTTCTCCTGCGTCGAGGTATAGGGCGAGAGGCCGCGCGCGGCCTCGACCCGCGCGACCGCGCCGGTGACGGTCGGGCGCGGCGCGCCGCCTTCGGAGGCGAGCGTGACCAGCGCCGCGGCGTCGCGCAGCACCGAGCCGTAATCGGTGCGGCCGTAATCGAGCACCGGCTGCGGCGCGATCGACGCGAGCGCCGCGCCATAGACGCGCTCGGCGCGGGCGCGGTCGCCGAGCATGCCGAGCGCCGCGGCGATCTGCGCCTTGGCGATCGGGGTCGCGATCGCGTCGAGCTTGGCGTCGGCGAAGTAGCGCAGGTCGCCGATCGGGGCGGCGCCATTGCGCGCCAGCACGTAGAGCGCGTAGGCGAGATTGCGGCCGCCGTCCTTACCCGGATCGTCCGCGTTGCCGACGAAGTTGCGCAAGCGGTCGAGCGCGAGCTTGAACGCGGTATCGGGCACGGCGAAGCCGCGCTCGCGCGCGCGCGTCAGGAAGTCCGTGACGTAGGCGTCGAGCCAGACGTCGTCGCCGCCCGCCGACCACAGCCCGAACGAGCCATTCGACCCTTGACGGGCAAGGAGCCGATCGATCGAGTCGCGGATGCGCTGGTCGACCGCGCCGTCGAGCGCCAGATGCGTGGCGGTCGCGAGATCGTTGACGTAGAGGAGCGGCAAGGCGCGGCTGGTGATCTGCTCCGAGCAGCCGAACGGATAGCGGTCGAGCGCGGAGAGCAGCGCCGCCGCGTCGAGCGCGGTCGAGACGCCGACCGACAGCGCGACGCTGCCGCTCCCCGGCACCAGGTCGGCGAACAGATCGTTCGACAGCGTGAGGCTCTCGCCCTTGGCGAGCGGCTTGACCGTGCGCCGCGCCAGGATCTGGGTCGCCGGCCGCACCGGGAGCGCATAGCCGCGCTCGAGCGCGAAGCCCCCCGGCCCGCTGACGCGCACGGTGAGCGCCGCATTGCCGACCGCCGCCGCGGTCAGCGGAACGGTGACCGAGCCGCGCTGCTTGGCATTGAGCTTGAGCGTCTGCGGCGCGGCATTGCCGACGACGCCTTCGCTCCTCACCTCCAGCCGGTAGTCGCCGGCCGGGCCTTCGACGTTGTCGAGCTCGAGATGCATGGTGCCGCGGTCGCCGTTGAGCAGGAAGCGCGGCAGCGTCGCGGTGAGCACCACTGGATCGCGGATGGTGACGTCGCCGGCGGCGCGGCCGACCTTGTCCTTGCTCCAGGCGACCGCCATCACGCGCGCGGTGCCGGCGAAATCGGGGATGTCGAACGCCACCGCGGCGGTGCCGTCGGGCCTGACGGTGACGATGCCGGAATAGAGCGCGAGCGGCTTCTGGCTCGGCGGCGCCCCCTGCAGCTCGACCGCACCGGCGTCGCCGCCGGTCTTGATCTGGCCGCGGCTTCCTTGCATGCCGTCGATCAACGCCCCGTAGAGGTCGCGGATCTCGGCGGTGAGCCGGCGCTGGCCGAGATAATAGTCGTCGGGCGCCGGCGGCTTGTAGCCGGTGAGGTTGAGGATGCCGACGTCGACGGCGGCCACCACGATGCGTGCCTCCTCGCCGGGGGCGAGCCCGCCGACCCGGATCGGGACGCGCAGCGCGCCGTTCGGACGCATCTGCGTCGGCAGGCGCATGTCGAGCGCGAGCGTGCGCGCCTTGCGGTTGATCGAGAACCACTGCACGCCGATGGCGCGGCCGGGCATGCGCTCGGAGCGGCTGTCGAGCGGCCGGCGCAGCGTCGCGACGAGGTAGGCGCCGCTGCCCCAGTCGCTGCCGACCGGGACGCGCACGCGCGCCGTGCCGGCGGCGACGTCCTGCGTGACCGTCGACAACAGCCGGTCGCCGATCACGTTGAGCGTGAGCTTGCCGGCGGTGCGCGCGGTGACCGCGACCGTCATCGCTTCGCCGGCCGCGTATTCCGGCTTGTCGAGCGCCAATTCGAGCAGGTCCGGCGTGTCCGCGCTCGCCTCCGCGTACCAGCCGGCATCGAAGCCGATCGAGGTCGTCGGCCCGTTGCGGTCGGCGGTCGACAGCTCGAGCCGATAGCGGCCCCATTGCACGGGAACGGAGATGCGCGCCGGCTTGTCGGCGGCGACGTCGAGCTGCCCGTCGGCGAGGCGCTTCGTGGTCTTGACCGGCTCGAAGTCCCAGCTGCCCTCGCGGCGGTACCATTGATATTTGGTCTCGACCTTGAGCAGCTCGTAGCGCACGCCGCTGCGCGCGAGCGCGGCGCCCTCGGGCGACACGACGACGACGTCGAAGGTGGCGTTCTCGCCCTCGCCCAGCGATCGGCCGGAGAACAGCGGCTTGACGCCGATCATCGGCCCACCGGGAACGACGGGCAATGTGAGCTTGCGCTCGACCGCGCGCCCGCCGGCCTCGGCCATGCGCACGATGACCTGCGCCTGCAGCGGGCGCGACGTCGCCGGCTGCTTGTCGAGCGTGACGGCGAAGCTCGCCTTGCCGTTGGGGTCGGTCTCCGGCAGGCCTTCGAGCGGCTGACGGGTGGTCTCGACCTCCTCGTCGCCGGCGCCGAACTGATAGCCGGCAAAGCCCGGCCGTTCGCTCGCCGGCGCCACGATCACCTCGCCCTCGAGCTCGAGCGCGGCGGCCGGCGCGCCATAGAGATAGCGGCCGTCGACGGTGACCTGCGCCGGGCTCGTGCGGGAGACGCCCTTGGCGTTGGACGCGAGCGCGAGCTCGAGCCGGTCGGGGACATAGTCCTCGACCAGGAAGGTCGCCTCGCCGACCGGCGGGCGCTTCGGATCGGTGAACGCGCGCACGCGCCAGGTGCCGGTCGGCGCCGACGACACCAGCGGGATTGCGAGCGCGCGCCCGCCGACGCCCTGGTCGGGCACCACCGCGCGCCGGTATTCGACCCCGTCCGGCCGCTCGACCACCAGCGTGAGCGGCACGTTGAGCGCCGCCATGCCCTGCCCGTCGCGCAACAGCGCGGTCAGCTGCACGGTCTCGCCCGAGCGGTAGACGCCGCGCTCGCTGTAGACGAAAGCGTCGAGGCCGGCGGGAACGACGCGGCCGGAAACCCCGCGGTCGCTGAGATCGAAGGCCGGCGCCTTGAGGCTGAGAAAGGCGTAGTCGCCCTTGGCGTCGCTCGCGATCAGCAGCGCCGGGGCGAGCGCGCCTTCGCCGCGCGTCAGGTTGGCCTCGAACTGGGCGTGGCCGGCGTCGCTGGTGCGCTTGCGCGCCAGCACCTCGTTGTTGCGCGAGAGCAGCCGGATGTCGACCGCGCCCTTCGGCTGCGCGGTGTCGAGCGAATGCACGAAGGCGTGGATGCCGTCGTTGCCGGAGAACGCGGCCAGTCCGAGATCGGAGACGATGAACCACTGGGTCGCGAGCGCCTCGAATTCGTCCTTGGGGGTTCCCGCGGGCTGCGCCACCATGACGTAGACGCCCGGCGACAGCGTCGGGATCGCATCTCCGACCGGGAACGCCGTGGTGACGTCGGTGTTGAGCGTCTGCTCGACCGTCATCTCGCCTTTCCAGACCTCGGCGCCGCGCGTCTCGGTCAGGCGTTCGACGTCATAGCGGTCGAGATTGCGCTGGAAGTCGCGTCCCACCACGGTCTCGAGCAGGTTGCGGTCGCCGATGCGGTAGACCTCGAGCGCCACCGCCGTGGTGTTGACGCTGACCACCGGGATGCCGCGCTGGCCGGTGCGCGGCAGCACGTAGGCCTTGCCGGTGAATCGCACCAGCGGCTTGCGGTCGCGCACATAAACGTTGAACTCGGCCGATTTGGACAGCGTCTCGCGCACCACCGAGGGAATGCCGGCGCGCAGCGTGATGGCATAGCGCTCGCCGTGCTTGAGGCCCTCGACGCAGAGCTGCCGGTCCTGCACCGAGAGCGCCGGCTTGTCCTGGCCGCCGACCGCGACGTAGGGCGAGAAATCGGTGCGCCGGCCCGGCAGGTCCTCGGAGAACTGGAAGCAGACCCGCGGCGAGGCGGCGTTCGCGTCGACGCTGTAGTCGACGAGCCGGAAGCCGTGGTCCTCGCGCAGGCGCTCATATTGCTGGCGCACCTCGGCGACCTCGCGCAGCTCGAGCGCGA
>Ga0099827_10002031_pt1 | contig 10961 bp, 14 predicted proteins | sample CZO8metaG_FD_79339 | JGI IMG/M metagenome (GOLD analysis project Ga0099827, IMG submission 79339) | Vadose zone soil microbial communities from the Eel River Critical Zone Observatory, Northern California, USA - CZOApr15con1.8 metaG | ecosystem: Environmental > Terrestrial > Soil > Vadose zone ...
AATCGAACCGTAGACCTTCTCCTTACCATGGAGACGCTCTGCCGACTGAGCTAAGGGGGCACGGCGGGCCCGTGGTCCGCCTTGCCGACGTGCCAAGCGTCGCCGCGAGGTTGGTCACCCGCCGGTCAGCATGGCCGCGCCAGGCGAGCATACACGAGAACGATTGGTCATGGCGGCCCGAGCCCACCGGCCGGCGGCCCCGCACTGAACGCCGGCGAGCGGAATGCCGCGACCACATGCGGCCATGCCGCGGAGAGCGGATCTATGACGTCAAAGTGACCGGATCCCGGCAGCTCGGCGCAGACCGTATCGTCACCGGCAGCCTGAGCACGGGCCGCGTAGTCACGGCTCATCTCGCACGGCACCCGATCATCGGCTGTGCCATGAACAAGGCGGACCGGTATGCCGATGGGCAGGACGCGGGCAGGGTCTGCGGCAGCGTAACGGTCGGGATGGCGGGCGGGGCCGCCGCCCATCAACTCACCGGCCGCGCCATTGCCGAGACCCTGCGCGAAGCAGGCGGTCAGATCGCAGACTGCTGCGAGCCCCACCACGCCAGCCGCCACGGGCTGCGCTTGGTGCCAGCGGATGCCGGGCGGCAGCCGGTCCCGGCCGGCTGCCCACAGGGCCAGGTGGCCGCCTGCGGAATGTCCCGCCAGCAGAATCCTGCCGGGATCTACCAGCCCTCGCGTCGCCTCAGCAGCGAGGCCGGGAAGAACGTCGACAGCAGCCGCAACGTCATCAAGCGTGCCGGGCCAGCCGCCGCCAGCCTGGCCGGTTCTGCGGTATTCCGGCGTGCAGACGACGAATCCCGCCGTTGCCAGTGCCGCTGCCAGCGGCCCGGTGTGCACGCGGTCGAAGGCCGCGCGCCAGAAGCCGCCATGCAGGAAGATCACCAGCGGCAACGGCAGGTCGTGACGCTGCCTGTACGGGCCTGGCTCCGGCAGCCGTAGGTCGGCAATGTGCTCGGCATGGGGGCCGTAACTGAGCACCATGTCGGGCGGCCGTGCGGGCCGGGTGAGAACGTCTCGCGAGTCCGTTTTGCCCTCCTCCGCTGCCCGCTTCGGGCTGGTTATAGAGCTCCCACCTGGTCTATTGCATCTGGATGTGACTCAGGTGTCGAATAGGCTCAAGTGGGAATCCTCACCAGAGGTTGCATAGTGTGGGAGTCATGGCGAACAGACAAGTCCCGGCAAGGACGTCCGGCGAGGCGCTGCCGTGCCTGTGAGCAAGCGGCACGCCGGGGCCGTCGCGCTCGGGACGTTCGCGGGGATTTCCGTCCTCTCGTTGAGCATGTTCGGCGTCGCTCTGGCCGGAACGCGGGATGTCCCTCCGCCGGGCTCGAAGTCTGCCTGCGGCGCACGGCCCGCACTCACTAACAGCACCGATTCATATTCGAGCGCGCTGCTGACCGCTGCGAGATATTACCCCCGGACGCCCGGCGCTGCCCGCCGGAACGGCATCTTTACGCCCGACGCAAGCCCGCCGTCCAGTCCGGGCCCCACCGCGGGCCACAGCCCGGCACCAAGCATTAGCCCGAGCACGAGCCCAACGCCAAGCAAGAGCCCAACGCCGAGCACGAGCCCGACACCGACCAACAGCCCGACAAGCCGCAGTCCGAGTCCTACGCCCAGCTCCAAGTCGCCTAGTCCGAGTCCCAGCCCCAGCAAGTCTCCAAGCCCTACGCCTTCGAAGACCCCGAAGCCCAAGCCGAAGAAGCCACATCTGTGCCTCTCCGTTCAGGCTTTCTCGAGTTCGTCCCACATCCAGCCGGGCCATACCGTCACGTACGCGATCTGGGTCTGGAGCACCAGGGCAAGCAGCCATGGCGTGTCGGTGAGCACGAATATCGGGAATCCCCTGCATGTGGACTCACCGCGTTTTACCATTTGCCCTAATCCGAGCGGCTCGGTGTGCAATGTCGGAATCCTTCCCGAGGGACAGTCCGACGAACTGAAGGTCACCGTCAGGGTGCGGCAGGCAGCTGCGCTGGGCGAGCAGATCACGCTGGCGGCCGCGGCTAGGGGAACTGGCGCGACGGCCTTCAGTGCCTCCGCGGCGGCGGTGGTTGTCTCGGCAGCCCCCTCACCGACCCTGCCCCCTCCGGCAACCACGCTGCCGCCTGTGACGCTGCCTCCGGTTCCCAATCTGGGCGGGGTGAGCGCCACCGATCCGTCCGGCCTCTTCCCCACCGTCTCGCCCTCCCCCAGCCTCAGCGCGGGCTCAGCAGCCGGGACGCACCCGGGGCGCGGCAGCGCTCACATTCATGCGGCTACAGTTTCCGCAACCCTGCCGCTCAGCACACGGCTCATCGGCGGACAGCTGGCGGGCCTGGCGGTGCTGGCAGGCGCCATCGCGATGGCCATCGCCCGGCTCTCTCTTCGTACTCCCCGGCCCCAAGACGGCAAGGATGCGACAAGCTAATGCGGCTCATTCATGCTCAAAGTAAGCCGAAGCCGTAAGTACGACCGAGGCCGTCAGTACTAGGGTGACCCGGCATATTCAGCGCTTACCTGGCAGAGTGCTCGACAAGCGGCCGCATCTGGCGCAGTTCGCTGGCCAGGACCGCCTCGCTCAGGTTGGGCGAGGCGACAACCCCGAACGTGTCGTTATCGGCCCACGCGCATTCGGCCAGGCGGCCTGCGACACTCGGGACGCAGGCGGCGGCGCCGCCCATCGAACCAGGGCTGGTCGCAACGGCACCCTTGAGCTGTCCGATGAAGCTGCTGATGAACCCGTCCGGTGAGGTTCCGGCCAGGTTTCCGCCGATGAACAGGATGATCGGCGGACCGGCCGGGGCGGCAGAACCGCTTGTGCCCTCGTAGACCGCATCCACCACGTTCCTGGCCTCGCCGCTGCTCCGCCTGACTATCCCGGCCCGCAGCGCCTCGGCATCCATGGCGCCGGCCAGCGCCCGGCTTTGGGCGTATGGGCCTAGCCTCGGCGGGGTCACCAGGACGTGCTCCGGCCCTCCGCCCGATCTCGTTACGTACTTGACGACGCCCACGCCAACGGCAATGAGAAGCACCCCGGCCATCAGCCCGAGCACCCGGCGGAGCAAGACCCGGCGCGAACGACGGGGGGATCGGAACCGCTGAGCCGACGGGACCGGCTCGTTCGCTGTGCCGCCGCGCGGCGACGGCCCTTGGTCAGGCTTGCGCTGCTTCTGTTTCCGCTGCTTCCGCTGTGCTTGCTGGCGCTGTGCTTGCTTCCGCTGTGCTTGCTGGCGCTGTGCTTGCTGGCGCCGTGCGACCTCGCGCTGCGTTTGCTCGCGCTGCTGCCGCTCCCGCTGGTCCAGCTCTCGCGCTCTCAGCTCGCGCGCCTCTTGCTCGCGTCGTTCTTGCTCGCGCTGCTCCTGCTCGCGCGCCACCCGCTCGCGCTGCCTCCGCTCAAGCTGCTTGTGCTGCCGCGCCTTCAGCTCCCGCCGCGAGTGCCTGCTCGATTCCAGCGAGCGGGGCTGCGCTGCCCCATCCGGTTCCTGAACGGCCTCGCGCGACTCCCTGAAATTTCCGAAACGATTGCCCCCGCGCTGGCCCGGACCGCCTGGCGCTACTGGCGGCGCGAGATTCGCGCTGCCAGCTGGCCCGTTGGGACCGCGCGGAACTCGTTGCTGGCCTGGATCGGCCCGGCCGGGTAGCTCAAAGCCAGGATCCGCGGGGCCAGACTGCTCATAGCCAGGAACCACCCGGCCAGGCGGCCCGTAGCCGGGACCGACCCCGCCAGGCGCCCCGTGGCCGGGCTCGACCCTGCCAGGCGGCCCGTAGCCAGGATCTGTGTACTCGCGTTGCTCGTCGCCTGGATCCACGTAGCCCTGCGCTGGTCGCGGCGGGCCAGTGGCCTGCGGCGGGCCGCTGGCCTGCGGCGCGGGTCTGGCCTGCGGCGCTGGTCGCTGCGGCGTGCTGGCCGACCGCTCAGGTCGCTGCGGCGTGCGAGAACCTGACTTGCTCCGCTCCTGTTTCCTGCGAGCCGGGCGTGCTGACCGCTGAGCGGGAACCACGGGGGGCGTGGCCTGGGCCGAGCGCCCACCGCCGAGGTACCGGATCCACTCGTAGTCCTCGTCGTCATCGGATCCTGGCAAGGCGCCAGGGTCTGCGTTCCAGCCCTTATCCTGGCTCGGCGCGCCGCCATCCCACGCGGGCGAGGCAGCGGGGACATCGCGCTCGTCGGCAGGCGGCGCGGGCAGGACCTGATCTCCGTTCTGCGGCCAGACGTCGTCGGCGACATAGGGCCAGCGCAGATCCTGCTGCTCCTGCGGCGGTCCGGTGCTCATGAAGCGCGATACCCCTGACGCTGATATGGGATCTCTGGCCAAGCCGAGATCACTACATCATGCGGCAAGATCTGCAGTGGCCGCTACATGATCAGGCCGTATGGCTGCGCGCGGCAAGCACGGAGACGCGCACGTCGTCAAGTTCGCCGACACTGCCGTCGAGGTCTTCGCTCGCACCGGCGGCCCCGACGCCGTCACCGCAGCGCTCCGCGCGATGGTGCTCACCGAGGCATAACGACCGCGAGCACGGACCTCGTTCCCGGCCCGGCGCCGCCAGACGATCATGGTGCGAAACCAGCGCTTGCCCCGCGGCGTCCAAGGACGGAGGATCCGGGTAGAGAGCCCATCGGGAGGCCGTTGTGCAGGATCGATACGCCGCACTGGTCAGGGGTCCGTCTGTGCTCTTTCCTCGCGGATTTCTGTGGTTGATCCCGGCCTGGTACGCAGCCATCACGCTCGTGCTGGAGTTCAAGGGCAAGACTCCAGTGTGGTACGGCGATGCCGCGATCGGCGGTCTTGGGCTGGCCGCGCTGACCTTGCTGTGCGTGCTCGCGACCATGCGCAACAACGCTTTCGTCGTCGATCAGGCCGGCATATGGCTCGGGCTGAGAGCCGGCGCCACCAGGCGGCTCGGGCGCAAGCGACGGGAACTCAGGCAGCTGCCGTGGCCGCAGATCGCACAGGTCCAGATTTTCCCGCGGTCTTACGGTGCCCGGATAGACGTGATTCTCAATGCGGTCGCCCCGATCACCCGCTGGCCGGGCGCGCTCGGCAAGATCGTGACCTCCGGCTTGCTGCTGATCATCCCGATCTCCTACGTCGGCCGCACGCCCGGCCTCCTCTCCCCTCGCTCAGGTCCGCCGGGCTACCGGATCCCGCTCTATGACGTCACCGCCGCCGAGCTACGGCTCGCGCTGGGGCGGCTGGCACCGGCAGCCATGCCGATCATCGAGATGCCCCGCTGGCGGATCCAGGCGATCGCCCGCAGGCGCCGTGCCCGCAGCCGACTCTCGTACTCGCCGCCTGCTGTCATGGCCCCGCCGCCACCTGCTGTCATGGCCCCGCCGCCACCCGCCAGGATTCCCCAGCCGGCCGCCGCCGCGGCTCCGCCACTGGCCGCCGCCGCGGCCCCGCCACTGGCCGCCGCCGCAGCCCCGCCACTGGCCGCCGCCGCAGCCGCGCCACCGGCCGCCGCACCGGCTGCCGCCGCTGCGCCGCAGCCGGGCGCCGATGACCAGCAGGAGACGCGCGGTCATATGATCGCCTGACCCGCTGGCCGTTATCATCGCTGCACATCATCACTTCGCCCGAGCGCGGGGCGATGCCGGGTGACCACGAGGCTTCCCGTTGTGGAATGTAGTGAGAGGACACTGGCCAGATGGCACATGAGGTTAAGGGCGTCATCGCCCGCGCCAAGGGCGACGAGGTAGAGGTCACGACGGTCCTGGTGCCTGACCCTGGCCCCGGCGAGGCCCTGGTCAGGGTACAGGCGTGCGGCGTCTGCCACACCGACCTGCACTACCGCGAGGGCGGCATCGGGACGGACTTCCCTTACCTGCTCGGGCATGAGGCGGCCGGTCTGGTTGAGTCCGTCGGCAATGACGTGACCGATCTGGAGCCGGGCGACTTCGTCATCCTGAACTGGCGCGCGGTGTGCGGGCAGTGCCGAGCGTGCCGCCGCGGCAGGCCCTGGTACTGCTTCGCCACGCATAACGCCACGCAGAAGATGACTCTCGCCGACGGCACCGCGCTGTCGCCCGCGCTGGGCATCGGCGCGTTCGCGGAGAAGACCCTGGTCGCGGCCGGCCAGTGCACCAAGGTCAGCGCCCAGATCCGGCCCGAGGTGGCCGGCCTGCTCGGCTGCGGCGTGATGGCCGGGCTCGGCGCCGCCCTGAACACTGCCCAGGTCAGCCGAGGTGACTCCGTCGCTGTCATCGGCTGCGGCGGCGTGGGCAGCGCCGCCGTGCTCGGCGCCAGCCTGGCCGGGGCGCGCACGATCATCGCGGTCGATATCGACGACCGCAAGCTGGAGTGGGCCCGCCAGTTCGGTGCCACGCACGTGATCAACTCACGGGAGGCGGACCCGGTGGAAGGGATCAGGGAGCTGACCGATCAGAACGGCGCCGACGTCGTCATCGAGGCGATCGGCCGGCCGGAGACCTACCAGCAGGCCTTCTACGCCCGTGACCTGGCGGGCACCGTCGTGCTGGTCGGCGTCCCGACCCCGGACATGCGCCTGGAGCTGCCGCTGCTCGACTTCTTCGGCCGCGGCGGGTCACTCAAGTCGTCCTGGTACGGCGACTGCCTGCCGTCGCGCGACTTCCCGATGCTCGTTGACCTGCACCTGCAGGGCCGGCTGCCGCTGGAGAAGTTCGTGTCCGAGACCATCGGGCTGGGCGCGGTCGAGGAGGCATTCGCGAAGATGCACCGCGGGGAGGTGCTGCGCTCGGTCGTGCTGTTGTGAGCGCTGCCGACGCCAGCCGCGGCAGGCCCGACGACGGCCCGGGCGTCGCCCGGATCGCCATGTGGTCCGGGCCGCGAACCGTCTCCACCGCGCTGATGCGCGCCTGGGAGAACCGGGCCGACACGGTGGTGATCGACGAGCCGCTCTACGGGTTCTACCTCGCCCGCAGCGGTGCACCTCATCCCGGCCGGGACGAGGTACTGCAATCCATGCCAAACGGCTGGCGGCAGGTCATTGACCATCTCACCGGAGTCCCGCTGCCTGCTGGCCGAACCATCTTCTACGGCAAGCACATGACCCACCACCTGCTGCCCGAGGTGGATCGCAGCGCGCTTGCCTCGCTCCGGCACGCTTACCTCATCCGCGACCCGCGCCAGCTGCTCGCCTCCTACGCGCGGGTGCGCACCGAGCCGGTCCTCGCCGACCTCGGCCTGGAGCAGCAGGTCGAGATCTTCCGGATGTTCGGCGGGCCGGTCGTGGACGCCTCGGACATCCTGCGGCGGCCGCGGCAGACGCTGGAGGCGCTCTGCGCCGCGCTCGGGGTGCCGTTCGATCCGGCGATGCTGTCCTGGCCGCCGGGGCCGAGGGACAGCGACGGGGTGTGGGCCAGGTACTGGTACGACGGGGTGCGCAGGTCCACCGGTTTCGGGCCGTACCGGGAGTCGGTGCCGGAGCTGCCGGCCGGCCTGGAGCCGCTGGCTGCCCGATGTCAGCCGTTTTACGATGAAATGTTCGAACAGCGCCTGCGGCCGTAGCGGCGCTGCGAGTGGATGTCCATGATCGCGTGGTACAGCAAAGGAGGAGCCGTGCTGCAGGGGTACGACGAGCGCAACCGCGACCTCATCGTCAGCGTGGCCGGGCAGCTCACCCACCGGGACCAGGCCGCGGTCAGCCCGTTCGACTCGGCCGTGCAAGGCGGGGACGCGGTCTGGGAGGGCCTGCGGCTGTACAACGGCCGGATCTTCCGCCTGGACGAGCATCTGGCCAGGCTGCGCCGGTCAGCCCGCGCCCTGGCCTTCGAGTCGGTGCCGTCGGACGAGGAGATCACCCGTGAGATCCGCCGGACGCTGGCCGCCAACGGAATGACCGATAACGTGCACATCAGGCTGACCCTGAGCCGGGGGGTGAAGATCACCAGCGGGATGGACCCGCGGCTGAACCAGTCCGGGCCGACTCTCATCGTCCTGCCCGAGCACAAAGCCCCGGTCTATGACAGCGCGGGCATCAGGCTGATCACCTCCAGCGTCCGGCGGTCGCCGCCGGACAGCCTCGACCCCAAGATCCACCACAACAACCTGCTGACCTCGATCCTCGCCAAGATCGAGGCGAATGTGGCGGGCGCGGACGACGCGGTGATGCTAGACCACCGTGGACTCGTCGCCGAGACCAATGCGACCAACATCTTCCTGGTCAGCGGCGGCGTGCTGGCCACCCCGACGGCCGCCGCCTGCCCGGAGGGGATCACCAGGGCGGCCGTGCTCGAGATCGCCGCGCAGGCGGGGATCGGCATCGAGATCGGCGATTACTCACTCACCCAGCTCTACGCCGCCGACGAGCTGTTCGTGACCGGCACCATGGGCGGGATCGCGCCGGTCACCTCGCTCGACGGGCGGCAGATCGGGTCGGGCGAGGCGGGACCGGTCACCCTGCGGCTGATCGCGCTACTGGCGGAGCTGACCTCGAGGTCAGGCACCCAGGTGGCGTAACCGGCTATTTTCGCGCTGATGGCGGACACTGGACAGCATGAGCGAGGCCAGCAACATACCGGTCGTGACGCTGCCCGGCGGCGGGCAGATGCCGATGGTCGGATTCGGCACCTCGCCGATGCGTGCCCGCGAGGCACGGACTGCCGTCGCCGCGGCACTGGACGCGGGCTACCGCCACCTTGACACCGCGTCCATGTACGCCAACGAGGCCGAGGTAGGCCAGGCGCTGCGAAACAGCGGGCTGGACCGCGGCGAGGTGTTCGTGACCACCAAGCTGCGCCCGACCGACGCTGGCCGGGAGCGAGCCGTACTCACCAGCTCGCTGCGCGCGCTCGGCACCGACTACGTCGACCTGTGGCTGGTGCACTGGCCGCCGCGGCGGGCGGCGGCAGGCCGGCGGATGTGGCGCGAGGTCCTCGCGCTCCGCGATGAGGGCCTGGCCAGGGCGGTAGGCGTCAGCAACTACGAGCTGGCCCAGATTGATGACCTGATCAGCGACACCAGCGAGGCTCCGGCCGTCAATCAGGTGCACTGGAACCCGCCGCGCTACGACGCTGCCGTCCTGGCCGGCCACTGCGAGCGTGGCGTGGTCCTGGAGGGCTACAGCCCGCTGGAGGACGCCAACCTCGACGATCCGGTGCTCGCCAAGATCGCAACGGCCCATGGGGTGACCCCGGCGCAGGTCGTGCTGAGGTGGCACCTGGAGCACCAGATCACGGTGATCCCTAAGTCGGCTCACCCGAGCCGGATCGCCGCCAACATCGATCTGCTCGGTTTCACGCTGGACGCCGATGAGGTGACGCGGATCGACGGCCTGGCGGCCAGCTGACAGGTAGTCGTGGTATCGGCCTCGGCAGAGGCGAACATCCTTCAGCCAGGCCCGATCGTCATGCTGAGACGACGGGCGCGCTCAGATGTGATGCACGGCCGGTGCTAGCCGGCCAGGGCCGCCCGCAGCGCCAGGACCCGCCGCAGCGACGCCTTGAAGGCGGCGTGGCTGAGCGTGCCATTGCCATAGCCGCTGGACAGGCCGCGCATCGCCTGCTCGCCCTCGCCGATCCGCTGGCCGGAGCAGAGCAGGAGATCCATCCCGGCGGCTGCCGCCAGCTGACCGCGACGGGAAATGCTGCCGAACGCGCCCAGCGCGCCAGCCCCCAGCGCATCGGTAATGGTCGCCCCGCCGAACCCGAGCCGCTGGCGCAGCTCACCCTGGATAACTGCCCTCGACAGCCCGGCCGGCCGCGCCCCGTCGAGAGCCGGGTAGACGGCCCACGACACCATAATCAGTTTGATCCTGGCGCTGATCGCCGCCTGGTACGGCAGCTCATCGACGTCGCGGATCGTGGCCTTGGACAGATGCAGCGTCAGGGGCCTGGCATCGGTGTCCTGCGACGTGGCGGCCGCGCCGAGACCCGGGAAGTGCTTGGCTGTCGCCGCGACGCCGCCGTCCTGCTGCGCCCGGACGAAGTCGGCGCCGAGCGAGGACACCACGTGCGGGCTGCTGCTGTACGAGCGGCCGAACTGGTCAAGAAAGTCACCCGGCTTCCGGTACACGTCGAGCACCGGTGCCAGGTTGACGTTCATGCCCACGGCGAGCAGGTCTTTCGCGGCCCTGCGGCCGGCGCTGGCCGCCTGCGCCGCCGGGCGGGCGGATTCGCCGATCTGCTTCTCCGAGAGCGCCGGCGGGCCCGGCAGCCGGCGGACCTGGCCGCCCTCCTGATCGGTCATCAGCAGCAGCGGTGACCGCACCGGGTTCAGCTTGCTGGCGTCGGCCCGGTCAAGCTCGGCGATCACGGCGCTGATCTGAGCGCGGCCCGAGACGTTGTCGGCGAAGAAGATGACGCCTGCCACCTCGCCGTGCCGGATGAGCCGGAGCAGGCCGGGCGGTGGCGTCAGGCCCCGGTAGCTGTAGATCACCCGCTGGCCCGCCATCTGCCGCGCCGTCAGCGTCGGCAGCGCTGCGCCGCTGCGGCTTGTGCCGGACGTCTGGCCGGAAGTGCCGGAGGAGGCTCCCGTGGCGGGCGAGGCGGACGGGCTGGCGGTCGGCGGGCCAGATGACGCCGGGCCGGAGACGGCTGCCGGTGTCGGGCGGCGACGGGAGTTCCCGCCCTGGCCCGCGGTCGCGGTGGCCGCGCATGCCGCCGCCATCGCGACGGCCATGATGCTGCCGCCGACCCGGATCCACAACTGTGCCGTACGCAAGGGGCTGCCTCTCAGCGAGCCAGCCCCGTGCGGCCAGCCCTAGTGTCTCGTCAGCGCCCGAAATCCCGCCGCCCTGGCAACGCAGGCACGCCGCCTGACCCGGGCGCTCTGCGGGTCCGGGCCGGCCACATCGCGGTGGCTGGCATCCATGCTACGAACATGTAACGCCGCGCGCGCGGCTTGCGGTTCCAAGGGTGCCAGGTACCCGCCGCCGCCCAGCATTGACACCGTGTCCAGCCATCACCGAGACTGCCGGAATGGCTACCGGTTCAGATGGGCACGAGCGCCACGGCGAGCACCACCAGGATCCGACCTTCTA
>Ga0099827_10002033_pt1 | contig 10959 bp, 9 predicted proteins | sample CZO8metaG_FD_79339 | JGI IMG/M metagenome (GOLD analysis project Ga0099827, IMG submission 79339) | Vadose zone soil microbial communities from the Eel River Critical Zone Observatory, Northern California, USA - CZOApr15con1.8 metaG | ecosystem: Environmental > Terrestrial > Soil > Vadose zone ...
ACCACGCCGAGGTCGTGGCTGATGAACAGATAGGTGAGCTTGAGGTCCCGGCGCAGGTCCATGAACAAATTGAGGATCTGCGCCTGGATCGAGACATCGAGGGCGGCGACCGATTCGTCGCACACGAGGAAATCCGGCTTGACCGCGAGCGCGCGGGCGATGCCGATGCGCGCGCGCTGCCCGCCGGAGAACTGGTGCGGGTAGCGGCTGGCATAGCGCGGGTCGAGCCCGACGCGCGCGAGCAGTCCGCCGACGTAGTCGCCGCGCCCGCCGCGCGGCACGACGCCGTGCACGACCGGCGCCTCGCCGACGATGTCGGCGACCCGCATGCGCGGATTGAGCGAGGCCATCGGGTCCTGAAAGATCATCTGCACCTTGAGCGCCGCCGCCTGCGCGGCGCCGCCGGTCAGTCCGTCCACCGCGCGTCCGCGAAACAGCACCGCGCCCTCGCTCGGCGCAAGGATGCCGGCGACGATGCGGCCGAGGGTCGACTTTCCGCAGCCCGACTCGCCGACCAGGCCCACCACCTCGCCTTCGCCGATCGCGAAACTCACATCGTCGACCGCACGGACGGTTTCCTCGCGCAGCCGGGCCCCGAACAGGTTGGCTGCTTGCGCGGCGAGATCGAGCGGCTTGACGAAGCGCTTGCTCACCCGCTCGAGGGCGATGATCGGCGCGCTCACGCGGCCGTCTCCATCTCCACATGCGGGTGCCAGCAGCGCGCGCCGCGGTTGCCGGGATGCGGCGTCATCGGCGGCGCGGCCGCGCAGGCGGCGTCGGCACGCGGACAGCGCGGCGCGAAGGCGCAGCCGGGCGGAAGCTCGGCCGGCGAGGGGGCCATGCCGGGGATCTGCCGCAGCGGCGCGCCGCGCCGGTTGCGGCTCGGCACCGAGCCGATCAGCCCGCGCGTATAGGGATGCAGCGGCCGCGCCAGCACCGTGTCGACCGGCCCCTCCTCGACGATGCGGCCCGCGTACATCACCGCGACGCGGTCGGCGAGGCCGGCGACGACCGCCAGATCGTGGGTGATCCAGATGAGCGCGGTGCCGGTCCGGGCGCACAGGTCCTGCACCTCGGCGAGGATCTGCGACTGGATGGTGACGTCGAGCGCGGTCGTCGGCTCGTCGGCGATCAGCAGCGCCGGCCGGTGCAGCAGCGCGATGGCGATGGCCACACGCTGGCGCATGCCGCCGGAGAACTGGTGCGGATAGGCGGCGAGCCGCTCGTCCGGCGAGGCGATGCCGACCGCGAGCAGCGCCTCGCGCGCCCGCGCCCGCGCCGCGCGCTGCGATACGCGCTCGTGCGCGGTGATCGCCTCGATCATCTGCGTGTCGATGCGCAGCACCGGGTTGAGCGTCATCATCGGGTCCTGGAAGATCATGGCGATCTTCGCCCCGCGCAGCTCGCGCAGCCGCTGCTCGGACGCGCCGACCAGCTCTTCGCCGAGGAATTTGATCGATCCGCCGACAATGCGGCCGGGCGGGTCGACCAGGCCGAGGATGGAGAAGCCCGTCACCGTCTTGCCCGAGCCGGATTCGCCGACCAGGCCCAGCACCTCGCCCCGCTCGACGATGAAGGTCGCGCCGTCAACCGCCTGCACGACGCCGGCGCGGGTGAAGAACGACGTTTCGAGGCCGTCGACCGCGAGCACCGGCGGCATCGTCATCTCTTGAGGCGCGGGTTCATCACGTCGCGCAGCTGGTCGCCGACCAAGTTGATGGCGACGATGGCGATGAGCAGCGCCACGCCCGGATAGAACGAGATCCAGTAGTTGCCGGAGAGCATGTAGCCGTAGCCGTTGGCGATCAGCAGCCCGAGCGACGGCTCGGTGATCGGCACCCCGACGCCGAGGAACGACAGCGTCGCCTCGAGCGCGATCGCGTGCGCCACCTGCACCGTCGCCACCACGATCAGCGGGGCGAACGCGTTGGGCAGCAGATGGCGGAAGATGATGCGCCATTGCGGCAGGGCCAGGCAGCGCGCCGCCTCGATATATTCGCGCCGGCGCTCGGCCAGCGCCGAGCCGCGGATCGTGCGCGCGTAATAGGCCCACTGCACGGACACCAGCGCGACCACCACCTTGTCGACGCCCTTGCCGAGGATCGACAGCAGGATCAGCGCGATCAGGATCGCCGGGAACGACAGTTGGATGTCGACGAGCCGCATCAGCAGCGCGTCGGCGCGTCCGCCAAAATAGGCGGCGACGATGCCGACCGCCGTGCCGAGCGCGAGCGCGATCGATGTCGCGACCACGCTCACATAGAGGCTCAGCCGCATCCCGTAGAGAATGGCCGAGAGCATGTCGCGGCCCTGGTCGTCGGTGCCGAGCAGATAGAGCATGCCGTCGAGCCCGCGCGCCATCGGCGGCAGCTTGTTGTCCATGATGGAGAGCTGGGTGAGGTCGTAGGGGTTCTGCGGCGCGATCAGCGGCGCGAGCAGCGCGACCCCGATGAGCAGCGCCACGACGCCGAGCGCCGCCACGGCGGTGCGGCTCTCGGCGAATTCGTGCCAAGCCCGCTGCAGGCGCGTTTCGGCGGCGCCCGCGCCGGTGACGACCTCGGCGACCGCGTCCATGCTCACGCCTCCCGCGCGGTCAGCCGCACGCGCGGATCGAGCAACGTGTAGATCACATCGACCGCGAGGTTGATCAGGACGAACATGGTCACTACCACGATCAGGTAGGCAACGACCACCGGCCGGTCGAGGCGGTAGATCGACTCGATCAGCAGCTTGCCCATGCCGGGCCAGGCGAACACCGTCTCGGTGACGACCGCGAAGGCGATCATCGACCCGAGCTCGAGGCCGATCACGGTGACGACCGGGATCAGGATGGTCTTGAGCACGTGCACGCCGACGATGCGCATGGGCTTAAGCCCCTTGGCGCGGGCGAAGCGGACGAAATCCTGCAGCAGCGCCTCGCGCGTGCCCGCATAGGCGAGACGGGCGACCAACGAGGCCTTGTAGATCGCGAGCGTCAGCGCCGGCAGGATCAGGTGCTTGAGGCCGTCGGCGGTCAACAGCGACCATTCGATGCCGAACAGGGCGCGCGTCTGCCCGCGCCCGCCCGCCGGGAGCACCTGCAACTCGACGGCGAACAGCAGAATGAGCATCAGCCCGAGCCAGAAGTTCGGCAGCGAGAAGCCGAAGATCGATCCGGTCATGATGGTGCGCCCGAGGAACGAGCGCGGCGCAAGCCCGGCCAGGAGCCCGGCCGGGATGCCGACGACGATCGATATCACCAGTGCCACGAACGCCAGTTCCAGGGTCGCCGGCATGCGGCTGAGAATGAGGTCGATCGCCGGCACGCCGTGCACGAACGAGCGACCGAGATCGCCGGCGAGCGCCGACTTCACGAACACCAGGAACTGCAGCCACAACGGCTGGTCGAGCCCGAGCCGCGCGATCGCCTGTTGGCGCTCGATCTCGTCCGCCTCCGGGCTGATCAGGATGTCGATCGGGTTGCCGATCGCGTAGACGCCGACGAACACCAGCGTGGCCATCGCCGCGATGACGAGCAGGCTCTGCCCCAATCGCCGGAACAGGAACGCGAGCATGGATTAGTCAGAGGTCAGAGGACGGATGACAGAGGACGGAAAACACATGCGGCTTCCGTCGTCCGTCATCTGTCATCCGTCCTCTGTCCTCTGTTCACCGCGCCGGCCGCACCAGCATCGCCTGGGTGTACTGGTCGGCGCGCGCCTTGTAGTCGAGCCCCTTGCGGAACGCCCAGGTGGTCATCTCGAAGTGCAGCGGGATCGTGCCGTAATCGGCCATGGCGGCGCGGCTTGCCTCGGCGAGGATTTCGGCGCGCTGCTCGTCGTCGATGGTCGCGAGCGCCTTGTCGATCAGCGCATCCACCGCCGCATTGGAATAGCCGCCGGAATTGCTGAACCCGCGCCCCTTCTCCTTGCTCGGGGTCGCCAGGAGCGAGCGCAGCGGGCTCGACATTTCGCCGGAATCCGCGCCCCAGCCCGCCAGCCAGAAGCCGAACTCGCGCCGATTGCGCTTGGCGAAGAAGGTGCTCTGCGTCATGGCGTCGAGCGACACCTTGAGGCCGACCCGCGTGAGCATTTGCGCCACCGCCTGGGCGATCAGCGCGTCGTTGATGTAGCGGTCGTTGGGGGTCGCGAGCGTCAGCGTGAACCCGTTTTGATAGCCCGCCTCGGCGAGCAGCTTCTTCGCGCCCTCCACGTCCGGCTTCGGCGCCTTCGCATTGTGGTTGGCGCCGAACATCGTCGGCGGCAGCATCTCGCCGGCCGTCATCGCCACGCCGCCCATGATGCGCGCCACGACGGCGTCCCGGTCGATCGCCTTGGAGATCGCCTCGCGCACGCGCTTGTCGCGAAACGGGTTCTTACCGCCGGTGTCGCCAACCCCGGGCGGCACGTCGTCGATGTAGTCGAAGTGCAGATAGATGACGCGGTTCGACAGGCCCTGCACCACCTTGAAGCCGGCGTTCGCGCGCACCCGCTCGAGGTCCTGGATCGGCACGTTCTCGATCATGTCGACGTCGCCCGACAGGAGCGCGGCGACGCGCGGCCCCGCGCTGGTGATCGGCCGGAAAACGAGGCGCTGCCACGCCGGCTTGTCGCCCCAGTAATTCTCGTTGCGCTCGAGGATGACGCGGTCGCCCTTGCTGTAGCGCACGAGCTTGTAGGGGCCGGTCCCGATCGCCGCCTGGCCGGAATTGAACGCCTCGGTCTTCGGGTAGGTGCCGACGCCCTTGCACTCCTGCCGGCCGAACGTCACCGTGCCGGCGCCGTTCGCCTTGGCGGACAGCATGCCGACGTTGGCGATGTCGGCGGGGAGCAGCGGATAGGGCTCGTCGGTCGTCATGACGACGGTGAGCGGATCGGGCGCAGCCATTCCGGTGACCGAGCGCACGTTGAGGGCGAGCGAGGAGGGAGAGTTCTCCACCCGCGGCGTGCGGCAGAACGTGTAGATCACGTCATTGGCGGTGAAGTCCGAACCGTCGGTGAATTTTACGCCGGGCCGCAGCTTGAACTCCCACGTCGTGTCGTTGAGCGTGCGCCACGAGACCGCGAGCATCGGCTTGAGCCGCTGGTTCTCGTCCTGATCGGTCAGCCGATCGAACATGTGCTTGGTGAGCGAGTGGTTGGGCGCGAGGTTGTGAAAGTGCGGGTCCATCGCCGAAGGCTCCGCCGAGAGCCCGATCTTCAGCTCCTGGGCGCCGGCGGCGGTGATGAATCCGAGCGACGCCGCGACGGCGATAAGCGCCTTCAATGGAGACATGCCGATGCCCTCTCGATTGCGCGCGGCCCGCCGGCGTGCCGCCTCGCGCCCGTGCCATCAATCTGAAACCGCACGACGCGGGACGCAAGCCTCGCGCCAAGTCCGTCGACGGCCTTGATCGCCCGGGCCCGCGGTGCAACATGCGCGCCATGGATGTTGTGCGTACCATCGAAGTCCTCGAGGCCCTGGTCGGGTTCGACACCACGAGCCGCAATTCGAACCTCGAGCTGATCGCCTGGGTCGAGGCCTATCTCGACCGGCTGGGCGTGGCGCATGAGCGCATCCCCGATCGCGCCGGCGTCAAGGCCAACCTCATGGCGACGATCGGGCGCCCCGACGTGCCCGGCTATATCCTCTCGGGCCACACCGACGTGGTCCCGGTCGACGGGCAATCCTGGTCGAGCGATCCCTTCCGGCTGACCCGGCGCGACGGGCGCCTCTATGGCCGCGGCGCCACCGACATGAAAGGTTTTGTCGCCTGCTGCCTTGCCGCCGTGCCGGACATGCTCGCGCGTCCGCTTGCGCAGCCGCTTCACCTCGCGCTCTCCTACGACGAGGAGGTCGGCTGCATCGGCGTGCGCGACATCATCGCCCAGGTTCAGCGCCGGCCGGTGAAGCCCGCCGGCTGCTTCGTCGGCGAGCCGACCGGCATGCAGGTGGTGATCGGCCACAAGGGCAAGCGCTCGATGCATGCCACGGTGCGCGGACATACCGTGCACTCCTCGCTGGCGCCGCACGGCGTCAACGCGGTCGAGTACGCGGCGCGGCTGATCGTCAAGATCCGCGACATCGCCGAGCGCCTGGCGCGCGACGGCGCCCGCGATCCGCTCTACGACGTCCCCCATTCGACCGGCCATACCGGCTTCGTGCATGGCGGCACGGCGCTCAACATCGTGCCGGACGTCTGCACCTTCGAGTTCGAGTTCCGCTCGATCGCGGCGGACGATCCCGGCGTCTGGGTCGAGGAAGTCATGGCCTATGCGCGCGACGTGCTCGAGCCGCAGATGAAGGCGGTGGCGCCGGAGGCTGGGATCGAGCTGCGCGAGCGGTCGCTCTTTCCGGGCCTCGATACCTCGCCGAGCGCGGATATCGTCGCGTTGAGCAAGGCCTGGGCCGGGCGCAACGATCACGCCAAGGTCGCCTTCGGCACCGAGGCGGGCGGCTTTTCGGCGGGCGGCATTACGTCCGTTGTGGTCGGCCCCGGCTCGATCGACCAGGCGCACAAGGCCGACGAGTTCATTGCCGTGGCCGAGCTGGAGAAATGCGGCGTGTTTCTCGATCGGCTGATCGACCATTGCAGCAAATAGGTCCCTGCGGCCATTGGCGTCTTTCGCACGTCGTCTTATGTCTCGTCGCGTTCGCCTCGTTGACGAGGGGCCGTCATGACATCGCGGCAAAAGCGCGCCGATCGTCTGCTGGTCGAGCGCGGCCTGTTCGAGAGCCGGACCAAGGCGCAGGCGGCGATTGCGGCCGGACTGGTCACCGCCGACGACGTGCCGGTGCGCAAGGCATCCGACGAGATTACGCTCAGTGCCGCGCTGCGTGCGCGGCCGGCGCATCCGTGGGTGTCGCGCGGCGGGGTGAAGCTCGCGGCGGCGCTCGATCATTTCGGCTTCGACCCGCGCGGGCGCGTCTGTCTCGACGTCGGCGCCTCGACCGGCGGCTTCAGCGAGGTGCTGCTCCACCGCGGCGCCACGCGCGTCTATGCGGTCGACGTCGGCCGCGCCCAGCTTCATCCGAGCCTGCGGCAGCATCCGGGCATACTGTCGTTCGAGGAGACGGATATCCGCGATCTCGATCCGGCCCGCTTGCCGGCGCCGCCGGATTTCGCCGTGATCGACGTGAGCTTCGTCTCGCTCAAGCTGGTGCTGTCGCCCGCACTTGCCCTTGTACGCCCGCCCGCCCGCCTCGTGGCATTGATCAAGCCGCAGTTCGAGGCGGGCCGCCGTCACCTCAAGAAGGGCATCGTGCGCGATCCGCAGGTCCATGCCGGCGTGTGCGACGGCATCGCGATGTTTGTGTCGTCGCTCGGCTGGATCGTCTCCGGCATCATCCCCTCGCCGATCGCCGGCGGCGACGGCAATCGCGAATTTTTGCTCGGGGCCGTGCGTGACAAAGACTGAAGCTGGCCGCGTGCGCCACATCCGGGATGCAACGAAACAATGATCGAGCGCCTCGTCATCGACCGCATCGGCCATCGCGGCGACGGGGTCGCGCAGGCGCCGGAGGGGCCGCTCTACCTGCCCTATGTGCTGCCGGGCGAGACCGTCGAGGTCGAGCCGGTTCCCGGCCATGCGGACCGGCGCCATGCGGTGCTCATCGAGAGCGCGAGCCCCGCGCGCATTGCGCCGATCTGCCCGCATTTCGGCGTGTGCGGCGGCTGCGCGCTGCAGCACTGGAGCGCGGCGCCCTATCGCGCGTGGAAGCGCGAGCTCGTGGTGTCGGTGCTGGCGCAGGCCGGCCTCGCGGCGCCGGTCGACGATCTCGTCGATGCACACGGCGCCGGCCGTCGGCGCGCCGTGTTCCACGCCCGCTTCGGCGGCCACGACGTGCTGGAGGTCGGGTTCGCCGCTTACCGCGCCCATCACGTGGTGGCGATCGATCGCTGCCCGGTGCTGGCGCCGGAACTGGCCGGCGCGGTCGAGGCCGCATGGGCCATCGCCGAGCCGCTGCGGCGCGAAGGCAAGCCGCTCGACATTCAGGTCACCGCCAGCGAAGTCGGCCTCGATGTCGATGTGCGCGGTTCCGGGCCGTTGCGGCCCGAGCTGATCGCAGACCTCGCCCGAGTGGCGCAGAAGCACCGCCTGGCGCGGCTGACCCGGCACGGCGAGCTGATCGCGCAGCGCGCCGCGCCGACGGTACGCATGGGTCGCGCACGCGTAAAACTGCCGTCCGGCGCCTTTCTGCAGGCGACCGCCGAGGGCGAAGCAACGCTGGCGCGGCTTGTCGGTGCGCATGTGGGCGAGGCCCGCAGCATCGCCGACCTGTTCGCCGGCCTCGGCCCGTTCGCGCTGCGCCTTGCCGAGCACGCACGCGTGACCGCGGCCGACAGCGATCGCACCGCGATCGCCGCGCTGCGTCAGGCCGCGGCGGGTACGCCGGGCCTCAAGCCGGTCGCGGCCGAGCAGCGCGATCTCTTTCGGCGGCCGTTCGTGCCAGCGGAACTCGCGCCTTTCGACGCGGTCATCTTCGATCCGCCGCGCCAGGGAGCCGAGGCGCAGGCGCGCGCGCTTGCCGGCTCAAAGGTGCCGGTCGTGGTCGCCGTGTCATGCAACGCGGCGACCTTCGCGCGCGACGCCCGGTTGCTGGCCGACGGCGGCTACCGCCTCGTCGCCGTCACGCCGGTCGATCAGTTCCGCTACACCGCGCACGTCGAGATCGTCGCCTGCTTCCGGCGCTAGAAAGCATCAGCTCCCACCCTCGTACTTGAACGAGACGTTGATCTTCGCGCGGTAGGCTTCGACCTTGCCCTTGCTGTCGAGCTGCATGTCGAGCTCGATGACTTCGGCGACGCGCAGGTCGCGCAACGATTTGCTCGCGCGCTCGACCGCCGTCTTCGCGGCGTCCTCCCAGGACGTGGGGCTGGTCCCGACCAGCTCGATGATCTTGTAGACGGAATTTGGCACGGCTTCCTCCCTTGGTTTTGCCGGGAGTCCCGGCATCTACTGCAAATCGATCCCGCTGCCCCAGCGTTGCTGCCACATGCGCTCGCCGATGGTGCACGATATGCGCGGCGCCTCGGCGGCTGCCGGCACCACCCGCGCGTCCGGCACCCGCCCGGCGATCTCCAGCACCAGCTTGGTGCGCGCCGCCTCCTTGAACTTTTCGCGCTCCCTGATCGGCACCACGAAGGCGCCCGGCCCGCCGATCACGCAGTCCTCGTAGTAGATGTCGAGGTCCTTGATATCGATCGAGCCCGGCTGCGGCTCCTTGAGCATGATCGGCAGTCCGTTGATGGTGATGCCCTTGGCGACCGTCTCCTCGCGCACCGGCACGATCAGCGGGCCCTGGTTGTTGGTGCCGTCGCCGGAGACGTCGATGACGCGGCGGATGCCGCGCTGCCCGCTTTTCTCGAACAGCGGCGCCGCGAAAGTCAGCGCGCCCGAGATCGAGGTGCGGTAGGCGCGCCGATAGGGCGCGCGGGCGATCTCGTCGGCGACCCCCTGCGCGCTCGCCGCGCCGTCGATCAGCCGCCACGGCACCACGATCTTCTGGTCGGTCACGCCCGCCCACTCGAAATAGGTGATGGCGATGCGGCTGTGGATGCCGCTCTTGAGCGCGTTGAGGAATTCCGCCGAGGTCAGCGCGAACACATAGCCTTCGCGCTGCAGCGCCTGCTCGTCCGGATCCATCGAATAGGATACGTCGACAGCCAGAATAAGCTCGACATCGACCGTGGTGGCGTCAGCCGACCGGACGCCCGCCGATTGCGCGAAGATGGCGGAGAAGGCGCCGGGCGTGCGCGCGCCGACGAGAACGATGGCTCCGACGATCGCAAGCGCCACACTCGTGCGAAGCCATCGCATGCCGATCCTCCACGCCCGTATCGTGGCACGCGAACCGGGAAAGGAAAAGGCGGCGCGTTGCTGATGCCGTGCAGCTCAGCCCTCGATCGCCTCGGTCGACAAGATTTCGATGCCGAAGCCGGCGAGGCCCACGTAGGTGCGCTGGGTGGAGGCGAGCAGGCGGATCGAGGAGATGCCCAGGTCCTTGAGGATCTGCGCGCCGAGCCCGACCTCGCGCCATTGGCGCGTGCGCGCCGCCTCCGACGCGCTGTCGCCGTTCGGGCGGATGGCGGTGATCGGCACCCCGGAGGTGCCGTCGCGCAGATAGACGATGACGCCGCTGCCCTCGCGCTTGAATCGCTGCAGCGCCGCATGGATCGGTTTGGCGCCGTCGAACACGTCGCTCACCACGTTGCCGCGATGCAGCCGCGCGAGGATGCCCTTGCCGTCGCCGATGCGGCCGTACACGAACGCCATGTGGTGCACGTGGTCGAACGGCGTGACGTAGGCGTAGCCCTGCAGCTTGCCGATCTCCGAGTTGACCGGAAACTCAGCGACCCGCTCGACCAGCTTGTCGCGTGCCTGGCGATAGGCGATGAGGTCGGCGACCGAGATCGTTTTCAGCCCGTGTTGCTCGGCGAAGGCGGCGACCTGCGGTCCGCGCATCACGGTGCCGTCATCGTTCATCAGCTCCGCCAGCACGCCGACCGGCGGCAGCTTCGCCAGCCGGCACAGGTCGATGCACGCCTCGGTGTGACCCGAGCGCATCAGCACGCCGCCTTCCTTGGCGATCAGCGGAAACACGTGGCCGGGACGCACGAAATCGCCCGGGCCGGTATTGCCGTTGGCGAGGGCGCGCACCGTGCCGGTGCGCTCCTCGGCGGAAATGCCGGTGGTCAGCCCGTGGCGAAAATCGACCGAGACCGTGAACGCGGTGCCGAGCGGCGCGTCGTTCTCCGCCACCATCGGGTCGAGATGCAGGCGCTTGGCCTCATCGGAGGTGACCGGCGCGCACACGATGCCGGAGGTGTGGCGGATGACGAACGCCATCTTCTCCGGGGTGCACAGCGCGCCGGCGACGAACAGGTCGCCCTCGTTCTCGCGGTCGTCGTCATCGGTGACGATGACCAGTTCGCCGCGGGCGAAGGCCGCAATCACCTCGTCGACATGCGCAGGTCCGGGCACGGCAGACATGGTCCTC
>Ga0099827_10002034_pt1 | contig 10959 bp, 13 predicted proteins | sample CZO8metaG_FD_79339 | JGI IMG/M metagenome (GOLD analysis project Ga0099827, IMG submission 79339) | Vadose zone soil microbial communities from the Eel River Critical Zone Observatory, Northern California, USA - CZOApr15con1.8 metaG | ecosystem: Environmental > Terrestrial > Soil > Vadose zone ...
CTGGTGTCCTGTTTATGGGGCGAGCCATACCCGATGTGGCTGTTGACTCGGATCAGAGTCGGCCGGTCGTTGGTCTGAAGGAAACCTTGATAAGCCTGGGCCAGCATTTGCAGATCATTCGCGTCGGTGACATGCTCTACGTTCCAGCCGTAGGCTGCGAAACGTTCTCCTACATCCTCAGTCAATGAGACGTTTGCAAGACCATCCAGCGTGACGTGGTTTTCGTCGTAAATCCAGCAGAGGTTGGACAACTTGAGATGGCCCGCCAGCGATGCTGCCTCGCTGGCAACACCTTCCATCATGTCGCCATCCCCGCAGACGGCATAGACGTTGTAGTTGAAGATCTCAAATCCAGATTGGTTGTAGTGTGCTGCCAGCCACTTTGCCGCAATGGCCATGCCGACACTGTTCCCTACCCCCTGGCCGAGAGGGCCGGTCGTGGTTTCTACACCTGCGGTCCACCGGTACTCGGGATGCCCTGGGGTCTTGCTGTCGAGCTGGCGAAATTCCTTGATCTCATCCAGCGTGACCGCGAATTCACTGAGGCGTTCGTACTCGGGATTCACGCCGCGTACTTCCGCCAGGTACAGCATGGCGTATAGCAGCATGGAGGCGTGGCCGTTCGATAGCACAAAACGATCGCGGTTGGGCCAAACCGGATCCGCCGGATCGTAGCGCAGGAATTGCTGCCACAAGCGGTAGGCCACCGGCGCCAGTGCCATGGGCGCTCCCGGATGTCCCGAGTTTGCCTGCTGCACCGCATCCATCGCCAAGGTGCGGATGGTGTTAATGCACAGCATTTCCAATTGCTTGCCGGTCGCCAAAGTTTGCTCACTCACTGCCATGGAAGCCCCCTACCTTTTCGAGGGTATGTCAATTCACTCACCCGGATGAAAGTGCAAGCTTGCTTAATAGCATTTTGAGGAACGGGAAGTTCCCGTACCGCCCTTTGCCAGTCTATCAATTTCTCCCGAGCCGTGTCGCCGGTAACGTCTTGTCCCCCCGTTTGCGTGGGACTTGTTCCATTTTGAGGTTTGCAATTGCCATTTTGGGCGAATCGGAGGGCCTCACTAGACGGCAACGCTTTCATTTCCACGGAAGTAATCTTTCCGAAGCAACCTAGGTAAGCTAGGAAGCAGAAGCTTCGCAGCCGGCCGTCAATTTGGCTCATAGGAGTCCGGTGGCCTGCGCGGCTGCTCGGCGAAGCGAAGCAGCAACCCGCTCAGGGTGACAACAGCATTCCCAAAAGCTTTTGATGGATGTGTTTAATATTGTTTAATTAGATGGTCGAAACGAGTCTAACGTTTCATTTGCGCCAGATAGCCGTTATCGGTGTTGTAGCCCCTGGTGGTGCTTTCGACGAATTTGAGAAAGTGGCGCAGGTTTTCGCGTTCCGTGGGCTCAAGCTCGGAGAATTTAATACGAACGCCGAACGATGGACTGCTCTTGGTAACGATTCCGGTTAGAATCAGGCCCTTGATCCAGATCTTTCCATTGGCCAGCCAGAGACCGATTTCTACGCCTACTCCGGAAGGCACGGGCGTGGCAGTCTCGACGAAGCATCCGCCGAGTCCGGTGTTGGCTAGATTTCCCCAGACCGGGACGGCCGAGTTACTCAGACGTAGTTCGACCGCTACAAAGCACTTCATGCGGGTGTGGCGGCGACGGTCCTGGTTCGAGGCAGGCGTAAATATGTCTGGTTCGAAAGGTGGGCTGGCCGCCGGGCTGATCGCCACCGGCGGAGCGGGCGCCGACTGAACGACCGGGGCCGCCGGCGTCACCGCCTGAGTTCCGAGGGCTTTAGAGACAGCGGGCATTTTTGCCGCCTCGCCTCTGATGTTGCGCATCGCTTCCAGCAGGGCCTGGTCACGTTTGTCAGGCGCAGCTTCGCGATAAACCTGGAGCAACTCTCCGAGATGACTTACCAGGGAAGGATCGGTCAACAGCTGCGTCCAATCCGCACCTGTGCCGGAATACTTGGAGTCGCCCATAAGATTGCAAATGTTCCGCGGAAACTTTGGTTATGCCTCCACTAGATTGAAGCAGGATGCGCGCTCGAACAAGATGACTATAGTCATCTGGGGTGGTGACGCCGGGGCGTTGCCCTAGTCTCGACTCTCGATAAAATGTGAGAGAGGCGGTGGGGGAGCGAAAGAAGGACGCCAGCGAGAGGGACCATGAAAATTCTGGTCGTTGAGGCGGAAGAAACTGTCCGGAACGTTATGGGCGTCATGCTCAACCGGCTGGGCTACAAGGTCGCGCTGACATCGAAATGCGATGAGGCGTTCCGCAGTTATTGCGACGACGGGCCTTACGATGTGGTTCTGATAGCGATGAAATTCATGCGCGGTTCCGGGGCGGGTGGCGCCAAATTCGTTGAAGATCTGTTGCAGAAGAATCCTCGACAACACTATGCCTTTGTCACGGGATCTCCGGTTCTGCGTAAGCCGTTTTCATTACAGGATTTGGACGATTTTATGGGCGCGTTCCGACGTCCCGCCGACAGCCGCTTCGGCTAGATCCTGGCTGCTGCCGGGGGGGAGCGCGGCGATCGATTCGCCGTCCTTAGACAGAATCTTTACTAACTCATACAAGAACGTCTGGCCTTCATAAAACGATTGCACGCTCATGCGTTCATCCCGTCCATGGAAGCGAAGGTCGTTCCGGTCCATGAAGAAGCCCTGGACGTCGTAAGTCGGAATGCCTGCAGCCCGCAACGATTTTCCGTCGGTTGCGCCCATGACCATGGTTGGAACCACCGGCACGCCCGGCCAGAGCTGGCTCGTGACGTGGCTTATGGTGTTGAGTACATCCGGGCGCATCGGGGAAGCAGGTCCTTTGCTCGGGTCGCCAACCACCCTAACAGTGACCTGGTCGTCCGCCATCACTTTTTGTAATCCGTTCCGCACGTATTCAAGCGAGTCTTCAGGCAGTACCCGGCAGTTCACGTTCGCGGCCGCGAGCTGCGGCAAGGCATTCATCGCGTGACCGCCTTCCAGTTGCGTCGCTACGCAAGTGGTGCGAAGCGTGGCGTTCCACGCCGGAGACGCGGCCGCCACTCGCTGCATGGCTTCCTGCGATCCCTCGGGAACCTTCGCCAGATCCTCGCTCACCGGACCGGTTTCAATCTTTGCCATTTTCTGGAAATATGCCGCCGTTACCTCGTTCGTCTTTAACGGGAAACCGAAGTGCGAGAGCCGCTCCAGAGCGCCGGCGAGATGGTATATGGCATTGTCCGGCACAGGGAGCGAACTGTGGCCGCCTTTATTGCGCACTTCAAAGCGGAAATTGATGACGTATTTCTCGCTGACCTGCAGGTCGTTTGAGATCTTCCTGCCCGCGTCGGATTCGCCCCAGCCGCCCTCGTTCAGAGCCAACTCTGCATCGATCAGTTCGCGATGGTTCTTGATCAGCCAATCAACGCCGTTGTAAGGGCCACCGCCTTCTTCGTCCGCTGTGAGCGCCACGATGATATCGCGGTGGGGCTTGAAGCCCTCTCGCCGGTAACGAATCAGGCTCGCGATCCAAACCGCAGCTTGCGCCTTGTCGTCGCTGGTGCCGCGCCCATAAAAGAAACCATCGCGCTCAATCAGCTGAAACGGGTCCATGCTCCAATCTTCGCGCTTGGCTTCCACAACATCGGTGTGGGCGAGAAGCAGGAGCGGCTTGCGGCTGCCCGTTCCGTGATAGCGGACCACGAGATTCGCCTTGTTTGGATTTGCTCCGCCCACAAAGATGTCCGCGTCGGGAAATCCAGCAGCTCGTAAGCGAGCTGCCGCTGCCTCGGCGACTGGAGTGGTCGAGCCGGTGGTGAAGCCGGACCGAATTTCGACAAATTCCTTGTAGATATCGTGGGCGAGTTGCTTGTCCGCTTCCGGCGGCATGGTCTGGGCAGCCAGAGGAACGGCACAGAAAAATAAGGTGAAGACGAGTCGGAGCATGGGGCATCTTGCGATAGTGACAGCACAGGGGGAAGGGGGGACCAGCAATACACCGCCAACAATCAAGACGTTGTTGTCGGAGAATTGCATGGTTCATCCAACACTGCCGGACACGACCGGAAATGGAACCCGGTTCAGTTTGAGACCGAGGCAGCGACGATCTGCCAGCGATTGTTCTTTTTCAGCCAGACGCGCATGAACTTTAGCGTGGCGCTGGACTGGGGACCTTCATAAGTTCCCTGGCAGGTCACGATGGCTGCGACGCCGTGATCGAGGATCCTCATGTCGCTCATCTCAACCCGAGTAAACTTCGGCCCCTTCCCGGGCTGATGAGCTTCGACGACTTTCGATTTGGCAAACAAGGGTTGGCCGCCCTGAGAGACGAGCACCGCATCGTCAGCCAGCACTTCTTCGAAAAAGTTTGGGTCAGGACCCAGTTCGGCTAGCCGCAAACGTTCTTCGAGCGCAGCAATTTCACCTTGAACGGTACTCAAAGGGACCTCCTAACGATTATGCTCGCCAATCACCACCGGACTGTTCGACGAGGGTGAAGGCTAAAGTTTCGCTCTTAGGCGTACAAAGTTCTCGACGGAGTGTAAGCCCTGACCTCGTGGTAAGGAATCGGACATATTCTGTAATCTTGCTGAGTGTTTGCCGTATTCCGAAGGGACAGCTAGAGTTCTTGCTGCCAAAGCCGGCAAAACATCTAAACTAGAAATACGCACTTCGCAAACGAATGTTCTTCATCCCAGTTTCGGGCTACGAATGCACATGAAAGACCAGAAGCTACGGGCTAGTTCCGCGTCGGCGCGGATTTTTCTTCTCTCGCCGGCCGATATCGCGGGAATTCGAGCTGCGCGAATCATACATGACTCCGCAGACTCCGAGTTAGCCCGGCGTTTGCGTGGGAAGGGTGCGCCACTGGGCGAGGTATTTAGTTTCATCAGCGGACTTTATTTTCGCGGCAAATGGGCTTACGCGCAGAAGTTCGCCGAGGTCCCGTACCTTGGTCCCAGTGTGTTTGTAATCACCGCCCGCGGCGGGCTAGTGCCCCCGGAGACCCTGGTAACCCTGGACCGATTGAAAGAAATTTCGTCAATCGATATCGATCCTACCGACGCCTCCTACCTCGCTCCTCTTCAACGGGATTCGCGGATCCTTTCAGAGTTGTCCGGGGCGGCAGCCCAGATCGTTCTGCTGGGCAGCATTGCGACCTCAAAATACGTGGAGCCTCTGCTCGGCCTTTTTGGGGAACGGCTGTTCTTTCCCGCTGAATTCGCGGGCCGCGGAGACATGAGTCGTGGCGGCCTCATGCTACGGTGCGTGCAGTCCGGCGTGCAGCTCACCTATTTGCCACTGGCGAACGCGGTGCGCCACGGTCCCAAGCCCCCTAAATTACCTCCGCTCACCCGGCGACCCCCACAACCGTCGGGTCGCAAGTCAGAAGAAGAATATGGCGGTCTTGATTCACGGGGGGCCACGGCTGATGGTCACTGAGCCAAATCTGCTTCCGAAGGTGGCTTTGGGACGGCACAGCTCTTCGGAATCCATCAACTTGGAGAACTATCGATCGTGGGTTGGAGACCAACTGATCGACGAGATCCGCGCGCTCAGTAAGAGTTTGCAAGGGCTGCGGATTTGTCAGATAAACGCTACCGCAGCTGGGGGCGGAGTTGCGGAGCTGTTGAGCCGGCTCATCCCGGTCCATCTGAACCTCGGCATTAAAACCGACTGGCGTTTGATCTACGGCGATAAAGACTTCTTTGCGATTACCAAGAGCTTCCATAACGCACTGCAAGGTGGCGAGCTGAACCTCACGGCGGAGGCAAAACGGGCGTACCTTGAACGCAACCGGATGAGCGCGGAGATGCTACCGGATGACTACGACGTCTTCATTGTGCACGATCCCCAACCCCTGGCGCTGCGACATTTCAAAGACCTGCAGCGCGCACGCAAATGGATATGGCGCTGCCATATCGATAGTTCTCAACCCAACGCGGAAGTCTGGGAATTCTTACGACCGTTCGTCCAGGAGTACGATACAGCGGTTTTTACGATGAAGGCTTTCGTTCCTGCTGACCTCGAATTGAGCGAAGTGATCTTTATTCCTCCAGCGATAGACCCGGTGTCAACCAAGAATATGGAATTGCCTCCCGAGGTCTATCGCCATGCCATCGGGGAAATGGGCATCGATCTGCGGCGGCCATTGCTGCTGCAAGTTTCACGCTTTGATCCCTGGAAAGATCCGTTGGGCGTCATCCGCGCGTACCAGCTGGCAAAGGAAAAGATGCCCGAGATTCAACTTGCGATGGTGGGTGCCATGGCGGGAGACGATCCCCAGGGCTGGGAAATATTGGAGAAGATCAACGAGGAGGCGGCAAAGGATTCCGATCTCTACGTTTTCACCAATATGACCGGCGTTGGCAACATGGAGGTCAATGCCTTCCAACGCAGCGCCAACGTGGTTCTTCAGAAGTCGATTCGAGAGGGCTTTGGTCTGGTGGTGGCAGAGGCGTTCTGGAAGGCAAAGGCGGTGGTTGCCGGTCGTGCGGGCGGGATCCCAATGCAGTTTCCCGCCGGGTATGAAGACTATTTGGTTGAGAGCGCGGAAGACTGTGCGAAACGAGTCCTCTTCCTGCTGGAAAATCCAAATATCGCGGAGGCCTTCGGGCGGGCTGGGCAGGCCAAAATCCGGACCGAGTTTCTGTTGCCGAGACTGATACGAGACGAGCTAAAGCTGATTAAGGATGTTGTCGGCTAAGACTGTCCTCCTAAACCGTGCCGAACACATTTCCTTAGTGTTCGATGTTGGACGGGGGCCGAGCGCCTTCGGTGACTGCTGTTGGCGGAAGGCCTCTCACCCGCCAACGGTTCGGGGCGATGCTGGGTCGGATCGCGCTGCTGCCGGTACCGACGGGAACAGAGGGGGTGCGGCGGCCACGTCGGCAGCGGAATGTGGCTAGCGAGGGTTGGGAGGAGGAGAGGTGTTGCAAAGGTGGGCTAGAATCTGGGACCATTTCGGCCGCGGTGTTGCGGATCGCGGATGGGGACGGCCTGGATTGAAACCCGTTTAAGCAACGCGCAGAGAGGGCAAGACGGGAGTAGAATGCTCCCCGTTTTCAAGGTCAAAAAGGAAATCTCGGTTAAAGCAACCCGTTAGGCTGATGGCTCAAGTGGAGGTGTTATGCGATTGAAACTATTGGGTGTCGTCGTTCTCTCCGTCAGCGCCCTGACCGCTCCGCAGAAAAACCCTCTGACCAACGCCGACGTCATAAAAATGGTAAAGGCAGGGCTGGCGGAAACCACGATTTCGGCCGCCATCGCTGCCAATGACACGCAGTTCGATCTTTCTTCCAGCGGCTTGCAGGCACTGAACCAGGCGGGTGTCAGCAGCAAAGTGATCCGAGCCATGCTGGCGGCGGAGTCGAAGAAGAAAGATGCTACTGCCGCGGCGGAGAATTCGACCCCGGCGCAGGATGCGACCACCCCGCAGAGTTCTACCCCGGATGCATCGTCGGGCATGAGCCCCCAAGGGATGATGCCGCCTGGAATGTCATCGGACTCGATGGCGCAAATGATGGCCAACATGCCTCCTGAAATGCGGGCTCGCATGCAAGCCTCCATGGCCAAACGGAACACTGCAGGAAGAGTCGGGATGGGCGGTCCGGCAGCTCGAGCCATTCCCCCTCATGCCGGTGTGCCGGTTCCACTGGATAGCCCGCTCTATACCTCTTTCGCACGGCTGGAGACCCATCCCGCCTATCGCATGGTCATGACCATGCAGACCAGCGATCCCAGAATAGCGCAGCTCGCCCAGAACATATTCAGCCCGGCGGAATTTATAGCCCAGGGAAATACGCGGCAATACGTAATGCACAACAAAATGCCCGCCACGGACCAGCCGGGAACGGTCGATGATTGGGAGATTCGGGCGGTTGTGCAAAACGGCCGAGCAGCGCGCCTCATTACTTCGCCTGCGGTGCCTCGATTGTTAAAACTCAGCGAGGGAAGGGCAGCCCAACAAATGGCGGAGTTAGACCGCATGGCCGGGAACGCGATCGCTCACGCCGCGGCGAATGGACCCATGGGTGCGATCGGCGCCGGAATGACCGCCGCACAGACCGCACTCATGCATGTGGAAGTGCCCAAAATGCTGAAGAAGCAGAGGGAGATGTTTTCCTGGAAGTGCAGTGACGCCCCGCAGAGCGGCGGACCGGGTGGGCAATCCACGACCCAGCTCACCGACCTGCACCCCATCGGGGACCAGAGCGTGAATGCCACCATGGCGGATGGATACGAGTTTTATTCCTACGATAACGAGAAGACCCAAGGCACCGTGCACCTGTTCGTGTCCAAGGATACCGGCATGCCGCTGCGGATCGAGATGAGCGATCCCAATAGCGGTAACGGTATTCAGATGAACTACAGCCAACTCACAGGTCCGGCCAGTATTGAAATTCCGGCCTGCATGACCGCCCCATAGCAGGACGAGCCCGGCTACAGCATAGCGTGCTCGTAGTCTGGCTTGGGCGTAGCGAGGTTTGGTCGTAGCGAGGAATCGAGGCATGCGCATGATAAAGATTGCCGGCGGGCGACCCATCCTTAGGTTGCTGACCCGCGGGTTCAAGGCACTTTGAATAAGCGGTCTTCTATGGGTTGTTGGTGCCCTGGACAGTTCAAGGACAGCCGATCATTGCGCGGGCTGGGTTGCAGACTTTACGGAGTGGCTAACAAGACGAAGTCCCCGCAAATGATTGAGCACAACGTTTTCAAGTGTAAGTTCGTTTGGCGTAGTATCTTCGTGTCCGCTTGTGAGGGCCGTATGCGTGAAAGTTCGTCCCGCAAATTGGTATGGGTCGAAGGACAGGGTGCCGATGGATGGGAGGGTTGCTCTGAATGCGCTTGGGTGTTCATTCCCACTCACTCGCCGCCCGTTGGTGTGTCATTAAATGAATGGATGCTGACTCTCGACGTCCAACTCTCCGAACAGTTTGCGGCTCACGATTGTGCCAAGCATCCTAGGGCCAAAGCTGCGAAGGCTGGTTAGTCACCAACGCATGATTAGGATTCCACCGCACCCGCCTAGTCGCTGGCACTCTGCGACCTGAACAGCCGAAGCCGGAATAGCGCGCCGCGACGGCGACACGACCCGGCATGCTCGCCGGTCCTCTTCTGGCGATGATACTGGCTGAAATAGGTTGCTGCCCCAGACCGCTTTCTTGCGCTCGTTTTTCACAACGGGGATTGTTGTTGTGTCTCCGCTCGCACGCCCGCGCGAAATCTTCAAACTCCCCGAAAGGCACATTCTGGCGAGTGGCGAAACCACCCCCGGTGGATAGCCGACAAAGGCAGTCAGACAGCCACGGCGACACCGTCGGAAATATTGTCGAAGTCCAGACACCAACTATTTGAGGCCGCAATCATCAAGTCGCGCTCATTCTTGGGTGTTGACCTCGACGGCGCCGTGTTGGGGTCAATGAGAGATCGAATCAGCCTGCTGGCGCTACTCTTTGCGCTGCCGTGATTCCCTTCTACAACCAGAATTGGATAGGGGCCGATAGGTCTTAAGGAAGCTGCCAGCCATGCCAGCACTAGCAGAAAGTGTTCTTCGTTTCTAACGTTGAGCAAAGGGCGAAGCTCGTTCAACGTCCCACCTCGAACCGGAGTAGAGAGAGCCGCCATGCCTGGAGTTCTTCGGAACTTCACTGGGCACTCCGATACGACACGCCAACCGGCGGCTGAAATCTCTACTGTCTCCCAGCGTTCATTCGCAGGTCAAGAAAGATGGACTGTCCGTGTCCGGCGACACGAATGTGGACAACCTCCTCGCGCCCCTCATAGAGAGCCTTTCCAGCAAGGGTATTTATGGCGCACCGAACGTGCTCATCGGAAGGGACCGTCTTTTCCCGCTGATAGAACAGACTTCCGATCCAATGTCTGAACGCTGCATCTTTAATCCGGAAGGTTTGCCAGTGATGGTGAACATAGACCGTCGCGAATGATTCACTGTTAGCCGTGTGAAAAAACTTGGCTCCGGCTTGCATAACGAGCTTAATGATCCGACCTGCAGGATTTGCCTTCTCAGATTCTGGGACTGGCACTCTACCGGACTGCGAAGCGCGGCTCATTTTGTGAATTCCACAACGCACTCCGTCTTTAACTGCCGAGCGCAACGTCCGCAGCCTTATTAAAAGCGGAGCAATTCCGCTCTAGAAATGACTTCAGCTCACAAACGTCGTATCGGATACACCTCTCCAAGCGCACAAACCTCGGTCCGCGGCCCTCGTGTCTCCATCTCCGGAGGGCTGCGACCGAAACTGATAGGGCCCGGGCAGCCTGTTTTTCATCGATCATCTGCGGAAGAGTTTGCTCCATTTCTGAATACCTCCGTCCGCACTTGTCGTGCGGACGAGCACAGAGTACGAAAGAAAGGTAATGGTGGGAACAGCTGCGGACCGCCAATTTTAGGGCGAGAAAGTGGCGGTTTGAAGTTCCCAAGGATCAGGACTGCTTATTTTTAAGAGCCCGCACACGCACGCCGTAGATCTTTGAGGCGATCAGATTTGCCGCGTCGTAAAGCTGCCTTTTTTCCAAACAGGCTTTTAGTTTCTTCTCAATAGCTTTCAGTCTCGAATCGCCCGCGATCAGTTCTTCTGCTTTTTCGGTCGCCCGCTGTGCAATCCATTCTGAGGCCGCTGTGCCCCGCGCAAGGGTGCTTTCCCATCCATCCAAATCCTTCTGAATATCTTCAAGTGCGAATCGCGCGGCGTCCAAATGGGCATTACGGACCGAGCGATTGAATCGCGGCGCTGGATTCGCAACTCGGCGAAAGCCGGTAGCGACTGCTCGAAACAATCGGTTGCGCGGGCCATTCGGTCTGAAATCACGATTGCCAATCTGAGTTTCTACCCACCCCTTCAGCCATTCAGCCTCGAAACTGAGCTGCGGGTAGACCGCAACAAAATCAGCTATTACACCCTCTGGATTCACTGGGCACTGTTCGTAACACTGTCGGTAA
>Ga0099827_10002036_pt1 | contig 10956 bp, 12 predicted proteins | sample CZO8metaG_FD_79339 | JGI IMG/M metagenome (GOLD analysis project Ga0099827, IMG submission 79339) | Vadose zone soil microbial communities from the Eel River Critical Zone Observatory, Northern California, USA - CZOApr15con1.8 metaG | ecosystem: Environmental > Terrestrial > Soil > Vadose zone ...
AAGCAGGGCGCGTTCTTCCTGTTCGGGCTCGATCCCCACGAGTTCGTTTGGAGGCGGCTCGTGCTGCTCGACGGCCAGGAGGCGCAAGGCGACGAGGCGCTGGTCGGCGACCGCGGCGCTCGGCGGCTCGGCATCCACCACCCCGGCGACCAGCTCGAGGCCGCGCGCGGCAAGCTCTTCCGTGTGGTGGGCATCTACCACAGCGGGGACGTCTTCGAGGACTCCGGGGCCGTCCTGCCGCTGCGGATCGTCGAGCGGCTCGCGCACCGTCCCGGGGAGATCACGGCGGTGGCGGTGGCGATCCGTCCCGGTCTCCGCGCGCAAACCATCGCCGCGCGAGTCGAGCGCCGCTTTCCGGGAACCGTTGCGGTATACGAGCCCGGTCAGGCGATCAGAGTCGACACGTCGAGCCGCTTGATCGTCGACACGGGGTGGATCATCTCGTTGCTCGCGCTGATCGTTGGAGGAATCGGCGTGGCGAACACGATGGCGATGTCCGTCTTCGAGCGCGTGCGCGAGATCGGAATCCTGCGCGCGGTCGGCTGGCGCGGCTGGCGAATCGGCGTGCTGATCGTGAGCGAGGCGCTCGGCATCTCGCTCCTCGCGCTCGGCGTCGGCCTCGGGCTCGGCGTCCTCGCGGCGGAGGAGTTCAGCAAGCACACGAGCACGTCCGGGCTCGTGCAGCCCGACTTCACCGCCGAGGTGTTCGCGTGGGGCCTCGCGTTCGCTCTCGGCGTCGCCCTGCTCGGCGCCGCCTATCCGACGTGGCGCGCCGTACGGCTCACCCCGATCGAGGCCCTTCGTCGGGAGTGACCACCCGGCCGCGCAGCGGCCTCTCCGCGCCGGCGGACCAGGGGAGGGGCCTCGCTAATGAGTTGGTGGCTCTGAGCCACAAACCGTCCGCCTTGGCCATGTGCGACGGCATGAGCAGCGCGCACGATACGAGTTAGTGGCTCTGAGCCACTAACTCGTGCCGGCGTGGGTCTGTCCATCCACGCGGCCGTCGAGGAGACGCAGGGTGCGGCCCGCGGTCGCTGCGACGCCTTCGTCGTTCGTTACCAGCAGCACGGTCATGGCGCGTTCCCCACGCAGGCGCTCGATGAGCCGCAGCACCTGAGCTCCCGTCTCGGAATCCAGCGCGCCCGTCGGCTCGTCCGCCAGCAGCAGCCGCGGCTCGTTGGCCAACGCGCGCGCGAGCGCGACGCGCTGGCGCTCGCCGCCGGAGAGCGTCCCGGGAAAGGATCGCTCCCGTTGCTCGAGGCCGACCTCGCGGAGGAGCAATCGCGCCCGCTCTTCACGCGCCGCGCGGTTGACTCCCCGGCCGAGCATCGGCACCACGACGTTCTCGAGCGCGGTCAGCGTCGGGATGAGGTTATGGAACTGAAAGACGAAGCCGACCGTCGCCGCTCGGTACTCCGCGGCGTCGAGCCCGTCGAGCTTGGCCCCGTCGACCGAGATCGAGCCCGCGTCCGGGTGGTCGAGCGCGCCGATGAGGTTGAGCAGCGTGCTCTTCCCGCTTCCGGACGGCCCGGTGAGGGAGACGAACTCGCCCGGCTCCAGTCGCAGCGAGGCCTCGTCGAGGGCGCGAATCCGGCCCCCCTCGAACGCCTTGCTGACGCGTTCGACGACGACCTCGGCGCCGCCGCTCAACGCGGCTGAACCCAGTAGTTGAGCTTGATCGTCCGGCGCCGCGCGGTCACGAGCGCCTGGAAGGTCAGGCGCTGTCCGTGCGAGGCGGGCGGAAACTTGATCTCCTGACCCTTCTTCTCGCGCCACGTGCCCGTGAACGTATAGATGCGACCGTTGTCAACCTTCCCAACGGGTACGCCCGCGAAAAGGAACCGCATCGTCACGCGGGCACGGATCGGGCTTCCGTAGAGATCCGTCGCGCGGATCGAGATCGGCCACGGCGTGTTCACGCGGGGCGTATGCGTCGGCGCGTGCAGCGTCGCGTTGAACGGCGCGGAGAACGCAATCAGCAGCTCGATCACGCCGAGCATGCGTCAATCGTAGAGCGCATCGAGGGCCTTGGCCGCAGGAGCCAGCCGCCTCGGATCCTCCAGCACCGGCGCGAAGAGGTCGCCGTGCTCCTCGATTCGAGCCAGGGCAACCCGCATCGTGAAGTCGCGGGGTCGCACCTCCGCTGTCAGCTCTTCCCAGCGCAGCGGCGTCGAGACGGGCGCGCCCGACTTCGGCCGGACGGAATAGACCGAGGCGATCGTCTTCCCCCAGCCGTTCTGCCTGTGGTCGACGAGCACTCCGTGCCGTTTCTTCTTGAGCCACTCCGTTGTGACCTTGCCGGGGTGGCGCCGCTCGAGTAGCCGTGAAGCGCGCTCGGCGAACTGATACGTCTGTTCGAAGGTCGATCGGCGCGTGATCGGCGCGACGACGTGGATGCCGTCCGCACCGCTCGTCTTCACGTATCCGGGAAGCCCCAGCTCGTCGAGCAGCTCTCGGATCAGGTGGGCGACCTCGATCGCGAGCTCGAAGCCGGCGTCCGGTGGATCCAGGTCGAACAGGACGAAGTCCGGTCGGTGCGGCTTGTCGACGCGCGAGTACCAGGCGTTCATGTCGATGCAGTGCATCTGCACCATCCAGAGCAACGCCTCCACCGAGTTGACGAGCGGGAAGTCCACGAGCCGCGAGCCACCTTCGCGCGGCCACGTGCGGAACTGCCTCGTGGTGATCCATTTCGGGATCCCCTTGGGCGCCTGTTTCTGGAAGAAGCCCGGCGCCGTGATCCCCTCGCGATAGCGCTTCATCGTGAACGGGCGGTCACGGAGATGAGGAATCAGCGTCGGCGCAACCCGCCGGTAGTACTCGAACAGATCGCCCTTCGTGACTCCGTCCTCGGGGAAGAGGACACGGTCGGCACTGCTCAGCTCGACGGTCTTCGTGACGGTCATGGGCGCGTACCGATATCAGCACAGGGGGCTTGACAAGGATCGGCCTCTTTGGTCAAATGACTTAGTCAACTGACTTAGTCCCACCAGAAGGAGGCCGGACAATGGCTTATCAGCTCGAAGGGAGCCTGCTAGAGGTCTGCACGTGCAACATCCTGTGCCCCTGCTGGGTCGGAGAGGACCCGGACGGCGGCATCTGCGAGGGCGTGCTGGCCTGGCACTTCGATCAAGGGACGATCAACGGCACCGACGTCGCGGGCCGCACGTTCGTGATCCTGGCGCACATTCCCGGAAACATCCTCAAGGGCAACTGGCGCGTCGTGGTCTACGTCGACGACGGTGCGACGGACGAGCAGCAGCAAGCGCTGCTCGATGTCTGGACCGGCAAGCTCGGCGGGCCGATCGCGGATCTCGCGCAGCTCGTCGGCGAAGTGGTCGCAGTCGAGAAAGTGCCGATCACGTTCCAGGTCGAGGGTGCGAAGGGGACGCTCCAGATCGGCGACGCCGTCGAGGCGAAGCTGCAGCCGTTCCAGGGAGCGACGGGTGAATCGACCGCGCTCCACGACAGCGTCTTCACGACGATTCCGGGCTCGCCCGCCTACGTGGGCAAGGCCGAGAGCTACAAGGTCAACGCCAAGCAACACGGTTTCCAGATCGACCTGAAGGACCACAACGCCGTGCAGGGCAGCTTCCGCTTCGCGGCCTAGGACCGCCATGTGGCCGAGGGTCAGAGACCAGCGCGTCTTCGTCACGGCTCTTACGGGCCTCGTCGGGCTGACCTGGCTGAGCATCTGGGTCTGGGGGCGTTCTCCGTACGGGGAGTTCCTCAGTCATAAGGAGCTCGGGCACGTCCACGGCGTGGGAGGTCGGTACGACTGGATTGTCCTCCTCTTCGTCGCGGGCTGGACGCTGATGATCGTGGCGATGATGCTTCCGACGAGCCTGCCGCTCGTGGCGCTGTTCCACTCGTTCGTCCGCGAGCGGCCGAACAGGAACCGGCTCACGGCGTCGCTCGTGGCCGGCTACCTGTCGGTCTGGATGCTGTTCGGCCTCGTCGTCCACGCCGGCGACCGCTTCGTGCACGTCACCGTTGAGCGAAGCACCCTGCTCGGAGCGAACACGTGGGTGATCGGAGCGGGAACGGTGCTGCTCGCCGGGCTGTACCAGTTCACGCCGCTCAAGTACAAGTGCCTCGAGAAGTGCCGCTCGCCGATGAGCTTCATCATGGGGCATTGGCACGGCGGTGGCGAGAAGCGGCAGGCCTTTCACCTCGGTATCCACCACGGTCTGTTCTGCATCGGCTGTTGCTGGTCGCTGATGCTTTTGATGTTCGCGGTCGGCGTCGGCAATCTCGCGTGGATGCTCGCGCTCGCCGCAGTCATGGCCATCGAGAAGAACGTCTCCTGGGGCCGGCGGCTCAGCGCTCCGCTGGGTGTGGTCCTGATCGGCTCGGCAGTCGCGCTCGCGGCGACGCAGACGGCGTTCACGTCTTAGAGAGGAGGACTGGATGAAGCTCCAGAAGAAAGCAACGGAGACCGACCGAGCAGCGGTCAGCCAGGTCGTCCTCGACTACTTCGAGGGGTGGTTCGGAGGTGATCCCGTCCGCATGGAGCGCGCGCTGCATCCACTGCTGGCCAAGCGCTCACTTCGCCAGGTCGACCCCGACTTGGCCGGGCTGCGGAGCGTCACGAAGGAGCAGATGGTCGGCTGGACGGAAGACGGCGAGGGCAAGAAGGAAGACCCAGGCGGCGATCGGCAAATCGACGTGGACGTCGTCGATCTTTACGGCAACATCGCGTCCGTCATCGTTCGCTCGCCCGTCTATCGCGAGTACCTGCACTTCGTGCAGACGGAGGAAGGCTGGAAGATCGTCAACGCCCTCTGGCATTGGACGTAGCGAAGGTCTCGACGGCGCGCTCGGCCGCGGAGGGAACCCTCCTCGACGCGGCCGAGCGGCTGCTCGTCGACGTCGGCTCCGCCGGGATCACGACACGGCGCCTCGCCGAGGAAGCCGGTGTCAACCACGGGCTCGTGCACTACTACTTCGGCTCGATCGAGAACGTGCTCGTACGCACGCTCGAACGCTTCACCGAACGGCTGGTCGCACGACAGCGTGCGATGTACGCCGCCGATGTGCCCTTCATTGAGAAGTGGCGAACTGCGATGCGGTACCTCGTCGAGGAGGACGTTCGCTACGAGAAGGTCTGGCTCGAGCTCCAGGCGCTGTCGTGGAACCGACCGGAGCTGCGCGAGCGTCTGGCGCACATCGACGCCGAGTGGCGGGCCGTCCTCACGGAGGCGTTCGCGGGCCCGCGTGAGGAGCTCGGGATCGAGATGCCGCTCGACGCGCTGGTCGCGCTGGTGGTCACCTTCAACTTCGGGATCATCTTCGAGCGTCTCTCCGGCATCACCACCGGACACGCGGAGCTACTCGAATGGATCGACGGATTCCTGGAAGGACGATGGCAACAGCGCTGACGCAGACGCGCGAGCAGACGCGGGCGCGCTACCCGGACCACGAAGGTTACGTCGAGCGGGACGGCGTCCGCGTCTTCTACGAGGTCTACGGCGAAGGGGATCCGACGATCATGTTCGTGCCGCCCTGGGCGATCGTGCACTCGCGCTGCTGGAAGATGCAGATTCCGTACTTCGCGCGGCACTGCCGTGTCGTCGCGTTCGATCCACGAGGCAACGGCAAGTCCGATCGGCCGGTCGACTCCGAGGCCTACAACGAATACGAATACGCGGCCGACGCGGTCGCCGTGCTCGACGCGAGCGGCACGGAGCAGGCGATACTCGTCAACCTCTCGCTCGGCGCCCAGCGTAGCCTCGTCCTCGCCGCGGATCACCCGGAGCGGGTCCGTGGAATCGTCTTCATCTCGCCCTCGCTTCCGATTGCGCCGGGTCACGACTACCGCGACATCCCGTTCGACCAGCCTCTCGACACCGATGAGGGATGGGCGAAGTTCAACGCGCACTACTGGCTGCGCGACTATCCCGGGTTCGTCGAGTTCTTCATGTCCCAGGCCGTCGCCGAGCCACACTCGACCAAGCCGATCGAGGACGCGGTCGAGTGGGGACTCGAGAGCGACGCCGAGACTCTGCTCGCCGTCTCGACGGGCCGCTTCCTGGACGAGGCGGTGATTCACGACCTGTGCGCGCGAGTCCGTTGCCCCGTGCTCGTCGTCCATGGCGATGACGATCACATCAGTCCCCACCGCCGCGGGGCGGCGCTGGCGGAGGCGACCGGCGGCCGCCTCGCGACGCTCGAGGGCTCCGGCCACTTCGTGCACGCACGCGACCCCGTCAAGGTGAACCTGCTGCTGCGCGACTTCGTCGCCCCGCCGCCGCCGCGAAGCTGGGTGCGCGGAAAGTCACGCCGCAAGCGCGCCCTCTACATCTCCTCGCCGATCGGGCTCGGCCACGCGCAGCGCGACGTGGCGATTGCGGACGAGCTGCGCAAGCTCCACCCCGACCTCGAGATCGACTGGCTCGCGCAACACCCCGTGACCGCGGTGCTCGAGGCGCGCCGCGAGCGCATCCACCCCGCGAGCGCCCACCTGGCGAACGAGTCAGGACACATCGAGAGCGAGTGCGCGGAGCACGACCTGCACTGCTTCCAGGCAATCCGGCGGATGGACGAGATCCTGCTCGCGAACTTCATGCTCTTCCACGACGTCGTTCGCGACGACCAGTACGACCTGTGGATCGGGGACGAGGCCTGGGAGCTCGACTACTACCTGCACGAGAACCCGGAGCAGAAGCGGGCGGCGTACGTCTGGCTGACCGACTTCGTCGGCTGGCTGCCGATGGAAGACGGCGGGGATCGCGAGGCGTTTCTGACAGCCGACTACAACGCCGAGATGATCGAGCACATCGCACGCTTCCCGCGCGTCCGAGACCGCGCAATCTTTGTCGGCAACGCGGGCGACATCGTTCCCGACGAGTTCGGGCCGGATCTGCCGCGCATCCGCGACTGGACGGAGGAGCACTATGACTTCGCCGGCTACGTGACGGGCTTCGACCCGGCGGACTTCGCCGACCGCGCGTCGCTGCGCGCGGAGCTCGGGTACGCACCGGACGAGCAGGTCTGCATCGTCACCGTCGGGGGCTCCGGCGTCGGCGGCCACCTGCTTCGCCGCGTGATCGAGGCGTTCCCGGAGGCGAAGGAGCGCGTGCCGGCGCTGCGAATGGTCGTCGTCGCCGGCCCTCGCATCGACCCGGCCACGCTGCCGCGGGCCGAGGGTCTGGAGGTGCGGAGCTACGTGCACGAGCTCTACCGCCACCTCGCCGCGTGCGATCTCGCCGTGGTGCAGGGCGGCCTGACGACGACGATGGAGCTGACGGCGAATCGCCGGCCTTTCCTCTACTTCCCCCTCCAGCATCACTTCGAGCAGAACTTCCACGTCCGCCAACGCCTGCAGCAGTACGGTGCAGGGCGCTGCCTGGCGTTCGACGAGTCGACTCCGGAAACGATCGCGGAGGCGATCGCGGCAGAGATCGGCAGCGCGGTGGACTACCGGCCGGTCGAGACCGACGGCGCGGCCAAGGCCGCAGCGCACATCGCCGAGTTGCTCTAACAGACGTGCCCTTTCAGGGACGGAGCTCGACGCCCATCACCGACAGCCTCCGCCCCCACTCGCTCAGCTCGCTCTCACGGAGATGCTTCGCGCCCATCCTCTCGTAGAAGCCGGCGGCGTTCGGTTCCGCCTCCCACTCGAGGTACTTGGCGCCCAATCCGATTGCATGTGCGGCGGCGTGGCGGAAGAGCGTGCCGCCGATGCCCTTTCCGATCCACTCGGGCTCGATCCAGAGGTCCTCGAGCCAACACATGTCGCCCTTAGGGATCAGCGAGCACCATCCCACCGGGCGTTCGACGCTCACGTCGACAGCCTCTCCTTCAGCCACAACGCGTTTCGGATCGCGAACGCTTCCCAGTCGTTGTTGAAGTACGCCAGGATCTCGACCTCACGTCGCCATTCCTCGAAGCGGCGCGCCCATTCCTCGAGCTCGCGCTCGGAGTAGTTGCCGCGACGGCCGCGCGAGCCGTAGTGGAAGCGCACGTAGGTCCAGTCGGGCGTGAACTCGTAGGTCTGGAACCCCTTTATCTCCGGCCGGTCGCCGATCACGAGCGCCGCTCCATGCCTGCGCAGCAGCTGGTAGACCGGCTCGACGAACCAGCTCGCGTGGCGGAACTCGAAGCAGTGCCGTCCGGGCGGGACGGCTTCGAGCGCGGCGCCGAGGCGGTCGTCGTTCCGGCGGAAGTTTGCGGGGAGCTGCCACAAGACCGGGCCGAGCTTCGGCGAACGTGCGAGCGGCTCGAGGCGTTCGTAGTAGCGCTGGATCCCGCCCTCGAGATCGGTGAGCCGCTTGATGTGCGTGAGGTAGCGGCTCGCCTTGACCGAGAAGAGGAAATTCGGCGGTGTCTGCTCGACCCACTTCGCGACGGAGGTCTTCAGCGGAAGCCGGTAGAAGGTGCTGTTCACCTCGACGGTGTCGAAGGACTGCGCGTAGTGCTGCAGCCAGAGTCGCGGCGGCTTTCCCTCATAGAACTCGTCCTTCCACGCCTCGTAGTTCCAGCCGGAGCAGCCTATGCGGAGAGCGCGCGGGCGAGTTGTCGACATAGCTGCGGCGTTCCCGCTGCGACGACGCGTGAACGCCCCTCGACGTCGAGCGGCGCAGCGTCGAAAGGCGGTGCATCGGGGAGGTCGATCGCGAGGCCGCGCTCGCGAACGAGCAACTGTGCGGCTGCGATGTCGACGGAGCGCGCGGGTTTGAGCGAGCACACGGCGTCCACGCGACCCGCGGCCAGGTGACAGAGGGAGAGCGCGAGCGAGCCCATGATCCGCAACCGATAGGCAAGATCGACGACCGCCGCGGCCTTCTCCGCCACCGATGCAGTGCGCGTCGCCTCGAAGGAGAGGATCTCGATCCGCTCCTTCGGCAGGTCGCCGTCGAGGAGGTGGCCGTTAAGCCGGGCACCTTCGCCGCGCGTCGCCGTCCATTCTTCCTCGGTTCCGAAGTCGTGGACGAAGCCGAACTCCACCTCACCCATCGTCGGGCCCGATGCCACGGCGATGGAGAGCGAGAAAAAGCCAATCCCACGCTTCGCGTTCAGCGACCCGTCGATGGGATCGACCACGACGTACCTGGAGCCTTTGCCGATGATTCCCGCCTCTTCGGAGACGATCGTGATGTCATCGACCGCCTCGAAGCGCGTCAGCACCGCCCGCTCCGCGGCGGCGTCGATCGCGGTCGTGTCGTCACCGCCCATTCCCGCGCCGACGACAGGCTCGCGGTCGGCGCGCGTCGGGAGCTCAGCGAGCGCGCGCCGCACGTCCTCGACCGCGTCGCGGCAGAGCGCGAGCCAATCCGCAGTTTGTGGCTCTGAGCCACTAAGTTTTGGCTCAGTCAAGCGGATGGAAGAGCAGGCCAGACGTGAGCTTGGGATAGAAGTACGTGCTCTTCTGCGGCATCGTCTCGCGGCGTCGAGCGACGTCCCACACGTCCTCGAGGCGCGTGGGCCGGAGCAGGAACGCCGCTTCGGCCTCGCCGCGATCCACCGTCGCGACGGCCTCTTCACGCCGCGGCGTATACGTCACGCCCTGTGGGGCGATCCGCTCGACGATCTCGGCGTCGAGCCCGTCGCCGTCCAGCAGCTCGTACCGACCGGCGCGGTACAGGACGACCCCGGGAAGTTCTTCGCCCGGCTCGTCGATCGGCGTGCCGCCGACACCGTTCACGCGCTCTGCGACACGATGCGTCGGAAAGATCGTCAGGCCCTCCTGCCGCGTCGGCACGAGCACGACCAGCAGGTAGGGCGAGCCGCCTTCCCCCGCGAAAGCGAGGGCGGTCTCGTAGCGATGGTGACCGTCGGCGATCAGCAGCTCCGTGTCCTCGAAGCTCGGCGCGTCTTCGATCCGCCACAGCTTGTCGCCACCACTCTGGAGGTCCGGCTCGCGGTTCGGCGGCTCGAGCGGATCGCCGTCGTAGAGGAGAAAGATCGGCTCGAGCTGTGTGCGCGTCGCGCGCAGCAATTGGAGCCGCCCCTCCTTCGGCCCGCGATGAGTTCGCTCGTGCGGGAGGACGACACCACTCTCGTAGGGCTCGGCCCGCAGCGACGCGACAAGCCCCGAGCGGGTGCGGCGAACACCGTCGGGGCCGACGTAGTGCTGCGAGAGGAACCAGTAGCTCGGCTCGTCGTCGCGCACGAGAACACCGTCGCGCCGCCACTCGGCGAGGTCCCGGCCGGCCTGCTCCTCGTCGTCCGGCAGCGTCAGGTGGACGACGTTGTACGGGCTGCGGGCGAGGTACTCGGTCCGCTCCTCCGGGGAGATGACGTCGTACGGCGGGGCGACGAGCGGCTCGATCGGACCCACCTTCGTCTCGTCATAGCGTTCGGCACGGAACGGCTTGACCACGGCCACTTGGGGCGACCCTAGCATCCGGGTTCGGACCTAGACTTGACCCGTGAACGCGATCGCAGAGCTGGCCGAGGAACGGGTCGTCGAAGGTGTCTACGCGGTCGCGCGAAAGCAGCGTCTGCGCACCCGCGGCGGCGCACCGTATCTCGCGCTCGAGCTCGTTGATCCGAGCGGCCGCATCGACGCGCGAGTCTGGCACGACGTCGAGCTGCTGGATGCGCGCTTCGCGGAGGGGGACGCCGTGCGCGTGCTCGGCCGCGTGGAACGTTTTCGCGACCGGCTCCAGGTCGAGGTCCGCACGCTGGAGGCGGCACCGGAAGCAGATCCCGCTTCCCTCGCCCCGGCGCTGCGCCGCGACGTCAACGAGCTGGACGGATTTCTCGAGTTCCTCGCCGGCGAGATCTCCCATGCAGGTCTCCGTGCCGTGCTCGGCCGCTTCCTCTCGGATGAATCGCTCCGGACGTCGCTGCGGCGGCTGCCCGCCGCCGAGACGCACCATTCCTACGCGGGCGGCCTGCTCGAACACACGGTCGGCGTGGCCACGATCTGCCGCGAGACCGCGCAGCTCCATCCGCGGCTCCGTGCCGATCTGCTGCTGACGGCGGCGCTCCTGCACGACGTCGGCCGTA
>Ga0099827_10002037_pt1 | contig 10953 bp, 12 predicted proteins | sample CZO8metaG_FD_79339 | JGI IMG/M metagenome (GOLD analysis project Ga0099827, IMG submission 79339) | Vadose zone soil microbial communities from the Eel River Critical Zone Observatory, Northern California, USA - CZOApr15con1.8 metaG | ecosystem: Environmental > Terrestrial > Soil > Vadose zone ...
GCCCACGCCGCGTCGCTGCCGCTCAAGCGCCTCGGGATGCCCGAGGACCTCGTGGGCGCGTTCGTCTTTCTCGCCTCCGACGAGAGCCGTTACTTCTGCGGGCAGACGCTCCATCCCAACGGCGGGGAGATCATGCCGTGATGAAGAGTGTGGCCGATCGCTTGCGAGCGGAAGACCGCCCTGCTCGCCCTCACCGAGTGAGCGAGTGAAGCTCCTCGTCATCAATCCGAACAGCTCGGAGGCCGTCACCGCCCAGATCATGGAGTCGGCCCGGCGGGCGGCCTCGACGGGCACCGAGCTGGTCGGCGTCACCACCAAGGGCGGCACCCGCAACATCGACTCCGCGTTCGGCGATTACCTGTCGGGCTCCTTCATGATCCGCACGTGCCTGGAAGCGGTGGCCGTGCACAAGCCGGACGCGATCGTGCTGGCCGGCTTCGGCCGCGTCGGCGTCGACGCGCTCAAGGAGGCGCTGACGATTCCGGTCGTCTCCATCGCGGAATCCTCGATGGCGATGGCCTGCCTGCTCGGCCACCGCTTCACCACGCTGACGATGCTCCAGCAGTTCATCCCCTACCAGCAGGACCTGGTGCGGTACTACGGCTTCGAGGCGAAGTGCGGGTCCGTCCGGGCCATCAACATCAACGTCGAAGAGTGCGCGATCAACCGCGAGAAGACCCTACGCGAGCTGAAGGAGCAGATCGAGAAGATCGTCGTCGAGGACCGGACCGAGGTCGTCATCCTCGCCTGCGCCGGGCTCTGCGGCTACGACACCGAGCTGTCCCGACTGGCCGGCGTGCCTGTGCTCGACCCCGTCACCGTCGGCGTGAAGGTGGCCGAGAGCCTCGTCGGGCTGGGCGTGAGCCACTCGAAGATCCGCAAGTTCGCGCATCCACCCCAACCGCTCGATCACTATCTCTGATGACCGATCGCATCCCAAGGAGGCCGTGATGGCTCGTCGATCGCGCGTCGCCGTGCTCCTCGCCGCCGTGCTGCTCTTCACCGGCCCCGCCCGGGCTGCCGATCCGCTCGTGGTCAGCGTGTGGGGCGGCAACTGGAAGGACACCATCGAGAAGGTGGTCGCCAAGCCGTTCACGGCGAAGACCGGCATCCCCGTCGAGTTCGAAGTGGGTGGCACGCTCGACCGGCTGGCCAAGGCGCGCGTGGCCAAAGCGGCGCCGCTGGTGGACATCACGTTCACCACCAGTCACGTCGGGCGCCTGTACATGTCCGACGGGCTCTTCCAGAAGCTCGACATGGCGAAGCTGCCGAACGCGAACGAGCTGGCCCGCGAGGCGATGCGCAGCGACTCCCACGTCGGTGTGTGGGCGTACGTCTACACGATCGCCTACCGGCCGGATCAGGTGAAGATGAACATCACGAAGTGGGCCGACCTCTGGGATCCCCAGCTCAAGGGCAAGGTCGGGATGCCGGACTTCGATCCGTCGCACATCATCACGATCAGCGCGCTCCTCGAGGGCGGAGACGAGCGCACGTGGCAGAAGGGGCAGGAGCGTCTGAAGCGGCTCAAGCCGAACGTGGCGGCCTTCTTCTCCACCGACGCGCGCAGCCAGGACCTGATGAAGACGGGCGAGGCTCCCGTGCAGGTTATGCTCTCCATCAACGCCTTCCATCTGATCGAGCAGGGCCTGCCCGTGAAGGTCGTCAACCCGGCTGACAAGCCGGGCGTCGTCGGCATCGACACGATGGCGATCATGGCCGGGACCAAGAAATCCGACGCCGCGCACCAGTTCATCGACCTCGCGCTCTCCAGGGAGATCCAGGAGCAGCTCGTCGCGACCTTCAAGGCCGGGCCGACCAATCTCAAGGCGGTCGTGCCGGCGAAGCTGCGCGGTCAACCGGGCGTCTTCGGCACTCCGGCCGAGTGGAAGGAGCGCGGCTACATCATGGACGACGAGACGCGGGCCACCAGCCTTCCGGCCTGGAAAGAGTGGTTCAACGCGAGCATCGTCGCGAAGTGATCCTGCTGCTTCCGGCGGTCGGGGTGATGGTGCTGCTGGCCATCGCCCTGGCCGCCCTGCTGCAGTTCAGCGTGCTCGAGTTCATCCCCGGCTCGCTCAGGACGGGCGGGCTCACCACCCGCAACCTCGAGGCCGTGCTGAAGCCGCAATACCTCCGCTACATCTGGGACACCGTCGTCCTCAGCGCGCTGACCACGGTCCTCACGCTGGTGGCGTCCTACCCCGTCGCCTACGCGCTGGCCCGCAGCCGGTCGGCGAAGCTGCGCTCGCTCCTGCTGGTGCTCACGCTGGCGCCGTTCTTCACCGGCGCGATTGTGCGGACGTACGCCTGGATGCTCGTCCTCGGCACCACCTTCATTCCGTGGCCGGTGAAGCTCCTGTTCGAGCCGGCCGGCGTGCTCATCGGGCTCGTGCACTTCTCGATGCCGACCATGATCCTCATCCTGGCCGCCGCCATCAGCCATATCGACCGAACCTACGAGCACGCGGCGGCGAGCCTGGGCGCGCGACCGTGGCGGGTGTTCCGGCGGGTGACGCTGCCGCTGTCGATGCCCGGCGTCGCCTCCGGATCGCTCGTCGTGTTCGCGTGGACGTTCAGCGCCTTTCCCACGCCCGAGCTGCTCGGCGGCGGCCGCGTGAAGATGATCGCCAACGTGGTGAAGGACCTGGCCCTCGACGCCTTCAACTGGCCGGGCAGCGCGGCGTTCGCGGCCGTCGCGCTCGCCGTCACCTTTCTGCTCCTCGCCGTGGTGACTCGCGCGCTCGCCCGCGCGGGCGGCGCCGCCGCGTGATCGGCCGGGTGGTGGTGGCGTTGCTCGTCGGCTTCATGACGCTGCCGACGGTCGTGGTCGTCATCGCGTCGTTCAATCCGACCGCGATCCTGTCGTTCCCTCCGGCCGGGCTGTCGCTCCGCTGGTACGAGAACGCGCTGACCTATTCGCAGTTCCACCGCGCCGCCGTCAACAGCCTGATCGTGACCGGCGCCAGCGCGCTGCTGGCCCTGCCCGTCGGGACGGCGGCGGCGCTGGCGCTCGTCCGCCGTCCGCTCCGGGCCCGCGGGTTCTGGAGCGCGATGCTCCTGTCGCCGCTGATCATTCCGGGCGTGGCCGTCGGGCTCGGCTTTCTCATCCTGGCCGCGCGGTTCGGGCTGCTCGTCAACCACGTCGTGCTCATCGCCGCCCACACCGTGCTCGTGCTGCCCTTCGTGATCCGCTCGGTCGCGGTGAGCGCGGCCAACGTCGATCCGCAGCTCGAGCGGGCCGCCGCCAGCCTCGGCGCCCGGCCGTGGCGCGTGTTCCGGAGGGTGACGCTGCCGCTGTTGCGCCCGGGCTTGTTCGCCGCGCTCCTGTTCGCGGTGATCGTGTCGGCCAACGAGTTCGTCGTCTCGCTCTTCATCTCCACGCGCGTCACCGAGATCCTGCCCGTGGCCATGTTCACCTACGTCGTGAACTACACCGACCCCACGATGGCGGCGCTCTCCACGCTCTTCATCGCGGCCACCTTCGTCGTCGTGTTCCTGGCCGACCGCGTCCTGCGGCTCTCCCGCATCCTGCGCATCGAGGACCACCGGTGACGGCCAAGACGGTCGTCGCGCTCGAGGGCGTCGAGAAGGCGTACGGGAGCGTCCGCGCGCTGGCCGGTCTCGACCTGGGCGTGATCGAGGGCGAGCTGCTGTCCCTCCTCGGGCCGTCCGGCTGCGGCAAGACCACCACGCTCAACGTCATGGCCGGCTTCGTCCAGCCCGACCGCGGCCGCGTTCGCATCGACGGCGCCGACGTGACCGCGCGGCCGCCATGGCAGCGTGGCCTCGGCGTCGTCTTCCAGTCCTATGCGCTCTTCCCTCACCTGACGGTGGCCGAGAACGTGGCGTTCGGCCTCCGCGAGCGCGGGGCGGCGCGGTCCGCGATCATCGAGGCGGTGGCCGACGCCCTCGCCCTCGTGCGCCTGGAGGGCGTGGCGACGCTCCGCCCGGCCCAGCTCTCGGGCGGCATGCAGCAGCGCGCGGCGCTGGCCCGCGCCCTCGTCATCCGCCCGCGCGTGCTCCTGCTCGACGAGCCGCTGGCCGCGCTCGATCGGAAGCTCCGAGAGGAGATGCGCGCCGAGCTGAAGGAGATCCAGCGGGCGGTCGGCATCACGACGATCTTCGTCACCCACGACCAGCACGAGGCGTTGGGCCTGTCCGATCGCATCGCGGTCATGAACGCCGGACGCCTCGAGCAGCTCGGCACGCCGCGCGAGGTGTACGAGCGGCCGGCCACGCGCTTCGTCGCCGACTTCATCGGCGCCTCCACCGTGCTCGACGCGCGCGCGCTCGATGCGCGCACCGTCGAGATCCCCGGCGGGCTGCGGGTGGACGTCCGCCTGCCCCGCCCGATGACGCCCGGCGAGCGGGTGAGGTTGCTGATCCGGCCGGAGCGCGTGGAGGTGGGAGAGGGCGCCGGGATGCTCGCCGCGCGCGTGATCGGCGTCGTGTACCTCGGCGACCACACCGAGGTGAGGGTCGAGTTGACCGGTGGGGTGCGGCTGCTCGCCACCGTGCGGGCCGCGCCACCGCTCGGTCCCGGCGATCCCATCGGTGTGCGGCTGCCGGCCGACGCCTTCCTGGAGATCGCGTGATGGCGGGCCCGGCGCCGACCGCCCGCGAGGGCGCGCGGCGGATCGTGAGCACGCTCGAGTCGGCCGGTGTCACGCTCGTGGCCACGGTGCCCGACACCTGGATCGGCTGGCTCGCCGGCGAGCTGCGCCGGTCGGAGCGCCTGAGGGTCGTCGACGTCGCCCGCGAGGAAGAGGCCGTGGCCGTCGCCTGCGGCGCGAGCCTCGCCGGCGGGCGTGGCCTCGTGCTGATCCAGAACGCGGGGCTCCTGAACTGCGGCGCGGTGATCGCTTCGCTCGTGCGCCTCTATCGCATCCCGTGCTTCCTCCTCGTCTCCTATCGCGGCGACGAGCGCGACCCGATCTACTATCACGCGCCCAAGGGCGCGGCGACCGAGCCGACGCTGGCCGCGTGGGGGATCCGACACGCGCGCGCGGCCGGGCCCGATCGCGTCGGTGATCAGGTGCGGCAGGGCCTCACCTGGATCGACGAAGCGCAGGCGCCGTTCGCGCTGCTCTTCAGCGCCGAGGACCTGGCGTGACGACGCTGCGCCGCGCGTGGCTCTACGGGCTCGTCGCCGAGCTGGAGCCCGGGCGCGACCTGCTCGTGGCCGGGCTCGGCGCCAACGCCCGGTACCTGCCTCACCTGCCGATCCGCGTGCCCAACTTCGCGCTGTGCGACGCGATGGGCGCGGCGATCCCACTGGCGCTGGGCATGGCGCTCGCGCGCCCCGATCGTCACGTGGTCGTGCTGGAGGGCGACGGCTCGCTCCTCATGAATCTCGGGACCCTGGCCAGCGTCGGCGCGGCGCGCGCGGCCAACCTCACCGTGCTCATCTTCGAGAATCGCCACTACGAGTCGTCGGGCGGCCAGCCATTGCCGGCCGTGGACGTCGACTTCGCGGCGGTGGCGCGGGCGGCCCGATTCCCGACGGCCGATCGTCTCGACGGCGCGGTCGCCCTGGGCGCCGCGCTGCGGAAGGCTCGCGAAGCGGGACCGGCGCTCTTCGTCCTGCCGACCGCGTATGATGCCGGCGAGGCGATTCCGCCCTACTCGGAGCGCCCCGACGAGATCCGGCTCAAGTGGAACCGGGCCCTCGGAAAGGAAAGCTCATGGCAGCGAAACGGATGATCGCGCGCGGCGCGCGGCCCGGCTCCATCGTCGTTCTCCGCCTGGCCTACGGCGACCGCGTGCTGGAGTCCCTGCGGGAGATCTGCCGCGAGCACAAGATCAGGAACGGCGTCATCCTCACCGGCTTCGGCAGCCTCACCGACGTGGCGGTGAGCGGCGCCATCGGGCCCTCCTTCCCGCCCCGCAACTTCTACCGGCGCACGACGCCGCGCGGGGTGGAGATCCTCGCCATGAGTGGCGTGATCGCGAACTACCACGTGCACTGCCACATGGTGCTCACCGACCGGACCCGCGCGTTCGGCGGACACCTGGAGGAAGGCTGTCGCGTGCTGTCGCTGGCCGAGATCGCGCTGATGCGGGTGGACGGCATCAAGCTGGCGCGGCTCCTCGATCCATCGACCGGCCAGAAGCTGCTCCAGAAGGTTCCGTCCTACGCCGGACGCAACGGCGCCTCGCCCGACCAGGAGGGCAGCCTCCACGTGGTGCAGAAGCGGATGACCCGGCGACGATGACCGATCTCCTCCTGCGCGGCTGCCTGCTGCCCGGCCGCACGCGGCTGACCGACATCGTGATCACCGACGGCCGCATCGCCGAGCTGGTGGCCCACGAGCCGGGCGTGCGAGCGCCCGCGCGCGCGCGGATCGACGTCGGTGGCCGCGTCGTCACGCCGGGACTGGTCGAGGCGCACATCCACCTCGACAAGGCGCTGCTGTCCGAGCGCTTCGCCACCGGCGCCGACTCGGTGCTGGACGCCATTCGCATGGTGGGCGAGGCCAAGCGCGGATTCACCGCCGACGACATCCGCCAGCGCGCCAGTCGGGTCCTCGACATGGCCATCACGGCCGGCACCACCGCTATGCGCGTCCACGTCGAGGTGGACCCGATCATCGGCCTCACGAGCATGGAGACGGCGCTCGCGCTCAAGCAGGAGTACGCGCCGGCCATCGACCTTCGCCTCTGCGCGTTCGCCCAGGAAGGGATCCTCCAGGCGCCGGGCACCGAAGGCCTCCTGCGGCGGGCGCTCCAGATGGGCGCCGACGCGGTGGGCGGCGTGCCCTACAACGACCGTGACGCCGACCAGCACATCGACATCGTCTTCGGGCTCGCCCAGGCCTTCAACGTCGACGTCGACTTCCACATCGACTTCTTCGACGAGCCCGCGCACATGCACGTCCGCAAGGTGATCGATCGCACGCACCGCACGGGCTGGCACGGGCGGGTCGCCGTCGGTCACATGAGCGAGGCCTCGGCGCTGCCGGCCGTCGAGCAGAAGGAGCTGGCCGAGGATCTGGCCAAGGCCGGCATCGGGGTCATCTCGCTGCCGGCCACCGATCTCTACCTGATGGGGCGCAACGACGCGATCAATCCGCCGCGCGGCCTGGCGCCCATCCGCCGGCTGCTCGCCGCCGACGTGCCGGTCGCGCTCGCGACCAACAACGTGCGCAATCCCTTCACCACGGTGGGCACCGCGGACCTCGCCCACATGGCGTTCCTGGCCGCGGTCGCGGCCCACATGGGGACACCCCAGGACCTGCGCGCGCTCGTCGACTGTCTCACCATCCATCCAGCGCGGATCCTGCGCCTGCCCGATTACGGCATCGCGCCGGGCTGCCACGCCGATCTCGTCGTGTGGGACTGCGAGCGCGTGGAGGAGATCGTCGCGGCCCAGCCCTTCCGGCCGTGGGTGATCAAGAACGGACGCGTGACGATCGAGCACGAGCGCCACCTGCGCCCGCGCTGGCGCGAGTGAGTCCCCGGAACCCCACCGGTTGGGTCAATCGTTGACACGGGCCCGAGATTCTGTGTAAAGTGCGATGGTCACTCGGTGCAGTGAACTCCTTTAAGCGGGCCCCGCGAGGCTCGCAAGGAGCGGCGATGAGCAGCAGCCCGCCGAAGTTCCGCGAAAAGGCCGAGGTTCTCGACGAGTCGGCGCTCGACCGCGCGCTCACCCGCATCGCCCACGAGATCCTCGAGAAGAACGACGGCGCCAAGGACCTCACGTTCGTCGGGCTCCGCACGCGGGGCGTCACCCTGGCCCAGCGCTTGGCCCAGAAGATCGCGCGCATCGACGGCACCACGCTGCCCGTCGGCACGCTCGACATCACGCTCTACCGCGACGACCTCGACCTGCGGGGCGCCCCGGTGGTCCGCGGCACCGACATCCCCTTCAGCATCAAGGGCAAGACGGTCGTCCTCGTCGACGACGTGCTCTTCACGGGGCGGACGATCCGGGCCGCGCTCGACGCGCTCATCGACCTCGGGCGGCCCCGCATGATCCAGCTCGCGATCCTGGTCGATCGCGGCCACCGCGAGCTGCCGATCCGGCCCGATTACGTCGGCAAGAATCTGCCCACCTCCCGCCGCGAGAGCGTTGCCGTGCGGATGCGCGAGCACGATGGCGAGGATCGCGTGGTGATCGAAGAACCCGAGGAGGCCTGAGATGGCGTGGACGCGAAAGGACCTGCTCGCGATGCGGGATCTCGACGCGGCCGAGATCACGCTGCTCATCGACACCGCGGCGTCGCTGGAGGAGATCGCGACGCGCGAGATCAAGAAGGTCCCGGCCCTGCGGGGCAAGACGATCGTCAACCTCTTCTACGAGGCGTCGACGCGGACGCGCACGTCGTTCGAGATCGCCGGCAAGTGGCTGTCGGCCGACGTCGTCAACTTCTCGGCGTCCGGCTCCAGCACAGCCAAGGGCGAGAGCTTCATCGACACGGCCAAGAACATCGCGGCCATGAGCCCGGACGTCGTGGTGGTGCGTCACTCGTCGGCCGGGGCCGCCGCCATCCTCGCCCGCGAGCTGAAGTGCGGTGTCGTCAATGCAGGCGATGGAGCCCATGAACATCCGACCCAAGCCCTCCTCGATCTGCTGACGATCCGCGAGAAGAAGGGCCATTTTGATGGCCTGCACGTCGCCATCGTCGGCGACATCGCCCACAGCCGCGTGGCGCGCTCGAACATCCACGGCATGCGCAAGCTCGGCATGACGGTGACGGTGGCGGGGCCACCCACGCTGATCCCGCCCCACGTCCAGGAGCTGGGCGTGAAGGTCGCCTACCGCCTGGAAGACGCCATCCGCGACGTGGACGTGATCATGATGCTGCGCCTCCAGCAGGAGCGCATGACGGCCGGCCTCATTCCCTCGCTGCGCGAGTACTCGCACTACTGGGGCCTGACGCTCGACAAGCTCGCCGAGCACGCGCGGCCTGACGTGTTGATCATGCATCCCGGCCCCGTGAATCGTGGCGTCGAGCTCTCGCCCGAGGTCGCCGACGGGCCGTACTCGGTGATCCTCGACCAGGTGGCCAAGGGCGTGGCCGTGCGGATGGGCGTGCTGTTCCTGCTGGCCGGCAGCCGGGGCAGCGGAGACCACGCATGAGCCTCCTGGTCCGGAACGGGCGCGTCATCGATCCCGCCAACCAGGTGGACGCGATCGCCGACGTCCTCATCGAGAGCACGACGATCACGCGCGTCGGGCCGAAGCTCCCCGCGCCCGAGGGCGCGGAGCTCGTCGACGCGACGGGCAAGGTCGTCTGCCCCGGCTTCGTCGACATCCACGTCCACCTGCGCGAGCCCGGCTACGAGTACAAAGAGACCGTCGCGACCGGGACGCGCGCGGCCGCGGCGGGTGGCTTCGCCGCGGTGTGCACGATGGCCAACACCCAGCCGGTCAACGACAACCGCTCGATCACCGACTACATCCTGGAGAAGGCGCGCAGCGAGGGCCGCGTGCGCGTCTATGCCATCGGCGCGGTGACGCGCGGGCTGCGCGGAGAGGAGCTGGCCGAGCTCGCCGAGCTGGCCGAAGCCGGGTGCGTGGCGTTCTCCGACGACGGCAAGTGCGTGATGAACGCCAATCTCTACCGCCGGGCCATGGAGTACACCCTGCCGTTCGGCACGCCGGTGATCAGCCACGCCGAGGACCAGCATCTCTCGAAGGGCGCGGCCATGAACGAGGGCGTCGTCTCCACCGAGCTGGGCATCCCCGGCGCACCGGCGGCGGCCGAAGACGTGATGGTGGCCCGCGACATCCTGCTGGCCGAGCTGACGGGCGCTCACGTCCACATCGCGCATCTCTCCACGGCCGGGGCGGTTCGGCTCGTCCGTGAGGCGAAGGCCCGCGGCGTCAAGATCACGGCCGAGGTGACGCCGCATCACCTGACGCTGACCGAAGAGGCGGTACGCGCGTTCGACGCCAACACGAAGATGAGCCCACCCCTGCGCACCAAACGCGACGTGGAGGTGCTGATCGAAGCGCTGGCCGATGGCACCATCGACTGCGTGGCCACCGACCACGCGCCCCATGCGCTCAGCGAGAAGGAGGGCGAGTTCGACCACGCCGCCTTCGGGGTGGTCGGATTGGAAACGGCGGTGGCCGTGCTCCTCGATCGGCTCGTGAGGCCGGGCTTGCTGTCGTTGCCGACGCTGGTGACGCGGATGAGCCGCGGCCCCGCGCGGCTGCTCAACCTGCCCGGGGGCAGCCTGGCGGCCGGCGCGCCGGCCGACGTGACGATTCTCGACCTCGACCGGGAACTCACGGTGGACCCCTCGAAGTTTCACAGCAAAAGCCGCAACACGCCCTTTGCGGGGTGCGCTCTCCGCGGCGGACCGTGGATGACGATCGTGAACGGGAAGGTGGTCTGGCGGTGACACCGGCAGTCCTGGTCCTGCGCGACGGCCGGGTGTTCAGGGGTGAAGCCCTGGGCGCCACCGGCGAGGCCTGGGGCGAGGTCATCTTCAACACCGCGATGCAGGGATATCAGGAGATCCTCACGGACCCGTCTTATCGCGGCCAGATCGTCGTCATGACCTACCCGCTGATCGGCAATTATGGGGTGAACGACGAGGACGTCGAGTCACGCCGGCCGTGGGTCAACGGCTTCATCGTGCGCGAGGCCTCGCCGGCCCCGTCGTCGTGGCGCGGCAGGATTTCGCTCGACGCCTACCTGAAGGCCCACGACATCGTCGGGCTCCAGGGGATCGACACGCGCGCGCTCACGCGCCACCTGCGCGACCACGGCGCCCAGGACGGTCTCATCGCCTCCGGCGACGTCGATGAGACGCAGCTACGCGAGAAGGCGCGCGCGCTGCCCCATCTGGTCGGCCGCGATCTGGTCAGCGAGGTCACGAGCGACGCGCCCTTCACCTGGAGCGAAGGCCTGTGGGATCTACGCCGCGGCTACACGCGCCCGGGCGCCGCGCGCTTCAAGGTCGTCGCCTACGACGCCGGGATCAAGCTCAACA
>Ga0099827_10002041_pt1 | contig 10948 bp, 9 predicted proteins | sample CZO8metaG_FD_79339 | JGI IMG/M metagenome (GOLD analysis project Ga0099827, IMG submission 79339) | Vadose zone soil microbial communities from the Eel River Critical Zone Observatory, Northern California, USA - CZOApr15con1.8 metaG | ecosystem: Environmental > Terrestrial > Soil > Vadose zone ...
GCATCAATTCACACCGGCGCCTGAGATACGCGACCGAGCCCGAATTCAGAGCAAAGTTGATCGCCGCCAGCGCCAACGGCGTGCGCGGGCGCCAACTCAAGAAGAAGTACGGAATATCGTTGGAGGAATATGAGATTCTCCTGGCGCGACAACATGGCGTTTGTGCCATCTGCGAGCAGAAATCCTCCCAGACGCTCTGCGTCGATCATTGCCACGTCACCGGGAGGGTGCGCGGTCTCCTGTGCCGCACATGCAATATGGGGCTCGGCTACTACAGCGACAATCCGGCCTTCATGCGCAACGCCGCGGCCTATCTCGAACGCTGGAGGCAGCGGTAGCCGTAGGACGGGTTGAGCGGTGTTTGCTCCGCCCTCATCCTGAGGAGGCCGCGCCCTTCGAGACGCCGGCTGCGCCGGCTCCTCAGGGCGAGGCGCGGCCGTCTCGAAAGCCTGCCCCCGCGCAGGCGGGGGGATGAGGGCGGCCACCGATCTCGAGTATCGGGCGGCGGCCTCATGCCTCGAGACGCATCGCAGCGCGCTCACGCTCGTGGCGTTGCAACGGTCCGCCTCGCGCTGCGATGCTCCTCGGCATGAGGCCGGGAGAGATCGGGCCGGCCCTCACTCCCGTCGCCGCGAGATCACGTAGGACTCGTCGTAGAACCACAAGCCCCCGCGCTCGCGCAGCACCTCGCGCGTGGCGTCGAGATAGCGGGCGTCGCCGACCACCTCGGCGAGCCGGTCGTCCTCGATCTGCGCAACGTAAATGGCCGCGTTCCAGGCCGCGAACAGGGTCGAGGTGCCGATCGATTCCGAGATCTCGCTGGGCAAGGTGTGCATGTCGTAGCGGAACAGCGAACGGTTGTCGGCATAGGCGTTGAAGTTGAGATCGCGCCCGGCGGGGCCGAGCTCGTGCTTGACCGCCTTCAGGATCTGGTGGCGGTCGTGGATGAACGGATTGTCGTCCGGCCACGTCCTGCCGATGATCTCCATGCCGGGGTCGTTGCCGTGGGAATGGATCGCGATAAGCCGGCCGCCCGGCCCGAGCGCCTTGGCGAGCGGCGCGATCACCCGCCTCGACTTGAAGTCGAGCGGGGCGCGCGCGCGATAGGGCTGCGAGGCGATGACCAGGTCGTAATTGGCCATGGTGCCGCCCGGACGCGGAATGATCGGGTCGAGCAGGAACTTGTGGTCGGCGCGATAGATCACCAGCACGACCGGCCGCTCGTAGACCGGGTTGCCGGTCTTCGGGCTCACCCCGGCCTTCCAGTTCTGCGACAGGAACGGCACCAGGTCGGTGATCTGCTGCTCGAAGCGGTAGGCCGAGTTGCCGGCGAGCGGCGCCTCGTGCCAAACGAGGCTCGAGGCGGCGGACAGCGATTTGACCGCGAGCCAGGGCGCGTCGGAATAGGCGAGGTTGGTGAGCACCAGCACGGTCGCCGGATGCTCCTGGAAGCGGTCCGACATCTTCTGCAAGGCGAGGCGGACGTCCTCGAGGCTGATCTCCTTGCCGACCGCGTAGAAGGGCATGTGCGGGAAGCGGTCGTGCATCGCGCGCAGCGCCCGCAGCAGCACGGTGCCGTCGCCGACGCCGGCGTCGAACACGCGCAGCGCCGGCGGGCGCGGATGGACGTTGCCGAGCTCGAGCCCGACGCGGCTCGCGATCACCCACTTCTCGCTGCAGGTATTGACGAACAGCAGGTACTTTTGCCGGTTGTCGAAGAACCGGAAATTGCCCTGCGGGTCGCGCTCTCCGGCTCCTGCCGGCGCGCTCGCCGCCGGCCGCGGCGTCGCCGCCGCACGCGGCGCGCGCTCGATGACGGCGGGACGCGGCGCCGCCGTCCGGTTCTCCGCCATGAAGCCGCGGATGCGGTCGAGCGTGTCGGTGGTGATGCGGCCGCCGTTGCGCAGCCGCGCGGTGAGCTTGCCGTCGTTGACCGCGCGCCGGCCGAAGGTCGATTCGGCAAGCCCGCTGTTGCGGCAATACTCGGCGATCTCCTGCAGCAGCTCCTGGGCGTTCATGGCCGGCGCCTCGAGCGGGTTTCGCTCCGGTCCGGCGCTCGCTCACTCGTTGCGACGGCGGAACGGTGCGCCGGACCGCCGCGAGCGAACCAAGCGCCGCCGCCGCCGTCAACCACAAAACGTCCCACCTGCCCGGTGGGACAGGAGGTGGGAAATGGCCCAAGCCGCTAAAGTCGCCGCACGTGTCGTCCCCGCGCGGGACACGCGAGCCCGACCGCAACGCGTGGGCACGGCGCGCACGCGAACGACTGAGGTTAATGGCGAGGTCACGGCGTTGCGCGCCTTTGCCCACCCTACCGGCCGGAATCGAGCTCGTAGCCCGGATGGAGCGAAGCGACATCCGGGGGCGGCGGTGTCGCGCGGCGAGGCCATCCCGCATTTCGCCATAGCGCGTCCTTAAGCGCGTTTACGCGCGTCTTCGACGCGCTATGGACGCGCGTAAACGCGCTTAAGGCTCAATGCGGGCTACGAGATTGCCGACCGGCCGGAATCGAGCTCCCGCGTCACCGCGGCGGCGATCGCGGCGGTGCCGTCGCGGCCGCCGAGCTCGCAAGGCTTGAGGCCGGCGGCGAAGGCGCGGTCGACCGCGCTCTCGATCGCGCGCGCGGCCGCGGCCGCGCCGGCGTGGCCGTGGCGGTCGGCGAGCCAATCGAGCATCAGCGCGGCGGAGAGGATCATGGCGGTGGGATTGGCCACCCCCTGGCCCATGATGTCGGGCGCGGTGCCGTGGCAGGGCTGGAACACGGCGTGCCGGTCGCCGATGTCGGCGGAGGGGGCCATCCCCATGCCGCCGATCAAGCCGGCGGTGAGGTCGGAGAGGATGTCGCCGAACATGTTCTCCATCACCAGCACGTCGAAGTCCCAGGGCCGGCGCACCAGCATGGCCGCGCAGGCGTCGACGTAGAGCCGGTCGGTCGCGACCGCGCCATGGCGGGCGGCGCATTCGTCGAACAAGTTGCGGAAGAAGGCATAGGCCTTGAAGGCGTTGGCCTTGTCGACGCAGGTGAGGACGCCGCGCGAGCCGCGCGCCTTGCGCCGCTCGGCGAGGCGAAACGAGAAATCGAACAGGCGCACGCAAGTCTTGCGGGTGATCACCAGCGTCTCGCGCGCCTCGCTCTCGGTCACCACGCCCTTGCCCATGGAGGCGAACAGGCCCTCGGTCGATTCCCGGATCACGACGAGGTCGATGCCGCGCTCGGCGGCTCCCACGATCGGGCTTGGAATGCTCGGGATCAGCCGGCACGGCCGCACCCCGGCATAGAGGTCGAAGATGAAGCGCAGCTCGACCTGCGGCATGATCTCGGTATTGTCGGGATAGCGGATGTGCGGCAGCCCGCAGGCGCCGAGCAGGATGGCGTCGGCCTCTTCGCACAGCTTGACGGTGGAATCCGGCAGCGAGGCGCCGGTGTCGCGATAGTGGCCGGCGCCGGCGGGCGCCTCGGTGAAGCGAAGATCGAGCCCCGGCGTCGCGCCCGCGACCTGGTCGAGGATCGCGAGCGCGGGCGCCATGACCTCGGGCCCGATGCCGTCACCGGCGAGGACCGCGACGTGGAAGCTGTCATTGGCGCCCATGCGATAACTTCCGACGTCCGTAGCCCGGATGGAGCGAAGCGACATCCGGGGGGCGGTGCCCGTGCGAGCCCGTCCCGCATGTCGCCATAGCGCGTTGCAGACGCGCGTAAACGCGCTTAAGGCTCCATGCGGGCTACGCTTTATAACCTCCGCATCACATGGTTCATATCCGATGCCCCGCTTCGCCGCCAATCTCGCCTATCTCTTCACCGAGCGCCCGCTGATCGAGCGCTTCGCGGCGGCGGCCGCCGCCGGCTTCGAGGCGGTCGAGCTGCAATCTCCCTATGACCATTCGCCCGCCGCCGTGAAGGCCGAGCTCGCCCGCCACGGCCTGACCATGCTCGGTCTCAATACCGCGCCGGGCGCGCTTGCCTCCGGCGAGTTCGGCGTCGCGGCGATCCCCGGCCGCGAGCAGGAGTTCGCCGCGCTGTTCAAGCAGGCGCTCGACTACGTCACCTTGATCGGCGGCTGCCAGATCCATTGCCTCGCCGGCAAGGTTAAGCCCGAGCAGCGCCCGGCGGCGGAGCGGACCTTCATCCGCAATCTCGCGCAGGCGGCCGAGCGGGCGGCGGCGGCGAACGTCACGCTGCTGATCGAGCCGATCAACCCGCGCGACCGCCCGGACTATTTCCTCACCCGCGCCGAGCAGGCGGCCGATATCGTCGCCAAGGTCGGGCGGCCGAACCTGCGCATCCAGTTCGACTTCTATCACGCCCAGATCGTCGGCGGCGACCTGATCCGAAGGTTCGAGCAGCATCTGCCCCATGTCGCGCACGTGCAGATCGCCGCGGTGCCCTCGCGCCACGAGCCGGACGAGGGCGAGGTCAATTATCCCGAGATCTTCGCGGCCCTCGACCGCGCCGGCTACCGCGGCTGGATCGGCTGCGAATATCGGCCGCGCGCAAAGACCGAGGACGGCCTGGGCTGGGCGCGCGCATATGGGATTGTGCCGAAAGGCACTTGACTGTCGTCCCCGCGAAAGCGGGGACCCAGTATTCCAGAGACCGTGGTATGTGGCACGATGGGTCCCCGCTTTCGCGGATGGGCGGTAAGTTAAGAGGCCTCCCAGGTCGTCATGCGCGGGCTTGACCCGCGCATCCATCACCTTCGCAAAAGGATTCCTGGCGAAGAGGATGGATTGCCGGGTCAAGCCCGGCAATGACCGCCTTGAGTATCTGTGCGCTTACGTGGGACGACAATAGAAGTAGGAGCGCGAGGAAAACATGCGTCTCGACAACAAGGTCGCGCTCGTGACCGGCGCCGCGTCGGGCTTCGGCAAGGGCATCGCCGAGACGTTCGCGCGCGAGGGCGCCCGCGTCGCCGTCGTCGACATCGACGACAAGGCGGCGCGCGCGGTCGCCGCCGCGATCAGCAACCAGGCGATCGCCGTCACCTGCGACGTCGCGCAGCGCGGCGAGGTCGACGCCGCGGTCGCGGCCACCGCCGACGCCTTGGGCGAGATCGACATCCTCGTCAACAACGCCGGCATGAGCCACGTGCGGCGCCCGATGCTGGAGGTCGAGGAAGCGGAGTTCGACCGGCTCTTTGCGGTGAACGTGAAGTCGATCTTCCTGTTCGCCCATGCGGTGGTGCCGCGGATGCGCCGGCGGAAAGCGGGCGTCATCATCAATATCGGCTCGACCGCCGGGATCAGGCCGCGCCCCGGACTGACCTGGTACAACGCCTCCAAGGGCGCGGTGAACCTGCTCTCCAAATCGATGGCGGCGGAGCTCGCGCCCGACGGCATCCGGGTCTGCGCGATCGCGCCGGTCATGGCGGAGACGCCGCTGCTGCCGACCTTCATGGGCGGCGACTCGCCGGAGTTGCGCGCGCAGTTCAAGGCAACCGTGCCGCTCGGCCGCTTCGCGACCGTCGCGGACGTGGCCAATGCCGCGCTGTTTCTCGCCTCCGACGAGGCCTCCTTCCTCACCGGCAACGTGCTCGAGGTCGACGGCGGGCGCTGCGTGTAGCCGGGCGTAGGGTGTAGCCCGGATGAGCGAAGCGAAATCCGGGGTTCCTATCGCACCGCGAGGCCCCGGATTTCGCTGACGCTCATGCGGGCTACGTTGCTACGTTGCGTGATCTCCGGGTCCCCGCTTTCGCGGGGATTGCCTTGCCCGCTCCGGCTGGTAGGTTGCCGCCCATGTGGGGTCGCAAACGTCGGGACGCCGGGCAGCCGAGCGAGCCGCAGCCGCCGGAGCGCCTCAAGGAAGCCTTGCGCAAGGCGCGCATCGATCACGCCGAGCGCACCGCCGTGGTCGTCGACCTGCACGACGCCGAGGTCGCGCGGCTCGAGCTTCTGAACGAGGCGCTCGACAAGCTGTTCGAGGAAATTCCCGCCCAGGTCGATCTGTTCGATCGCGGCATCAGCCGCGGCGAGACGCCGAGGCTCTGGGTCGACGCCGTCGCCCACGTCGCGATGGGCCGCGACAAGCGCATCTACCGGTTCCTGCAGGACAGCCGCTACGGCCGCAAGGTGCTGGCCGAGAGCGTGAACATCCCGGAGATGGTCGATGCGGTGACGAAATACGTGGCGCAGCGCCTGATCGAGCGCGAGCGCGCGCTCGCCGACGGCTCGCTGCCGGCCCGCGATCTCAAGCAGGAGGCGCGCTTCGAGCGCCGCCGCCGCCGCCGGCGCACGCTCAAGGCATTCTTCTTCGGCCTGCTCGTCGGCGTCGCGACCCTGATCGCCGCCGCCATGATCTTCGGCCGTGAATCTTAGAGATTGATCGCACGACGTCGTCATGGCCGGGCTTGTCCCGGCCATCCACGTCTTTGTTGCCGCGCGAAAGACGTGGATGCCCGGCACAAGGTTTACACTCGGGCCGGCCGGAGGCCGGACCCGGGTGCCGGGCATGACGGCGGAGAGATCCGCGCAATCCGAATTAGATGGCGCTCTACTGGCCCGCCACCATCGTCCGTCCGATCTCGACCACTTCCTCCCCGTCGCGCGCGAGCCCGCGCGAGATGGCCTCGCACCGCCAGGCGCCGGCGGCGCCGTCGATCCGGTAGAGATTGTAGCCGGCGGGATCGTGCTCGCCGGGCGGCGCTTCCGAGGCCGAAGGCACGCCCACGACCGGAATGTGGCGCTGCGGTCCCTCGAGCTCGATCAGGGCGCGCTCGTGATCGTGGCCGTGAATGACGAGCTCGGCGCCATGGCGGGCGAGCGCGGCACGAAAGTCGGCGCCGTCGAGCAGCCGCTTGAACCGTCGCCGCGGCTTGCTCAGCGGCGGATGGTGGATCAGCACCACCCGGAACAGCGCCTCGCGGCCGCTGCCGTCGAGCACCGCGGCGAGCCGCGCGATCTGCGCGGCGCCGAGCCGTCCGGTCGCCATGAACGGCGCCGTCGGCACCGCGCTCGAGAGCCCGATCAGCGCCAGCGGGCCGCGCCGGCGCACGAACGGAAACGTGCTCTCGCCGCTGTCGCCGCGCATGTAGTCGCCCCAATGCTGCTGCGGCCATTGCGCGGCTTCGCGCACATAGGCGTCGTGATTGCCGGGCACCAGGGTCACGTCGCGCGGCGCGCCGAGCGATGCGAGAAAAGCGTGCGCCGGCGCGTATTCGTCCGCGAGCGAGATATTGGCGAGGTCGCCGGTCACCGCGATGTGGTCGGGCGCCTGCGCCTTCAGGTCGGCGACGATGCGCGCGAGCACGTCGCTGCGGTGGATCAGTCGGCGCTTGCGCCGCCAGTTGAGGAAGCCGGTCGCGCGCTTGCCGGCGAGCTCGGACCAGCGCGGCCGCGGCAACGGCGCGAGATGCGGGTCCGACAGATGGGCGAGCACGAACATGGTTGCGTCTCGTGTCCCGGGCGAGTGCAGCGAGCGCGCCCGATCTCGGGTTTATCGGAGATCGGCACGTAGCGCGCGTTTCGGCGAGATGTGGTCACTGCAAGCGGCAAACTCGGTCTGCTCCCTCTCCCCGTGCTTAACGGGGAGAGGGGTGGGGTGAGGGGCACAGTCTATCGATAATTCGCCCCTCACCCCCACCCTCTCCCCGCAAGAGCGGGGAGAGGGAGCCCACCGCGTTTTGTGGCGCGTTTGCGCGCTCGCTCGGCCGAGACACGAGAGCTACGAGCTGCCGATCAGTATCCCGGCCACGAATACCAGCACGCCGCCGACCACGACCTGGAACGTGGCCGCGAGGAACGGCGTGTCCATGAATCGATAGCGGATGTAGGAGATCGCGATGAGCTCGACCATGACCACGGCGATGGCCACGCCGGTCGCGACCCAGAAACTCGGAATGAGATAGGGGAGCGTGTGTCCGAGCCCGCCGATGGTGGTCATCACGCCGCAAATTCCGCCGCGCACCACCGGCGCGCCGCGCCCGGTGAGCGAGCCGTCGTCGGAGAGCGCCTCGGCAAAGCCCATGGAGATGCCGGCGCCGACCGACGCCGCGAGCCCGACCAAAAACGTCTCCCAGGTATTGTGGGTGGCGAAGGCGGCGGCGAACAGCGGCGCCAGCGTCGAGACCGAGCCGTCCATCAGGCCGGCGAGCCCGGGCTGCACGTATTGCAGCAGGAACACGCGGCGCGCGGTCTCGTCCTCCTTGGCGCGCGCCGCCGTGGTCAGGATCTGCTCGCCGAGGTCGTGGGCAAGGCTCTCGTGCTCGTCCTCGATATCGGCGAGCTCGTCGAGCAGCTTGCGGATCGAGACGTCGCGCGCCGCGCTCGCCGCCTGGCGATAGAACCGCGCCGCCTCGAACTCCATCGTCTGCGCGTATTTGCGCACCTCGTCGAGCCCGAGCGGGCGCGCCAGCCAGAGCGGTTTCTTGGCGATGAAGCCCTTGACGTCCTGGCGCCGGATCAACGGCAGGTACTCGCCGAATTTCGAACGGTAGAGATCGAACAGCATGGTGCGATGGCGCACCTCCTCGTCGGCCATCTCGTCGAAGACCTTGGCCGAAGCAGGGTATTTCTCGCGCAGTCCCTCGGCGAAGCCGCGATAGATCCGGCTGTCCTCCTCCTCGTTGGTGATCGCGAGCGCGAGCACGTCCTGTTCGGTCAATTCGGCGAAGCGCTTCACGAGGGTCCCCAGGATTTGGCCGACATGGCCGCCGGATCTTTCTTATATTAGAGATATTCTAAACAGCAAGCGTCGGGATCCCGCGATCGCTCGCCGGCGGGCGCACCTAGGCGCTAAGTTGGGGCCGTCATTGCCGGGCTTGACACCGCAAGTCGGGCTTGCTTGCCCGACTTGCGGCACTCAATGATGCGGAACTCGGGCAAGCCCGAGTTCCGATGCAATCCATCCAATCTTCGTAAGAACTGCTCGCGAAGAAGATGGATGCGCGGGTCAAGCCCGCGCATGACCGGGTGGAGAGCCTCCAAAGTTAGCGCCTATGGGGGTCAAGCCCGGGCATGACGGTCTGAGTAATCGACGTCCGCTTGGCACGGGCCAATTCGCCCGCCGCTTGCTATGACAGCGTCGTGGAAAGGGGCGCAGGTCATGACCCTTGACGCCGTGCGCCGCGCGTTCGAACCGCTATTGCGCCGCGCGCTGCACCTCTATTGGCGCTTCGCGCGCGCCATGACGCTCGGCGTGCGCGCGCTCGTGATCGACGGGCAGGGCCGGATCTTTCTCGTCAAGCACAGCTATGTCAGCGGCTGGCACCTGCCCGGCGGCGGGGTCGAGGCCGGCGAGACGCTGAGCGAGGCGCTGGCGCGCGAATTGCGCGAGGAAGGCAATATCGAGCTCACCGCGCCGCCGCAGCTGCACGCGGTCTTCTTCAATCACCGGGTTTCCCGGCGCGACCACGTCGCGCTCTACGTGGTGCGCGATTTCCGGCAGGCCGCGGCGCCGGTGCCCGATCACGAGATCGTCGCGCACGGGTTTTTTGCGGTCGATGCGCTGCCCAATGACACGACCGCGGCGACGCGCGCCCGCATCGTCGAGGTGCTCGGCGGCGCGTCGGTCAGCGAGCGGTGGTGAGCGGCATGCGACCGCGGATGCAGGCGATCTACCACGTCCGCTGCGATGCCCGCTCGATCGAGGCGCGCGCCCGCGCCATCGCCGTCGAGCAAAGCGTGGAGATGCCGCTCTCGGCGATCGACGACGCGTTCGTGCGCTCCGAGATCGTCGGCCGGGTCGAGGCGATCGCGGAGACGGAAAGCGGTCGCTTCGAGGTGCGCATCTCACTCGCCGCGGAGACCGCCGGGTGCGATGCCGGGCAGCTCATCAACATGCTCTACGGCAACACGTCGCTGCACGAGGACGTCGTGCTCTTCGACGTGATGCTTCCGCACGAGCTCACGCGCGCGTTCGGCGGACCCCGGCACGGGCTTCACGAGTTGCGGCGGCGGGCCGGGGCCTGCGCGCGGGCCTTGACCTGCTCGCCGCTCAAGCCGCAGGGCCTGCCCGCGGGCGCCCTCGCGCGGCTGGCCCGGGAGCTCGTCGAGGCCGGCGTCGATTACGTGAAGGACGACCACGCGTTGGCGGACCAGGCCTATTCGCCGTTCGCGGCGCGCCTCGAGGCGGTGACCGCGGCGCTCGGAGGAGCCGCCGGGCCGGCGGGCCGGGCGGCGCGCTATGTGCCGAGCCTCTCCGGCGACCTCGATGAGATGCGCCGGCAGATCGCCGTCGCGACCGCGGCCGGCGTCGATACCGTCATGGTCGCGCCCATGATCACGGGTTTCTCGAACTTCCACCGGTTGGTGCGGGAGCACCCCGCCGTCGCTTTCGTCGCCCATCCGACCATGGCCGGGGCGGCGCGGATCGCTCCGCCGCTCCTCCTCGGCAAGCTGTTCCGCCTGCTCGGAGCCGACGCCGTCGTGTTCCCCAACCATGGCGGACGCTTCGGCTACTCCCCAGATATCTGCCGTGCGCTCGCCCGCGCGGCGCTCGCGGACCGGGACGCCTTGCGCCCCTGCGTCCCGGTGCCGGCGGGCGGCATGACCGGGGATCGCGTGCGCGAGATGCTTGATTTCTACGGGACCGAGGTCATGTTGCTGATCGGCGGCGCATTGCTCGAGGCGCGCGAAGGCTTGCGCGAGGCGACGGCGGCGTTCGTGGCCGCGGTCCATGGCTATGCCCACCGATAGGTCAGGCAGGGATGGCGAACCGAACCGTACACCGCAAGGCGAAGGAGTACCGCTGGGAGGGGGTCGACGAGCTTCCCTACAAGGAGGACGGCCGCGCGTTGTTCAAGTCGGTCACCCGGCAGGTGCTGTTCTCCGATCCGGGGCTTCGCGGGGAGCTGCGCTATTTCGAGGTGGCGCCGGGCGGCTTTTCGACCCTCGAGCGACACCGGCACATGCACGCGGTGCTGGTCCTGCGCGGGCGCGGGCATTGCCTCGTCGGCACCGAGGTGAGGCCGATCGAGACCCGGGACCTCGTCACCGTCCCGCCGATGACCTGGCA
>Ga0099827_10002045_pt1 | contig 10936 bp, 8 predicted proteins | sample CZO8metaG_FD_79339 | JGI IMG/M metagenome (GOLD analysis project Ga0099827, IMG submission 79339) | Vadose zone soil microbial communities from the Eel River Critical Zone Observatory, Northern California, USA - CZOApr15con1.8 metaG | ecosystem: Environmental > Terrestrial > Soil > Vadose zone ...
CGGCGCCAGCGCGCGCGTGTCGATCGGCATCACCGTGTTCACCGGCATGATCGCGTCGACCTGCCTGGCGGTGCTGTTCGTGCCGCCGTTCTTCGTCGTGGTTCAGCGCTTCGAGGAATGGCGCAAGGCGCGCAAAAACCCCTCGCTTGCGCCCACCCCGGCGGAGTAGTTTGGCGCCCGCGAGGGAGGCCGTCACCGGGCTGTCATCGGGGCATTCGCGGAGGTTCGCTATACCCGGACAGTCACAATTTGGACGCAGGGATTCGCAATGGTATTCAAGGGCTCCGGCCATACCTCCAACCATACGAAGATACCCATGGCGCGCTTCACGCCTCGTATGACCACGACGGCATCCGCGCTCGCCCTCATGGCGATCGCCGCGGCCTGCCTCGCGCTCGAGCCGGCGCGGGCACAGGACAATCTGCTCGACCGCATCTTCGGCGGCAGCGAGCGCCTCGGCGGCCGCGGCGATAGCGCGGGGAGCGCGCCGCCGGCGGCGAGTCCGGATCGCACCGGCACCATCCCGCCGTCGGCGCCCGACCTGATCGTGCGCGTCGATCGCCTCGAAGCCCAGATCCGCCAGCTCACCGGCGTCATCGAGCAGCTGCAGTACCGCAATCAGCAGCTCGAGGGCGTGATCCGTCGCATGCAAGAGGGCGGCGTGACCGGCGCCGCGCAACCGCGCACGTTGAGCCCGCCGGCGCCATCGGCAGCAGCGCCGGCGCCTTCGGCTCCCCGCCGCGGCGACGCGTTCGATCCCGCGCAGAATCCGAACGCGCCCGGCGCTCCGCATACGCTCGGCGCGATGGGCTCCGCCCAGCCGCCGATGGGCGCGGATGCAGGTCCCCTAGCCGCGCCCGGCGGGCGCGGCGCGGGCGCCCCGCTCGACATCGCGACCATGTCGCCGCCGGGCGGCGCGCCTGCGCCGCCCGCGCGCAGCGCCAATGCCGGCGGCGCGGTGACCGCGACGCTGCCGCCCTCGCAGACGGCGCGCGACGAATTCGACCTCGCCTATGGCTATGTGTTGCGCAAGGACTACGCGCTGGCGGAAGACGGCTTCCGCAACTTCTTGAGCAAATATCCCGGCGACCGACTCGCCGGCGACGCCACCTACTGGTTCGGCGAAAGCATGTTCCAGCGCCAGCGCTACCGCGACGCGGCGGAAGCCTTTCTCAACGTCTCGACCAAGTTCGAATCCAATGCCAAGGCGCCCGACGCGCTGCTGCGCTTGGGGCAGTCGCTCGCCGCGCTCGGCGAGAAGGAGGCGGCCTGCGCGTCGCTCGGCGAAGTCCTGCGCAAGTTCCCGCGTGCGTCAGCGGGCGTGAAGCAGGGGGTCGAGCGAGAACAAAAGCGTGTCCGCTGCTGACGATGCCGCGCCGGTCTCCGCCGCCGAGGCGAAGACGCTGTTTGCCTCCCTTGCTCGCGCCAAAGTCCTGGTTCTGGCGGTTTCCGGCGGTCCGGATTCGACCGCGCTGCTCGTGCTGGCGGCGCGCTGGCGCCGCGCGTTGAAGCGCGGGCCGAAGCTCGTCGCCGTCACCGTCGATCACGGCCTGCGGCCATCCTCCGCGGCCGAGGCGCGCGCGGTCAAGCGGCTCTCCCGCTCGCTTGGGGTGCCCCATCGGACGCTGCGCTGGCAAGGCCGCAAGCCCAAGACCGGATTGCAGCAGAACGCGCGCGCGGCGCGCTACCGACTGCTCGCCTCGGTCGCCCGGTCGGCGAACGCCGGCCACATCCTCACCGCCCACACCCTCGACGACCAGGCCGAGACCGTGCTCATTCGCATGAGCCGCGGCAGCGGATTGACCGGGCTCGGCGCCATGGCGAAGGTCGCGCCGCTGCCGTCTAGCGACAGCAGCGATATCGCGCTGGTCCGTCCGCTGCTCGATATTCCGAAGGCGCGGCTCGTCGCGACGTTGGCGCGAGCTGGAATCGCATTCGCCGACGATCCCTCGAACCGCGATCCGCGCTTCACCCGCGCGCGGCTGCGCGGCGTGATGCCCGCGCTCGCGCGCGAGGGCCTCGACGCGCGCCGCCTCGCGCTGTTGGCGCGGCGGCTGCGGCGCGCGGAAGCCGCCATCGAGACCGCGGTCGACGTGGCGGCGGCGGCGGTCTGCGAGCCGCCGGCGTCCGATCGCGGTCCGATCGTCATGGTTGCCGAAAAATTCGCCCGGCTGCCCGAGGAAGTGGCATTGCGGCTCCTCGGCCGCGCGATCACGCGCCTTGGCGACGAAGGACCGCCCCAACTCGGCAAGCTCGAGGCGCTCTTTGGGGAGCTCGGAGGGGCAAACGCCGGCCGAACCTCCCGGTTGCGCCGAACCTTGGGGGGAGCGCTGGTGACCCTCACCGCCACCCGGCTCGTGGTCGAACGAGCGCCGCCGCGGCGAAAGCCGTAGGGAGGGCCTTAACCACGGGCAAATGCGGCCGCCGCGGCGCCTTCAAACGCGGCCGGACCGCAGTAGAATGGGACAGGAAGAAATAAGGCAGTTCCCTTGGCAGGAGGCCGCGGCGCACTTAAATTGTGCCCGGGATGGACGTGAATCGGCCGTATCTTGCGGGCATACAACGCACGGTGACACCAACGGGTTGTCGGGCCCACCGACGGCCATGAAGGACACGGGATGAACGCCAATCTGCGCAACTTCGCCCTTTGGGTGATCATCGTTCTGTTGCTGCTCGCGCTGTTCACGCTGTTCCAGAATCCGGGCCAGCGCACCACCTCCCAGGACATCTCCTTCTCGCAGCTCTTGAACGAGGTCGATCAGGGCCGCGTGCGCGACGTTTTGATCCAGGGTCCCGAAATCCACGGCACCTTCACGGACGGCCGCAGCTTCCAGACCTATGCGCCCAACGACCCCAGCCTGATCGGGCGGCTCTACGGCAAGGGCGTGTCGATCACCGCCCGCCCGCAGCAGAACGACGTGCCGTGGTTCGTGTCGCTCCTGGTCTCCTGGCTCCCCTTCATCGCGCTCATCGGCGTGTGGATATTCCTGTCGCGGCAGATGCAAGGGGCGGGCGGCAAGGCGCTCGGCTTCGGCAAAAGCCGCGCCAAGCTGCTCACCGAGGCGCACGGCCGCGTCACCTTCGAGGACGTGGCCGGCGTCGACGAGGCCAAGCAGGACCTGCAGGAGATCGTCGAGTTCCTGCGCGATCCCGGCAAATTCCAGCGCTTGGGCGGCAAGATACCGCGCGGCGTGTTGCTGGTCGGCCCGCCCGGCACCGGCAAGACTTTGATCGCGCGCGCTGTCGCCGGCGAAGCGAACGTGCCGTTCTTCACCATTTCGGGCTCGGATTTCGTCGAGATGTTCGTGGGCGTGGGCGCCTCGCGCGTGCGCGACATGTTCGAGCAGGCGAAGAAGAACGCGCCCTGCATCATCTTCATCGACGAGATCGATGCCGTCGGTCGCCATCGCGGCGCCGGTCTCGGCGGCGGCAATGACGAGCGCGAGCAGACGCTCAACCAGTTGCTGGTCGAGATGGACGGCTTCGAGGCCAACGAAGGCATCATCCTGATCGCCGCCACCAACCGGCCCGACGTGCTCGACCCGGCACTGCTGCGCCCCGGCCGCTTCGACCGCCAGGTGATCGTGCCCAACCCGGACGTGGTCGGCCGCGAGCAGATCCTCAAGGTCCACGTGCGCAAGGTGCCCCTTGCCCCCGATGTCAATCTCAGGACCATCGCGCGCGGCACGCCCGGCTTCTCCGGCGCCGATCTGGCCAATCTCATCAACGAGGCGGCCCTGATGGCGGCCCGGCGCAACAAGCGCATGGTCACGCAGAGCGAGTTCGAGGACGCCAAGGACAAGGTGATGATGGGCGCCGAGCGCAAGTCGCTGGTGATGACGGAGGAGGAGAAGCTCCTCACCGCCTATCACGAGGGCGGCCATGCCATCGTCGCGCTCAACGTCAACGCTACCGATCCCGTGCACAAGGCCACGATCATCCCGCGCGGCCGCGCGCTCGGCATGGTCATGCAGCTGCCTGAGCGCGATAAACTTTCCATGTCGCTCGAGCAGATGACCTCGCGGCTCGCCATCTTGATGGGCGGCCGCGTGGCCGAGGAGCTCGTCTTCGGCAAGGAGAAGGTGACATCCGGCGCCGCCTCCGACATCGAGCAGGCCACGAAGCTGGCGCGCATGATGGTGACGCGCTGGGGCCTGTCCGAGACGCTCGGCACCGTCGCCTACGGCGAGAACCAGGACGAGGTGTTCCTCGGCTACCAGGTCTCGCGCCAGCAGAACGTCTCCGAGGAGACGAGCCGCAAGATCGACGGCGAGATCAAGCGGCTGGTCGAGGCCGGCTACGCCGAGGCTCGGCATATTTTGGAAGAAAAGCGCGCCGATCTCGAGATGCTGGCCAAGGGCCTGCTCGAATTCGAGACGCTCTCCGGCGACGAGATCAAGGACCTGCTCGCGGGCAAGCGCCCGACGCGCGAATCCGTGATCGAGCCGACAACTCCGCGCGGCTCCGCGGTGCCGCCGGCCGGCAAGCCGCGCCCGCGCCCGGAAACCGGCGGGCTCGAGCCGCAGCCGCAGGCGTGACGTTGCCAATCGTGACGTCGTGGCCGAAGTGATGTTCAGATGACCAAAAACCAGGTCAAGGAAATCCTCGATCGCGTGCTGACGTGGCCGCCTGAGCGTCAGGCGGACGTCGTGCACATGGTCGAGCTCATGGAACGGCAGGACCAGAGTACGCTACGGCTGACCAACGAACAGGCCGCCGAGGTGCGGCGGCGGCTTGCAGAGAAGGATCCAAAGACGGTGACGCTCGAAGAATTCAACGAGCGTCTACGCCGCCGCTACGGGGTATGAAAATCATCATCCGCGAGTCCGCGGAGGACGACCTCGATCGCATTTTCACCTGGATCGCCAAGGACAATCGCCGCGCGGCGGCCGACTTGGTGTCGCGGATTCGCGATCGAATCAATCGACTGGAATTAGACCCGCTTGCCCATATGGGCCGCCCCCGGCTTTGTCGAGGGCACGCGCGAGCTCGTCCAATATCCCTACATCATCGTTTACAAAGTTTTTGATGAGCGCCGGGAAGTTCTCGTGCTCTCGATCGTTCACGGTGCGCAAGATCGCGAGGGCGGGAACCAATAGCGTTGCAGCCCTTCACCCCGCCAGTGCGCGGTCGAGCGGCGTCCGCGTCTTTCCCCCGGTGATCGCCGCGAAATAGGCCGCGGCGTCGGCGCGGCGGCCGGCGGCCTGCAGGCTGCGCAGATAGGCCTGGCGAAACAGGTCGTCCTGCGCGTCGCTGCCGCCGATTGCCGTCATCTGCGCCATGACCGGATCGAGCAGCTTCGCCGCACGGGCGCGATCGCCTCCGCCGAACGCGGCCGCGGCCTCCACGACCGCGCGCCCGACCGGCGCCCATACGCGCTTGGCCTCCTCGTCATCCGCCGCGCTGCGGGCACGCACCGCGGCGAGCGCGGCCTCGAGCGCATCGCGGCGGCCGGCGCGGGCGAGCGCATAGGCGTAGTGCGCATTCATGAACGGCATGAAGCACTCGGCGGCGCGCGGAGCGACGTGGTCGGCGATCGCCGCCCATTCCCCATCCAATTGCGCATCTTTGAGCGCGCCCGCCATCTCGATGCGCCAGAGCAGCGCGATGGCGTCGAGCTGCTCGACCACGAAGTCGGGCGTGATGCCCCAGACGTGCTCATGAAACACGTGCATCGTGCCCGCGACGTCGAGCTCCTCGAGGTAGAGCAGCGCCAGGTGCCAGGCATCGTGGGAATGGATCGGTCGGCCGCAGGTCGCGAGCAGCGGCATGAAGGCTTCCATGCGCGCGCGTCCTTCGGCCACGCGCCCTTGGCGGATGAGCACGTGGGAGAGCGCGTGCTGCGCCCACGGGTTTCGCGGCGCGATGGCGAGCGCGCGCTCGGCCGTCGCCTCGCCGGCGGGATAGTCGCCGCAAAGCTCATGGGCGAACGCCGCCATGGCGAGAAAATCCGGATCGTCCGCGTGCGCCGGCGCAAGCCGCGTCATGTGCGCGCGAAAGCGCGGGCCCATATGCTGCTGGCCGAGCACGTAGTAGAGGAACTCGGCAAATTTGGCGGTCAGGAGATCGCGCGGCCATTCGGTGGTGATGGCCTCCATGGCCTCGACCGCATGCAGGTTGTCGTTGGCGTGCCAAAGCGAGAGCGCCCGGTGCAGCGCGCGCTCGCGCGGGTTCATCGCCAGCGTCGCGCAGGCCGCGAGCTGAGTGGCGGCGTTGGCGATGGCGTCGCCGGTCTGGCCGTAAAGCCAGAACGCCGCCGCGGAAAGTTGCAGGATCGGCGTCTGCGGCCAGCTCTTGATGGCATCGAGAATGGCCTCGACCCCTTGGTCGAGGCGCAGGAGGCGCGCGGCGAAATCGTCCGCGGCCGCGACCGCATCCGCGTTGTCCGCCGTGACGTCGAGCCCGCGCGCGTCTTTCATGGGACCACCAGATTAGCGGGTAGCACAGACACGGTTACGAAATTTGTGCGACCGTATCGCAAATTCTCCCGACCAAAAGGTATCCGATGCCGCTCATGAACCGCGTCGACCCGTTCGGTCAGCTGTTCGCCGATCGTTCGCGCGGCCTGTTCTTCGGCAACCGCGGCGGGCGCTTCCATCGCGACGACCGCACGCTGGGGCTGCGGCGCTGGGTGTCGCGCACCTGGATCTGCTGCCGCCTGGAGTTCAAAGGGCGCCACCGCGAAGTCTGGGGCAAGGGCTACACCGAGCTGTTCTTTCTCGACGAGCCGACCGCGCTCGCGGCCGGGCACCGGCCCTGCTTCGAATGCCGACGGGCGGACGCGCGAGCGTTCGCTTACGCATTCGCTGCCGGGCGCACATTCGCCGGCATTCCGCGCGCGCCCGACATCGACCGCGTGCTCCATGCCGAGCGGCTCGACGGCCGCGTCAAGCGCCGGCACCGGCTACCGATCGACGGATTGCCCGATGCGTCCTTCTTGACCCTGGCCGATGCGCCGGAGCGCGTCTTCGCCGTCCGGGGTTCCTCGCTGCTGCGGTGGACGTCCGCCGGCTACGCCGCGCGGCGTGAGCGTCCACGCGGCATCGTGGCCGACATTCTCACCCCGCCCGGCATCTTGGCCGCGCTTTCTGCCGGCTATCGGCCACGCTGGCATCCCAGCGCCGACGTCGCCAGGACGCGCTGAAATCTCAGCGCGTCCTCCATCAGCCGGCCACACTTTGCGCCCAATGTTACCGCGGTGGATGAGCCTGCCTGGGCCCGGACTGGTCCAGGAACGGGGGTCGGGGAAATCAGCTAAGTGCTTGAGGCTTAAGGCATTGTGACGCTTCTGCGACGCGCTGGCCGCGCCGCGGGGCGGATCAACGCGATGCCGATAGAGGGGGATATGCTTCGATGACGCCGATTCGGCTCGTTCCGTCCACGCTCGTTTTCGCCGCCTTCCTGGTCGGGCCGGCGCCGGCCCAGACCGTGCCGCCCACGCCCGCGAAGCCGGCGGCCGCGCCGGCCAAGCCGGCGGCGCCCCACCGGGCTCTGGTGTCGACCTCGTCGCACCCGACCTTGGACGAAGGCACCATCCAGCGCATCTCCGCCGCGATGCTCAGCTACTCCGTGCTCGAGGTGCAGGGCGGCTGGCCGACGGTGCCGCCGAACGCCAAGCTTGCTCCAGGGGCAAAGGGTCCGGACGTGGCGCTGCTGCGCCAGCGTCTCGCGATCACCGAAGACCTTCCCGCCGACAAGGCCAATGGCGACGTCTACGACGACGCGGTGGTCGCCGCGGTCAAATTCTTCCAGGGCCGCCATGGCCTCGAAGAGACCGGCACGCTCGGGCCGAAGACGCTCGCCGCACTCAACGTGCCGGTGACCAAGCGGCTGCGCCAGCTCGCGACCTCGCTCGACCGGCTCGCGGCTATGGAGCTCACGTTCGGGCAGCGCTACGTGGTGGTGAACCTTCCTGCCGCGTTCGCCGAGGCGGTCGAAGGCGACAAGGTCGTGCACCGCTACGTGGTGCAGGTGGGCCGGCCGGAGCGGCCGTCGCCCACGCTCACGACCACCATCACCACGGTCAATCTCAATCCGACCTGGACGGTGCCGCTCGGCATCCTCAAGAAGGATGTGATCCCCAGGATGCGCAAGGACCCGGGCTACGCGGCGCGCATGCACATGAAGGTGCTCGACGGCGCAGGCCACGAGGTCGACGCCAATGCGGTCGACTGGAATTCCGAGCGCGCGCCCAATTTCACCATCCGCCAGGATTCCGGCAACTGGAACGCGCTCGGCTCGGTGCGCATCGACATGCCCAATCCGCACTCGGTGTACATGCACGACACCAACCACAAGGAATTTTTCAGCGCGGACTACCGCTTCCAGTCCTCGGGCTGCACCCGTGTCGAGGACCCGCGCGCGCTCGCCGCCTGGCTGTTGACCGACAATCCCGGCTGGGGCCGCCGCGAGATCGACGCCGGGATCGCCAAGGGCGAGCGCACCGACGTCCGCCTCACCCACAAGGTGCCGGTCGCCTGGGTCTATCTCACGGGCTGGGCGACGCGTGACAACGTCATCCACTTCCGCGACGACGTCTATGGCCACGACGAGAAGCCGACGCTGGTGGCGGATGCGCGCCCACAGGTCGCGAGCGCCGCGCGCGCCTCCGGTTTCGTGCTGCAATCCGCCGACGTGCGGCCAGCGGACGTGAAGCAGGTATCCTTCCTGGACAGCCAGTAGTACATTTTTGCTGCTGGCGATTTGGTTACCAGTCGAGCGGCCAATGTGGAGGCTCGCATGCGGAACTCGGCGATCGCGCTTGCCGTCGCGGCTGTCGCAGCCGTCCCCGCACTGGCGAACGACTCCACCGCCGAGCTCTCGACCGGCGGGCTGATCTTCGTGCGCAACGACAACGTCGAGATGGCGTCCGAGGACCTCGCGATCTCGGCGAAAGAGGTCCGCGTCCGCTACCGCTTCTTCAACAAGTCGGAGGCCGACGTCACCGTTCTCGTCGCCTTCCCCATGCCCGACATCCGGGTCGAAGGCCCGGACGAGAACATCGCCGTGCCGACCGAGGACCCCGTCAACCTGCTCGCGTTCACCACCGAGGTGAACGGCAAGCCGGTCGTGACCCAGGTGGAGCAGCGCGTGATCGCTGCCGGTCTCGATCGCACCCAATTGCTGCGCACGCTCGACATTCCTCTTGCCCCGCATCTGGCGAGCACCGGCGAGGCGCTCGACCGGCTGCCGCCGGACAAGTGGGAGGAGCTGCTGCGCATCGGCGTCGCCGAGATCGAGGAATACGACACCGGCCGCGGCATGAAGAAGCATTTGGCGGCGCGCTGGACGCTGCAGACCACCTACTATTGGGAGCAGACTTTCCCGGGAAGGGCGGAAACCCTGATCGAGCACCGCTACAAGCCGAGCGTGGGCGCGACGGTGCAGACGGCGCTCGGCGCGCCTGATGCGGCAAAGGAGCCCTGGTACGACGAATACAAGGAGAAATACTGCTTCGACTACGAATTCCTCGCGGCGGTCGACCGCGCGCGCAAGGCGGCCAACAGCAAGTTCGGCGCGCCGTTCAGCGAAGAGCGCATCGACTACATCCTCAAAACCGGCGCCAACTGGTCGGGGCCGATCAAGGATTTCCGCCTCGTGGTCGACAAGGGCGCCCCCGACAGTCTCGTCAGCTTCTGCGGCGACGACGTCAAGAAGCTCGGCGAGACGCAGTTCGAGATGAAGAAGACCGACTACACGCCCGACGGCAATCTCTCGGTCCTGATCCTGAAGAAGCTGCCGCAGTAGGGTGGGCAAAGGCGCGGGCCAAATGTTCGCCTCTCTCCAGGCGAACGGAGCAGCGCCGTGCCCACGCGGACAAGGAAGCCGCGCGGCGGAATGCAAGCGCGTGGGCACGGCGCGCAAGAGCGCGCCTTTGCCCACCCTACGAAAATTCCCGCAGCCCCGCCTGCTTGACCAGCGGATAGGTCACGTCGCGAAATTCGCGCATGCCCTGCTCGAAGCGCGGCCAGGCGAGCAGCACGCCGTCGAGGCCGGCGCGCGACAAGTCGTGCAAGCCGTCGACGATCTGCTGCTTGGTGCCGATGAGCGGAAAGCCGCCCCAGCCCGCGATGAAAGCCTCTTGGTAGGCCTTGAGTCGCTCCGGCGGAATGTTGCGCGCGTTGATCTCCAGCGAAAACGTGTCGATCATGTTGCGCGCGGCCTCCCAGTCGCCTTTCTCGTGCACGTAGTAGCGATAGAAATCGCGCGCCTCCTGCTCGGTCTCGCCCTGCACGATATTGGCGACCGTCCACACCCGCACCTCGCGGCCGTATTCGCGCGCCAGCGCGTGATAGGCCTGCACGTGGGCGCGGCACTCGTCGAGGCTGCCGGTGCGGATCACGGTGAAGACCAGGTCGGCATATTTCGTCGCGAAGTGCCGCCCGCGCTCGGAGGCGCCGGCATTCATGACCGCGGGGTAGGGGCGCTGGATCGGCTTGGGCGCGAGATAGCCCTTGGTGATCTTGTAGAACTTGCCCTCGTGGTCGAAGCTTTCGTCCTCGGTCCACAGCCGCTTGACGATCGCCAGCCATTCCTCGGCGCAGGCGTAGCGGTCCTGGTGGTCCATCATCGCGTTGCCGAACATGTCGATCTCGGGCTGGTTCCAGCCGGTGACGATGTTGAGCGTGTAGCGCCCGCCGGAAATATGATCGATCACGGTCGACTGCTTGGCGGCGATGATCGGATGGTTGAGCGAAATATGCGAGGTCGCGAACACGCCGGGCGTGGCGGTCGAGGCCGCGATACCGGCGGCCCAGGTGTAGGCCTCGAAGCCGGGGCCTTGCGGATTGGTCGCGCCGCCGAAGCCGTGCCAGCGGGCGACCGGCACGAGCGCCTCGAACTCCATCTCCTCGGCGAGCTTGGCAAGCGCAACGGTGTTGGGCCAGGTGATGTCGAGCCGGCCGTCGAGGTCCGACATCACGCAGCCGCTGTCGAG
>Ga0099827_10002050_pt1 | contig 10929 bp, 10 predicted proteins | sample CZO8metaG_FD_79339 | JGI IMG/M metagenome (GOLD analysis project Ga0099827, IMG submission 79339) | Vadose zone soil microbial communities from the Eel River Critical Zone Observatory, Northern California, USA - CZOApr15con1.8 metaG | ecosystem: Environmental > Terrestrial > Soil > Vadose zone ...
ATAAATCCGTAGCCGCCGTGAATCTGCACTGCTTGATCTGCCGCGCGCTTTGCGGTCTCGGAGGCAAAGAGTTTAGCTATCGAGGCTTCACGCGAATATGGTTGGCCCTGCATATGCAGCCAGGCGGCCTTATAATACATTAAACGAGCAACTTCTATCTCTGTATCCATATCAGCCAGTTTGAACTGAATTGCCTGGAAATTACTGATAGGTTGACCGAACTGCCTGCGCTGTTTTGCATAGCTCAGGGCCTCGTCCAGGCAGGCCTGTGCTAAGCCGACGGAGAGGGCAGCGATAGCGATACGGCCGGCATCGAGTATCTGCATGAACTGCTTAAAGCCGTCGCCGCGTTGTCCCAGGATATCTTCTTCAGGTACGACACAATCTTCAAAGGTGAGGGGACGGGTATCCGAGGCTTTCCATCCCATTTTTTTATAGGGATTACCGATGATATAGCCGGGGGTTTCCCTGGGCACGATAATGTTCGTGATTTCCTTGTGACCATCACTGCTCCTGCCGGTGACGGCAGTAATAGTGACACCGCCTGTCATGCCGGTGCCAGCGTTGGTAATGAAACACTTGGAGCCGTTGATGTGCCATTGCCCCTCGCGCAGCACGGCGCGCGTCTGCGTCCCTCCTGAGTCTGAGCCAGCTTCCGGTTCGGTCAGGCCAAAAGCCCACAATTGCTCACCACGCGCCAGCGGCGGTAAAAAGCGCTCTTTCTGCTCTTTGCTGCCAAAGAGATAAAATGGATTGCTTCCTAGAGAGGTATGAGCCTCCATGGTGATACCAACCGAGACATCTCCACGCGAGATTTCTTCGATGGCAATGCAGTAGGAGAGGAAATCGGCGCCAGCCCCGCCATATTCTTCTGGGAATGGCAGCCCCAAGAGCCCCAGCTCACCCATCTTCCGGATTAACGCATAAGGGAACTCTCCCGTGCGGTCCATTTCCTCTGCAAGCGGTTTGATTTCTTGCTCTGCGAACTCCCGACATGTATCACGAATCGCCAATTGCTCCTCATTGAGCGTAAAGTCCATACCGATCTTCTCTCTTTCCCTGATAGAGTCGATTTTGTACTGCTTATCCAGAATAGTGTAATATACGAGAATTATACGCGATTTTAGCAAATAGAAAGTAGGGAGAGTGAATGACAGAGTGGGAGGAGACAAGACTAATTCAGGCTGTAAGACAGGAGGAAGTTATCCGCAGCACCATCTATAGCGGGGATATTTATGCTATGATCTATTCGTAGAGAATATTGAGGAGTATGAACCTGGCGTTTGTGCAGGCGAGCCTGACAAGTTTTGCTGGTAACGCAGGGTGGGCATTTATACTGACCTGGGACAAGAGGGTATGATGTGGCAACGCGAATTTTATTGGTAGATGACGATCCCAACATTATCTCACTCCTACGCCGGGGCCTCGCACACGAGGGGTTCGAGGTCTATACTGCCATGGACGGTGAATCTGGCCTGGTTGCGGTGGAAAAGTGCCTCCCACATATTGTGCTGGTTGATATCACTATGCCTGGGCTTGATGGCTTCGAGCTGTGTCGCCGTTTGCAGTTTCATGACAACATTGCCATCATCATGCTCACTGCGCGCGATGCTGTGGCGAACAAAGTGAATGCCTTGAATCTGGGAGCCGATGACTATGTACCCAAACCTTTCGCCTTCGATGAGCTTGTGGCTCGTATCCGGGCGGTGCTGCACTGACATGATGCCGGAGGCGAACCGCTGGCCTATGCCGAACTTTGGCAGGCTGAGGAGAGATTATCTCCTCAGCTGTAACTCAGTCAATTTCCGATATCTCTTTAGAGGTAGCAGGTTTGGCAGCGATTTCCACGCTGGCACGAACGCCCTTACGCAGCATGGGAACCTTGTCAAGGACCTCCCAGGGGGCGTCGATATCGGTGCGGCCGAAGTGACCGAAGGCGGCGGTGGGCTGGAAGATGGGGCGACGCAGATTCAAGGATTGGATGATGGCAGCCGGGCGCAAGTCAAAGTGTTCGTTGATCAGGCGTATGATTTCCTCGTCTGAGACTTTACCGGTACCAAATGTTTCAACGAAGAGTGATAGCGGTCGGGCCACGCCAATGGCGTAGGCAACCTGCAATTCGAGGCGGTCAGCCAGGCCGGCTGCGACGATGTTTTTGGCGATGTGCCGCGCCGCGTAAGCCGCCGAACGGTCGACCTTGGTGGGGTCTTTGCCACTGAAGGCGCCGCCACCGTGGCGGGCCATACCACCGTAGGTATCGACGATGATCTTACGGCCGGTCAGGCCAGCATCACCCATGGGACCACCTGTGACAAAGCGACCGGTGGGGTTCACAAAAATCTTCGTGGCGCTATCTAATAGACGTGCCGGAATAACGGGTTTAATGATGTGTTCAATTACGTCCTGGCGAATCTGTTCTTGATCGACGTAGGCAGCGTGCTGAGTGGAGACGACTATGGTATCGGCTCGTACCGGCTTCCCGTACTCGTACTGTACTGTAACCTGGCTTTTGCCATCAGGGCGCAGGTAAGCCATCGGACCGGTGCCACTCCAGGAGGCACGACGCACCAGCGAGAGCTGGCGCACCAGTTTATGAGCCAGGCTGATGGTCATGGGCATATATTCAGGAGTTTCGTTACAGGCGAAGCCGATCATCATGCCCTGGTCACCGGCTCCAATGCGCTCCAGCTCATCATCGCTCAAATGGGTCGCGCTGCCTTTTGTCTCCAGCGAATGACTGACGCCCATGTCAATGTCAGGCGACTGTTTACCGATAGAGGTGACCACGCCACAGGTGCGATAGTCAAAGCCGTAATCTGCACTGATATAACCTACTTGCTCAATCGTCTTGCGTACCACTGCTGCCATGTCGATCCATGCTGAAGTAGAAATTTCGCCGGCAACGAGAACCAGGCCGGTTGTGGTGGCTGTCTCACAGGCAACGCGTGCTATAGGGTCCTGGGCTAAAATCGCATCCAGCACGCCATCGGAAATTTGATCGCATAATTTATCTGGATGTCCTTCTGTCACTGACTCACTGGTGAAAAACGCCTTCGGAATTTTCATAAAATTGCTCATTTGGAAGTTCTCCTTTTTCTTTGGTGAGGATTTGTTATGTGCCCGATTCCCAGGAATTCAGGTATTTATCCTGCTCAGGAGTGAGAGTATCGATACGCACTCCCATTGCCTTCAGTTTGAGACGCGCGATCTCCTTATCAAGTTCTACGGGCAAGGTATAGACGCGAGGTTGCAATTCCTGCGCATGAGCAAGCATATATTCGGAGCCGAGAGCCTGGTTTGCAAAACTCATGTCCATTACACTGGCGGGATGTCCTTCCGCCGCAGAGAGATTAACGAGACGTCCCTCAGCCAGGAGGTGGATATGGCGGCCATCGGCGTAGGTGTACTCGTCAACGAAGTCACGCACACGCCGCCTGGTGGTTGCGAGTTTCTCAAGCTCTGGAATATTGATCTCATCGTTGAAATGGCCTGCATTTGCGATGATTGCACCATCCTTCATGCGCTCCAGATGTTGGCGATCAATGACATTGACATTGCCTGTGACGGTGACGAAGATATCGCCCAGGGCGGCAGCTTCTATCCCAGGCATGACCCGGTAGCCATCCATGATAGCTTCCAGGGCATGAGTGGGATCAACCTCGGTGATGATGACGTTCGCGCCCATGCCGTGAGCACGCGATGCCAGGACACGACCACACCAACCATAGCCGCTCACGACTATTGTGCGGCCAGCCAGCAGGATGTTGGTCGCGCGCAAAATGGCATCAATGACACTTTGTCCGGTCCCATAGCGGTTATCAAACATGTGCTTAGTATCAGACTCGTTGACTGCGAGCACAGGAAACTTCAGGACGCCATCCCGCTCCATACTACGCAGCCGAATCACACCGGTCGTGGTTTCTTCCATGCCGCCGATTATGGCAGGGATGAGTTCGGTACGCGCCGTATGGATGGTCGAAACAAGGTCGCAGCCATCGTCCATCGTCATGTTGGGCTTGTGGTCAAGCACTGTATTGATGTGACGATAGTACGTTTTTTTGTCCTCCCCTTTTATAGCGAAAGTGGGGACGCCATACTCATGCACCAGTGCAGCGGCTACATCGTCCTGGGTTGAGAGTGGATTAGAGGCACAGAGCACCAGGTCGGCACCACCTGCCTTCAAGGTAATTGCCAGGTTTGCCGTCTCGGTTGTAATATGCAGGCAGCCTGACATACGAACGCCCTTTAACGGCATATCTTTAGCGAAGCGTTCGCGAATAATGCGCAGGACCGGCATGTCCTTTGCAGCCCACTCGATGCGGTCTTTACCGCGAGGGGCGAGCATGATGTCAAAGACATCCCCGTGAGTCGAAGTCGTCATAAAAAAATTATTCCTCCTAATTGCTTACTTTTATGGGCCACCAGTTGGGATCAAAGTGTGAACAAGCAACGATGGCCCGGTAGCGTTCTGCAATATCATCCAATGTCAGAGTACGTAAACGACCGATGCTGAAGTCTTCACATACGAATGAGCCCAGGATATTCCCATGCACGACACCACGTTTGAGATCATCAATGGAATAGCAACCATCGGGACCGGGTTCAACTGTGGAAAGGTAGCCGAGCAATCCGCCTGCAAACGCATCACCCGCACCGGTGGGATCAACGACCTCTTCAAGTGGATGGGATGGCGCACTAAAATACATGCCATCGGCCCCGAAGAGAAGCGCTCCATAGCTGCCCTGCTTTACTACTACAAATTTTAATCCCATATTCAAGAGATGACGCACACCTCTAACGATACTTGCCTGGTTTGTGTACTGCCGTACCTCTTCTTCGCTCATCAAGAGCATATCGACGCGCTTGATTACCTCTGTCAACTGCGGGCGCGCAGTCATGATCCAGAGTTCCATAGTATCGAGTACGGACAAGCGAGGTTTATCTACCTGCTCCAATACTTCCAATTGCAGTTCCGGCTGGATATTCGCCAGGAAAAGTAGGGGACTGCGACGATACTCAGCAGGAATAACGGGATGAAAACCTGCATACACACCCAGCCGCGTATCCAGCGTATCACGACTATTCATATCCATATGATAGCGTGCGACCCAGCGGAAGGTCTTCCCGTCTTGTTTTTGAAGACCAGCCAGATTGACCGGGCGGCTGTGCCAGAAATCGAGGTGTTCCTGTGGAAAGTCACTGCCTATCACAGCCACCAGGTTTACTTGATTGTAGAGCGAGGCAGCTGTTGAGAAATAGGATGCAGCCCCGCCAAGGACCTCATCTGCCCCAGAAAATGGTGTCTCAACCGTATCCAGCGCGATAGAGCCAACAACCAGAATGGACAAGCTTCCACCCTCCATCAGAAATAGTGTGTACAATTATCAATTAAACAGGCGTTGCATCAGTGAGATGTTCGATAACCCCATCGAGAAAAGCCAGTGTGTATCCAAATTTTGTTTTTGCCATCTCGCGAGCGGGAGTAGTATTTAGCGATTGGTAGAGTTCAACAAAACGCTCCTCGATATGTCGAAGAACAGCAGCGAGCACTTCTCCAGTTACTGGCCGGTTAGGATAACGAGAGCCAAGTTCAATTAAAGATGTAATGATCGCAAGGCCACTGAGTCTGCCGAGTTTATCGGCATCGTACAGGATAAGGCCTTCCAATGATATCGCTTCCCTCTGCTCGGCGGGAAGCTGGTTAGCATGTATGAGAATTGCTTGTTCGACTTTACTTATAAGCCCGGCAGGAACATCCAGTTCCTGCAGGAATTCCACGGCCATCTCAGCAGACTTGATATGATGGTCTTGAAAGCCATGCATCGCTGTCGAGATATCATGTAAATAGCCAGCGAGAATAAGGGCGTTTAAATCGATGTTGCTCTTCTCCTCGCTTTGCCCTTCGATTTCCGCTGCCAACATTTTACAGTTAGCTACCACGGCACTGACATGGCGGAATCCGTCTTTACTCAGTACCTCCTCCGCATACTGAGAAACGGCTGACACAACTCCCATATCTATCATAGTGTATATACTTTCCGGAACTGGGATAGTCCTAGAAGCAGGGGCCGCTATTCCCAGCACTTCTACCTGCTTATCGACCGTTAAGCGGTTCTTTCCAGGCAAAGCGAACGTAATGCTACATCATATGGTGGCCTGGCTATCCCCATCTCAGTAATAATAGCAGTAACATAGGGATGAGGAGTGACATCAAAAGCAGGATTGGCCACATGCACACCAGGAGGAGCTATTAGTACCCCGTGTATGTTTGTCACCTCTTCTGGATTACGCTGTTCAATAGGGATCTGTTCGCCCGATGAGAGCTTCAAGTCAATGCTAGAACGTGGCGCTACGACATAGAAAGGTATATGATGCACGTGCGCCAGCACTGCAAGGCTGAACGTGCCAATTTTGTTAGCCACGTCGCCATTAGCCGCGATACGGTCGGCACCCACGAAGACTGCACTGATCTCACCACGATGCATGAAGTGACCAGCCATGTTATCTGTTATCAGCGTTAGCGGTATTCCTGCTTGTTGCAGCTCCCAGGCAGTCAAGCGAGCACCCTGAAGTACAGGGCGGGTCTCATCGACAAAAACATGTATCTTTTTGCCCGCGCTGTGTGCCACGTAGATAGAAGCCAGGGCTGTTCCCCAACCTGCGGTTGCTAAAGCCCCGGCATTGCAATGGGTGAGTAGAGTATCACCATCTGAGATCAGTTCTGCGCCGTACATCCCCATTTGCATGCAAGCAGCGAAATCTTCCTGAGCAATAGCCTGGGCTTCTTCGCGCAATTGATGCACCAGGTACTGAAGGGAACAGTGCAAATGTATGGCATGCCGGGCACACTGTTGCATACGCTCAATGGCCCAAAAGAGATTAACCGCCGTCGGGCGGGTGCTGCGAAACAACTCACTCACGCTATTCAGATGCTCCTGCGCCTCAGAGAGAGTTAGAGCCTCCCCTTGCTCTTGCCACAGACGATGAATGGCCAATGCTATACCGAAGGCGGCGGTCACACCAATAGCGGGCGCACCTCGCACTTTGAGGGTTGTGATCGCTGCGGCAATTTCTTGCTCGTGCCTGAGCTTGAGATAGCTGACTTGCTGTGGGAGGACCGACTGGTCAAGCAAACACACTGCCACGTTTTGTCCATCTTCTTCCCACCATACTGTTCGTACGGATAGCATTGCCTTCTGGTCAGCCATAGTTGGCCGTTCCCCTTATGTATGAAGCTCCAATCAGATTTGTGCTGCTTATTGAGTATGGTATCATACTCCTACTTTGTTCAGCAACAGGTTGGAACTATGCCTGGGCTTTCGAAAAGTTCGCCTCCCGGCTTTTGCCCCATTAGTACTAAGCTAATAGTCTATAAATTCAGCGAATACTCCAAATTATGCTACCATGGTAGACAGTGTAGCATGCGAATCAGGGGAGAGTATAGCTACTTCGGCATGTTACTGAGGCGTTGGTTGTCCGTTCCACTACACAGAAGGATGAAAGCCTTTCCGCACCCGCAAGGGCAGGCATATTTACTTGCGCGGTCTGGCGATGAGCTACTATCACTTGAATGGAACGGACAAGATGATATCTGTAGCCATCGAAGGGATGTAGCGCATGGCGAGGGCGGAAACTAAGGAGAATACCTGGTCCTTTGACCAGATCTACGACGAGTATAAAACACCGATCTATAATTATGTATACCACCTGGTAGGAGATCGCGAACAGGCTGATGATCTCACGCAAGATACATTTTTGAAGGCGTTTCGAGCACTACCAAAAATGGATGCGAGCCTGAAATTATCTGCGTGGTTATATCGCATCGCTACAAATACTGCGTACGATGCGCTCCGCCGGCGGAAGTTGATTGCATGGTTGCCCTGGCAAGATCTCGACCACGAGCCGGCTGATGTGGAAGGCGCAGACCCTCAAGAAATCTACAGTACAACAGAGCTTGTGCGGGCTGCCCTCCGTCGCATGCCCCCGCAGTATAGAGTTGCACTGTTACTATACACTCAGGAAGGGTTTTCTTACAGTGAAATTTCCCAAACCCTGAATATTGCAGAGAGCGGCGTTAAGATGTACCTATCCCGCGCACGCCAGTCTTTTCGAGAACACTACCGAGCGCTGGAACAGGGAGGAGGCATAAAATGAACTGCGAGCAAGTCGAGGAACTGCTTAGTGCTTACCTTGACGATGCGCTCGCCCCGGAAGAACGAGTAGATGTTGCGGCTCACTTGCAGGAATGTAGCCAGTGCAGCAGCATTCTCGTTGATTTTCGCCGTTTTGATGCTTTACTCAAGCAGCAGCCGCGTGTCAGCCCCAGTCCGGCTCTCCGTGAGAGAATTTTTTCCTCCCCAGAATATCTCGAACTCACAGGTACATTTGGTGCCAGTAGCGAGACTACCAGAGAATACACCAAACCAACTCTTCCAGTTCAGGGTCGCGCCAGGCGCGATACTCCTGGTCGGCCGCAACTGGTGGCGATGCCGGGAGGCCGCAGCACATCACCGAGACAGCTATCACGATCACCAGTTCAGAGAAGACGGCCGTTTGCGATGCCTCTAACCAGGCGAAGGCGTATCTCCTGGGGATTGCGTGCGATGCAAGCAGCCATAGCTGTAACAATTTTACTTACGCTTGCTATTGGCGGCCTGATTGGTCGCAACCTCTGGTTGCAACAAACCAGGCCAACAACTGTTAAGGGAGCTATTACTCCACCTACAGGTCTCCAACAACAGGGGCCGCCATTCCGGGTAGGCACGCGCTATGTGTATCTAAGTAACGGAGCTTTATGGAGTGCGCCTGCAGACGGCAGTACGAAGGCAGCACGCTTTACTCCCACCACCGTAACAGTAGCGTCAGATTGGGCAGTAAGTCCAGCACTTCCAGGGCGTTCTGCTGGCGACATGGTTGCCTATATTGACCTGCAGCATGCAATGATACATACCATACGCAGTGATGGGCAGGGCGATACAGTTGTGCAGCAGCCCTTGCTCAAAAGCGGGGTGGCCCCCACATCGGTGTGGGATACCAATACAGGGGCTGCTATTTTGAGCAGCCTCACATGGTCGAAGAATGGAGATATGCTGGCATTTGTCGCTGATCCTGATGGCACGAATCTTACTAAGCTTTATGTCCTCTCAATGGAGACAAATTCGGTGCAGGTGGTACCACTTCCTATCAAAGGCAGTGCTACCCATCCTGCCTGGTCACCCGATGGTATACGCCTGGCATTTGAACTGGCGCATGACAATATTGTAAGCATACTCGACTACAATACCCAGAATAACGGTTTGTTGACGATCACCGATGATACAAGCCATCCAAGTGATCGTAGCGACACGGTTCTGACCCTTGATTGGTTTCCAGATGTTGACGTGCCAGCCATTACCTGGAGTGTAGGGGTGATAGGACACGTTCACAGTCTCTGGGTACGACGTGTTGGAACCGGAGGGACGGCAAAACCCCAACTACTGACAACAGGCGACTATGTACAGGCAATTTACAGTCGCCCTGGTCATAACGGCATGGGGAGCTGGCTGCTTGTAACTTCAATTGCAGGGCGGGCAGGGGATCTATGGTATATCGATGCTGTTTCTGGCGCGGTGTTAACGCCGCTGAGTTCGGGTAAGCAAGTGGGCCTGGCCTGGTGGTCGCCCGACGGTACAGAAGCTGATTACCTTGACAGCATCTCTTCTGGGGTGGGTTCGCTCCACGTAGTCAACCTGACAGCAGGTATCGATGCCCCGATAGCTGATGGTGTCGCAGACGAACCTGCACCCGCATGGTCGGTAAATAGTCAGGAACTTGTCTATAGTACAGGGACACAAACCATTGTCTTTAATCTACACTCAAGCAAGAAGGCATTTCCCCTCAAGCTGCACGGGCCCGCCTCGACATTTGTGTGGTCTGATAACTCACCAGATCGACTGGTTGCTGCCCTCAACGACGGCCAGCAGGGTATCTACCTGGTAGACACACGGCATAATACTTCACGGCAGATGGACAGTCTGGGGATCAATGGTCCTATCTTGTGGACTGAAGTGCCGTGATCTGAACCCGTAGGACATGAAAAAATTACATCCTGGATTATTTGGAGGAACAAGTACACTGTAAGGTAGTCCTTCTATGAGGGGTTATAGGTGTTGGATGCATGTGTTTTTGGAGGGAGTACTTATGACGGTTGCACAGATAACCTTTACCCAGCACGTGACACACGTCCTGCGAAATATAGCACACAGCCGGCGGACAGGTCTGTTGCGCATAGAACATGTAGGAGTGCAAAAAGCTGAGAAGGGTGAGGTTTTTTTCGAGGGTGGGCATGTCGTTTATACTCGTGCTGGACGGCAGGCAGGGGAAACTGCCCTATTATCTATCGTAGGTTGGAACCAGGCTTACTATTCATTCTTCGAAGGTACGCAATCGCCAAGGCGAAATGGAAGATCATCCAGCCGGTCTTTGCCAAGCGTAAAATTGCTTCCGGCGGCACAGAGAGAAGAACGCCACATACTGCCCCTAGGATTACCTGCGATTGTGCAAGCTGATAGCTCTGCGAGACAGTCAGCTTATAATACAGCAACATCGCCTCATTTTCTGGACGCATCGTTCTCTTCAATAGAAGAGGCAGTTAACCAGGGCGTTTATGCTGTTTTTCACGTGCGACCCGCGGCGGCGACGAAGCAGGTGATGAGTCAGATGGAGAGGCAAGATCGCATCATTTTCATGCTATTAGATCGCAAACGTACCGTACGTGACCTCGCACAACTGATACATCGCAGCGAACTGGCTGTAGCGCGTGTTCTGGCATGCTTGCTCAAAAATGGGTATATCGAGTGCGCCAGGTCGAACAGCCATTGAGGGAAAGATAGGCGAGTTTAAAGTGTATGGAAAAAATGCCTGCAAAAGTGATAACAATTCACGCAGTTG
>Ga0099827_10002054_pt1 | contig 10927 bp, 9 predicted proteins | sample CZO8metaG_FD_79339 | JGI IMG/M metagenome (GOLD analysis project Ga0099827, IMG submission 79339) | Vadose zone soil microbial communities from the Eel River Critical Zone Observatory, Northern California, USA - CZOApr15con1.8 metaG | ecosystem: Environmental > Terrestrial > Soil > Vadose zone ...
GCACTCGCGGCCGGCAAGCGGCTGATCCGGCTGCAGTGCTACGAGGGACTGGACGAGTCCAAGGCGATCTACGAATGGGACTACCGCCGCCAGCTACTGCAACTACAGCTGCACCAGGGCGGCGAGGCCCAGAGCCTGGACGCGGCCGGCATCTTCGGCGAGGAATTCCTGCTCAGCCGCCCGCTGCTGGCCGCGATCCGATCCGAGGACCCGGTGGTGCTGCTGCTCGACGAGGTCGACCGGCTGGACATCGAGAGCGAGGCGCTGCTACTCGAGGTGCTGTCGGAATACCAGATCTCGATCCCCGAACTCGGCACCGTAACCGCCAGGCACATCCCGCAGGTGTTCCTGACCTCCAACAATAGCCGCGACCTGTCCGAGGCGCTCAAGCGGCGCTGCCTGTTCCTGCACATCGGCTACCCGAGCACCGAGCGCGAGGCCGACATCGTCCGCCTGCACGTGCCCGAACTGGCCGCTCGCCTGGCCACGCAGATCGCCGAGCTGGTCGCGCTGCTGCGCCAGGCCGACCTGAAGAAACCGCCATCGATCGCCGAGTCGCTGGACTGGGCCAGGACGCTGCTGACGCTCGGCGCGAGCGACCTGACCGATGACCTGATCAAGAACACCCTGTCGGTGCTGCTGAAGTACGAGCGCGATATCGACACCGCGCTGGCGACCCTGCGGATCTAGTCATGCAGGTCATGCTGGCCGGGCTGGTCGACGAGATGCGCAGCGTCGGCATCGACGTCTCGATCGGCGAGCATCTCGACGCCGCCAAGGCGCTGTCGGCGATCTCGCTGCGCGATAAGGAAGTCGTCCGGGCCGCCCTGCTCTGCGCGCTGGTCAAGCGGGCCGAGCACGTCGCCACCTTCAACCTGCTGTTCGACCTCTACACGGCCGGGACTACCCGCCCAGGCGCCGACCTGATCGCGACGATGAGCGACGTCGAGCTGGCCGCGCTGCTGCGCTCGGTGATCGGCTCCGGCGATGTCCAGTTGCGCAGGTTGCTCGCCGATGAGTACGTGCGCCGGTTCGGCGGGCTTGAGCCAGGCAGCCCAGTGGCCGGCGTATTCGCCACGATCGCCGTCAACGAGGCCGCCGACCTTCAAGGCCTGCGCGCAGAACTGCTGGCCGCCCAGACCGGCCTGCCCGGGCTGGAGGATCCGGACGGCCAGGGTGGCGAAGGCCAGGGTGGTGGCGGCGGCTCGGGTTCCGGTGGCGGCCCCGGCGGCCAGGGTGCCGGCGGGGTCCGCGCGCAGCTCGCCGAGGCGGCCGCCGACCAGCAAATCGCCGCTTACCGCCGGGACCTCGCCGCGGCCATCCGCCGCGCCCTGGTCGCCGACCGGGGCGCCCAGGCAGTTCGCCGGACCATGCGCGTCGGCCTGGCTGAAGACCTCGACATCGCCACTGCCTCAGCCACCGAGCTGGCCGCGATGACGCAGGCGATCAGTCCCCTCACCCAGCGGCTCAGCCATGTGCTGGCCCAGTTGGCGCTGCACCGCAAGCGCAAGCTGTCCATCGCCAGGACGCTGCACAAGTCGATGGGCACCGGCGGGGTGCCGATCCGGCTGGTCACTGAGCCCGCCCGGCCGCCGAAGCCGGAGATCGTGGTGCTCGCCGACATGTCGGGCTCCGTGGCGGCGTTCTCCCGGTTCACCCTCGACCTGCTGATCGCGCTCGACAGCCGGCTGTCCCGGCTTCGGGTGTTCTCCTTCGTTGACGGCCTGGCCGAGATCACGACGCTGGTGCGCGAGGCCCGAGCCAGCGGCCGTCGCCTTGACCCGCGCGAGGCGAGCGCCGACGCGATCAGGCTGAGCGGCAGCTCCGACTACGGGTTCGTGATGCGCGAGTTCGCCAGCCAGTACGCTCACCAGCTGACCAGGCGCTCGGTCGTGCTCGTGGTCGGCGACGCGCGGACCAACTACCTGGACCCGGCGCAGGCCGCTTTCGCCGAGATCAGCGAGCGGGCGGGCAAGGTCTACTGGCTGAATCCCGAGCAGCATCGGTACTGGAACACCGGCGACTCGGTCATCGGCCGGTACGCGCCCTGGTGCGCCCAGGTCAGCGAGTGCCGCACGCTCCGCCAGATCGCCGACTTCGTCCAGTCACTAGCGGCCGGAGCCTCCGATCACCGCCGTCCGGTCGCTCAGGAACCCCCTCGCGGCGCGGCCAGCGACCGCCCGATGACCACCCGCTGAATCTGGTTGGTGCCCTCGACGATCTGCAGCACCTTCGCCTCCCGCATCAGCCGCTCGGCCGGGAAGTCCTCGACGTACCCGTAGCCGCCGAGCACCTGCACGGCGTCCGTCGTGACCTTCATCGCGGTGTCGCTGGCGAACAGCTTCGCCATCGCGGCCTGCTGGCCGAACGGCAGGCCCGCGTCCTTGCGCCTGGCCGCCGTCAGGTACAGCGCGCGGGCGGCCGCGACCGACGTGGCCATGTCCGCCAGCATGAACGACAGCCCCTGGAACTCGATGATCGGACGGCCGAACTGGTGCCGCTCGATCGCATACCTGACCGCGAGGTCCAGCGCGGCCTGGGCGACGCCGGTCGCGCACGCCGCGATCCCGAGCCGGCCAGCTTCCAGCGCCGCGAGCGCGATCGAGAACCCGCGGTCCTCGTCGCCCACTAGCTGGTCACGAGGCACCCGCGCCCCGTCGAATAGCACCTGGGCGGTAGCCGAGCCGCGCATCCCCATCTTGTGCTCCGGGCTGGCCGCTCGCACGCCCGGCGTCGTCGCTGGCACGTGGAAGCAGCTGATGCCACGGGACCGTTCCCGGCCGTCAGGATCGCCAGAAGTCCGGGCGAAGACGGCATAGAAGTCCGCCTGCCCCGCGTGCGAGATCCACGCCTTGGTGCCGTTAAGAATGAAGACCGAGCCATCTGACCTGGCACTAGTGCGCATCGCGCCGGCATCTGATCCGCTGGCGGGCTCTGACAGGCAGTACGCACCTAGAAGGTCACCGCTGAGCACGCTTGGCAGCCAACGCTCGCGTTGTTCTGCGGTACCTGAAGTTACAAGGGGAAAGCAACTCAGCGCGTGGACGCTCACCCCGAGGCCGATCGTCAGCCACGCGCCCGCCAGCTCCTCGACGACCTGCAGGAAGGTTTCGTACGGCTGCTCGCCGCCGCCGAACTCGGCCGGATAAGGCAGGCTGAGCAGACCCGATCGTCCGATTAACCTGAAGATGTCCCTGGGAAAGATGCCGTCCCGCTCGGCGGCGGCGGCCAGCGGGCTCAGTTCTTTGTCACACAACTCCGCGGTCAGGTCGAACAGCGCCCTGGCCTCTTCGTCACGGGCCTCGCGCTCGACGGCCAGCACGTCAGACCACCACCGACACAAGCTCGCGGGTCACCAGGTTGAGCCGCTCGCAGCCGCCGTCGGTGCAGACCACGATGTCTTCGATCCTGGCGCCATGCGGACCCGGGTAGATACCGGGTTCGACCGAGAACGCGTGGCCCGGCCGCAGCGGCTCGGTGTTACCGGAGACGATGTAGGGGTCTTCGTGGGTCTCCAGCCCGATCCCGTGCCCGGTCCGGTGCACGAAGTACTCGCCGTACCCGGCCGCAGTGATCGGCTCTCGGGCGGCGGCGTCGACGGCTTCGGCGCTGACCCCCGGCCTGACGGCGGCGCAGGCGGCATCCTGGGCGTCCTTGAGCACCTGGTAATAGGCGGCAAGGTCGTCCGGCGGCTTGCCGATCACGTACGTCCTGGTGCAGTCCGAGCAGTAACCGGTCGGCATCGTGCCGCCGATGTCAACGACCACGGCATCACCCTCGCGCAGCACCCGGGCGCTGGCGGTGTGGTGCGGGCTGGCCGCGTTCGGCCCCGAGGCGACGATCGCGAAATCGGCCTGCGCGTGTCCCTCCGCCAGGATGGCGTCGACGATGTCGGCGGCCACCTGCTGTTCCGTGCGGCCGGGCCGCAGCCAGCCTGGTACCTGAGCGTGCACCCGGTCGATCGCCTGACCCGCCTCGCGCAGCGCGGCGATCTCGGCCGTCGACTTGCGCGCGCGCAGCGGACTGAGCGCCACGCTGGCTAGCTCCTGCCTGGCCGACGGCAGCGCGGCGCGGAACCGCAGCACCATCAGCGCCCACATCCGGTCCGCGAGTCCCACCGCGGCCGACGGGCCGAGCCGCTGGGCGACCAGGGCGTAGGGGTCGTCGGTCTCGTCCCACGGGATCAGCTCGAGGCCTCCCCGGCCGACCGGGGAGGCCTTGGCCGCCGGCAGTTCGAGGCGAGGCACGACCAGGAACGGATCACCGGCGGCCGGCACGGCCAGGCAGGTGAGCCGCTCCAGTGCGTGCGCGTCGTAGCCGATGACATAGCGCAGGTCAGGCCCCGGCGTCAGCAGCAGCGCGTCAAGGCCAGCAAAACTCGCCGCCGTGGCCGCGTCGCCCAGCCTGCTGGCCGGGTACAGCTCCTCCGACATGTCCACCTCGCTGTGGCCGGGTGCCAGATAGGTAATGCCCCGCGGGTGGCGCGGGGCATTACCTATCTCATCACAGACCTCAGCACCCGGCGATCGTGGGAACGCAATTGTCTGGCCGGTTCCCGGTGAACAGGCTCGCGGTCAGGGTCAAAGTGCCCGAGAAGTAGATCCCGCCTCCGCCCAGCCGGGCGCTGTTGCGCAGCACCGTGGTCCCGATCAGGTGCAAGATGACGCCGGGAGCGTAGATGCCGCCGCCCGCTCCGCCGGTCGTGTTGGAGTCGATCACGGTGTTCTTGATCGTCGGGTCACCGACGATCTCGATCGCGCCGCCATCGGTCCGGGCGGAGTTCAGCTTGAAGGTGCTCCCGCCGATCAGGCCTGCCGTTGTGTTGGCGAACAGGGCGCCGCCGTAGCCAAACCGGGCCGCATTGTTCGTGAACGTGCTGGACTCGATCGTCAGCGGGCCAGATGACTTGAAGATCGCGCCGCCGGACTGGCCCCTGTTACCGCGGAAGGTGCTGTCAATGATTGTCAGCGAGCGGAGCGAGGCGAAGATCGCGCCGCCGCCGACCTTCGGGTTGCTGCCGCCTGAGATGTTGTCGAAGAACGAACTGTCCTTGATGACGGCGTCCGAGCTGACCGTCTCGATCGCACCCCCGGCCGCGTGCACTCCGGCATCGGACCTGTTGTCGCTGAACGTGCTGTCTATGACCCGCAGCCGCCCGGCAAAGGAGTTGATCGCGCCTCCTCCTCCGGCCACATCGTTGTCGAATTTGCACCGGATCACGGTTACCCGGCCGCCGTCATTCGAGATCGCGCCGCCGACATCAGAGGAGTTGCCGTTGTCAAGGTTCAGGTCGAAGATCCGCAGTCTCCCGCTGGCGGTGACGGAGATCAGGCTGAAGTGGGAGCCGGCGATACCCGGCTCGATGGTGTCGCCGTTGCCGATGATCGTCAGGCGGGTGCTGACGGTCAGGCCCGCGACCAGCTCGTAGGTGCAGCCCGGGTGCAAGACGAGCACGGTCCCCGGAACGGCGCCGCTGACCGCGCTGCTCAGGGCGGATGCGTCACAAGGAACAGCGATGGTGACGGACGGCGCGGTTGGCGTAGCGAGCGCGGTTGTCGCTGGGCTCGCGCACAGGCTGGCCGAGAGCAGGGCGCCGGTCGCTATTACGGCGATGCGCGAGCGTGCAGTCGGCACCTGGGTCCTGGTGTTGCTCAATCGATCCCCCGGATAGACGATTGTTACTTTAAGTGATCGTGAACGCTACCACGAGTGACGATAGGTGATGCTGGACTTCGCCCTTTCCGGGAACTGGACTTTGCCCTTTTTTTAGGAATTGGCCACTGCTAATCGAAGACGTGATCAGTGATGATGACCGCTGGATGGAACAACTGCGCCCGTCGTCGGGTCAAGGATCAGCAGGGTCTTGTGCGGCGGCTGGACGAGCGGCGGCCTCGGACCGTAACCGCACCGGTCGCCTTCGCCGACCGCGATCCAGGCCGTGACCGGGTTGCAGCGCTAGGGCGTGATCTTGTCAAATATTCACTTAACATCCGTTACCGCAGTACTAGCCCAGGGGGCGACCCCCTACGAACCCCCGATTTGTCGGCTCTAGTTCACCTCAGGAGGCACTTTTGCGGATAGTCGCCATCTCGACGCACCTAGACGACGCCGCGTTGTCGGCCAGTGCCAGCCTCGCCGGGCGGGACGCTACCGTGCTGACCGTGTTCGCGGGCCTGCCCCCGCCGGAAATCGAGCTAGCGTCCTGGGACCGGCACACGGGCGCGACGAACTCGGCGGACCGCCAGATCGAACGGCTGACCGAGGATGCGCAGGTTATGCGGTTGCTATCCGCCCAAGGCCGCTACCTGGACGAACTGGACTCGCAATACCGGCCGTCCGGCCAGCCGCCCGACGTTGGCCGGATCGCCGAGTCGATCGCCGGCTACTTCGACGGCGACTCGGCGCAGGCGTGGATACCGGCCGCGATCGGCGGCCACCCCGATCACGTCCTGGCCAGGGACGCCGCGCTCCGCGCGGCCGTGATCGCGGGCCTGCCCGAGATCGTCCTCTACGCCGACTACCCGTACGTCCTGAACTTCGGCCTGCCCTCCTGGCTGACCAGTCGCCCGGCCGAGGTCAGGCTGACAGCGGAACAACGCGAAACCAAGACAAGCATCATCTGCGCGTACCGCTCTCAGCGACTAGCCCTCGCCCTGAGTGAAGCCGACCTAGCGGCCAACCCGGCCAAACTCAACACCGAACTCTTCTGGCGAGTCGACCCCCAGGCCTGCATACGCCAGGGAATCCGTTGACCGCCAGACCCCTGACTATGGTGTGGTCTGGCGCCGGAGGACGCGCAGGTCACGGCGGGCAAGTGCGGCGACGGCAATGGTGACCACGGCCAGCGCGGCGACGATCAGCCATTCGACCGTACCGTTCCCGCCATCGGGGTCGAACCCGAACAGGCCCTCGATCCAGTCCGGCCAGAGCGCCGTCAGGATTGTCGTCGCCCCGAGAATGACTGAGAGAACGATTTCGATCCGCGCTCTTAGCACCGCAGAAACCTCTTTCTGATTGTCAGGTTGCTGACTTGAGCAAGTCCGACAGCCGAACCAGCGCTTGCTCCACCTGGGCCTGAACCAGGCCCGCCAGTTCCACCGCGGAGGCGTTCGGCGGCGCCGCCGCTACCACCTGACGCAGGCGCACCAGACGGGTATCCAGGGCCGCCTGGCGGACGTGGATGGAGCGATGGCCGCCGCCGTCGGCGATCAGGTCAGACTCAAGCGCCTCGAGCTCCTGCCGCAGCCGGAGATCGGACTCGCTCTCGCCCAGCTCCGAGCGCGCCCGCCGCGCTCGGTTCACGCCGTCATACACGTCCGACAGCAGACCCCAGAGCCGCAGGCTGAGGTCGTACTGATCGGCAACCTGCTCTGGCGTCCAACGGCTGCGCGGATCGGCGGCGATCTCAAACTCTGCCTCGGCCGCCTGTCCGCCCAGTTCCACGTGCACCGTGTAGTGACCCGGCGCTACCGCCGGACCCAGATTGGCAGCGGCGTCCTGGTCCTGCGGAGGGTCGATCTCGATCTGGGTGCCGCGCCCGTGCCGGCCGTCCCAGACAAACCGGTTCAGGCCCTCGCGGCGCGGCGGCACCGGGTCCGTGGGCTTGTCCTTGTCCGGCTTGCGGTTTTCCTCCCCCGGCTGAGCTGTCAGCGTCCTGACCTCGCGGCCGGCCGAGTCGCGGAACGTGAGCTGCAGCTCGGCGTCGCCGGGGTCCAAGAGCCGGTACAGCAACGCCACCCCGTCGGTGGGGTTCCGGCCCGCCCCGACCGGTATTTCCTCGGTCTCGGTCAGGCCAGGGACCTGTCGTTTGTCATGGGCAACTACGACCGGTCCCAGCAGGGAGTAGGACCGGCGTGCCTCGCCCTTCGCTGGGAACCCCCGGTCGGTGAGCCAGCGGACCTGCCGGCGGGGTTGGTACAGGTGCAGCGGCGCTGCGTCCAGTTCGGGCTGGTGCTCGCGCAGCGCTGGCAGGTCTTCCAGGACCCAGATCGAGCGGCCGTGCGTGGCCTACCACCAGGTCATCGCCCTTGAAGACGAAATCGTGCACCGGGACCCTTGGCAGGTTGCCCTGGCAGCGCTGCCAGCTTGCCCCGTCGTCGAAAGAGACCAGCAGGCCTAGCTCGGTGCCGCATAGCAGCAGGCCGCGACGGGCGGGGTCTTCACGCAGCACGTGGCAGTATTCGTCCTCGTCCAGGCCCCGGTCCAGCCGCTCCCAGCTGGCGCCGAAGTCCCGCGTACGCCACACAGGTAGGGGTGAAAGTCGTCCAGCTTATGGGCCTCAGCGGCCAGGTAGGCGGTGCCGGCCTCGTGGGGCGAGGCGTCGATCATGCGTACCGTCGCCCATCGGGGCAGGTCGGGCGGGGTGATCTCGGTCCAGGACTGCCCGTTGTCACGGGTCAGGTGGACCCGGCCGTCGTCGGTGCCGGCCCAGAGCTGGCCCGGCGCGAGCGGCGACTCGGCCAGCGCGAAGATCGTGCAGTACTATTCGGCGCCGCTGTTGTCGGGTGTGAGCTCGCCCGAGGAGCCGAGTTTTTCGGCGTCGGCGTGGGTAAGGTCGGAACTGATCGGCTCCCAGGTCTGGCCCTCGTCGACGGTACGGAAGACGTGATTGCCGGCCTGGTAGAGGACTCCGGGATCGTGCGGGGACAGCAGGATCGGAGCGGTCCAGTTGAAGCGGTAGCGGCCCTCGCCCGCCGTCGCGGTTTCCTCCGGCCAGACCAGAATGGGACGGTTCTCGCCGGTGCCCTGATCGTGGCGCGTGATCTGGCCCTTGAAGTTGCCGGCGAAAACGATGTCGGGGTTATCGGGCCGGGCCGCGATGTAGCCGCTCTCGCCGCCGCCCACATGGGTGGTGTCCAGCTGGGTGATCGCACCCCAGCGGGAGTGGCTGGGGAAGGCGATAGTGGTGTTGTCCTGCTGGGCGGCGTAGATGCGGTACGGCTCGCGGGTGTCGGTCGTGACATGGTAAAGCTCGGCGGTGGGCTGGTTGTAGAGCGAGGACCAGCTCTCGCCGCCGTCCAGGGTCACGCTTGCGCCGCCGTCGTCTCCCAGGATCATGCGCCGGGTGTCGGCCGGGTCGATCCACAGGTCGTGGCAGTCGCCGTGCTGGACCGGGAATACGGAGAAACTCTTTCCCGCGTCCGGCGAACGCCAGCACTGCACGTTAAGCGCCCACACCGTCTCCGCGTCGACGGGATCGGCGATGACGCGGCTGTAGTACCAGGCTCGCTGGCGCAGCTCCACTTGCTCGCAGAGGCGCTCCCAATGGTCACCGTGATCGTCTGAGCGAAAGACGGCGCCGTCCTGCGCCTCGACGATGCACCAGACCCGTCCCGGCCGGGCCCCGGAGGCCGTCACGCCGGCCCGGCCCATGATCCCCTTGGGCAGGCCCGGCCTCCGGCTCAGGTCTTCCCAGGTATCGCCGCCGTCGACGGACCGCCACAAGCCGCTGCCCGGTCCGCCGCTGTCCATGCGCCAGGGCAGCCGGTGCCCCTGCCACGTAGTCGCGTAAATGATCCGCGGGTTGCGCGGGTCCAGGCACAGGTCCGCGGCCCCCGAGTCCTCGCCGCGATGCAAGACCAGCTCCCAGCTGGCGCCGCCGTCGCGGGTGCGGTAGACACCCCGCTCCGGGTTGGGGCCGTGGGCATGGCCGAGGGCCGCGACGTAGGCGATGCCGGAGTCGGTCGGATCGACGCGCACGCTGGAGATGTGGCGGGTCGACTCCAGGCCCAGATGGCTCCAGGTCAGCCCTCCGTTCACCGAGCGGTAGACGCCATCGCCTGATGAGGCGTTATTGCGGATCGTGCTCTCCCCCATGCCCACGTAGATCACGCTTGGCTCGGAGGGAGCCAGGGCAATCGCGCCCACCGCCGCCCGGCGGAAGAACCCATCGGACAGATTGCGCCAGGTGATCCCCGCGTCGGTCGTGCCCCAGACACCGCCGCCGGTCGAGCCGAAGTAGAACGTGGAGCGTTCCTGAGGATGACCCGCAACCGCTACTACCCGCCCGCCCCGGTGAGGTCCGACCAAACGCCACGACAGTTGATCCAGAAATCCACCCATAGTCACACAGTAACCAGGTGATGGCCGGTTTCGGCGGGTAGGGGTGATGTCCTCGGCCCCCGGAGGGTCGTTCCGAATTGCGCCCGTATGGGTTACAAGCACATGATGTGGCAGGTTATCCGGTTCTCGTGAGATAAATGGGGCTAGTTATGCGTCGACGTTTGCTCGTGTTCTCGGTCGCTGTGGCGGTGTCGTTTGGTGCTGTGGCGGTTCCGGTGAGTGTTCAGGCCGCAACCGGCCTGTTTCAGCCGACGCTGTTCCGGTGGCGACGACGCAAAGCGACGGAACGTACTCGGGCGCAGTCCAGAACGTGCTGCCCGGCACCTTCCACCTGACGACGAACGCGACGTCCACGGTCGCCGCCGCGCGAAGGTGCCTTACCCGCTCAAGTCGCAGCTCTTCAAGGCCAAGCTGGCGGGTGGAGCTACTTCAACGATCGCGAGGTCCCGATTCCCGGGCGCCTGATCGACGCGTACTACCGGATAGTCATTCCGGCCAGCAGCGTCATCGAGGCCTTCCAGGGCAAGGTGGTGCATTCGTTCCTGCTGCGCAGCAAGGTCACCTCGTTCAGCATCAGTCCGCACACCGTGTACCAGGGCGGCCACCTCTCGCTGACCGGCCGTCTGAATCGTCAGCAGGCAGGAAGTGGCGCGCGTACGGACACGAGCGGATCGTCATCCTGGCCAGGCCCAAGGGCCGGAAAGACTTCTCATCGGTGACTTCGGCGCGCACGAACGCTGGCGTAAGGTTCTCGGTCAGGCTCACCGCCGGGACTGGCAAAGGCAAGCTCGTCTTCGCGGCACTGTTCCCTGGTAACAGCAAATACCTGTGGTCGGTCAGCCGCCAGATCACGATCAGCTTCAAC
>Ga0099827_10002055_pt1 | contig 10923 bp, 4 predicted proteins | sample CZO8metaG_FD_79339 | JGI IMG/M metagenome (GOLD analysis project Ga0099827, IMG submission 79339) | Vadose zone soil microbial communities from the Eel River Critical Zone Observatory, Northern California, USA - CZOApr15con1.8 metaG | ecosystem: Environmental > Terrestrial > Soil > Vadose zone ...
CGCTGGCCAAACCGAATAACGAGCGCGATCAATTCGGCTATGCCGCCGGCTTTCCGATCCGCCGGAGCGCGTTGTTCGGATTCGCCAGCATGGACCACAAGCGCTTCGAAGGGTTCCAAACCTACACGCGCGATCTGTTCCTGCCGTCCGAGCTGAGCCTGCCGCGCCTGACGCGCGGCAACGACACGCCGGCCAACCGCGCGTTCATTGACGGCATTCTCGCGCGCTACCCGGCCGGCGCCGTGCCGAACGATCCGCGCAGCACCCGCACGTATCAGACACGACAGGCCATCAATCAGCCCGCCGACGATGACTCGCTGCGCGGAGACTGGACGCGGAGCGCGCACACCGTCACGGCACGCTACCAGTACACCAGGCAGATCTTCGAATCCGACGATGTCGTGGTCGGGGAACAGGCGCGGCAGAACAACCGGCAAAGCAACGTCGGCGTGACGTGGACGCAGGTGCTCGGGCCCGCCACGACCGGCGAGCTCCGCTACGGGCTCGGCCTGCGCCACACGCGCGTCGACATCGCCGCGGGCAACGACACGCCGATCGTGCGCTTCGCGAACTCGCCGGTATCGGGAACGACCATCGGCAACGCGGGCAACTTTCCGATCCACCGCGACCAGACGGACCATCAGCTCGTCGCAAACCTCACCAGGCTCTTCGGGCGGAAGCACCAGCTCAAGTCGGGCGTCGATCTCCGCTTTCAGCGGCTGGACGATTTGGCCGACAACAACTCGCGCGGGCTCTGGAATTTCAACGCGTCGTGCGGCGGCGTGACGTATCCGACCTCGTACGCCGCCTTTCTCGACGGCTGCGTCAACAACTTCCAGACCGCGTGGGGCCCGTTCTTCCTCGAGAACCGGATGAACGAATACAACGCGTACGCCGAAGACAACTGGCGGCTCCGTCCGAATCTGACGCTCAATCTCGGCGGGCGGTATGAATTCGTCCAGGCGCCGACAGACGCGGCCAATCGACTGGACTACGGCATCCGGTCGGACCAAAACAACATTCAGCCGCGGTTCGGATTCGCGTGGTCGCCTGCGTGGTCCCGCGGGTGGCTGAGACACCTGTCGGGCCACGAGGCGGGCACACTCTCGATTCGCGGTGGATTCGGCCTCTACGACGGCCGGATCTTTCAGTCGGTGTTCTCGCAGGGCGGCGCCAGCCTGCGCACCAACCCGCCGAACGCGCTGGCGCAGACGTTCTCGACGCTGCCCAACATCCTCAACCTGTCCGACCCGACCGGTGGATTCGTCTTCGTGCCCGGACCGCAGACGGCGCGCCACACGATCACCATCGCCGACCCGGATCTCGAAATGCCGCGCACGCGCCAGTGGAATCTGACCGCCGAGCGGCGCATGCCGTGGAGCTCGTCGCTGCGCGTGTCGTACACGGGGACGCGGGGCATCGGGCTGCTTCGCTACACGCAGGCGAACCGGCCGCTCTCACCGGCCAACGGTCCGGTGCTGGTCGTCGATCACCCGAACAACGCGCCGGCCGCGGGCTTCCCCGATCTGCGCGGACGCACGATCGATCGGATCGCCGCCGATGTGAACTGCGCGGGCACCGGCCTTCCCGGCATCCCGATCAACGCGGCGTGCCCGCAGGCGGTGCCGATCGCGGACAACGAGATCAGCCTCCGCGTGCCGCGAACCAATGAGCGGCGGCCCGACCCGCGCTACACCACCAACCTCGTCATCTCCAACGCCGCGCAGAGCTGGTACGACGGAGTGCAGATCGAATGGGTCCACCGGGTCGCCGCGGGTCTGTGGTTCCAGACCAACTATACCTACAGCCTGAGCGAGGACACGACGTCGGAGGCAACCTTCGTCGGCGCCGGCGACAGCAATCTGCTCGGGCCCGATCAGCGGTTTTCGAAGGGGTACTCGCGCTTCCACACGCCGCATCGTTACACGCTCAACGGCAGCTATCGGCTTCCATTCCTGCTGAACCGCACCGATCTGGCCGGTTCGCTCGCTGGCGGCTGGACGCTCTCGGGCATTCTCCGGCTGGCTCACGGCACGCCGTTCACCGTGACCGACGTGGCCCGCGATCTCAACTTCGACGGGTTCGCCGAGAATCGTCCCATCCTGCTCGACAACTCGATCCTCGGTCTCGTCGCCGGCAACCCGGCGACGTCGACCCAGATCCTGTCGCGCGACAAGTTCCGCACGGCGCAGTTCGGCGAAGGCGACCTCGTGGTCGGCCGCAACACGTTCTTCGGCGACGGCCAGGCCACCGTCGATTTCGGCCTTTACAAGACGTTCCGGATGCCGCGGCGGCACGGCTTCACCGTCCGCTTCGAAGCCTACAACGCGTTCAACAGCGTGCAGTACGGCTTCCCGACGGCGGACATCTCGAACGTGAACTTCGGCCGGGTACTCACCGGCGCGACACAGTACGCGCCGAGGACGCTGCAGATAGGACTCCAGTACAAATTCTGAGTTGGCACTCCGGCCCGCCCTTGATCCACCCTTCCTCGCCTGGCTCTGGGCGAGGCCGAAGACAGCCCCAGCACCGCAGCCAGGAACACGGCGGCAAGAAATGCGATCATGAGCGCGGGGTAGGCACATCCCGCTGAGTCCTTATGCCTGATCGCGACGACACATCAACACGCAGCTGGAACCGCATCGCGGATGACTGGATCGCACACGCCGATACCAACGACTACCGCAATCAGTACCTGATGCCGCGCATGCTCGCGATGCTCGGCGACGTTCGTGGCAAGGCGCTTCTCGATCTCGGATGCGGCGAAGGCGGGTACGCCAGGGAGCTGAGCCGGCGCGGTGCGCGTGTGATCGGCGTCGACGGCAGCGAGCGGCTCGTCGCGGTCGCGCGGCAGCGGGCGGAGGACGAGGCGTTGGACGTGCCGTTCGTCCACGCCAACGCCAGCGCGCTCGACGGGATTGAATCCGGCGCGTTCGACGCCGTGGTCGCGTCGGTGAGCCTGATGGACGTCGAGGACTACGACGGGGCGATTCGCGAGGTGCATCGCGTCCTTCGCGCCGGCGGTGAGATCGTGATGAGCATCACGCACCCCTGTTTTTCGGCGCCCATCTCAGAATGGGTCCGCGACGCCGGCGAGCTGCGGTTCTTCGCCGTCGATCGCTACTTCGAGCGGACCGCCTGGGAGGAGATGATGACTCCCGCCTTCCGCGCGCCGTTGGTGCGGCGCCATCGCCCGCTCGAGGATTACATGGCCGCGCCGCTCGGGCGCGGCTTCATCCTTCGCACATTCATCGAACCGAGCGTGACCGAGGACGAGGTGAGGCGTTCGCACCGCTTCCGGAAGCTCGCCCGCATTCCGTACTTCTTGTTTCTGCGCTGGCAGAGAACATAAGATGCCGCGATCGTGCTGAGAGATCTTCGTCTCGCCGCCCGCATGCTCCTGCACGCAAGAGGCTCGACCGCCGTCGTCATCGCGTCGCTGGCGCTCGGCATCGGCGCCAACACCGCGCTGTTCAGCGCGATCAACGGGCTGCTGCTCAGGAGGCTGCCGGTCCGCGACGCGGACACCCTGGTGCGGCTCCGCTATGCCGGCCCCAATCAGGTGCGGACCGATGTCCTCATCTACGGCTACACCGCGCCTGATGCGAAGGGACGTCAGGTCGAGCCGACCTTCTCGTACCCGATGTACCTGGAGCTGCTCGCCAACAACCGCACGTTGTCGGATCTCTTCGCTGGCGCGCCGTTCGGCCTCGTCAACGTCGTGGTCAACGGGCAGGCCGACGTCGCGTCGGCGTACATTTCCTCCGGCAACTACTTCCACGCGCTCGGCGTCACCGCGCGTCTCGGCCGCACGATCGCGCCCGACGATGACCGGCCGACCGCAGCGCCGGTGATTGTGATCAGCCACAAGTACTGGATCGCGCGGTTTGGCGGCCGCCCGGACGTCGTTGGAGCGGCGGTCGACGTCAACAATGTCCCCGTCACGATCGTCGGCGTCCTCCCGCCGGAATTCACCGGCGTCGAGCAGGCGATCAACGATCCGCCCGATGTGTCGCTGCCGCTCGCGCTCGAACCGCAGTTCAACGCGGGACTCAACGCGCCGCAGTCGCTGGTGACGCGGCCGACCTTCTGGTGGCTGAACGTGATCGGCCGGCTGAAGCCGGGCGTCACAGCTTCGCAAGTCCAGGGCAATCTGGCCGGCGTGTTTCAGGCCGAGGCGCGCGCCGGATTCGAAGCGTATCTGTCGTCGCTGCCGCCCGCGGAGCGATCGCGGGCCGAGCTGCAGGATCGCTCGCAAATCCCCGAGCTGCAGGCCGATTCCGCCAGCCGCGGCATCTATGACGTGAACACGTCCGACATCCGTGCGGTCACGATGCTGACCGCGGTCGTCGTCCTCGTGCTGCTGATCGTGTGCGCCAATGTCGCCAACCTGCTGCTGTCGCGCGCCACCGCGCGGCGCCGGGAACTGTCGGTGCGGCTGGCGCTCGGCGCCACTCGCGCGAGACTGGTGCGGCAGCTCCTCACCGAAAGCCTGCTGCTTGCCGGCATCGGCGGCGCGCTCGGCATCGTCGTCGGGCGCTGGGGGCAACAGCTGCTGCCGGGCGCGACCGGACAGGCGTCGCCGCTCGACTGGCGTGTGCTGGCCTTCGCCCTCACCGTCACGACGGTGACCGGCGTCGTGTTCGGCATCGCGCCGGCGCTGCGGGCGACACGCACGGAGATCAACTTCGCGCTCAAGGACAACAGCCGGAACGTCGCCGGCTCGCGCAGCCTGCTCGGCAAGTCGCTCGTCGTCGCGCAGGTGGCCATCTCGCTCGTGCTGCTCGTCGGCGCCGGATTGTTCCTCCGGACCCTGCAGAACCTTCGCCACGCGGATCTCGGATTCAATCCGCGGAACGTCGTGCTGTTCCGGGTCAGTCCGGTGTTGAACCGGTACAATACGCAGAAGGGACAGCTGCTCTACGATCAGATCGGCGAGCGCCTTCGCGCGATCGGCGGCGTGCGTTCGGTCGCCTGGTCTCATCTGCCGCTGATGACGGCCCGGCGATCGTCAGGCGGCTTTTTCATCCAGGGACGGACGTACGCCAACGGGCAGCGCGACACGATTTCGGCGCTCATCGTCTCGCCGACGTTTTTCGACACGATGGAGATTCCGCTCGTCGCCGGCCGCGGATTCACGGCGCGCGACAGCGCCGACGCGCCGCGCGTCGCCGTGATCAACGAAGCCGCCGCTCGACAATACTTCCCGAATGAGAATCCGATCGGCCGCCGCATTGGATCGACGCTCGAGGACAGCGGAAGGGTCGAGATCGTCGGCATCCTTGGGGATGCGAAATACAACAGCGTCCGCGACCCGGCGGTGCCGACGAGGTACGTGCCGTCCCGGCAGAATCCTCAGCCCGCCGCGACCTTCGAGGTCCGGACGGCAGGCGATCCGCTCGCCGCGATTGCTGACATCCGCGAGGCGGTCCGCCAGGTCGACCCGAACCTTCCCCTGATGAACGTCTCGACGCAGCTTGCCGAGATCGAACGGCGCTTCCAGCAGGAGAAGATGTTCGCGCAGGCCTACACCCTGTTCGGCGGGCTCGCGCTGCTCGTGGCGTCGGTCGGCCTGTTCGGCGTGATGTCCTACAGCGTCGCGCGCCGGACCAACGAAATCGGCGTCCGCATGGCGCTCGGTGCGAGAGTGCAGGACATCCTTCAGACCGTCATGCAGGAATCGATGATGCTGGTCGCCATCGGCGTCGCGATCGGCATCGGCGGCGCAATCGCCGTGAGCCGGCTCGTCTCCAGCCTGCTGTTCGGCCTGGCACCCAACGACCCGGCGACGCTGGCGGCGGCGATGGCCGTGCTGATCCTGATATCAGCGGTCGCCGGCTACCTGCCGGCCCGGCGCGCATCGCGAGTCGATCCCTTGGTCGCGCTGCGTGACGAGTGACGCCAACAGCTTGTTGCCCAACCGTTGTTGGAAAGCGATCGAGTTACTGCGGAAGTAAGCGCCAGCCCCGCCGCGGGCCAGCTACAATGCAGCGCGATGAAAAAGCTGCGTTGGGGCGTGCTCGGCGTCGCGAAGATTGCGGTCGACAGGGTCGTTCCGGCGATGCAGCGCGGCGAGGCGTCTCTGGTCACGGCCATCGCCTCACGCGATCGCGCGAAGGCCGACGCGGCGGCCGCAAAGCTTGGCATCGCGACCGCCTACGGATCGTACGACGCACTGCTCGCCGACGCGGACGTCGACGCGGTGTACATCCCGCTCCCCAACCATCTGCACGTGCCCTGGACCAGCCGCGCGGCGGAGGCGGGCAAGCATGTGCTCTGCGAGAAGCCGATCGCGACGAGCGCCGGGGAGGCGCGCGGTCTGATCGACGTGCGCGACCGGACGGGCGTCCAGATCCAGGAAGCATTCATGGTCCGCGCGCACCCGCAGTGGCTGAAGGCCCGCGAACTGGCGCGCGACGGACCGATCGGCCAGTTGCGGTCGATCCTGGGCTACTTCAGCTACTTCAACGACACCCCGACCAACATCCGCAACATCGCGGCATTCGGTGGCGGCGGGCTGATGGACATCGGCTGCTATCTGATCAACATCGGCCGGTTCATCTTCGACCGGGAGCCCGATCGTCTCCTGGGTCTCATCGACCGGGATCCCGTCCTCAAGGTGGATCGCATGACGTCGATGCTGCTCGACTTCGGCACCGGCCACCTGGCCGCCACGTGCAGCACGCAGCTGATGCCGTACCAACGCGTGCACATCCTCGGCACGCGAGGCCGGATCGAGATCGAGATTCCCGTCAATGCACCACCCGATCGCCCCTGCCGGATATTCGTCGACAGTGGCGCAGGCGTCGAAACGATCGAGCTCGCGATCTGCGACCAGTACACTCTTCAGGCGGATCTCTTTTCCAAGGCGATTCTCGAGGGACGCCGCACGCGTCCGCCGCTCGAAGACTCGGTCGCCAACATGGCCTGCATCGATGCGGTCTTCCGATCGGCCGAGACAGGACGCTGGGAAATACCGATGGCCGATAGTCCGCGGCCGCTTCCGATGTCTTGACGCGTCGCGGCCACCGGTGGCTTCCAGAATCTCTTCCGCTCGCCTGGCCCGGGCCTTGTCGTCGCAGTGCACCGAAATCAAGTATTCAATGAGGACGGCACCTCGGCGCTGACGCCATCAACCCCGTCCAACTGAAACAACAGGGGCCCAGACGCCGCGGAAGCGCCTGGGCCCTTCGACACGAACACTCTGACTGATTAGAACGTGGTGCGGAACCCCAGTTGAAGCATTCGGGGCTGATAGGCAAGGCTGTCGCTGAACGACGGCCTCCCGAACAGGGGGCTGCTTTCGTTCGTCACGTACGATCCGTAGTTCGCGTGATTGAGCAGATTGAAGACCTCGAAGATGCCGTCGATCGAGGCGTGTCCGCCGAGCCGAATCCGCTTTTGGAGCCGCAGATCGACACGGTGAATCGGATCGCCAACCACGTTGTTGCGCGGCAGGATCGTGCCGTCCGCGCGCAAACGCGGGCGCCCCACGGCACCGCCACCTTCATCACGAAAGTCGACGCCGGTATCCGTGGTCCGGCGCTCGCCCGAACCGTAGAAATAGATGCCGCTCAACTGGACGCCGTAGCCGAGGTCCCAAATGCCGTTGATGACGGCCCGGTGACGCTGGTCTCCCCCTCCCTGGGCCCCTCCTCCCGCGTACGCGCCGGCCGGGCCGTATTCACCGCCGAGATCGGGGGCGAGCGCGAAGCCGATCGGCCGCCGCGCCACCACGCCGTCGTCGCCAATGAACCACTGGTCCCGCGTCGGGTTCGCATCCTGGAAGAACGCCAGCGTGTAGGTCGCGCTGGCCTGCCAGCGGTTGCTGAACCGCTTGGTGAACGTGAAGTCGCCGGCGTGGTAATTCGACCGGCCCTCCAGCAGCTCGAAGTTCACCAGGCCCCACTGGGGAAAGGCGCGGTGGGTGACGTCGGTGAAGGGGTAGTTGGCGCCCGTGGCGGGGTTGTACGTCAGGTTGACGTTCATCGTGTTGTAGGGCTCCTCGAGTCGGCCCCCGCTGTAGACGTAATTCGCCTCGAACGACATCGCGTTGCCAAACTGCCGCTGGACACCGGCCGACGCCTGATGGCTGTAGGACGTCTCGCGACCCGGATAATTGATTTCCTGATTGAGAGCCCGGTATACGCATCCGGGCACGAAGTTGACGTCGCAGGCGCGCTGCAGCGACTGCTCGAAGGTCGGTTTGGGCCCGCCCCACTGCCCATCGGGGCTCGGCCCTGGGCCGAACCAGTTCGGCACAAAGTCGGGGCGGCCGTCATTGAAGATCTGATTCTCAAATCGGTGCAGATACCCCACCGTTTGTTGAACCCCGTCGTTCGGCGCGAAGGCATAAAAGAGCCCGTACCCGCCGCGCACGACCGTCCGGTCATTGAGGTGGTAGTTCACCCCTAACCGCGGGGCGAAGTTGTCGATGTCATAGGGTTGGTTGCCCGGCAGCCACGGCAGGAAGCGGAGCTTCTCCGAGTTGCCGTTGTTGTCGAAGTCGTAGCGCACCCCGAGGTTGAACGTCAGGTTGTCATGAACTTTCCAATCATCTTGCGCCCAGCCTGCAAAGAGATGACGGACGACGTCGTACCGGTGCTCGGTATCCGACAGGGAGTGATAGACCCACCTGGTGATAGGGGAAAGCGGCGCCAGATTCCACGTCGAGGCATCGTTCCAGACCGGAAAGAGCGACTCGAGATTGGCTGGCGGCGGCCCGCCCCGGGCATCAATCTCGCCCATGCACCGCAGGCACCACCGAAACTCGTTATGGAACCGCATGTAATCGCCGCCCAGCTTCACGTCGTGCCGCCCGCCCCAGTCGAACGATGTGGTGAAGTCATCGCGAACGGTCTGGGTGTCCTGCAGGATGTTGATCGGGCTGGCCCCGATGGTGTAGCCGCGCAAAAGCACGATCACCGCACCGCCGTGGAGCACGGGATCGTAGGGGAAGTCGCCGCCCTTCCACCGCGTGGCCGGTTGGTCTTGCCGCTCGTAGTCGGTCGCGCCGGTTTTGATCTCGTTCACCGTCCGATTGCTCAGAACATGCGTCAAGGTGCCGAAGTACTGGGTGGCCACGCGACCTCGGGTGCCGCCGGCCGACGGATGGACCGTGGAGGTGTTGCCACCGGCGTTATAAAAAAGCGTGTCGTACCCGGAGCCGCGCACCGACAGCCGGGTCTGGGGCGTAAATTGATAGTCCAGGCGCCCAAGGACCTTGTGCACGTGATTCGGGAAATGTTGTTCCACATTGAAGCTCGGGTACGGACTGTTGTAGGTGAAGGTCTTCGGCTCCCGCTCGTATTCATAACTTCCGAAGAAATGAACCCGGTTCCTGACGACCGGGCCGCCGAAGGTCCCAACCGCCTGCTGATTCGAATAAGGGAGGACGCGATTCTCGATGAAGTCTTTGGCGTTGAATATGTCGCTTCGGAAATAGGTCCCAAACGTGCCGGCGAAGGTGTTCGTTCCCGACTTGCTGATGGCATTCACGAGCATGCCGGCGGACCGCCCCTGGCTCGCATCGAACCGGTTCGCGATCACCTGAAACTCCGCGATCGCATCGCGGCTGTAGCCCGGCTGCTCGCTGTCGGGCGATGAGTGGTAGTTCACCGTCACCTGCTGGCCGTCGATATTGGTCTGCGCGTAGCCTTGGCGATTCTCCACTAACCCCCCTCCCTCGTTCCGGCGGGCTCCCGGCGCCAACAGCGTGAGGTCCATCCAGTTCCGGCCGTTGATCGGCAGCTCCTGCATCTGCCGTGGGTCGATGTTGGAGGCGACCGTCGAGGTCGTCGTGTCGACGAGCGGCGATTCAGCGCTGACCGTGACCGTTTCCTGCACCCTCGACGGGGACATCTGCACATTCACCACAGCCGTCTGTCCGAGCAGCAGCTCCACGTTGCGGTCGGGCGTCGTAAAGCCCGGCAGTTGCACCGTAATGCGGTAGACGCCGGTCCGGACGGCAAGCCGGAAGCTGCCGCGCTCATCCGTGACTGCGACAAAGGTGTTGCCCGACGCTTCATTGAGCGCCGTGACCGTCACACCGGGAAGGACGCCGCCCGTCGAGTCCGTCGCCGTTCCGCTCACCGTGGATTCCTGCGCGAACCCGGCCGAAGGCATGAGCGCTACAACCGCCGTCGTCGCAATCAGCCATCTCAGTTTGCTTCGCCACATGATGATCCTCCTTGGCGAGAGGTCCTCTTGAACGACGTTCTACACAGGATCGATCGCTATGCCGGCGAGACTCGATCTCGTCTGGCTCTTCTTGTCGTCTGAGCAGAAGTGGAACCGAATCGCGAACGGTTGTTGGAATGGCCCCGTGAGGCGTGACCGGTGGGTCCTTGGTGTCGAGGCCGTATCGGGAGGCTTCCGATCGAAGTCTCGCTGTTGCAGGACTTGCCCCGAACCCGGCGGACGCGCACGGGAAAACAGCTGGCCTCCGCGGGTGATGCTATACCGAAAGGCCGTGTTTTGCGGAAATAAAATGCCGGACCGACAACCGACGCGATTGACCGCACGACCTGATCGCGCGCGAGCTCGAATGGATGGCTGAACAGTCCCTTCACTGCTTGTCAGCGTTCAACCCGGCGATTGGAAAAGTGAGGCGGCTGTACAATCCTCGACAGCCCACGTCGCGTTCAAGAACACTGGGAATTGGACAATCCGGGCGCTCCCGAAACCGATCTTCTTCAGTCGTGTCTGTGCAACCGCTTCATCTCACACGACTAACAGTTTCAGCGCACTCGCCGACGTTCTGAACCGTGCCGTCGCGCGAACCTGGAATGCCGGTTGCTTTGCTTCCACGGCCATTTTGGCTAGCGCTAGCGAACGTCGCGATCGAACGCAAAGGCCGCAAGGAGGAACGCGGCGTCAGCTAGTCGGACACGCTCCTGATTCGAGTACGGCGTCACTCATGCA
>Ga0099827_10002056_pt1 | contig 10922 bp, 10 predicted proteins | sample CZO8metaG_FD_79339 | JGI IMG/M metagenome (GOLD analysis project Ga0099827, IMG submission 79339) | Vadose zone soil microbial communities from the Eel River Critical Zone Observatory, Northern California, USA - CZOApr15con1.8 metaG | ecosystem: Environmental > Terrestrial > Soil > Vadose zone ...
ATCGCGACCCGCCCCGAGCTCGACGCGAAGCGCGTCGTCGTCTACGGCGGCTCCTGGGGCGGGCACTGGGCGGCGCGCCTCGCTTACACCGAGCGCGAGCGCATCCGCGGCGCGGTCGTGCAGGGCGGGCCGGTGCACGAGTACTTCCAGCCGGAATGGCAGAAAAAAGCCATCGGCACGCGCGAGTACCTGTTCGAGCTGTTCGAGGCGCGCTCCGCCATCTACGGCGCGAAGACCCTCGACGAATTCCTCGCCTACGGCCCGAAAATGTCGCTGAAGACCACCGGCTGGCTCGACAAACCGTCGGCCCCGATGCTCGTCATCAACGGCATGCGCGACACCCAAGTCCCCGTCGAGGATTTGTTTTTACTGATGCGCTCCGGCTCCCCCAAGGAAGCCTGGATCAACCCGCAGGGCGGGCACATGGGGAGGAACGTCGCGATTTCGGATCAGAGGATTTTTGAGACCGTGACGCTGCCGTGGATGGTCCGGATGCTCGAGCCATAATCTTCCTCCCACGTCGTGCAAAGGCTGGCAGATTTCAATGACGGGACTCTCTGAGAACTACAAGTGGCAGTATCCAGCTCTGCGCCGCGCGAAGAATCAGCTTTGGTCCATTCTCAGAGAGGTCGAGAAGACGATTGAAGACAGGACCCTTGTCAGGGCTCAAGTACTCCGCGTCCGAATCAAGGAATTGCCTAGCCTCGAACGTAAGGCGAGCAGGAATGGGTGGACAGGCGACGAAGCTTTCACCCGCTGCGGTGACCTCATCGGGGGCCGCGTCGTGTGCAACAACTCCGAGGACGTATATCGGTTTGCAGAGCTCCTGAAAGAGCGCCTTCCAAGCGATAGGGGCTTGTTCGAGCTTCAGGACCAGATCAAAGAGCCGAACGAGCGCGGTTACCGTGCCCTGCACATCAACTTTCGGCTGAACGTCAGCGACACCCTTGCGCCGAATCTGATCCCCTGCGAAGTGCAAGTTCGCACCCGCCTTCAGGACGCCTGGGCAGAACTCACCCACAGCGACCTGTACAAGCAGCCGGACCTTCCCGAGGATCTGCGCGGACGTTCTAAAGATCTCGCGGACATCTTGTCCACCGCTGACAAAATAGCTAGCGCCATCCGTTCGCGCGCGGTGCAGGAAGCACTTGCCCCGGAGCAACGGCCGAACCTTAAGTCAGTCTCCTCTAGCGGCCTTGCGTTCATATTCAGGGAAGTATTCGGCCGGTCACCGCCGGACTATGTGGCGAGGCAGGCGGTCAATGTCTGCGAAGACCTACGGATCGCATCGCTCGAAGGATTTGCGGAAGTTCTTGGTCGAAGAGAGCTTCGCGAAAAGCTCGACGAAGCCTATCAATCGATCATCGGCGTGCGCGCGGGCGTAGAGGATTTGTTTCTCGCCGCACTTCACGTTCTCGCCCGGGGCGAGCAGCAAGCGCTACGTTATGTCCGACGCAAAGCCCGAACAGAACTGCGCGAGATCGACAGCATCGCGCGGCGGGAGATGCTATCGGCGCTGCCGTCCACCATCGAGGAACTGATCGCGCAGTTGGAAGATGACCAAGGCGATGCTGACGTAGTGAGCTGGGCCGACGCTTTGGAAGCCACCCGACGCTGCACTATCTGCGGAACGACTATAGTCCGGCCTGACGTATTCGCCGAGGCGGTCCTCCGCCACTATGAACCTTCCAACACTGACGAAATCCGTGGGCGAATTGAGGTAGCCCTCTACCGATCCAGTGTCGAGTGCGGCGGTTGGGGCAATTCCTCTCTATGTTCGTACCACGACGAGCAGGCGAGCAAAGACGATTAGTTCAAGTGCCGCTTCCTGCCAGTGAGCTGGCCGCGATAGGAAACTATCTCGCCCTCTCGCTACCGACTGCCGCCCTTGGCGGGCTCAGCAGAGCCTCCACCGAGTTCCGTTCCCATCTTACGTAGTCGCCGGCTTGCCGCCAAACCTTGCGCCAAGCCTCATTGAGAACTGCGTGTACACGATCCGTCGTCCCAGGCGCCGCTATCCGACAACCAATCCGTTGCACGCCTTCCAAAGCATGGCTAACGCACACTTCCATAAGGCTTTCCGGATAACAACGGTGGTATTCAGGCTCCGCGGCAGCGCCGATGTTGGCCAACAGTTGCTGCCAGCAAGCTGCAATTTCCTGGGCGTCTGTATCGAATCCAAGCTTCTTTAGAGCATTGAGCAATACGTGCATGCGCGCAGCGTCGGCGGGATGCGACGTCGGCCCTCTTCGCGGTACCTCATAGGGATCGCGCCCCCGTTTCGCATGCAGGTGCAGATGAGCCCAAGGGAAAGCTGGGCCAAGTGTTGCCACCGCGAAGAGGTCGCAATAGAACTCGACCGTCCAATACCACAGCCACGATTGCGCTGCATTTTCGAGCACCAGTGCGATCTCTCGCGGACCACGACCACGCTCCTCTCGTATGCGTTCCGCCGTGAAGTACGCGTGCGCTTCCCCCGCTGACGTCGCGCATTGAACCTTAAACGGTTCAACTAACGGGTCGTTTTCGTCCGCAATTAACGGATGGCCCAACTCGTGATACAGGTCAGGCAGGTGAAGTAAGAAATAGCCTTCTGTCAGCGGCACGAACAACAGGTTGAACGCCGGGTAAATGTGAAAATATTGCCGAGACAGGGTGGTTACAACCGGCACCGGGCGGGGATAGCGTATTTCCCGACAAATCTCGTGTAGAAGCACACTGAGGCGGTGGTCGTCTTGTTCTGCTCTCGCAAGCGCAACGATGCCGACCATTTCGATTAAATCCAGTTCGCCAACGGCGCGACGGAACAACCGTTGGTGCACCGATGCCGGCACCCTCTCGTCACCCAACGATTGCTTGAGACTGCGAAAATCGGCGATGGCCGCATTCAGCCGCATACGGCATAACTCGACCAACCCGCTGTATTCGACCGGTAGCCTACGGGGGATCTTCGCGAGCAACAACCGCCCGCGCTCGATCATCTGATCGGCGCAAACTCCGAGGTATTCATTGAGCATCCGCGGTACGTAATCGGTCTAAAACGCCGACCCTCCTTCGTTCCAGCGCACGGGCCATCTCCTCCAGGGATTCGATCGCTGCACTGGAGGGCGCGGCCGTCCGCAACGCACTCGCCACTTCAGGCCATTTCACCCGCTGATCGCTCAATACTGCCTTGAGGTGCTGCACAGAAGACGTACCTGGAGCCGCCTCAAGCTGATCGAGGAGACTTGCCAATCGCTGTCGATCATCATCGCCGGGCTGCGACCGGTTGGTCGCAATCGCTGAGATCACCCTGTCGATGAGGTCCGCCCAATCGTGGATCTCCTTGTAGATGCTTGTGTAAAGTCCGGTATTACTCATACCTGTGCGCTCACTTTGGCTTCCGTGTTCCCAAATCGGAGCGCATCCTCGTCGTAGTCAGTCGCATCCTCGCCCAACGCGCGATCCGTTAGGCGAATTGTTATCGGAACTCTCGAGCAATCGTCCGGCTTTGTCCAAGCGAGGACTGTGAGTCGATATATGTCCTCCAGGCAAGCGTCGAACGAAAGGCCGCCCTCTAGGTAGCGGATATGGAGCGGCCTTGAAGTTCCCGGATGCTGGAAAGGACGGCCCGTGCTGCACAAGTATGCGTCGCTCGCAGTCACCATGTAGTAGCACCCCACCTGAGGATTGGACACATAGATCGGAGCACCCGTGCGCTGCGTTACCTCGAATAGCCGCAGCGGCGCCGGCTCCGTCTTGGAGATCTCCAGCATCGTTAGCGTCGCGTCTGCCGTAAGCGTACCATCGGCCTTAAGCTGCGCGACCGCCGCTTTGGCACCGTCTTGTTCTTCGCCAAAAAGTCGCCCGTCACGGTGAAGCACCAAGGATTTGAACGCTCGCCCCGTTACTGCAAATTCATCGTGCACGATATCGACCAGATACGCCCGAATCTGCTCGGGCAAGAGTTTTTCCTTTTGCCGTGACGTATCGCAGATCGTGCGAATTTGACTGCCGTTGCCGCTCACTACGGTGAATCCAGTGGTGTGATTCTTGACGTCGATGCCGACCACTAGGTCGGCGTTGAGCGGCGTTGCCAACACAAAGGGCCAGCGCTCGTTCGTCAACAGAATCTTCGAAAGGGCGACGTTCCGCAGATATCCGACGAACCGCCCGCAGCGCTCCTTGCGAACGCGATACGCTGGATCTCCCGATGCTGTCGTTACCATAGCGTACGAGTCCTGGCCCATGTCCGAGTGGCTCACAGCGGCACGAATCTCAGGCCGTAGCTTGCGGAATTCGCGTACGACCATGGCCGCAAGCCGGTCATGATCCCGACTGCGCCGGCCGATGCTGTGAATCATGACCAGTGCGTAGCCCGCTTGCGTGCAGTTCGCTCTGGCCGCCTCCAGGATCGCCTTTCCCTGCTCCACGAACGTCCGATCCACGCGATCGTCGTAGGTGACCACAATGGGCTCATATGCCCCTTCTGGATAGAGCTCATTGACGGTTCTCTTGATATCGTCAACGAATTGTCGCCCCCAGCTGTCGGCCACGCTTTGCGGCAACAGCAGATATTGCCGATCCAAGCGGCGGTTTACATAGAAGCCGACGTCTCGGGCGGTCAGCATTTCAAATCGGCGCCGTCCGAGATTGTCAAGACCGACCTGTCGCGCGCCCCGCGTCCCCGCCACAGAGAGTTTCTGGCTCCGACCGAACTCGAGATCAGGGACAGCGAAGATGCGTTGAGCAACACCGAACGGTTGTTCCGCTAGTCGCAACGTTGCCCCGCCAAAGCTCAATTCACGCAGATGTTCCGTCGCGTATCCGAGTATGCGGCGACGCCGTTCGCCCGGCGCAAGAATCGTCGCTCGGAAATGGCGCTGCACCTCGTGCGATTCCGTGTCGAAGATGAGATGGCAAAGCGCGGCCGGTGCCGCTCGGTCTTCATCTCGATTGGTACGGTAATGAACCACCGCACCGTGCGGATTAAGGTTAGCCAACTCCGGCGGCATGGGTTTGCGCGACTTATTCTGAATATATTTCAGCAACGGGACTGTTCCTTGCGCATCGAGCGGAACAAGGAATTCGCTCACATTCATGTCCGACAACGCCGTCAGCTTCACGGAATACCAGTCGTGGCCCATGCGGTAGAGGCAGTTTCTGCCTCGGAATCTGCGAAAGTCATTCCTGTTCAACGTTATCGGAAGTGAATCGCGCGCGATGAAACTGCTTCGCACATCGACACAAAAGCCGATTCCGCCGTCTGCGGTCACCATTGCACGTACCGCGAAGCCTTCATACCGCAAGAGGTTCCCTAGGCTTTCGGCAGCCGTCTTACTGTAGAACGGTTTGCCGGAACTGAACTGCCAGAGGGAGTTTTTAGCCCAAAGCGGCGCTTGCAGCATGAAGTTGATAAACCGCAGGCAGATAAGGTCATTATCGGCGCTGCGCAACGTGTAGTCGAGGTTCCGGAGGTCTCCGACCGCATCCAGGTGGACAGGCGTGCGTACAAGCACATAAGACGAGGGCGGTTGCCGCCCGCTGGCCTGCACGGCCAGGTGCGGCTCGCCACCGATGTCGATCGCGGCTACGGGCGACTGCAATGCGTAGCTAAGACGCCGAACCAGTACTTCTCGATTCTTGAAGAAATCCGGCTGGTCCTGTCTCAGTCCGCGCACGCGATACACGCGATACTGCGACGACAGATCGGCTAAATTAGCAATTGGGAATATGTTGGTTGAGAGGTCCATCTGTTAGATTCCCCCCAGCAAATTGCCCGATAAGCGCATCGGGCACACGTGTCAGGCGAGCTTGCCGTCGAGAAGTCCCGCTCCGACAGCTCGCTGCTCTTCTTTCCATTCGACGCAATAAGCATCGATTCCGCGCTCGCCGCAATAAAGTCTTCCGCCTCCAGAATGTCGTCCTGCCCGATCTCATGACTCCGCACCCGGTTGGTCATAAGCTGAGCCTCCAAGAGCACAACGTCTTCCTCTCGCCATTGCTGAAGCCCTGGCGGGAAATCCGTGTGCGGCGCGCTGCGAATAAGTGCAATAGCGTAGATGGCCAACTGCAGCCAGGCATCCGCCAGTCCAAATGCATGCGCCTTCCAATCAACGATCAGCGGCGGTTTATCAGCATAGAAGGCGATTAGGTCCGGAACCGCTAGGACCGAAACGTCCGAGTGCTGGAGGTGCAAGGACCGCTGGGCAATAACTTGGCTCGCCGAAGTCAACCTGCCCATTAGGTCCTCCATTGAAAGCAGGTTCGTTAGCGAGACCTCAATTTCCTCCCAGCACTTGGCTGCTTCCGCGTCAGTAATGCCTTCCCCATATTCCACGCAATGCAGCGCGGCGAACGCGTCGCCGAGTTGACTTGGCGAAAAGTTGGGTTCGAACAAGAGATGCTTGCGCGCCGTAGCCAACTGCTGCTCAAATAAGCCCTTTGCAACGCGAAGGACATTAGCCCGTTGCGGAATTCTGTGCATCCTAAGCGCAGGAACCACGGCTCGCTCGATTGCGAGGTCCACCAGCGAGCCGCGCCACGCGCTGATGCTCTGAAGCTTCCCTAGCAGGTACAGCTTTCGACGAAGTGGGTCTCTCTGAGCCTTTGCATTACCCAACGTCTTGTAGAACCACTGCCGCTGGCAGCGGTTGAACATGCGTGCTGTCGAGAGCGACCACTTCATCCCGGGCGCTTTCTCGATCTGAGGAACGCGAGATACTCGGCCAATTCTTCCTCTTCTTCGGGAGTAACCGGACCCATACGCGACGCGAAACGACCGTCCGCCCCCGTGGCTTCTCGCGATGCGGGAACCGGATACCCTGCTTCCTTCATGAGCACCGCATACTTCACGCCGTAAAGCTCTGCTAGCTTGTTCAGCACAACGGGGGACGGCGCCTTGATCTTGCCCTTTTCAAGCTGACTGACGTAAGCGTTCGAGACTCCAATATCGCGCTCCACATCGCGTAGCGTAAGGTTCTTGCGTTGCCGAAGCGATGCCAGGAAGGTACCTAATCGGTTTTCCATATAGGGTGCTCATTATACAGCGCTTGCTAAGTATGTCAAGCACTATCGCCGCGCATCCTTTTTGGCGAGGTCTCCCGGATAGCTCAGGCTATAGCGAGTTCGGAATAACATGCGGGGGCTAATCTGACAGCAGATTCGCGAGCAGTGGAGGAGCATCCCCGGTACGGACGGCTTTTGTTACCGATCCTGGAGGGCGTCGTGGCGATAAGGCGAACTGGACTGCATCCGCTACACGACTTTTGGCGGCATCTTTTGCTTTGCAGCACTCGCCGTACATTTTGCCGGTCATTCCACATCCGCAGTATTCATCTTCCCGCAGCTCTAAGAGGCGCTCAACCGGATAGTGAACTGCTTGGTAACCAGGCCATCGTCCGAAAATCTGCAGATGGAGGTGTCGCAATGCCCAAACTGTGTACAAATCTAGTAACTCAACAAGGGAATCCCCAAAACCCCACGTTCCATCGGTAGGTTCAAATGCACAAATAGAACCGTCAAAAAAGTTCGTATGACGAGGACCAATCCATACGGGCAGTGCCAAGGGGGCACTCCAATAGGCCCAACTCCGCACCATAGACCAGGCAAAAGAAATTCCAGTAAGGAAAATTGCGTGCTGCCGAAGTCCGTCTAAGACTGCGCTCTTACTGAGAAGCCATACGCCATCACCCTGGTGCCAGAGTTGGGTTCTGGGGTAAGCCTGGCGAACGGCACCTAGCTCTTCTTCGTATTGCTTTTGAAAAGCTGGGCTGACGACCGGTGCGGCTTGACGGGACGGCCATGATCTTCCGGCCGCCCTTTGCCATCCGGCGGCCCTTGGCCACGGTCCGGCTTCGGATCTTCGCGCTCTTGATTCGACGACATTTTCTTTCTCCATGCCCAAAGTTGTTGGGTAAACGGCAGTCTCGCTGGGCATGACGACGCCGCCGTTTAGAACTCTTGGGAAGATTTGTTGATCGAGCTGACGTCCGACCTCGGCCAATACTTCCTTAAATCCGTGCTCTAGCGCTTTCCCCACTCGCGTACAACTTGCTGTCGGTTTACATTTTTGCTATTATATTTCCGTTTTGTAAACCATGTCAAGGAGGGTAAATGATAGGGTCTCGACTCAAGCTCGCCAGAGAAGCGGCTGGGTTGTCGCTTCGGGAATTGCAGGACCGAATCAACAACCTAGTGTCAGCACAAGCAATTGGGAAATACGAACGGGACGAGATGATGCCCAGCTCGTCGGTTCTGCTCGCCTTGGCAAAGGCACTCACCGTCACCCCCGATTACTTGCTAAGCAAAAGGGAAGTGAAATTGGCTGAGATCGACTTTCGGAGACACACGGCGGCTGGCGAAAAGGAACAACGCGCAGTGGAAGCGATTGTTTTGGACTATGCCGAGCGTTACATCCAACTCGAAGAGCTTCTTCCAGGCGTAGCGACTGTATGGAAGGCGCCGACGGAAAAGGAGTTCAACATTAAAGCGCCAGAAGAAGCAGAGCATGCCGCGGATGCCCTAAGAGCAATGTGGAAGCTTGGGATAGGCCCTATCAATTCCATGATGGAACTGCTGGAAGACAAAGGCATAAAAGTTGTTGAAGTTCAGATGCCCGAGTCTGTATCGGGATCAAAGGCTTTCGCCAAACAAAAAGATAAGGACGCGTCGGCTCTAATCGTCGTGAATAGCAACCACAATGGGGAGCGACAGCGATTTACGCTTGCGCACGAATTGGGTCACCTTGTTTTGCGCTTTCCCGCTTCTCTATCAGAGAAGCAGCAGGAAAAGGCGGCCGATCGTTTCGCGGGAGCCTTTCTAATTACGCGTGAATTGCTCTATAAACTCGTTGGGAAATCGCGACACGTGATCGAACTGGGCGAATTGATATCGCTAAAGCGCTTTTTCAAGGTGAGTATTGCGGCCTTAGTCGTGCGCTGTGGCCAGCTGGGCATTTTGGCCAAAACAAGTTACGCAAAGATGTTCGCATGGCTAAAAGCAAATGGGCTCGCTGATGTAGGCGCAGCAGAACCTGAACCATTGCCGAAGGAGGTCGCGACCCGAATGAAAAGACTGTGTCTGCGCGGCATAGCAGAAGGCGTAATTTCTGAATCGAAAGCTCTTTCATTGCTCCGTATTTCGCGTAAGGCTCTAGAACGCGAGCTGACGTTTCAAGGCGCTTGATTTGTAAATGGCAAATGGCCATCCTCGTTTCAGATTCCTCCGTATTGATAGATCTGGAGCGAGGCGGCCTTCTGGAGGCCGCCTTCGTGTGTGGTCTCGTAATGGTCGTTCCCGATTTACTATACGAGAACGAACTCAAAGATTCGAATGGCCCATATCTGATGCAACTTGGATTGGCCGTTACTGAGCTTACTTCGGACGAGGTCCAGTTGGCCCAGGAGGTCTTGAGTCTGCGTCCGGCACTATCACCGGAGGATTGCTTTGCATTGGCGTGCGCAACTAGGCCGGACCATACCTTGCTGGCTGGCGACGGCCCGCTTCGCACTGAGGCAGCAGCACGAAGGATTACCTGTCGTGGGCTGCTATGGCTCCTTGATCAAATGTTGGAGTCAAACAGAATAACCAAGGAAGTGCTATACGAAGGGCTAACTAAGATCTCTCAGGATCGTCGCTGCCGCCTACCAAAAGCCGAAGTCGAAAAGCGACTTAAGGGCTGGTGCTAGTAGGCGCACTCGCCATCATTGCCCGCGCGAGGCAGGCCTAGTCGGATCGAGCAGCGCTGCTGACATGCTTGTCCGTATCGTAGTTGACATTGATCGCTTCGCAGGCTCGGCCAGAAGCGCGCGGCGGTTCCTCCAAAGCCGCCCTACTCCACCGGAATATCGAGCGACTTGATGATCTCCTTCCACCTTCCGAACTGCGCCGTCTGATAATCGGCAAACTGCTCGCCCGTCAGATCCCCCGGCTCCACCACGATCGCGGCGAATTTCTCCCGCACCGCCGGAGTCCCCAGCACCGCCCGGAATTCCTCGCCGAGCCGCGCGACGATGTCGCGGGGCGTCCCCGCCGGCACGTAAGCCCCGTAGAACATGGTGGTGTCGAAGCCCGGATACCCGAGCTCCGCCATCGACGGCACGTCGGGCAGCACGCCCAGGCGCGTGGACCTCGCCACGGCGAGCGCGCGCAGCTTTCCGGAGCGGATGTGCGGGAGCGAGGTCCCGATGAAGTCGAACATCGTCGTCAGCCTGCCGGCGAAGATGTCCTTGAGCGCGTCGGTCGCTCCCTTGTACGGGACCTGGATCATGTCCACGCCTTCCGCCTTCTTCAGGATAGCCGCGGAGATGTTCGCGGTCGAGCCGTTGCCGAGCGAACCGTAGCTCACCGCGCCCGGGCGCGACTTCGCGAGGCTCATCAGGTCCCTGAACGTCTTCACCTGCGACGAGGCATCGACGACCAGCGCCAGGGGCACGGAGGCGACCAGGGCGACCGGCTCGAAATCCTTCAAGGAATCGAAAGGCATCTTCGAATACACGAAGGTGTTGACGATCATCGTTCCGGAGGTGGAGAGGAGCAGGTTGTAGCCGTCCGGCGCCGAATGCGCGCCGGCGGTCGCTCCGACCAGGCCGCTGCCGCCCGGACGGTTCTCCACGACCACCGGTTGCTTCAAGCGGGCCGCGAGCTCCTGGCCGACCACGCGCGGGATGATATCGCCCACGGTGCCCGGCGCCGAAACCGTGATGAAGCGTATCGGCCGCGCCGGATGGGTTTGCGCGCCCGCTCCTCCCGCAAGGAGGAGGAACGCGGTCGTCATGCAAATCGATTTTTTCGACATCATCCGCCCTCCTCCAGGACCCTGGCCGCGGTTTTTTCCCGCAGCGTCACGAACTCCTCCGCCGCCGTGGGATGGATTCCCACCGTGGCATCGAGCTGCGCCTTGGTGAGGCCGGCCTTCACCGCGATGGCGATGCCCTGGATGA
>Ga0099827_10002057_pt1 | contig 10922 bp, 8 predicted proteins | sample CZO8metaG_FD_79339 | JGI IMG/M metagenome (GOLD analysis project Ga0099827, IMG submission 79339) | Vadose zone soil microbial communities from the Eel River Critical Zone Observatory, Northern California, USA - CZOApr15con1.8 metaG | ecosystem: Environmental > Terrestrial > Soil > Vadose zone ...
ATGCCTTCCCGCGACAGGTTGCCCACTGCGGTGTCGGTCGGGCAGAAGAGGAGGCTCGAGAGGTGGTCCGCGACGACCCGGTTGATCTCCTCCGGCATGTGGCGGTTGAACGACCGCAAGCCCGCTTCGACGTGGCCGAGGGGGATCCCCAGCTTCGACGCGACGAGGGCCCCCGCGAGGGTCGAGTTCGTGTCGCCGTACACGAGGACGAAATCGGGCTTTTCGGTTTCCAGGATTTCTTCGAGGGCGCGCATCATGTCCGCCGTCTGCCGTCCGTGGGGCCCGCTCCCGACGCCGAGGTTGTAATCCGGACGCGGGATCTCAAGGACGTCGAAGAAGACTTCCGACATGTTCTCGTCGTAGTGCTGCCCCGTGTGGATGAGGATTTCCTCGTTGTGTTGCCGGATTTCGCGGCTCACCGGTGCGGCCTTGATGAACTGCGGCCTGGCGCCGACGACGCTCGCAATTTTCACGGGCTTGAGAGCGAAGGTTCGGCATATAATCGTTCTCCTTTCTGGAGGCCGATGTTGAAAGTTTTATCCGATAGGCTCGCATGCGCGCGCCTGTGAGAGTCGCGGTCGTGGGCCTCGGTTACGTTGGTGTGCCACTCGCCGCGACGGTTGCTGCGACCGGCGCGGACGTCATCGGCTTAGACATCGATTCGAAAAAAGTCGAAGCGATCAACGCGGGCAAGACACCGCTGCGGGGCCGCGAGCCGGGGCTGGCTGCTCTTTTGAAGCTGCAAGTTTCGAAAGGACGTCTCCGAGCGAGTCTCGATCCCGCCACCGCCGCGAAGGCGGACGTCGTCGCGATTTGCGTCGAAACACCGATCGACCCGTCTACGCACGATCCCTCGTACAAGGCGCTGAAGGCCGCCCTCTCCGGCGTCGGCCCTCACCTGAAGCGAGGCGTTCTCGTCTCGATCGAATCGACCCTGGCGCCAGGGACGATGGAGTCCGTCGTTCGTCCCGCTCTCGAGCGCGCATCGAAGATGACGGTGGGTCGCGACATCCATCTCGTCCACTGCCCCGAGCGGCTCACGACAGGCAAATTGCTTCATCACCTCACGGAACTTCCGCGGGTGCTCGGAGCGAATAATCCGATCGGGATGCGAAAGGGCCTCGCGTTCTACGGGCGATTCGTGAAGGCCGAAGTGCACCCGACCGATTGGACGACCGCGGAGGTCGTGAAGACGGCGGAAAACGCGTATTGGGACGTCCAGATTGCATTCGCGAATGAGGTCGCTCTGATCAGCGAGGAACTCGGTGTCGACGCCTACCGGGTACGCGACCTCGTGAACACATGCCCTTATCGGATGATGCTCGTCCCCGGCGCGGGCGTCGGCGGTCACTGCATCCCGAAGGACCCGTGGCTCCTCGTCAGCCCCGCGGTGCAGACGAAACCGGAACTCATCCCGACAGCTCGGGCTGTGAATGATTTCATGCCAACGCGGATGGCGCGCCTCGTCGAGGAGGCGGTCGCGGCGGCGGGGCGCAAGGTCAAAGGCGCGCGGGTGACAGTCCTCGGTTTCGCGTACCGCGAGAATACGGACGATGCAAGGAACACACCCGCTAGGACAGTGATCCAAGAACTCCGTCGGCGCGGAGCCGAGATCGTGATCCACGATCCCTTCGCCCGATCCGAGCGGGGTTACACGATCTCGCGCGATCTGAAGGCCGCCATGAAGGGCGCGGACTGCATTGCGATCGTCACGGCCCACGACGCATACCGCAGACTTGACTTGAAGTCGGTGCGCCGCGCCATGCGGCATCGCGCGATTGTCGACGGCCGGAACGTGTTCGAGGGCCCCGAAGTCGTTAAGGCGGGCTTTGTGTACCGAGGAATCGGGAAAGGCGAATTCTGAAAGCTCATGCGAGCTGCACGAGCTTTCCCGTGCGGTGGGATTCGGTCGCTGCAACCGCGACCCGAAGCGTTTCGACCGCGTCCTCTCCGGTGACGAGGGGCGGTCGCCCCTCCTTGATCGCGTCGAGGAAGTCGATTAACTCGCGGCGAAGCGGTTCCTCTTTCCGGACGTGAATCGTCTGCGCATGGTGCTCCAGCGGGATCTGGTACAGGTTGAAGGGATCGAGCGGTCCCAGCGTGCTCGAACTCACCGTGACGGACTGGTCCGTGTAGTCGACCTCCACGAAGTTCTTCAGGCAGGTCAGGGCGAGTCTCCGGACCTTCATCGGGGTGAGCCAGTTGACTTCGATGATGCCATGGACACCGTTCCGGAAACCGAGGAGGATGTTCGCATGGTCCTCGAACGCCGCGTGGACTTTCCTGCCTCCCACCGCGAAGACGTTCTCCACCGGCGCGCCGACGAGGTAGCGCAAGATATCGATGTCGTGCACGCCGAGGTCCATCACGACCCCGACGTCTCGAACGCGGCCCGGGAACGAGCTGACGCGCCGAGCGGTCGCGGTGACCAGGTCGCCGTATTGTCCTTCCTGCAACTGGCCTTTCACGACCGCGATCGCGGGATTGTGCCGCTCGATGTGGCCCACCGCAAGCGTGAGCCGGGCCCGTCTTGCCGCCTCGACGAGCCGTTGCGCGTCCGCCACGGTCGTCGCGAGGGGCTTCTCGACGAGCACAGGAATGCCGGCCTCAATGACGTCGAGGGCCACCCTCGCGTGGTGCTCCGTCGGAACACAGATGCTGACGGCATCGAGGCGTTCTTTGAGGAGGTGCTTCGCGTCCGTGTAGTACGACACGTTGAAGCGGTTTGATACGGAACCGCCCGCTTTCACATCCGGATCGGCGATGCCGACGAGGTTCGCGATTTCGGAATACACCCGGGCGTGGTTCTGCCCCATCGACCCGACCCCAATGACCCCGACGCGCATCGGCGCTGCCACGCGTCGCAAATAAGGGCTCGGGATATAAACGCGCGGCGATCGTCGGAGTGGAACTCTCTCAAGATGGTGGATTGAGGATTGCGGTTTGTCGAAGCCTTCATATCCGCACGCGTCTTCGTCGCCTCCGTCGCGGTGAGTCTTTGGCGATCGACCCGGTTTGCGAGAAGCCCGTGAACCCCCATAACGCGTACTGGATGATCTGGTACAAGGGCACGCCGTACTACTTCTGCAGCGAAGAATGCCAGCTCTCCTTCGATCGGAAGCCGGAGCACTACCGCGGCCTCACCCTCGAACGGAGACAGAACGAAGCCGTGTATTGAGGAAGCTCTGCGGCCTCGGAGTCGCCGCGATCGTGTCTTTGGGACGCACCTATTCGAACGACCTCAATGCCTCGGCGGGAGGCATCCGGGAGGCGCGGACCGCGGGGCTTGCGGTCGCCAACACGGCCCCGAGGAAAGCGATTCCGCCCAGGAGGAGAAGGCGCTCCCAGGGGATTACGAATGTGGCCTGGCTGGCGAAGAATCGCAGGTAGAGATCGTAGGACAAGGCGACCCCGAGGGCGACGCCCATCGTGATGCCCGTCAGGGCGATGAACGAGAGCTCGAAGAGGAACGATTTGAGGACCATGGATTTCCGGAACACCAGGGCACGAAGGGCGCCGGTCTCCTGACGTCGTTCGACGACGTTCCGCATCGTGATCACGCCGAGCCCCGCGATCCCGACGATCATGCCGAGGGCCAGGTAGGCCTCGAGGAGATTGAACACCCCCATCGTCGTCTCGAGGATTTGGTTGATCAACTCCTGGATGTTCAGTGTGATGAGCTGATACGAAATGAAGTGCCTCTCCAGATCATGGCCGGCCTGGGTCACATCGACGCCGGAGCGGACGCTGAAGTAGAACAGGCTCACCGCATCGATGCCGAACTCTCGCTTCACCGTGGATGAGGCGACCCAGAGCCCTTGCGTGAACTGCTCGTACAGGATTCCGATGATTTTCGTCGATCGGGTCGCACCCGTCGCGTTGCGGAAGTGGAATACGTCGCCCACGGCGGCCGCGAACGTCCCGAAATTGGGACCGAAGTTGTTCGCGATGACCGATCCATCGATGATCGCAACCCCCGGATCATTCTGGATCGCGGCCCACGCCGCGGCGTCGTCTGGAAACGCGGCATCGCGAGCTTGAAGCGGGAACGGCGGGGTCCATCCGGACGCCACGCCGATCAGGGAGCTGTTGTGGAGCCGACCCGCCATCGTGGCGTTCGCCGAGATTCGAATCCGCGCCTGGGACAATGCATGATTCTCGGTGAAGTTGTTCGATTGGTTCTGATATACCACGAAGGCCTGGTCCCAGTTCGGGATGGGGATCAACGCGGTCCCGAACATGGCGAAGCCGCCGCTTTCCCGGACGCTCGTCGTGGCGATGGAGGAATTCACTTCGGCCTGGATGCCCGTCATCGTCGCGATCGTGAACATGACGAGGGCGATGCTGGCAAGCGTCGCACCCGTGCGGAACTTTCGGTTCATCGGATACGCGATCGCGGTTCGCACGACCGGCCGCCACCTCCGGCTACGGAGGATTCGGGTCGCGAGTCCCAAGATCGCGTCGCTGTTGAACAACACGATCAGGAGGCCGCCGAACACGAGCAGCAAGCCGGCGACGATGAACAAGGTGATGTCGGCGTTCTCGATGCTGAAGAACTTCCACGGGCTGAGGACCCATCCGACGATGAAGACGCCGGCGGCGGTGAAGACGGCTCGCGGCGGCACGACGCGCATCGTGAGGACCGCGATTCCAAAGGCGAGGCTAACCGGCCCGACGTCCTGGAGAAGGAGGCTCTGTCGGGCAAGGGCCACGACGAAGCCGAGGGCACCGAGGGCCGCGAGGATGGCACCGAGCGCGACCTGCCCTTTCGTCGATCGTCGCTGCAACGGTTCCGGGATGTCCCGGATGGCCCTGACGATGTTCAGCTTCGACACTCGCCAGGAGGCGATCCCGATCGTGGCCATCGTGATCAGGAATCCGATCGCGAATCCGTTGATGAGGTCCGAGTCAGTCCAAGTGAGGATGAATCCGCCGCCCCCAAACCCCGACGCGCCGAAGACCTGCGAGAAGCCCCAGAGGATGACGCCCGCGATGAGGAGTCCCGCGAACGTCCCGACGAGGGACGACAAGAGCGCGTACAGGAGCCCTTCCGACACGAAGCTCTGAACGAGGTTCGTCCGTCGCATGCCGAGCGCGCGAGCGACGCCCATCTCTCCCTTGCGCTCCTCCGCGAGCATGACGAAGATGTTGATGATCAGCAGGACCCCCGCGATGACCGTGAAGAACCCTAGGAGGACGAAGACTTGACTCAACTGGTCGATGTTCCGACTCGCGCCCTCGATCGAATCGGCTTTCGCCTTGGAAATCGTGAAGCTCGGTGTCGTCGGGAGATGGACCGCGATTTCCTGCACGACCGTGTCGGATTGCAGATAGCCTTGGGTCGGCCCGCCGACGTTGGCGACGGTCATCGAATTGATCTGACCTCTCTGACCAAGGGCGATCTGGAGGGAATCAAGTCGGACGAAGAGATTCTGGGCGTCGTTCCACGCGCCGCGTCCGGTGTCTTGGACGACCGCGTGGACCGTGACGAGGAATGTGACGAGTCCCCGTGGCCCCGCGACGTTCACCGAGAGGGCGTCATCGACCTTCGCCTCGATTGCCGTCGCGAGTTTCGCGTTGATGATGGCATCCGACGCTCGCAGTCCAGAGCCGTCCCACGCCGATCCATCCGTTGCGTTCACGAAGGTCCCGAGGTCGCGCGCCGCATCGAAGCCGATTACGTTCGTGGTCGGATCGAAGAGCCGCGAGGACTGGTCGATGAGCGCGCCTCCGACCTGGTATCGCGGGGCGATTCCCGCGACGTCCGGCATGAACGAGAGGTTCGCCCGGAGGTTCGTGTAGATGGAAGCGGGGAACGGAGCCCGGCTCCCGTCCGGCGCCGCGACGTAGATGACCTCGTCGACGAAGTCGAGGGCGCGGAACACCGCGCTCCGAACCGTGTAGTCGAACGTGCTCTGGATCACGTACGACGAGCTGATGATCGCGGTCCCGATGAGGAGGCCCGCGACGACGATGGCGACTTGCGTCTTCCGGCGGAAGAAGTTCCCGACCCCGATGCGCAGCGGGAAGCGTTTCCGACCGGCCCATCCGAGTACGACGAGGCAGACTGCCCCGACGACGAGCAAGAGCGTCAACGCGCCGTCCAGCGGATCACCTCAGGTCCGCGGCGGTTGGAACGATTTCAGGATGACCCCGTTCCGCATCATGATGACCCGCTGCGTCTGGTTGCCGACCGCGCTGTCGTGGGTGACGATGATGAACGTGAGGCCCTTCTCGCGGTGCAGGCGCTTCATGAGCTGGACGACTTCCCGCGAGGTCTCCGAGTCGAGGTTCCCCGTCGGCTCGTCCGCGAAGACGATATCGGGTTCGTTCACGAGGGCGCGCGCGATCGCGACCCGCTGTTGCTGCCCGCCGCTGAGTTCCGCGGGCTTCTTCATCGGCTCCTTCTCGAGGCCGACCGCGGTCATCGCGGCGAGCGCCTTGCGCCTCGCCTCCTTCGGATCGACGCCGCGCACGAGGAGCGGGAGCTCCACGTTCTCGGCGCACCGCAGGACGGGCAAGAGGTTGTAGTTCTGGAAGATGAAGCCCATCTTCATCGCCCGGAAGTCCGTCTTCTGGTTGTCGCTGAGCTTCGAGAGCCGCTGGCCCGCGATCCACACCTCGCCGGACGAGAAGTCGTCGATCCCGGAGAGGCAGTTGAGGAGGGTCGTCTTGCCGCAGCCCGACGGCCCCATGATCGCGACCATCTCGCCTTTCTTGATGTCGACGTTGAGCCCGCGGAGGGCTGGGACCTCCACCTCGCCCGTGTCGTACGTCTTGACGAGCTTACGCGCAATCACGATCCGGTCTTCGACCCGCGCGGGCCGCGCCGCCGGAGCCGCCGTGGCCGTCTCCCCTTGGACCGTGATGGTTTCCGATACCATGGTGCCCCTCTGGTGCAGGCGACCGTCGGAGGGACCCGCCGTAGATGAAGGTTTTGGGCCGACACTCGGTAGTCAGAGGCGGAACGAGATCGCGAGCCGCGTAACGGCCCACAAGCCGAACGCGGTGAGGCCGAGGACGAACCCGAAGAGGACGGTGGCTTGAGCCGCCACCGCGTAACCGCCCGCGACGCGTACGAGCGAGACGAGGCTCTGCGCCGCGACGCCGCCGAGGATCCCGCCGAGCGACACGAGGAAGAAAATTCCGAGGACCGCGAAGGAGAACGCGGACGGCTTCAGCTTCACGCGCGTCAACGCCGCGGTCGCGGCGAAGGCACCCGCGATCGGCGAGGCGATTGGAAGGGCGAGGCTCACGATCGGAAGTTCGATCGGGCGCGTTGCGACGAGGAATCCCAGGAACGCCAACGTCGTCCCGAGGCCGATCGCCACGAGGCTCAGCATGAGGCCTCGGAAGTAGGCGCCCGGCGGCTTGGCGGCCGTCAGGACGATCCACAAATTGTCCCGTTCGTAGAAGCCCCAGTTCATCGCGAGGATGCCCAGGATCACGGTGAAGGTCTGGGTGACCGTGACGATCCCGCCCGTATTCGTGCTCGATCCGGCGAGCCCGGCCGACAGGATTCCGATGAACGCGAACGGCAGCACGAACAGCACGCTCCCGTCCCGCCAGATTCGGACGAGGTGCATGCGGGTCATGAGCCCGGTCTCCCCGCCGCGGTCTGTCCGCAACCGAATTCGCGTCGTCACCCCGCCGAGTCGACCGATCAGGCGCTGCTGCATCTCGAGTCGGGCGTGCATGTCGATTTGCCCGAAGCCCGCCGAGAGCGTGGGTCGAATGCCGTGGACGATGTAGGTGTCGGAGAGGGCGTACCACGCGGAGGCGATCGCGCCGAGGTAGAGCGCCGCGACCCCGACGTCGAGGGGCGAGACGGGCAGGCCTCGGAGTACGGAGAGGGCCAGACCCGCGAACGCCGTCGACGGGATCGGCAGGCCCTCGAACCGAATCGGGGATCCGCGCGTCCCTCCGGCGATCGCGGGAAGGAACGAGAGGACGAGGAGGGCGACCGTGATCCAGCGGACCGGAGCCTTCGGGTTGCGGACGCGCAGCACCACGAGGATCTGGGAGGTCATGAGGACGAAGACCGCGTACGCGATCAGGAGGCCGAGCAACGGAAGGGCCGTGACGAGCGGCTGGCCGAGTGCGACGACCATGGCGATCGCCGCGACCCCGATCGTCAGGCCGCCCGCCGCGAGGAGGGTGACGAACTGAAACACGAGGTCCGCGAGGAGATACTGCCTCGGACGCAGGTCCGCAGTGAGGAAGAAATCGAATTCGGACGGATGCGCCGTGACGCCCGCGCCGAGCGAGTAGAGGAATCCGATCGAAAGGAATGCGGCGAGGGGCGTCCCCAATAGATTCACGGCCGCGGTCGGATCGGCCGTCTTCAGCAACATGCCGAGGGCGAAGCCGGTCCCGAAGCCGGAGGGGACGAAGATCGCGATGAGCGCCAGGTAGACGAGCGGGCCGAACCGGCCTCGGAACGCGGGCCCGAAGAAGAATCGCACTTTGTAGGCGATGAGCGAGGCGGTCCGGCCCACGCCCTATCCTCTCCGGAACCAACCGCGGCGGCGGGGCACCTCGACGGGAGGCGCGGCCGCCTCCTCCGTGAGTCGCAGGAAGATATCCTCAAGGCTCCCCTCCGCCCCTGTGTTGGCCTTGGCTCGGAGCGCCTCGAGGTCGCCCGTGGCGACGTTCTTCCCATGGTTCACGATCGCGACGCGGCGGCAGAGCCGTTCCGCCGTGTCGAGCTGGTGCGTCGACACGAGGACCGTGCCGCCAGCGCGGGCCATCGTCGCGAGTCGCTCTTTCAGGAGATGCTGACCCGCCGGGTCGATGCCGATCAGCGGCTCGTCCAGGATGAGGATCGAAGGCTCGTGCAGGATCGCGGCGGCGAAGGCGACTTTCGCCTTCATGCCTTTCGACAGGGAGGCGATCGTGTCGTTCGCCTTCGGCGCGAGGTCGAGGATCCGGAGGAGTTCCTGCGTCCGCGCGGTGATGCGATCCCGCGGCAGGTTCCGGATTCGGCCGACGTATCCGAGGAATTCGGTCGGCGTCAAGTATTCCGGAAGGGTCGGAGCCTCGGGCATGTACCCGATGTCGGCCTTGTACGTGATCGGATCGGCGAGTACGTCGAGGCCCTTGACGCGCACCGAGCCATAATCCGGCCGCAAGAGGCCGACGAGAATCTTGATCGTCGTCGTCTTCCCCGCGCCGTTCGGCCCGATGAGGCCGAGGATCTCGCCGGGGTTCGCATCGAGGAAGAGACCTTGGAGGGCGGGCTTGCCGTCGTACGACTTCCAGAGCTGTTGCACGTCGATCGTGGGCGTCGCCATCGGAACCGACGAGCGGGAGACATCCGCGGCACTTGAAGGGTTGGATGGAGTGCCCACGGGAGCGAGGGACCCATTCAACGATGGGGTCGCAACGGCGGATCGTTAACCTTATTCAAGGTTGACTTGAGAACCGATTTTGTTCGAGAGGTGCCGCGGTCTCCTAGACGAGTTTCTTCCCAAGCAGCGCGCGCAATCGGTCCGCCTTCTCCTTCATTCCCTCGCGGTCGTAGAAGACGACGGCTTCCGCGAGGTCTTCGCGCCACCGGTCTTCGTCGTGGATCGCGCGGCGGAGCTGCGCTTGCGCCTCCCACGCGGCCGCGACGCCGCCCCAATCCTTGGCGTCACCGAGGACATCCTGTGCCTTCGTGAACGTCACGAACGCGAGGTCGAGTCGGCCCGTTTTCCCATATAAGGACGCGAGGTTGAGGAACGCCCATCCGCGCCCTTGCATCGAGGCCCTGTCGTCCCTGCGGTGGAAGCGATCGAGCGCATCGAGCAGGAACGCCTCCGCGCGCTCGCGGTCGTCACGGTTCGCGGCGAAGACGCCCGCCGCAAGGAGCGCTTGCGCCAGGACGTACGGATCGCCGCAGGCCTTCGCCTCGTGCAGTGCCTCGTCGAGCGCGGTGCGGGCGTCGTCCCAGCGGCGGAGTTCCATGAGCGCGTTGCCTTGACGCATCCGCGCAATCGCGCGCATCCCGCGGTCGCCGGCTTCCTTCGCGAGCCCCGCGTAGAGCACCACAGCGTCCTCCCAATGGAGGGCCCGCTCCCTCTCGGCCCCCTCGTGCAGGAGCCGTGCGAACTCGCCGGCCTCGATGCGTTCCACCTCAGTGCGCCCGGCGATCCAGTTCCGCGCGCATACGAACGTATTCCTCGAGCGTAATTTCTCCCTTTGTGTACTGTTCGTCGAGAATCCGCCGCGGGTCGGTCGGAGACGGTCGGAATCCAGTTCGACGCAAGCGCGGGGGGCGCCGCCTTCTTGCGGGTGTCATCGAGAACGCCTTCACGACGAGCACGAGCGCAACGATGAGAACGCCGAAACCGGCCAAACCGTCGAGTCCCCATCCGCCGGCACGAGGAGGCTGGAGCCCGAGCATTCGGCCGCCGAAGCCCCACCACAAGGCGGGCGGCGCGAGGAGCAGGACCGCGAGGGCCAAGACGATCCAGAACGCCGGATCCGTTCGGTAGCCGGGAGCCGCCATTCGGTCGTTCGAGGGCGGGACGCTACTTGAACCTGCGTTGCGCGCGTTTGCGGCTCACGCGTTGCGGGCGAGGCGCTCGACCGCGCCGAGGATCGTCTCGATGTCCGCCGGGCTCACGGACGGATGGACGGGCAGTTCGAACAACCGCGGGATCACGTCCTCCGCGACGGGGCATCGCCCGCGGATGCGCAGATCCCGCAGCGGCTTTTGTTTGTAGAGGGGCATCGGGTACGACGGCCGGCAGCCGATGCCTTCCTCTGTGAGTCGCCGGACGATCTCGTCCCGAGCGAGCGGGAAGGAGTCCTCGCGTCGCACGATGAATTGGTAGAAGGCGTGGACCATCCAGTTGCCTTCGGTCGGCGGGGTGAGTCCGTCGATGCCCTCGAGGCCCTTCGTCAAGGCGCGGGCGTTCGCGCGCCGTTGCTGGACC
>Ga0099827_10002062_pt1 | contig 10916 bp, 9 predicted proteins | sample CZO8metaG_FD_79339 | JGI IMG/M metagenome (GOLD analysis project Ga0099827, IMG submission 79339) | Vadose zone soil microbial communities from the Eel River Critical Zone Observatory, Northern California, USA - CZOApr15con1.8 metaG | ecosystem: Environmental > Terrestrial > Soil > Vadose zone ...
GACGGTCGCCGCCGAGATTCTCCCGCGCTTCAGGTCGCCCTGAGACGCGGGCGGACGTCGATATGGTCGACCTGACGGGCGGGCAACTGGTCGCCCGGACCTGCGAGGGGCCGGTGTGCGCCACGTCTTCACGCTGTGCGGCGGCCATATCCTGCCGACCATCGACCTTCGCCGAGGACGCGAGGGTCGCCATGATCGACGTCGATCCCGTCGAGCTCGGGCGCAACCGGCCGCTCGAGCTAGGTCTTGCCGGCGACCTCGACGTCATCAACTGCGCCGCGAAATTCGTGCCGGTGGACCGCGCAGGGCAATGGCTCGACCCCGGACCGCTCGGATGTCTCGGCGTCGGCCCCCCATTCGCACTCGTCGCGAAGCTCCTCCGCCCGGACCAGCGCGTTCTGCTCGTGTCGGGCGACGGCGCCTTCGGGCTCAACGGCATGGAGCTCGAGACCGCGGTGCGCTTCGGACTCCCGTTCACCTGCATCATCGGCAACGACGGCGGCTGGGGCCAGATCCGGAGCCCCCAGGTCTCGTTCTTCGGCGAGACCCGGACCGTCGCCACCTCGCTGCCGACGACCCGCTACGACCGCATGGTCGAGGCGCTCGGCGGACGTGGCGCGTTCATCACGGATCCGCGCGAGATCGGCCCCGCGCTCACGCAGGCGCTCGCCTGCGACGAGGTCTGGCGCCTCAACGTGGTGCTCGACCCCGAGGCCTACCGGAAGAGCGGCCGGGTTTCGATGGCCATCTGACCGCCGCGTGAAGATCACGTTTCTGTGTCCGCACCTCCGCATCGCCGGAGGAGTGCGTGCCATTCTCACCTACGCGGATCGGCTCGCGGCCGGCGGGCACCACGTCGACGTGGTGGTGCCGGCCAAGGGACGGGGCCGGGCATTCTGGCGGTCTCTCAGGGGCGCCGGGCCCGACTGGCTCTCCGGCTTGCAGGCGCGCATCGTCTGGGTGGACCGCTGGCGGGCGGACACGCTGCCGGACGGCGACGCGGTCCTCGCGACGGCGTGGCAGTCGGCGGCCGCAGTCGCGGCCGCGCCGGCGCGGTGCGGGCGGAAGTTCTACCTCGTGCAGCACTACGAGAGCCTCTACCATGGCGAAGCGGCGGCGGTGGACGCGACGTACCGGCTGCCGCTCCGGACGATCGTCATCTCGACGTGGCTCCGCGACATCATGCGCGAGCGGTTCGGCCGCGAGGCGGAGATTCTCGTGACCCCGGTCGACCTCGCCCTGTTCCGCGCCGTTCCGGTCACGGTCGAGACGTCGCGGCCGCGCGTGCTGATGCTCCACCACGAGTACGCGTGGAAGGGGACCGCCGACGGCTTCGAGGCTGTCGCGCGCGTGAAGGCACGCCACCCGCAGCTCCATCTCGTGGGCTTCGGCGTCACGGCGCCGCGGGCGTCCTCGGCCTACGACGAGTTTCACGCGAACCCCCCGCAGGGCCGGCTCGCGTCCCTCTACAGCGGCTGCGAGATCTACCTCTGTCCCTCGTGGGACGAGGGGCTCGGGATGCCTGCGATGGAGGCGATGGCGTGCGGCGTCGCGCTCGTCACCTACGACAACGGCGGTTGCCGCGACTACGCGCGTGACGGCGAGACGGCGCTCGTCGCCCGGCGGCGAGACGTCACTGATCTTGCGGCGAAGCTCGAGCGTCTCGCCAGCGATCCCGACCTGCGCTTGCGCATCGCCGCGACGGGCTCGGCGTTCATCAGGAACGCGTTCGAATGGGGGCGTGCCGTGCGGCGCATGGAGGAGATTCTCCGTTGATGGCGGTGCTGCCGACCATTGACGCACCGTGTGCCGTCTGCGGCGGTGGCGACGCGGACCCGGTCTGGGCGACGCCGGATCGGGCCTTCGCCGTTCCGGGCCACTACACCGTCGTCCGCTGTCGCGGCTGCGGGTTCCTCTACCAGCGTCCGCGAGTGCGCGACGAGCACCTGGCGGCGTGTTATCCCGACCACTACCCGCGTCATCAGGAGCCGTCGCCCCGCGTGCCGTTCAAGGGGTCGGCGGCTCGCCGCCGGGCCGTGCGGTACGCGCTCGCGAACGGACTGGGCTACCACGCCTTCCACGACGATCACGTCTCCGTCGCGACAAGGTTCAGAGCGCGACGGATGCTCCGACGGCTCCGATGGAGCTGCCCGCCCTGGATCGGGACAGGCCGCTATCTCGATGTCGGGTGCGGTTCGGGCGCGGCGCTGGCCGTCGCGCAGGCACTCGGCTGGCGGATTGCGGGAATCGAGATGAACGAGGCGGCGGCGGCGATCGCGCGACGCTTCACCGACGAGCTCCACGTCGGCGACGTGCTGACCGCGCCGTTCACTTCGGCCCGCTTCGACGTGGTCACGGCCTTCCACGTTCTCGAGCACGTGCCGGATCCGGTGGCGGTTACCCGCCGCATGCTCGACTGGCTGGCGCCCGGCGGGCTCCTGATCGTCGAGGTACCGAACGCCGGCGGGCTCGGCGCGGCGCTCTTCGGCCGGGCGTGGTCCGGCCTCGAGCTGCCGCGCCATTTGTCGCACTTCACGCCAGCGACGCTCGAGCTGGTGCTTGGGAAAGCGGGCGGCCGGATCGTCTGGTGCTGGCACCAGGCGAAGCCGCGCTCGTACTTGTGGAGTCTATCGGCGCTCCTTCGCGATCGCGGCTGGAACACGCTTGCGAAGTTGACCGAGTCGCGGCCGATCTACGGCGCGCTGAAGCTCGGGCTGGAGGCGTTGCTCCCGCTCGCGCGCCTGGCACGGCGGGGAGAGGCGATCAGGGCTGGCGCCGTCCGGAATCGCCCGACGTAGCGAAGGCGGAGGGTGAGTCGAGCCCGGCGGCCAGGTTGGCGAGCTGCCGCTCGAGGTCGGCCAGACGCTTCGCCAGGCGGTCACGCTCCTCGCGGAGCGACTTCGTCGCCGACGCTATGTGTTCCGCGAGACCGCGTTCCCGGTCGGCCCGCTGTCGCGCATCCCGCGTATCGGTAGGGACTGTGTCCATGGTCGCAACCCGTCGGAGCAAGAGCGGTGCCGAGCCACGAAGTCTTACACGCCGCGAGCTTCCAAAACCGGAAAGCCGCACTCTGACACCTGCGACCTTCGAGCTCGGTCAAGCTGACACGCCGGAACCCGCCTCGAGCCGCGTGCTAGAATCGGCGCGGGATGCCGATCTACGAATACGAGTGCCACGACTGTCACAAGCGAGTCAGCCTCCTCGTGCTGCGGCCCTCGGCGGCGGCTTCGCCGACGTGTCCCCGCTGCGGCAGCTCGGCGCTCTCCCGCCTGATGTCGCGCTTTGCGACGGTGAAGTCGGAAGAAGCCCGACTCGACACCCTCACTGACTCATCCAGCCTCGGGGATCTCGACGAGAACAACCCGGCGAGCGTTGCCCGGTTCATGAAGAAGATGGGCCGGGAGTTCGGGGACGATCTCGGCGACGACTTCGAGTCCGCCATGGACGAAGCGATGGAGGAGGGCGAGGCCGCCGGAGAGGGGGAGGCCGAATCCCCCGGTCCCTCTGACGCATCCGACGATCTGTGAGCCGGTCTGCGGGCCTATGAAAGTCCTGATCCACGACCGTCTGGAGGCGGTGGGGGCCCCGGTGTGGGACGGGCTCGTCGCCGCCACCCGGCTGCGCTCGCCGTTTCTCTCCTGGACGTGGCAGCGCGAGTGGGCGCAGGTCTTCGCGGAGGAGCGCCGGCTCGAAATCCATTGCGTCGAGGACGGGTCCGGTGGCCTGGTCGCGCTCCTGCCGCTGTACGAGTCGGCGCCAGGCACATGGCAGACCCTCGGCGGCGCCGACGTTTCGGATTATCTCGACCTGATGGCCGTGCAGGGACGGGAAGAAGAAGCGTGGATGGCGCTGCTCCAGTCCCGGACAGCGCAGCGCGTCGAGTGGGAGCTGCACGCCGTGCCGGCGGCCTCGACCACCGTCACCGCGCTCCCCCAGCTCGCCGCCGCGTACGGCCTCACCGCGTCGGTGGCCGTGGAAGAACGATGTCCCGTCCTCGCCCTGCCGTCCTCCTGGGAGACCTATCTCGCCAGCCTGTCCGGGAAACACCGCCACGAGCTCATGCGAAAGATGCGACGCCTCCAACGCGACGCCCCCGACGCCCGGGTGTCATCCGCGAGCGCGCCGGCCGAGATCGAGCCGCGGCTCGGCGAGTTTTTCCACCTCCACCGGCGCTCGCTCGCGGGCAAGGCGCGTTTCATGGACGGCCGCATGGAACGATTCTTCCGGCGCGTCCTCATCGCGTTCGCCGCGCGCGGGGCCGCCCGGCTCTGGTTCCTGGACACGCCGGCCGGCGCCATCGCCGCCTTCGTCACGATCGAATGGGACGGCACGGTCGGCCTCTACAACTCGGGATTCGATCCGGAGCGCGCGGCGCTCTCCCCGGGCGTGGTCCTCCTCGCACACGTCGTGCGCGACGCGATCGCGCGGGGGCGGCGGACCTTCGATTTTCTCCGAGGCGAGGAGCGGTACAAGTACGAGTTCGAGCCCGCGGCCAACGCTGTCTGCGCCGTGAGGATCCGGTGAGCCTGCGCGTCGCGATGCTCAGCGTCCACACCTGCCCGCTGGCCGCTCTCGGCGGGAAGGAAACCGGCGGGATGAACGTCTACGTGCGCGAGGTATCGCGCGAGCTCGGACGCATGGGCGTCGCCGTCGATGTCTTCACGCGCTCGCAGAACCCTTCGATCCCGCGGGTGGTGCAGCTTGGCGAGCGAGCCCGCGTCATCCACCTGCCGGCGGGCGACGAGGCGCCAATGGCCCGCGAGCGCGTCTACGACCATCTCGACGAGTTTGTCGACGGCGTCGAGGCGTGGCGCATCGCGGGGTCGATCGACTATGACCTGATCCACGCCCACTACTGGCTCTCCGGCGTCGCCGCGCTCGCGCTCAAGGCCCGCTGCTCGGCGCCGGTGCTCCAGATGTTCCACACCCTCGGCCGCCTGAAAAACCGCGTGGCCCGGAGCGCGGCGGAGCTGGAGCCGGCGATCCGGCTCGAGGAAGAGATGCGCATCGTCTCCGGGGCCGACCGCATCGTGGCCGCGAACGTCGTCGAGCGCGCCGAGCTCCTGCGCGACTACGCCGCCCCCGCGTCGCGAATCGCGACGATTCCGTGTGGTGTGGACACCGACCTCTTCGTGCCGGGCGACCGCGCTGAGGCGCGGCGCCGACTCGGGCTCGACGAACGCCCGGTTCTCCTGTGGGTCGGTCGCATCGCTCCGATCAAGGGGCTCGACACGCTGCTCGACGCGGTTGCGCGGCTGAGCGCGGCCGGGCAGGGCCTGCGGCTCCTGATCGTGGGCGGCGAAGCGGACGAGCCGACGAATGGCCACGAGGCGTCGCTCCGGCAGCGCATCGAGCGGCTGCGCCTGGAGGACACGGTTCGCTTCATCGGGCCCCAGCCCCAGGGCGTGCTGCCCGTCTACTACGTCGCCTGCGACGTGACGGTCCTGCCCTCATACTACGAGTCCTTCGGCATGGTCGCCCTCGAAGCGATGGCCTGCGGAAGCCCTGTCATCGCGTCCCGAGTCGGCGGGCTGGTGACGACGGTCCGCGACGGCGTCACGGGCTTCCTCGTCCCCGACAGCGACGTCGCGGCGCTGGCCGACCGCATCGGGAGTCTCATCGCCGACGCCGACCTGCGCTGGCGGGTCGGGCGCGAGGGCGTGCGCTGGGCGGCCCAGCACCGCTGGCCCTGCGTGGCCGAGGCCGTGTGCCGGGAGTACGCTTCGCTCGAGTCGCGCGCGAGGGTGCATCTGGACGCAGCCCGCTGCCAAGATTAGCTTTCACCGCCGCTCGAGCGCCGGCTGTGCCGGTGCCCCGAAGCTCGCTCGACGCTCGCTCCCCCCGATGTTCATTACTCTGCTACACTGCGCCGCCGTGAGCACCCTCCTCGAGGTCAAGAACCTCCAGACGCATTTTGTCACGCATGGCGGCGTGGTGCGCGCGGTGGACGACGTGTCCTGGGACGTGAACGAGAGCGAGACGGTCGCGCTCGTCGGCGAATCCGGCTGCGGCAAGAGCGTCAGCGCGCTCAGCATCATGCGCCTCGTCGCCGGCCCCGCGGGCCGGATCGTGGGCGGCCAGATCTTCTTCAAGGGCCGAGACCTCCTGCGCCTCTCCGAAGAAGAGATGCGTCGCGTGCGCGGTCGCGAGATCGCGATGATCTTCCAGGAACCGATGACCTCGCTCAACCCGGTCCTCTCGATCGGGCGCCAGCTCACGGAGGGGCTCGAGATCCACCTGGGGATGGCGCCGGTCGAAGCGCGCCGCCGCGCGGTCGAGCTGCTCGGCATGGTCGGCATCCCGGATCCGGAGCGGCGCCTGGCCCAGTACCCGCACCAGTTCAGCGGCGGGATGCGCCAGCGGATGATGATCGCGATGGCGCTCGCCTGCAACCCGTCGCTGATCCTCGCCGACGAGCCCACGACGGCGCTCGACGTGACGATCCAGGCGCAGATCCTCGAGCTCATGAAGGATCTCTCCCGGCGCTTCGGCGTGGCGATGCTGATCATCACGCACAACCTGGGGGTCGTCGCCCGCTACGCCGACCGCGTGAACGTCATGTACGCGGGCCGGATCATCGAGCGCGGCACGGCGCGCGAGCTCTACGGCCACCCACGACATCCCTACACACTCGGCCTCCTCCGGTCGGTGCCGCGCCTCGACGAGCCGCGCCGCGCGCGCCTGGACCCCATCCAGGGCCAGCCGCCTGACCTCACGCGGTTGCCGCGCGGATGCGCGTTCGCGCCGCGGTGCGCCTTCTGCGTCGAGCGCTGCCTCGTCGAGACTCCACCGCTGCGTCCGGTCGCCGAGGGGGGGCACGTGAGCGCGTGCTGGGAGGCCGCCAACCTCGACCGTACCCTGGCGCGGAGCGCCGCCGCGACGTGAGTGCCGCCGCCCCGCTCCTGGAAGTCCGCAATCTGGTGAAGCACTTCCGCGTCGGGGGCGGGCTCTTCGGGAGCCGAGCCGGCGTCGTCCGCGCCGTGGACGGTGTGAGCTTCGAGATTCGCCGGGGCGAGACGCTCGGGCTCGTCGGCGAGTCCGGGTGCGGCAAGACGACCACGGGCCGGTGCATCCTGCAGCTCGAGCGGGCGACCAGCGGCCAGATCGTCTTCGAGGGGCGCGATCTCACGGTCCTCGGCGAGGCCGAGCTGCGGCCGATCCGCCGCAAGATGCAGGTGATCTTCCAGGACCCGTACAGCTCGCTCAATCCGCGGATGACGGTGGGCCAGATCATCGCCGAGCCGCTGGCCGTCCACGAGATCGTCGCCGACCGGACGCAGCGCGCCCAGCGGGTGAGCGAGCTCCTGTCCCACGTGGGCCTCCTGCCGCAACACGGGCACCGCTACCCACATCAGCTCTCGGGCGGACAGCGCCAGCGGGTGGGGATCGCGCGGGCCCTCGCCGTCGAGCCCTCGTTGATCGTCTGCGACGAGCCGGTCTCGGCCCTGGATGTCTCGATCCAGGCGCAGATCATCAACCTCCTCGAGGATCTCCAGGCGCAGTTCGGGCTGACCTATCTCTTCGTCGCCCACGATCTCTCGGTGGTGCGGCACATCTCGGATCGCGTCGCCGTCATGTACCTCGGCAAGATCGTCGAGATCACCGACCGCAAGTCGCTCTACGACGTCCCGCTGCACCCGTACACGAAGGCCCTGCTCTCGGCGGTGCCCATCCCCGACCCGGTGCTCGAGGCGCAACGCGAGCGGACGGTGCTCAGCGGAGAAGTGCCGAGCCCGCTCAATCCGCCGACCGGGTGTGTTTTTCATCCCCGGTGCCCCATCGCCGTCGACCGCTGCCGGGTGGAAGAGCCCGACCTGCGCGAGATCAGGCCGGGGCACAGGGCAGCCTGCCTCCTGGCTTGACTCGCAGCCGGGCCGTGCTTAAATGTTGCAACCTTTCGTGCTCGGAGTTGGTTTCCTGGCCACACCTCAGGAGGGATCGATGCGACGATACTTGAGCATCCTTGCGATCGCGATCGTCGCCGTCATGCTGACAGGTCCAGCCGCGGCGCAGGAAAAGCCCCGCTACGGTGGTGAACTGGTGTTCGCGGTGCCGTCCGAGCCCCCGTCCTACGACGCCCACCGCGAGGAGACCTTCGGGGTCATCCACCCGCTCGCTCCCCACTACAACATGCTGCTTCGGCCCGACCCCACCGACCGCACGGCGACCAAGATCGTCGGGGATCTGGCCGAGTCCTGGACGATCTCCAAGGACGGGCGGACCTACACGCTCAAGCTCCGTCGCGGGGTCAAGTTCCACGACGGCAGCGAGATGACCTCCAAGGATGCCAAGGCCAGCTACGACAAGATCATTTTCCCGCCTGCGGGGGTCGCCTCGGACCGCAAGGGCGAGTACCTGGACGTGGAGGCGGTGCAGGCGCCAGATCCCTACACGCTTGTCTTCCGGCTCAAGTGGACGTCCGGCTCGTTCCTCATGTCTCTGGCCTCGCCGTGGAATTGGATCTACAAGGCCGACATCCTGGCCAAGGACATGCGCTGGTATGAAACCAATGTGATGGGCACGGGCCCGTTCGTCTTCGTGGAGCACGTGAGGGGCTCCCACTGGGTCGGCAAGAAGAACCCGAACTACTGGGACAAGGGCAAGCCGTATCTGGACGGCTACCGCGCGATCTTCATCAGAGACTCGGCGGCGCAGGTCGCGGCCGTCCGTGGCGAGCGCGCCCACATCCAGTTCCGGGGCTTCTCGCCGGCCGAGCGGGACAGCCTGATCCAGGCCCTCGGTCCCAAGATCACGGTGCAGGAGAGCCCGTGGGACTGCGCCTTGCTGGTGGCCATGAACCACGATAAGAAGCCGTTCGATGACAAGCGAGTCCGCCGCGCCCTCACGTTGGCGCTCGATCGCTACCAGGGCTCGCAGGCCCTGTCGAAGATCGCCATCGTCAATGAGGTGGCGGGCGTGCAGGTGCCGGGGTCGCCCTTCGCGACACCCCCGGCCGAGCTGGAGAAGCTGGCCGGCTACGGACGTGACATCGCGAAGTCACGCGCCGAGGCCAGGCGGCTCCTGAAGGAGGCCGGCGTCCCGGACGGGTTCGCGTTCACGTTCAAGAATCGCGGCATTCCCATGCCCTACGAGCCGGTGGGCGTCTGGTTGATCGACCAGTGGCGGCAGATCGGGCTCAACGTGAAGCAAGAGGTGATCGAGGCCGCCAAGTACTACGCGGAGCTTCGCGGCGGCAACTTCGACGTTGCGATGGACTTCCAGTGCGGCTACATCGTCGAGCCGGACCTCGACCTTTACAAGTTCCAGTCCAAGGACAAGAGCCCGGCCAACTACAGCCGCTACACGGACAAGGTGCTCGACGAGCTGTACGAGAAGCAGAGCCGCGCGGTCGACGCGGAGGAGCGCAAGAAGGCCATCCGGGAGTTCGAGCGACGGCTGCTGGACGACGAGGTGCACTATCTCTACACGCTGCAGTGGCACCGGATCATCCCGCACAGCGCGAAAGTGAAGGGCTGGACTGTCACCCCGAGTCACTATCTGAACCAGCAGCTCGACGCGGTGTGGCTGACGGAGTAAGCGCACGAGGAGCGAGCCATGACTGATTGCGGGCTCAAGCGGAGGCTGAGCCTGATCGCGATCCTGCTCGGCGTCGCGGTTCTCGTGACGCCGGCAGGCGCCCAGGACAAGCCGCGGTACGGGGGCGAGCTGATCTTCGCCGTACCGTCGGAGATGCCCTCGTACGACGGGCACCGGGAAGGGACCTTCGGGATGGTCCACCCGCTCGCGCCGCATTACAACACGCTGTTGCGGGTCGACCCCAACGATCGGACGGGGACGAAGATCGTCAGCGACCTCGCCGAGTCGTGGACCATCTCGCCCGACGGGCGCGTCTACATCCTCAAGCTCCGGCGCGGCGTCAAGTTCCACGACGGGAGCGAGATGACCTCCCGTGACGTCAAGGCGTCCTACGACAAGATCGTCTTCCCGCCGGCGGGCGTGGGGTCCATCCGCAAGGGCCAGTACACCAACGTGGAGGCGATCGAGGCGCCCGACGCGTCCACGATCGTGTTTCGCCTGAAGTGGCCGCAGCCCTCGTTTCTGGCGTCGCTCGCGTCGCCCTACAACTGGGTCTACAAGGCCGAGATCCTCGCCAAGGACGTGCGCTGGTACGAGAAGAACGTCATGGGAACCGGCCCCTTCGTGTTTGTCGAGCACGTCAAGGGCTCGCACTGGGTCGGCAAGAAGAACACCAACTACTGGGACAAGGGCAAGCCCTACCTCGATGGCTACCGAGCGATCTTCATGAAGGACTCGGCGGCCCAGGTGGCGGCCATCCGCGCGGAGCGCGCGCACATCCAGTTCCGGGGTTTCTCACCCGCCGAGCGGGATAGCCTCGTCAACGCGCTCGGCCGGAAGATTACGGTGCAGGAAAGCGCGTGGGACTGCGCAGCCTGGGTGGCGATGAACCAAGAGAGGAAGCCCTTCGACGACAGGCGCGTCCGCCGCGCGCTGACCCTCGCCCTGGACCGGCATCAGGCCTCGCAGGCGCTGTCGAGAATCGCCGTCGTGAAAGAGGTGGCCGGGGTGCAGGTGCCGGGCACGCCGTACGCGACGCCCCCGGAGGAGCTGGAGAAGCTCGCCGGCTACGGACGCGACATCAAGAAGGCTCGGGCCGAGGCGCGCCGACTGCTGCGGGAGGCCGGGGTGCCCGACGGCCTCTCCTTCACCTTCACGAACCGCGGGGTCCCGATGCCCTACGAGCCGGTCGGGATCTGGCTCATCGACCAGTGGCGCCAGATCGGCCTCAACGCCACCATGGCCACGATCGAGGCCTCCCAGCACGTGACGGAGCTGCGAGCCGGGAACTTCACGGTGTCCAGCGACGCCCAGTGCGGCTACCAGGTGGAGCCGGACCTCGACCTCGCCAAGTTCCAGTCCAAGGAGATCAGCCACAA
>Ga0099827_10002063_pt1 | contig 10916 bp, 10 predicted proteins | sample CZO8metaG_FD_79339 | JGI IMG/M metagenome (GOLD analysis project Ga0099827, IMG submission 79339) | Vadose zone soil microbial communities from the Eel River Critical Zone Observatory, Northern California, USA - CZOApr15con1.8 metaG | ecosystem: Environmental > Terrestrial > Soil > Vadose zone ...
GAAGTGCGCCGCTACGGTGAGGTTATCCTCGCTGTCCTCGATCGGCTCGTCAGCGACCCTGACACTGTGGTGGAGGACGAGGCGGTCGGATCGCTCTTGGAAGCAGCGGCGCCCTTCATAAAATTGTCCTCCGTCCCTGAAGGTTTTCACGCCCTCGGCAGTAAGACGCTCGACATCATCGAACACGTGGGGCGTCGGTCGCGATCGGCCCGACGTCGCGAAAGAGTCGTCTCCCGGCTGGAGATCATTGCCAAGACCCTGCATGAGAGCACGGAGGCGACCCCGGACGCGACGGCGGCAGCGGTCCTGGATCGTGTCAATGCGCTGATCAAGTCCCTCACGACAGAGACCTTGAGAGACCGGCTCTGGCGCTGGGTGGGGCCGCGAAGCTGGGGGCAAGGGATTGACGGGGAGAATTCAGAGCAGGTAGCCGTGGAAGTAAAGGCGGTGGCGGCGAGGCTCGTGATGGAGCCCGCCGATTTCGAGCTGGGTTTACTACCGTGGCTCTCGAGCGAGGAGGCCGAGCACCGCTCGTCGCTGTTTCACGAGCTGGGGAGGCAGGATCGGGGCGAGAGGCTGCTCGACCCCCTTCTCAACACGCCTGGGAACCAGTTCTGGGCACAGGCGGTAGCGGCCTACTTCCAGGGCTGGCACCAGAGCGAATCCATCGGAGCGGAGCGGAAACTGGACGCGCTGATCCAGGAACGCCCGCAACTATCCGCGGGCATCCTCGCCGCGACGATCTATCTCCCGGCATCGGCGGAAACGTCCCACCGCGTGCGGCAGCTCGTCGAGCACGGGCGAATCTCGCGGCCCGAACTGGCGCGGCAGATTGCCCTCGGCCTCAGTTGGGAGAAACTCAGCACCGCCGACGCCGAGCGGCTGATCGTCTCGGTCGACGACGCCATGGCCGAGACGCGAGCGGCGCTGCTGCACGCGTTCTGGCTCCGGCTGGTGCGCGGCGCTGATCTCGATACGGGCATGGAGTCGTTGGCCTGGAGCTTTCTCGAGACGACTCTGCCGATCAGCGAGGAACTGGCGCGAGGCCGCGGTTGGGACATGTTGGCGGCGAAACTCGGCGAGCGTGACTCGAAGCGTCTCCTTGGTCTCGTGGAAGGACTGATGCGGAAGAGTATCGAGGTAGGGCGTGCCGGGTTCGATGTCTCCGAGGAACTGCCTTTGACGTGGAAGACCCTGCTGCGTAAGGAGCGACCGGGAGTGCTCGAGATGTTGCTTGGCCTGAGCCTCACTGCCGACCCACCGCACTGGCTCGACTGGTCGCTCTCGGAGCTGATCGACCCGGACCAAGACCTCGCGGCGCTGGTCGCGTTCGCCGAACGCGCCGGCATCAAGGGAGCGCTCGTCGTCGCGGACGTCATGGACGCCAAGAAACCCGGGTTCTGGGGGCTGGCACGGGAATTCCTGGTGCGCTGGGGGGACGACGAGCGGCTGGCCGCGAGATTGGGGAGCCGGACGCTGTCGGGCGGCTGGTCGGGCAGCCCGGGGGAGTTGATCTCTGCGCGAATGCGCTCGGCGAGCGCGCTGCTGTCGGACTCTGACGCGAAGGTCGTGCGCTGGGCCCAAAAAGTTCTGGACGACCTCGAGGAGTGGAGAAAGTCCGCGGCACGACAGGACCACGAAGAGTGGATCTGGGATGGGAGGATCAGCCGGGCGGAGCTTCAGGGAATGCTCGATCTGAAGGACAGTCCCGAGCGGCTGTGGGCGATCGGCCGTCTCCTGAAGGGCGCACCTGAGGCCCGGGTGCGGGAACTGCTCGCCCCTGAAGATATCCTCGAAGCACTTCCCAGCCTCGCCCACCTCGACGAGCAAACACGGCGGAAATGGGAGGCTTGGGCTCGACACTGGAGACGCGCTGATTAACGTCCTGACCGCCACTCAGCGACGGTTCCTTCAAGCGTTCTTCGAGTCGCAGCACGAACCGGACCCGTTCTACCTCTCCGGTGGCACCGCCCTGGCCGCGTACTATCTGGGCCACCGTTATTCCGACGATCTCGACTTCTTCACCCGCGACCGGTCGAACCTTGATCCCCCAGCCCACAGGGAGCAGCTCGAACGCGCCCTGCGCCGGAGCCAACTCTCGATCGAGCGCTCCGTGCGTCGCGGCGATCACCTGCAGTATTTCCTCTCCGGAGACGGCGGTGCCCATCCGCTCGTGAGGGTCGAATTCCTCTTCGACACGCCCGAGTACTTCGTTGCACCACAGCGCCGGGATGAGGCCTTCGTCGATGGTCTGGTCGCGATCGGGGTCAACAAGCTCACCGTGCTCGGTCGCCAAGAACCGAAAGACTACGTCGACGTCTTCGAGATCGTACGAACTGGCGGGTTGTCGATCGACGACCTGGCTTCCCTTGCGCCGCACAAGGACCCGGGGATTACCCTCCTCGTACTCGCCGATGACTTTGATCGCGTCGTCGAACTTTCTAACATCGCCGACTTCCTCAGCGGGTACATGGTCACGGCGATCGATTGGGGCGCCCTCGTCCGCTTTTACCAGCGCGAGGCGGAGCGCCTTCGCGAGCTCGTTCCACCACGAAAGCCGAGTCGGCAGGAGTAACAGGCCCCAGGGCCAGCGATCACAAGCGATACAGCATCCAGTAGATGACGACGCCGGTGACCGAGACGTAGAGCCAGAGCGGGAGCGTCCAGCGCGCGATCCAGACGTGGCGGTCGAAACGCCCGGCCAGCGCGCGCCAGATCGTCGTGAGCGCCAGCGGCACGATGGCGGCGGCCAGCACGACGTGCGTCACCAGCAGCGAGAAGTACACGGGACGGATCCACCCCTGGCCGGCGAATGGCCGCGAGCCCGCGTGGAAGTGATACACGACGTAGGAGATCAGGAAGACGGTCGACAGACCGAACGCGCCCACCATGCACGACAGATGCGCGACGACGTGCCGGCGACGGATGAAGACGTAGCCGGTCGCGAGCAGGATCGCGCTGCCGCCGTTCAGCATCGCATTCAGCTTGGGCAGCGCCGAGACGTCGAGCCCGCCCGCGGCCGGGGCTCGGCCCATCAGAAGCACGGCGACCGCTACCACGACCGCGGCCGACAGGGCGCCGATGACCGACACCGCCAGCCGATCGTTCATCGCCGCCCGCGCAGCTCGTCGGCGAAGCTCTCGAACCCTTTGAGCACCGCGATGGGCGCGGCCTGACCGAGACCGCACAGCGACGCGAGCTGGATCGTCTCGCCCAGCTCGCGCATCTTCCCTTCGCCGCCGGCCTCGTCGACCAGCGCAAGCAGGCGCGGCAGCCCTTCGCGACACGGCGTGCACTTGCCGCAGGATTCGCGCGCGTTGAACGCGAGCAGCGTCTTGACGATGTCGGCGATCGACGCTCCGGCCGGCACGGCCACGATCCCGCCGGTGCCGGGTGAGACCCGCCCGCGCGGCTCCATCGCCACGTCGAAGAGCGCCGCCGGCACGACGCTGCCCGACGGGCCGCCCACCAGCGCGCCCTTGAGCGGCCGGCCGTCCAGGCTCCCGCCGGCGATGTCGCGCAGCAGGTGATTCAACGTCACGCCGTTCTTCACCTCGACCACGCCGGGGCGACGCACCGGGCCCGAGATCCCGAACACCTTCGTTCCCGGGGCGCTCGAGGTCCCGAGGGCGGCGAACGCGGCACCGCCCTGGGCGACGATCGTGGGAATCGCGCTCAGCGTCTCCACGTTGTTGATGACGGTCGGCTTTCCCCAGAGCCCGGCTTCGACGGGGAACGGAGGTCGTGTTCGCGGCTGAGCGCGCCGGCCTTCGATCGACTCGAGCAGCGCCGTCTCTTCGCCCAGCACGAAGCCGCCGGCGCCGCGGCGGACCTCGACTTCGCAGCCGAAGTCGCGACCGAGCACGCGCTCGCCGATGAGGCCGGCCCCGCGCGCCTCGGCGACGGCCCAGCCCAGGCGCTGAGCCGAGAGATCGGCCTCGCCATGTATATAAAGGATGGCCCGGCTGGCGCCGGCCGCATAGGCCGCGAGCAGCACGCCCTCCAGGACCTGGTGAGGATCACCTTCCATCAGATGCCGGTCCTTGAAGATGCCGGGCTCGCCTTCCTCGCCGTTCATCACCAGGTACTTCGGCTCACCGGCAGCCTTGCGACACGCCTCCCACTTGAGCGCGGTCGGGAAGAACGCGCCGCCCCGGCCCTGGAGTCCCGACGCCTTCACGTGCGCGATCACGTCTTCGGCGGGGCCATCGAGCGCGCGCGCGAGCGACGAATAGGCTCCGTGAACGAGGGCGTCGTCGAGACTGTCGGGGTCGACGGCGCCGGCGCGCGCGAGCAGCACGCGCTGCTGCCTCGCGAAGAAGGGATGCGTGGCGAGCGGGGCGATCCCCGCGGCCGGCCACTTTTCCGGCTCGGCCTTCAGCGCGTCGAGGACGGCCGGCGCGCGCGCAAGCTGGAGCCGCTCGACCACGAAGCGCGCGGACTCCGGCGTCACGATCTCGACGAGCGGCGCGGCATAGCACATGCCGTTACACGCGCCTTCCACCAGGTCGGCATCGAGCCCGCGCTCGCTGATGCCCGCGCGCAGCGGCTCGAGCAGCGCGTCGGCGCCCACGGCGCGGCCGCAGGTGCCGGTCTGCACGATCACGCGGATGCCGAAGCCGCGCTTGGCGTGGGCGAGCGTCGCGAGATCGGCGAGCGCGGCCCGAGCGGACGTGGCCACCGTCCGCGCCCCCGACTCCATCGCGAGCATTGGCGCCGGGCTCCCGTGGCGCCGGCTGTGACTGAACCAGCCCTCGAGCTCTGCGAGGCGAGCCTCGGTCACGCGGCCGTAGTATTCACCATCCACCTCGATCGCGGGCGCCATCGAGCACGCGAAAAAGCAGTCGGCGGCCTCCAGCGTGATCTCATGATCGGTTCCGGTTTGACCCGGAGCGATGCCGAAACGCGTTGTGACTCGCGCGAGCAGCTCACGACCACCCAGGAGCGCACAGGAGACGCCTGTGCAGACGCGCACGTGATGGCGGCCGCGGGCCGCCAGCCTCAGCTCGGGATAGTGGGTGGCGACACCGTATACCTCGCTGGCCGGTACGCGGAGGTGCGCGCCCACCTGGACCAGCGCCTCGTCGCTGAGCCAGCCGCGGGCGTGCTGCACGGCCTGGAGCGCAGGGAGGAGCCACGTCCGCTCGCGCGGAAAACGCTGGAGAATTGAATCGAGCGTGTTGGTCACGCGGAGGCTGCATTCGGGGGGGTTGTCTCAACCCCTCCGATATTCACAATCGCGGTATGGGGCGCCAACTCCACCCTCACCGCACACACTTTGTACTCGGGAATCTTCGAGGCGGGATCGAACGCCGCGTTGGTCAGGAAGTTCGCCGCCGACTCCTCCAGCTTGACGAAGGGCACGAAGATCGCGCCCGGCCGCACGACGTCGCTCACGCAAGCGTAACCAGTCAGCTCGCCTCGCCGCGAGGTCACGCGGACGTGATCGCCGTCGCCGATACCGAGCCGGCCGGCGTCGACGGGGTGCATCGCGACCTCCAGCCGCGGCGCCAGCTTCACCAGCCCCTCGACCCTTCGGGTGATCGTGCCGCCGTGCCAGTGATACAGGAGACGACCGGTGTTCAGGATGAGCGGATAGTCGGGATCGGGCAGCTCGGCGGCTTCCACCGTCTGAACGGCAGGAATGAACTTGCCTTTCCCGCGCGGGAACGACTCGGCGTAGAGGAACCGCGTCCCGGGATGATCCGCCGTCGGACACGGCCACTGCAGACCGCCTTCACGGTCGAGGCGCGCATGCGAGATGCCACCGAGGAACGGCGTCAGCCGCGCCATCTCGTCGAAGACGTCGGCGGCGTTCGCGTAATCGAACTGACCGTCCACGCGCACGCCGAGGCGGCGCGCGACACGCTTCGCCAGCTCGCTGGTGATCGACCAGTCGGGCCGCGCGCGGCCCGGCGGCTCGAGGGCCTTGCGCACCCGCTGGACGCGCCGCTCCGAGTTGGTGAATGTCCCCTCCTTCTCCGCGAAGGCGGCCGCGGGCAGGAAGACGTGAGCGCGCTCGGCCGTCTCGTGCATGAACAGGTCCTGCACGACCAGGAGATCGAGCTGGCCGATCGCCTTCTCGGCGTGATGCAGGTCGGGCTCGGAGAGCAATGGATTCTCGCCGACCACGTACATCGCCCGCACGTCGCCGGTGAGACACGCCTCGATCATCTCGGTCACGACGAGGCCCGGCGTCTCGGGTGGCCGCACGCTCCAGGCGCGCTCGAACTTGGCCAGCGTCTCAGCGCCGTAGCTCTGATAGCCGGGCAGGTTGGTCGGGATGCAGCCCGCATCGCCGCAGCCCTGGACGTTGTTCTGTCCACGCAGCGGCGAGATTCCCGCGCCGGGGAAACCGAGCTGGCCGGTGACCAGTGAGAGGTTCAAGAGCGAGTGGGCATTGTGAATACCGTTGACGTGCTGGGTGACGCCCATCCCCCAGACGAGGCACGAGCCCCGGGGGAGTCCTGAGGGGGACGTAGCCCCCCTCGCATGACCATCTGGCGGTCTCGCGTACCAGCGGGCGGCCTGGGCGATGTCCCGCTTCGGCACGCCGGTCACGCGCTCGGCCTGATCGAGCGTGAACGGCTCGAGCGACTGCCGCCAGGTCTCGAAGCCCTCCGTGCGCGTGTCGATGAAGTCGAGGTTGGCCAGGCCTTCGTCGAGGATCACCTTCGCCATCGCGTTGAAGAGCGTGACGTCGGTCCCCGGTCGCTGGGCGATCCAGAGATCGGCCTGATTGACGAGCTCGATCCGCTTGGGGTTGACGACGACGATGCGCGCGCCCCGCCGCATCGCCCGCCGGAAGCGGATGGCGATCACGGGATGATTGGCCGAGGGGTCGGCGCCCACCACCATGACGCAGCCCGCTTCCTCGTAGTCCACGTACGAGTTGGAGGTGGCGCCCGATCCCATCGAGGCCAGCATCGCTTCCACCGACGGCGAGTGACACAGCCGCGTGCAGTGATCGACGTTGTTCGTGCCCATGACGGCCCGCACGAACTTCTGGATCACGTAGCCGTCCTCGTTGGTGGCCTTGGCGCTGGCCAGCGCACCGAACCGGCGATGATGGCGGGCGAGTCCGTCGGCCGCGGCGTCCAGCGCCTCGTCCCACGACGTCTCGCGCCAGCGCCCGTCGACCTTCACCAGCGGCGTCGTGACGCGATCACGCGCGTGGACGAAGCCGGTTCCGAAGCGGCCCTTCACGCACAGCGTGCCCAGGCTCGAGCGGTTGGCGGGAGCATCGTCCGCCATCAGCGCGAGCCGCTTGTCTTCGCGGACGTCCACGCCGATCCCGCAGCCCACACCACAGTACGGGCACGTGGTGTCGACGCGCCGGGCGATGGGGGCCGGCGTTTCCGTCGGCCGGAGCGCGCCGGTGGGACACGTCGCCACGCACTGGCCACAGGAGGTGCACACCGACGATGCCAGGGTGCCGTCGCCGAAGACGCCGACCTTCATCGCGTGGCCCCGCCCCAGCATCGCGATGGCGCCGATCTGTTGCACGTCGTCGCAGGCCACGGTGCAGCGGCCGCACAGGATGCACGCCTCCCGGTCGAGGACGAAGAACGACTTGCTCTCGTCCGGTGTGAAGTGGTGGAGCGCGCTGAACGATGCGCGGGCGACGCCGTGGCGCTCGCCGGCCACGCCGAGCTGACCGAAGCCGTCGCGACCCGGACTTACCGTCAGCATCGAGCGGGTGAGGTCGAGCACGGTCTGGCGGACACGCACGACATCCGGGTGCGTCGTGCTCACCACCATCCCTTCGCGCGCCGGCAGGTGGCAGGCCGCCGGGGTTCCCCGCTGGCCTTCGACGTGGACCAGGCAGGTCCGGCAGGCGCCGAGCGGCGCGCGGTCGGGATCCTTGCAGAGCTGCGGCAACGAGATGGCGAGCGCGTTGACCGCATCGAGCACGGTGGCGCCGGCCGGCACCTCGATGGGACGTCCGTCGATGGCGAGGTTCATGCTGCGTATTCTAATGGATGGCGAAGGCGGCTCCTCGCGGGGAATCTGGGATGGCCAGCGTCAGCGGGCCGTTCATCGCTCTCCTCGATCTGGTCGGCGGCATCCTGCTCTTGCTCGGCGTCGCCGGCCGCTGGCTCGGTCTGCTCTACGCCATCGAGTTCGCCGTCGCGTTCTTCTACGTGAAGCTTCCCGCCGGCTTCCAGGGGGCTCGGCTCGACCTCATGCTCCTCGCCGGTGGCCTTCTGATCTTCCTGGCCGGACCAGGCAAGGCGGCGCTGGACGCGTACTGGCTCGAGACTGAGGGCGACCGCGTAACCGGATCCTGGAGCGCGCGGCCTGAGGAGTCGGAGCGGGGGGTCAGGCGGCCGGCCCGCCTCGCGCGGCCTCCATCACGCCACCCGCGTCGGGCGTTCCGGAGCCTCCGAAACCGGCGGCTCGCTCGTGCTCCACGCCCCACTCTCGGAAAAGTTCTGCTTACTCCGTCCGCATCACGCGTCAGGGAACGCCGCGCCTGGCGCCGGGTTGGGCGGTGGCCACCGTCTTGCGCGCCCTTCTGCGCTCCTGATACCTTGCTCACCGACCGGGAGTGGAGGGGCGATCCATGGAAGCACCGGAATCCCTCGATCAGGTGGTGCGAGATCGCCGGCCTGCCGACCCAATCACGGAATGACCTCGGGGAGATCGAGCATGGATGATTGGTGGTCCGTGGACGACGAGATCCTCGCCTGTCTCGCCGTGAATCCCTACCTGACGCCGGCCGAGTTGGGCGGCAAGCTGGGACTGAGCGAGCCGGCGACCAGCTCACTGCTCGCGTTACTCGCGGCGGAAGGGAAGGTCCGTCTCCGGATCGTGGAACGCGCAGACCCCACCGGTCGTTAGTACACTGGCGTGGCAGTCAAGCCACGCCAGGGGGGTTCACATCATGCGCAGCCCACTCGTCCGGGGGTTCCTCATCGCCCTGCTCGCCGGCGTCATGCTTACCGGGACGGCAGGGGCGCTCGGCGTCGGTGACAAGGCGCCCGAGTTCACACTGCCGGCCGCCGGCCAGCCGCAGCCGGTGAAGCTGAGCGACCTGCTCGGCAAGGGGCCGGTCGTGATCTACACGGCCATTCAGGTCTTCACACCGACGTGAGTCAAGGAGATCACGGGCTTTGAAGCGGCGCTGCCGCAGTTCAAAGCCCTCAACGCCCAGGTCGTGGGCGTCACCGCGGATCACGTCGCCACGCTCAACGCGTTCGTCAAGGAAAACAAGACGCAGCACCTGCTCCTCTCCGATTTCCGTCGCCAGATGCTCCCGCAATGGGACGCGATCGTCACCGATGAGAAGAGCCCGATCTACCGTTACGCCAAGCGCGCGTACTTCATCCTCGACAAGAACGGCACCGTGAAATTCACGAAGGTGATGGACAACCCCCTCGATTTGCTCGACGCCAACGAGGTGCTCAGGCAGATCAGAGAGTCTGGCGCCGCTTCATGAGTGCGGTGATCGGTCTGGCGCTGGCGGCGGTGCTCGCTCTCGCGACCGGCGTCGGCGCCGCCGGTCCCGACTTCGCCACGCTCGGATTCCAGCCCTACGAGCCGCCGAAGCCGGCGCCGGCCTTCGCGCTTCCCGATCTCGACGGCAAGACCACGCGGCTGGAGGACTTCCGGGGCAAGGTCCTTCTGCTCTTCTTCTGGGCCACGTGGTGACCGACCTGCCGGGAGGAGTTACCTTCCGTCAACCGGATGTACAGCGAGCTCAAAGCCAAGGGCCTCGAGGCCCGGCTGATCTCCTTTCGAGAGAGCACCGACCTCGTGCGCCGCACCGTGAAGGAGCGCGGCTACGTCGTTCCGTCGCTCGTCGATGCCAGCGGTGACGTGAGCGGGCGGCTCTACGGCGTCTTCGGCCCGCCAACTGTGTATTTCGTCGATCGCCAGGGAAGGTTTCTGGCCCGCGGCGCCGGCCCTCACGACTGGACGTCGCCGGCCACGCGCAAGCTCATCGAGCGCCTGCTGAGCGGCGGCTAAACTAGCGAGGCGCCGTCTCAGGGCGCGACGGCGATGCGGCCCTCGACCGCCGCCGTAGCGCGGCCCTGGGCGCGTACCGCACGGCTGACCGTCTCGGCGATCAGCTCGCGGGTCACGCCGGTGGCGTTGGCCAGCATCGTGAAGCCGTCGCCGCCGTTGTAGACGAAGTCGCTCGTCGCCGCCGCGTACGTGGTCTCGTCGGCGGCGATCGGCGCGCCGTTCGCGCGCGTCACCGTCACCACGCGCTGGCCGGGTGGGCGCCGGGGATCGAACGTGTAGCGCAGCCCCGAGACCTGCAAGAACCTTCCGAGGCCGTTGCGGAAACGTCCGTCGACCCAGGCGCCGTGACTGACGCTGTTCTCGAGCGCCGCCCAGAGCGTGCGCCCGCTGATCCGGAACGTCACCGCCACGTTGTTGAAGGGGAAGACGGCGTGGAGGTCGCCCTCGACCACGTCCCAGGGCGGCCCCGCCGCGTAGCCGGGCGCGGGGCGGCGCAGCCGATGATCAGCGGGCTGGTAGGTGGACGGCACGTCGGCGCGCAGCGCCCCGGACACGTCGAAGGCGAGGTCGGTCGCATAGGCGGCGCGCAGCGCGTCGGTCTCGAAGTTGCCCAGGCGCGATTCCTCCTCGCGCGAGCGATCGAGGCGCAGGGCCGCCTCGCCGACGGTGACGTCGAACAGCGGCCGGCTCCGCGCGCGATACTCCTCGATCAGCGCGTGCACGCCCGGATCGGGGCGCACGGCGTCGGTCCACGGCCGCTTGTGCGCCGCGGCCTTGCCCGCGACGGCTCGCGCGCGCCGGTCGTAGTCCACGCTGATCACCGCGTACTCCACGCCCTTCGAGCGGTTCTCCACGACGAGGACGCCGTTGATCACCGTGTTGACGGTCATGTCGGTGTGATCGCCGATGAGCACGTCCACCCCGCGAGCGCCGCGGGCCATCTC
>Ga0099827_10002068_pt1 | contig 10911 bp, 9 predicted proteins | sample CZO8metaG_FD_79339 | JGI IMG/M metagenome (GOLD analysis project Ga0099827, IMG submission 79339) | Vadose zone soil microbial communities from the Eel River Critical Zone Observatory, Northern California, USA - CZOApr15con1.8 metaG | ecosystem: Environmental > Terrestrial > Soil > Vadose zone ...
CGCGGTGGCTTCCAATTCACCCACATCAACTTCGGCGCGTACAAAGTCGAAGTTTCCAAGGCAGGTTTCAAGATCTCAGTCGTGAACGGGATCAAACTGGATGCTTCGACGGAATATTCGGTGCCACCGATTACACTCGAGGTCGGCGCGGTTACGGACACGGTGACGATTGAAGCTGACGCCAATCTGGTGCGCACCGCCGGGGCGGAGCTGACGCGCTCCACCTTGTACGCCAGCGACCTGGCCAAGGGTTTCGAGATGCCGGTTATCCATGTCAACGCCGACGACCCAGAGGCGTGCATCGCCGCCGTCCGGCTGGCGCATGCCTACCGCGAGCGCTTCCGCAAGGACGCGGTCATCGACCTGGTGGGCTACCGCCGCTACGGCCACAACGAGGGCGACGAACCGTCGTTCACGCAGCCGCGCATGTACGCCACCATCGCCCAGCATCCCACGGTGCGTGAGCTATGGGCTCGTGAGATGGTTCGCCGCGGGCTAATGACGGAGGAGGAAGCGCAAGCCTCGCTGCAGACCGCCATCGAGGAGCTGCACGCGATTCGGCGCAGGATCATGGAGACACCAGCGGCCGAGGAAGGCGAACCGATGGGGCAAACGGCCGGCATCGAGGCCGGCGGTCCAGGCGGCGGCATCGGGAGCCCTGGGCCTGCGCCGGGGCTCGAGACAGCAGTCCATCGCGAGCGCCTTGCCAGCCTGAACCAGCAGCTGTACAGCGTGCCGACGGGATTTCACCTTCACCCCAAGCTCAAGCCTGCCCTCGAGCGGCGCCGGACGGCCTTCGACCCTCACCCTAACGCTCTTCCAGAGGGAGAGGGAACAAAGATCGATTGGGCCCAGGCCGAGACGCTTGCCCTAGCGTCCATCCTGGCCGACGGCACACCTATTCGGCTCACAGGCCAGGACACCGCGCGCGGCACTTTCAGCCAGCGCCACCTGGTACTGCACGACTACGAGATCGACGCGACCCACATCGCGCTGCAGCGCCTCGCGGACGCAAGCGCATCGTTCGAGGTCTGGGACAGCCCCCTATCCGAGACGGCGACGCTGGGCTTCGAGTTCGGTTACAACGTCATGGCGCCCGAGGCGCTGGTGCTGTGGGAGGCGCAGTACGGCGATTTCGTGAACGTCGCGCAGGTGATCATCGACCAATTCATCGTCTCAGCGCGATCCAAATGGGGGCAGCAGCCGTCGCTGGTACTGCTGCTGCCGCACGGCTACGAGGGCCAGGGCCCGGAGCACTCCAGCGCCCACCTGGAGCGCTTCCTGCAGCTGGCGGCCGAGGACAACCTGCGCATCGCCAACTGCTCGACGGCGGCACAGTACTTCCACATCCTGCGCAGGCAGGCAGGGCTGCTGGCCAGCGATCCCCGTCCGCTGGTGCTGCTGACGCCCAAGAGCCTGCTGCGGCATCCGCTCGCCACGTCGGCTCCGGAGGAGCTGTCTCATGGCCGCTTCCGACCGCTGGTGGAGGATGCATCGGCCGCGCCCGATCGGGCCCAGCGGCTGATCCTCTGCAGCGGCAAGATCGCCATTGAGCTGGCCGCCGCCGAGAGGCTGCCGGCAGAGGGCGCAGCGGTGGCTCGCGTAGAGGAGCTCTACCCCTTCCCAGCGGCAGACGTAGCCGAGCTCGTGGGCCGCTACCCGAAGCTCCGCGAAGTGGCTTGGGTGCAGGAGGAGCCACGCGACATGGGCGCCTGGACGTATGTGGCGCCGCGGCTCCGAGACATTCTGGCTGGCCGGCTGCCACTGCTGTACATTGGCCGTACGCGCCGCGCCAGCTCCGCCGAAGGCGCGTACGAGTGGCATATGAAAGATCAGCGCCGGATCATCGATGCCGCCCTCGATCTGGTGGGAGCCAGGCCCGCTGAAGATGCGGCGATCGTGACCGAGGCCGTCCGTGGCGGCTGAGATCAGCGTGCCCATGCTGGGCGAGTCGGTCCTCGAGGCCACGGTCGGCCACTGGCTCAAGCAGGAGGGCCAACCGGTCGCCGTAGGCGAAGTCCTGGTCGAGCTGGAGACCGAGAAGGTGAACGCCGAGGTTGCCGCCGACCGCGCCGGCGTACTGGAGCGCATCGTCCACCGCGAAGGCGAGACGGTCCATCCCGGCGACGTGCTGGCCATCATCGGCGAAGGTCACCCTCTCCCGCCGCGGCGGGAGAGGGCTGGGGTGAGGGAGCCCACTGCGCCAGCAACCCCACGCGTCAGCCCGATAGCCGAGCGTCTGGCCGCCCAGCGCGGCGTGGACCTGGCCCAAGTGCAAGGTACCGGCCCCGGCGGCCGGATTCTCAAGGAGGACATCGAGAAGGCGATTCCCTCTCCTGCCGCAGCGGGACAGGGTAAGGGAGAGGGCCCTCACCCTAGCCCTCTCCCGCCAGCGGGAGAGGCGAGACGCTCGGAAACCCGCCAGCGGCTGTCGCGGCGGCGATTGACCATCGCCCGGCGCCTGGTCGAGGCGCAGCACGCCGCGGCCATGCTGACCACCTTCAATGAGATCGACATGAGCGGTGTGGTCGAGCTGCGGACGAAGCAGCGCCAGGCCTTCAAGGAGCGCCACGGTGTGGACCTTGGCTACATGTCCTTCTTCACGAAAGTGTCGGTAGCGGTGCTGAAGCTGTTCCCGCGGATCAATGCCGAGCTGGATGGCGAGGAGCTGGTCGTCAAGCAGTACTACGACATTGGCGTCGCAATCGGCGACCCGGAAGGGCTGGTGGTGCCGGTGCTGCGCGACGCCCAGGACATGACGTTTGCGGAGATCGAGCAGGCTATCGCTGGCTTCGTCCAGAAAGCGCAGGATCGCACGCTAACCGTGGAGGATTTGCGCGGCGGCACGTTCACCATCACCAACGGTGGCGTCTACGGCTCGCTGATGTCCACACCCATCCTGAACCCGCCCCAAGTCGCCATCCTGAGCCTGCACAAGATCGAACAGCGGCCCGTGGCGGTGGATGGCCAGGTCGCCGTCCGGCCCATGATGTACGTGGCCCTGAGCTACGACCACCGCGTGGTCGACGGTCGCGAGGCAGTCCAGTTCCTGGTCCAGATCAAGCGCTTCATCGAGCAGCCGGAGCTGCTGCTGCTCGACAGCTAAACGCTAGGACGCCGGGTGTACTTGCCCCCGGTTTGTGGCGTGGCACCCTCATGGCCCCCCTCATGATGCTCGAGGCGCGTCTCGCGCGTCCAGCTGCGCTTCAAATCGTCCCGCACGCTGAACGCCAGCCGGCCAAGGCCGTCCACCTCGATCTCCACGCGATCGCCGTCCTGAAATGGATGCAGGCCGCGATGGTTGGTGCCCGTGGCCAGCACGTCCCCCGGCTCGAGGGTGTGGATTGAGCTCACCCACTCGATGCAGCGCGGGATCTTGTGCGCCATGTCGCTGGTGTTGTAGTTCTGCACCAGCTTGCTGTTGATCCAGGAGCGGACCTGCAACTGGTGGGGATCGGGAACTTCGTCGGCTGTGACGATATATGGGCCCAAGGGTGCGAAAGTGTCGCGCGACTTCATCTGGTAAAAGGTATTGCCGCTGGGGGGAAGGCCGCGCGCCGAGCCGTCGATGAAATTGACGTAGCCGAATACGTAGTCCATTGCCTGGCCCGCCGCCACGTTTGAGGCACGCTTGCCGATGATCACTGCCAGCTCGGCCTCGCCTTCGAAGATGGTGGCCGGCACGTCCGGCAGGATCATGATCTCGTTCGGGCCGATGACGCTGTTGGCCGACTTCAGGAAGGCGTTGATGGGCGCCGGCTCGGAGCGGGTGCCGTCTTCCATGTAGTTCACGGCCATGCAGGCAATGTTGGGCGGCTTGGGCAGCGGCGGCCGGACCTTCACTTCGCTGAGCGGCGCGCCCGACCCCTTCTCCACGGCCTGCTGCAAAGCCCCTCGATAGCGGCCGAAGTTGGCGATGAGACCGGCCATGAGGTCTTGCGGCCCGACTCGCGGGACGTCCTTAACCACCTCTGTGACGTCGACCACGGTGTCATCTTTGAGGACGCCCAATTTGAAGTCGTTGAAGAAGAGAAGTTTCACTCCGTGCTCCTCGAGGACGTGCTGTATTGCTTCAGGAAATCAATCGCCAGGCGGTTGAACTCATCGGCGAATTCGACGTGCGGGCAGTGGCGCGCGGGCGAGAAGATCTTCAGCTCCGAGCCGGGGATTTTGGCGTGCAGGTCGTGCCAGCAGTCGGGCTCGCGCAGCAGGTCTTGATCGCCGCCGCAGATCAGCACCGGTACCTTGATCTTGCTCACGTCGCCGCGCTCGCCGGCGAAGCCCTTGACCTTGCCCGGCGGAGCGACACGGGCGGCGGCGATGGCTTCCCAGGCGCCCGGCTCCAGGGCCGCCTGCCAGCGCTCGTCGACGAACTCGTCGGCCCACCACTTGGGGTCGTAAAACAGCACCTTCAGAATCTCGCGCATGCCCTCGCGCGAGCCGTCATACAGTGTCAGCACCTTGCGCGCGTCGTTATCGGGCGCGAAACCGCCGCCGCTGGAGGCGACGATCGAGCGGATATTCCAGGCGGGCCGATCGGCGCCGGCGACGGTCAGGATGAGCGAGCCGCCGAAGGAGTTGCCCATAAAGTGGGCCGATTCGATGCACAGCCCCTCCATGAAGGCCCGGATGTGCCGCACGCGATAGCCAGACTGGTCCGAGAAGTTGACCAGCTTCTCGGTCCGGCCGAAGCCGACCACGTCCGGCGCGTACACGTGGAAATGCTCGGCCAGCGCGCCGATGTTGTAGCGCCACGAAAACTCCGCGCGCCCGCTGAACTCGCCGCTGTGGACGAGGATGAGCGGCTCGCCTTCGCCCGCCTCCAGATAATGGGTGCGAACGCCGGCGGCCATGACGTAGCGGCTGAGGGCCTTGGTCACCCCGCCCCTTCCGGGCCGAAGATCGATAGGCTGTGGCCGTCCGGATCGGCGAAGTTGGCGGCCCAATTGGTGCCGTCGACCACGCGCGGCTCGTTGCTGAACTGGACCCCTCGATCGCGCAGCTCGGCATAGGCGGCGCGCACGCTGTCGACGCCGAAGACGACCTCGGTGGCGCCGACCACGTGCTGGCTGGCCTGCGCCAGAGCCCGGCTCAAGGCCAGCGACGCGCCGCCGCCGTCGAGGAAGACGAAGCCCGGGATCTGGCCTGTGGCCCGCATCCCGAGCTTCTCCACGTAGAACGCCGCCGAGCGCTCGAGGTCCGTAACGCCGAGCATGATGATGCTAAGACTGAGCTTGGTCACCTGCAACTCCTCATCAAGGTCTCAATAGACTAGCGGACGAGCTGGGTCGGTAGCCCAGCGCCCTCGACAAACGCCCGGTGGCGCTCAGCAGAGCGGGCGCGCAGCGGCTGGCCCGGGAGAGCGTGAAGCGAAAACGCGGGCCCGCGACGCTGAGCGCAGCGGACAGCCGGCCAGCGCGATCGAAGATGGGCGCCGACATGGCGGTGCCGCCGGCCAGGCGCTCGCCGGCGCTGAGCGAATAGCCCTGCAGTCGGATGCGGCGCACATCCTCCTCCGCGGGGCCGCCGTCACCCGCGCCGCGTGCCAGGACCGCTGCCCGTTCATCGGCCGGCAGGAAGGCCAGGATGGCGCGTGCCGTGGCCCCGCTGACGAGTGGCACCGGCTGCCCGATGGGGTTGATGCGCCGGATCTCGTGCTCGCTTTCGACCTGCTCGACCACCACGTGGCTGTCGCCCTCAATCAAGTGCAGCGTGACCGTCTCCTCGGTCTCGTCCCGCAGCTGGCGCATAATGGGCAGGGCTATTCGGCGCAGCTCGGGCTCGCCACCCGGCGCCAGCTCGGCCAGGCGGCTGCCTGGCCGGTACAGCCTGGAGTGGCTGTCCTGCTCGGCCGCCCCGAGCCCCTGCAGCGTCGCAAGCAGCCGATGGACGGTGCTCTTGCTGCAGCCGATCTCGGTAGCCAGCTGCTGCAGGCCAGCTCCCTCAGCATGCGCGGCCAGCCGGAAGAGCAGCTCGATGGCACGTTCGACAGAACGAACGCCTCGCTCCACCCCAGGTTCCCTCACCCTAGCCAGTCCCGCTGCGGCGGAGAGGGGGATGTTGTGGTACGGTTCACCTAGTCCAGTATACGGAACTCGTTCCGTATAGCGGAACGAAAGGAGAGCGTTTGGCAACAGCCACCGCCACCCAGTGGCGTACCGAAAAAGTGGCCCTCCAGGGCCTCACCCTGGAAACGCTGGAAGGCGGCCAAGGCGAGCCGCTGCTGGTCCTTCATGACCAGGAATATCTCAACACCGGCTGGCCCTATCTCGATCGCCTGGCCGAACATTTCGCCGTCATGGCGCCGTCCCATCCCGGTTTCGGCCAGTCCACCCTGCCCGAGCAGTTCGACAGCATCGACGACGTGGTCTACGCCTATCTCGACCTGCTGCGCGAGAAGAGTGGCGTGCGCCTGGTAGGCATGGGCTTGGGCGGCTGGATAGCGGCCGAGATCGCCGTCCATTGCAGCCACGACCTGAAGAGCCTGGTACTGGTTGACGCGGTCGGCATCAAGACCGGCGGTCCCACCGAGCGCGACGTCGCCGACAACTTCATCATGGACGCCGCCGCGTTCCTGCAGGCCAGCTGGCACGATCCAGAGGCCGGCGCCAAGGTTATGAAGCTGCCCGGGCCCGACCTGCCCGAAGAGGACATCATCACCCTGCTGCGCAACCGCCAGACGACGGCACTGTTCACCTGGAAGCCGTTCATGCACAATCCCAAGTTGCGCCAGCGGCTGGGGCGCATCACCATCCCCACGCTGGTGGTCTGGGGCGACAGCGATGGCATCGTCACTCCCGATTACGGCCGCGCCTACTCCGGCGGCATCCCGGGCGCCAAGTTCAGCCTCATTCACAACGCGGGCCACTATCCCTATCTCGAGCAGCCGGAGGCATTCGACGCAACCGTGCTGCCATTCCTGATGGAGAAGAAGTAGATGAAGGCCTATCACTTCAGCGAGATGCCCTACCCCTACGTGCCCGAGGAGGTCGAGAAGTCGTACCACTCGGCGCGCGTGATCCTGCCCAGCAGCTACATGGACCCGGTCAAGCTTGCCGACCTGTATGAGCGCTACCTGGACGATTACGTCTACGCCGACGACCTCGGCCTGGACCTGATGCTCAACGAGCATCACCAGACCATGACCTGCCTAGCCCCGGTGGTGCCGATTACCGCTTCGGCGGTGGTCCAGCGCACGAAGCGCTCGAAGATCTGCATCCTGGGCAGCCCGCTGCCTCATCGCGACAATCCTGTCCGTGTGGCCGAGGAGATCGCCGTGCTGGACGTGATGTCGCGCGGGCGCATCATCTCCGGCTTCGTGCGCGGCGTGCCAACCGAGATCCAGCCGGCAAACACCAACCCGGTGCTCACGCGCCAGCGCTTCGAGGAGGCGCACGACCTCATCCTGAAGGCCTGGACGACGCACGAGCCGTTTAACTGGGAGGGCCGCTTCTGGCATTTTCGCTACGTCAACGTCTGGCCACGCACCTACCAGGAGCCACACCCGCCGGTGTGGATCACCGGCTCCACGCCAGACAGCGTGACCTTCACAGCCGACCACCAGTACACCTACGCCTGCTTCCTGACGCCGTACGAGTGGACCGAGATGCTGGTCAAGACCTACAAGCAGCGCTGCGCCGAGATGGGCTACCCGGAGCCTGGTTCCGACAAGTTCGCCTATCTCGCCCTGGTGTACGTCAGCGACACCGAGGAGGATGCCCAGGAGTACGGCAAGGAGCTGCTGTGGTACCTGTATCGCGAGCGGCACCCACAGTTCAATGCGCCCCCGGGCTACCTGCCGCCGCAGGTGCTGGCCAACAATATCCTAGGGCGCGGCGTGAAGGCTTACCGCGACAGCTTCGAGCAGCTGCAGGAGAAAGGCATCGTCATCGCCGGCACGCCGGACAAGGTGTTGGAGAAGGTCAAGTATCTGCACGAGCGCTGCGACATCGGCCACCTGCTGATGATGAGCCACGCCGGCTTCATGAACGTGGAGAAGACCCGCCGATCGCTGGAGCTGTTCGCGAAAGAGGTCTACCCGGCGATCAAGGACCTGGGGGTATCGGTGTCGCCCGCACGCGAAACAGCGGCGGTCGCCTGAGCACCCTCACCAAGCCCTCTCCCGTCGCGACGGGAGAGGGCTTATTTTTTTAGACGATGGAACCAACTGTCACTGAGATCGCCCCGGACGTCTTTCGGATCAGCATGTACCCGCCGGGCGCGCCGGTCAGTTTCGGCTGCTTTCTCATCCGCGACGACGAGCCGGCCATGGTCGAGACCAGCTTCAACCACACCTTCGACCTCGTCCATGACGCCGTCCGCAAGCTCATCGATCCCGCCAAGCTGCGTTACCTGATCGTGCCTCATTTCGAGATGGACGAGTGCGGCTCGCTGAACCGCTTCCTGGCGCTAGCGCCGCACGCGGAGCCGGTGTGCAGCCCGGTGGGCGGCTTGGTCACGCTGGGCGACTTCAGCGAGAAGCCGGCGAAGGTGGTTGGCAACGGTGAGAAGCTGCAGCTGGGCCGCAAGGAGCTGACGGCCGTGCTAGCGCCCTGGGTGCACTTCTGGGACAGCATGCTGGTGTATGACGAAACCGATAAGACGCTGTTCACCTCAGACCTGTTCATCCAGCCCGGCGACCGACCGGCAACTACCAGTGAGGACGTGTCGCACGACATGGTCGAGTTCTGCAAGTTCACCGGCTTGCTGCCGTCGCAGAAGCATATGGAAGCTGCGCTGAAACGCATCGAGCCGCTGGTGGTCGAGACCATCGCCTGCCACCACGGCTCAGTGCTGCAAGGCGACCCGCAACGCTACTACCGCGCCCTACGCGACAACGCCGTTGCCGACGTCACCGACGCCCCCTTCTACGAGATGCGCATGCCACAAGGCACGACCATGAATATGTAGGGGCCTACGACAGAAGGTCCTTCGCTTCGCTCAGGATGACAGCCGTGCTGCCACCTTGGCTTCTTCCCAGAGCTGGTCGATGGCCTCGATGGACATGTCCTTCATGGCCAGCCCGCGCTCGCGCAGCAGCCGCTCCAGGTGTTGGTAGCGTGCCCGGAACTTGCGGTTGGCCTGACGCAGGGCGTCCTCGGCCTCGAACCCCTTCCAGCGCGCCACCTGCACCAGGCTGAACAGCAGGTCGCCAAACTCGTCGACGACTTGGTCGGCGTCCTGGGCCTCGGCCAGCTCCTGGATCTCCTCCTTGATCTTGTCGACGACGCCGTCGATATCGGGCCACTCGAAGCCCTGGCGGGCGGCTCGCTCCGAGACTTCCTGGGCGTAGGCCAGCGCCGGCATGGCCGGCGTGACGCTGGCCATGATGGACTGGTCCTGGGGCCGTTCCTGCTTCTTGATCTCGTCCCAGTTGGCCAGCACCTGGTGGGCGGTGTCGGCCTGCGCGTCGCCGAACACATGAGGGTGGCGGCGGACCAGCTTTGAGGTGATGCCGAGCACCACGTCACGCAGATCGAACTCGCCCTGCTGGCGGGCGATCTCGGCGTGCAGCAGGACCTGCATGAGCAGGTCGCCCAACTCCTCAGCCAGCTTGCTGGCGTCGCCGCTGTCCAGCGCTTCGAGGGTCTCGTACGCCTCTTCGAGCAGGTAGCTGCGGATGCTCTTGTGGTCCTGCTCGCGGTCCCATGGGCAGCCGTTCGGGGCCCGCAAGCGTTGGGTGACGTACTGCATGGCTTCGAGGTAGGACCCGTGCTCGAGCGGCGGCAACGGCTCGACCAGCAGGCCGTGCGGCGTCATGCGCATGGGGTGGCCAGCCGGGTAGACCTGGGCAAGCTGCTCGGTCACCGCGGGCTCGTCCTCGATATCCGTGACAAGCACGGCGCAGATTGGGTTGAGAAGATAGCCGGGGCCGAGGCCCAGCTGTGCGGGCTCGCCGAGCAGCTGGGCGGCACTCACGATTTGGAGGGACTCGACTTCGAGCTCTTCTAGAAGAGTCTGCACATCCACACTCGAAGTCTAGGTTCCCTCACCCTAACCCTCTCCCGCCGCGGCGGGAGAGGGGACTATACGAAGAGGGGCGCGAGTACCAGGGTGATGGTCGACAGCAACTTGACCAGCACGTGCAGCGATGGGCCGGCAGTGTCCTTGAAGGGGTCGCCTACCGTGTCGCCGACGACGCCAGCGGCGTGGGCGAAACTGCCTTTACCGAGCACCTGCCCGGCGGCATCCTTGAGCTGGCCACTCTCGATGAACTTCTTAGCGTTGTCCCAGGCGCCGCCGCTGTTGTTCAGGAACGTGGCCATGATCACGCCGACGATGGTGCCCACCATCAGCACACCACCTACCGACTGCCATCCGGCGTTGCCGTTCAGGGTGCCTGTGGCGCGGAAGATCAGGCCGACCGCGATGGGCAAGGCTACCGCCAGGATACCCGGCGCTACCATCTCGCGCAGAGCAGCCCGAGCCGTAATATCAACGGCGCGCGCATAGTCCGGCTTGGAGGTGCCAGCCATGATACCGGGATCCTCGCGGAACTGCCGGCGCACTTCCTCGATGATCTTGGCAGCCGTGCTGCCGACGGCGCGGATTGCCAGCGAGCTGAAGAGGAAGACCAGCATGCCGCCAAGCAGGGCGCCGACGAACACCTCGACGTGTGACAGGTCGACCGGCAGAGCGTCGCCACAGTGCTGGATGAGGTCGGCCAACCGACCGGTGGGGACATCAGTCGCCGCCTTACCGCCGCATCCCCCAAGCAGCTCCTTCACGCGGTCGAGGTAGGCGCTGAACAGTAGGAATGCCGCCAGACCGGCCGAGGCTACGGCATAGCCTTTGGTGAGCGCCTTGGTTGTGTTGCCAACGGCGTCCAGGTTGTCGGTGATCTGGCGGGCCTGGGGTGATGCGTGCGAGAACTCGGTGATGCCGCCGGCATTGTCGGTGATGGGCCCAAAG
>Ga0099827_10002072_pt1 | contig 10895 bp, 8 predicted proteins | sample CZO8metaG_FD_79339 | JGI IMG/M metagenome (GOLD analysis project Ga0099827, IMG submission 79339) | Vadose zone soil microbial communities from the Eel River Critical Zone Observatory, Northern California, USA - CZOApr15con1.8 metaG | ecosystem: Environmental > Terrestrial > Soil > Vadose zone ...
AAGCTCGCTCATGGTTGGCCTTCCGTTACGGGCGGGGACTCCCGCGTCCCCGCGGACGCCAGCGGCAGCCGGATGGAAACGGTGGTGCCGATTCCTACCTGGCTCTCAGCCCAGATCTGACCGCCATGGCCCTGCTCGATGATCTGGCGGCAGATGTCCAGACCGAGCCCGGTGCCTTCCTCGCCCTTGGTGCTGAAGAAGGGCTGGAAGATCTTCTCCCGCATTTCCTCGGGCACACCGGGGCCGGTGTCCTCCACCTCGACCAGGGCCATCATCCCTTCGCGGCGCACCCGCAGCGCGACGCGCGGGTGCGGGCTGCCGGCCACCGCATCGGCCGCGTTGGAGAGCAGGTTCACCAGCACCTGCCCGAGCAGCGTGGGCTGGCAATACACCGGGGGCAGCTCGGCGTAAGCGCGCACCAGCGAGGCCTTGTTGCGCAGCTTCGACTCCATCAGCGTGAACGCCAGGTCCGCCTCGTGGGCCAGATCGACGGGCCGCCGCTCCCCGCCCGAGAGCCGCGCGCCATTGCGCATCGCCTCGAGGATGTTGCGCATGCGCTCGAGGTTGACGCGGAGCTTGTCCAGCCGCTTGCCGAAGCTCGCCGGATCTTTCGTCAACATCTCCACCTGCAGGAAGAGCGCGTTGAGCGGATTCGATAATTCGTGCGCCAGCCCGCCCGCGAGCGTGCCCAGGTTGAGCAGGCCGAAATGGCGCGCGAACTCGGCCCGCGCCTGGTGCTCTCGCCGGCGCAGCCGCTCCTGCACCGTGGCGCCCACCACGCTCACCACCGCCATGGTGCCCAGGTAGGAAGAGACGATGGCCAGCGTCATGTAATGCTCGGGCAGGAGGGGCCGAACCGCGATGGGGCCCAGCGCGAGCGCGAGGATCTCCAGATTGAGCAGCAGCGCCTGGGTCATTTGCAGCGGAACGACCAACGAGACGCCGGCCTGGAGGATCATCATCGAGTACAGGTACGGGCTTCCCGCCCCGCCGGTGCGGATCAGGGCGATGTCCAGCGTGCCCGCGATCAGCGCCGTCGCCGCGGCCAAAAGCGCAAGCGGCGATGCGTCCTGCCTCTCCGTCGCCCGCGCGCAGCCGAGCAGCACCAGCGAGGCGATGGCGCGCACGACGAGCAAGGGGACCCAATCGTGCGGTACCAGCGCGCGGTCGAGCAGCGAGAACACCAGCAGCAGCGGCGCCGCGAGCAGGCACGCCGAGCGGATGGCGTGGAGCTGCGACGCGGCCAGCTCCTCCCCGTAGGAGGGCATCGGCGTGCCGGGTTTCGCGGCCACCAGCTCCATCCCTGCACGCTACTGCCGCCTCCGCTTCCGCGCTCGTGACGGGGGCGTGAAATGCTCACTCGTGCTCTATCGCGGGTGTGTCCAGCGCCGCCGCGGGTGGGGCGATGTCGAGAAGGGCGGCGATGGCCGGAGCGACCTGCGTTGCACGAAAGATCTCATTTCTGCGGAGGCGGAAGCCCTGCGCCTGGACCGCCAGCGGCACCAGCGCGTCGTCGTTCCAGGGCGAGCCGTGGTCGGCGCCGTCGGCGGCCTTCTTCAGCGTCCACAGCGGCCGCAGCACCAGCAGCGCCTGCCCGCTGCGGCCCGGGAACCAGGCGTGGCGGACGAAGCTCTCCGCGCCGTCGATCTCGTCGGCCGGCACGACCTTCCACAAGCCCGGCTCCTTGCGCAGCAGCTCCACCGCGATCTGCACTGCGCGCGGCGGGTACGGCGGCTTCAGGAAGAGCGCGCTGCCGTCGATGCCCGCCACCCAGCCTTCGCCGCGCAGGCCGATCTGCTCGTCGAGGGCGCGGTTGATCTTCTGCGTGAGCGCATCGATGTCGAGCGTCCCGCCCTGCGCCACCTTGAGGCGCTTCTCGTCGGACTCCATCGGCGTCAGGCCGTGGTCGGAGGTGAGCACCACCGAGAGCCGCGCGCCCAGGCGGGCGCGCAGCTCGTCGAGAAATGCGCCCAGCTCCTCGTGCACGCGCAGCACCGCGTCCACCCGCTCGCGCGCCAGCGTGCCGAACTGGTGGCCGACGGTATCCACCGAGGAGAGTGCGATGAAGAGCAGATCGGTCGTCGCTCCTTCGCCCAGCGCCATCCCTTTCCAGGCGGCGCGCGCCGTGCGCACGGCCAGCGTGGAGACCGGCGGCGAGAAGCGCAGCGCGTGGTAGAGGCGCTTGTCCACAGCGCCCAGCCCGACGCGGTGGGGAAAATCGCCGCCCATCCCGTCCCTGGGCATCGGCGTCTCGCTGCGCGTCGCCAGGCGCGAGACGGCGTCGGGGCGTGACATCGTCCATACCCAGTCCTTCCATTCCGCCGCGACGTGCTGTGGCAGCCACTGGGGCGGGGCGGGCGCGTAGCAGGTGGTCGAGACCATCTCGCCCGTCTCCTGCTCGAACCAGATGGCGAGATCCCCGGAGGGCCCGGCGGTGAAGAGCGCGCTGCGATCTTTCCCCGCGACGGCGACCACGCGCGCGGCGCCGTTGCTCGAGAGCTTGAGCGCATCGCCCACGGTCGGGATGCGCAGCATGGCGGCGCTGCGGCCCAGGCCGGGCGCGCCCCAGACCGGGCAGGCGGGATCCTCCACCGACTCGCGGGCCACGCCCTCCGGATAGATGCGGTTGCCGATCACCCCGTTCAGGTCCGCATACGCGCCCGTCGCGAGGACGGCGTGGTCGGCGGCGGTCTCGGTGACCACCGTGTCGTAGCGCATGGCCGCGGGCCTTCCCATGCCGGCGAAGCCTCTCGGGCCGAACTCCGGCGCCAGCCAGAGCAGGTCCTGGTAGCGGAGCTGATCGATCACGGCGACCACGACCAGCCGGCCTTTAGGTGGCGCGGCCGCGGCGGCGAGAACGAGAGCGAGGATCACTTGATCGATTCCCTGCGAGCCTGCATTGTGCGCCGGTTTTCTATCACAGTGCCTCACCGGGAGGACGCCGATGTTCCAGGCCGGGTTGCTCAAGGATCGTGTCATCGTGGTGACGGGAGGCGGCACCGGGCTGGGCGCGGAGATGGCCCGGCGCTTCGCCGAGTTGGGAGCGCACCCGGTCGTCATCGGGCGGCGCAAGGAGAAGCTGGACGAGATCGCCGGGCAGATCTCGGCCGCGGGCGGGATGGCCAGCGCCTACGCCTGCGACGTGCGCGATCCGGGGCAGGTGGCGGAGGTGGCGCGCAAGCTCCCCCGCGTCGACGGGCTGGTGAACAACGCCGCGGGAAATTTTCTCGCGGCCAGTGAAGACTTGAGCCCCAACGGGTTCAAGGCGGTGGTGGACATCGTGCTCAGCGGCACGTTCCACTGCACCTCCGCCTTCGGGAAGCGGATGATCGAGGGCGGCAAGGGCGGCGGGATCGTCAACATCGTCACCACCTATGCCTGGACCGGCTCGGCGTTCGTGCTCCCCTCCGCCTGCGCCAAGGCGGGAGTGCTGGCGATGACCCGCTCGCTTGCGGTGGAGTGGGCGGCATACAAGATCCGGGTCAACGCCATCGCGCCGGGGCCGGTGCCCACCGAGGGCGCGTTCTCGCGGCTGATGCCCGATCCGTCGATGGAGGAGATGGCTCGCAATCGCGTGCCGCTGAAGCGCTTCGGCACGCCGCGCGAGATCGCCGACGCCGCGGTGTACCTGCTCTCCGACGGCGCCGGCTACGTGACCGGCGACTGCCTGACCATCGACGGCGGCGAGTGGCTGAAGAACGGCGGCGAGTTCAGCTACGCCACCGACTTCGACCGCGACAACCTCAAGCAGATGCTCAGGGCCATGCGCGGCAAGGAGAAGTAAGCGGGCACCGGCGCATCGCCACGAGGGTATCAGATGGTCACGGCTTCAGATCCACCACGGAGCGCGCGGAGCGCACCGAGGTTTTTTCAACAAAGCCTTTCTCCGCGCGCTCTGTGCGCTCCGTGGTTGATCGGAAGAGGTGCTCTTCGGCGTGTGTGCAGCCGAGAAGGATCAGGCCGGCAACCGCGCCGCCACCTGCTCGTCGAACTCGCGCGGGATGTCGCATTGCACCTTTCCTTCCGGCGTCTTGTGCACCGGCAGCGCGACGAAGCGGTCGCCGCGCTTCCAGAGCAGGTGCGGCAGGAGCGGCGCAGGGCCGCTCTCGAACGCCTGCAGCGCGCCCGCGGCCATGGCCTCCAGCGCCGCCAGGCTACGCTGGTTGGCGAGGGCGTGGCAGAGAAGAATGTGCGAGCTGGGCACCGCCACCAGCGCGCCGAATTCCGTTGGCGCGCCGAGAAGCTCTTCGGCAGCCAGCCCCAGCGAAGCCACGAACACGCTCTGGCCCGAGACGGCATAGATGCGCGTCCCGGCGATCTCCATCGGTTTCAGCTCGACGCGCTCCTGCGCCTTGACGTTCTCCAGCGCCAGCGTGACCAGCTCCCCCGCCGGCCGCTCCCAGGCCGCCAGGTCCGCCTGCCGCACCGGCGTGATGAAGCTGGGCAGATCGAGCACCAGCGCCGCATGCAGCCCCGGAACGACCGGCGCGGAGACCGTCCCGGGCGAAGTCTGCAGGCGCAGTTTCAGGCGCGGCCGCGCCTTGGCGAAGTCGCCGCGCAAGGAATCCAGCTCGCGCCCCAGCCTCTCCGCGGCGAGCCGCTCGTCGATGGCTTTGCCCAGGCCGTCGCGAGGCAGCCTCGCCAGCGGCAGGAGCGGCACGTCGCAATCCCCGACGCGCGCATACTCCTGGTGCAGCTCGAACGGCTCGCCGCGCTCTTCGAGCACGGCGCGCACGGCCTCGATGAACGCCGCGTACGCCTGCGCGTCGAAGAGGCGCCCCCACTCCGGCAGGCGGGCGGCGAGCGTATCGAATCGCACCAGAGAGGATTTCACGACCCTTCTCAAGGCTGTTTCCGCCTTCGCGGAAACAGCCAGCAACAACGTAGCCCCTAAGCCGCCTTCGGCGGCCGGGGCTAGAAGACGTAACGGATTCTAGGCATCACCGCCAGCGAGGTGAGGCCGAGCGAGGAGTCCGCTTTCGCCCTCGTGTGGCGAACGATGGCGTCCAGCCCCACCGCGAAGTGGTCGAGGCGCGTGTCGTAATCGAGCGAGAGCCCGCCCCCGACGTGGTACCCGAGCAGGTGGTCCGGCACGTTGTTGTCCTTGCGCACCGGCCCCGGGCTGAGGTCGGTCATGCCCGCCACCAGCTTCAGCGAGAGCAGCGTCCGCAGCGCGATGCCAAGGCCGTACGATCCCCCTGCCTCGACGAACGTCGCGCCGAACGAGTCGGCCGCGGCGCAGTCGCCGGTTGCGGTGGTGCTGAAGCACGACGCCGCCGACGCTCCGATGCCCAGCGAGGCGAAGAGCGCGACGCGCTCGCCGACTTCGCTCCCCACCGTCATGGCCAGGTACGGCTGGCCATTGGAAACTCCCGCGCTGCCCCCGAAGGTCGTGAACACGCCCAGCGCCGTCTCGACGAACGCCCCGCGCCGGGGCGGCTCGTCCACGCCGTTCGCCGGCACGGCCTCGACCGGCCGGCGCGGCGCGGGGTCCGGCTGCGCCTCGGCGGCCGCAGCGATGAGCAGAGCGACGAGCAACACCTTATTGACCGCTGCTCTTGAAGACGTAGGGATACGTGACCTGCACCGTCCCGCCGCCCTGCGGAGCCGGGAAGACCCAGCGCCGAACGTGGTTGACGATGCAGCTCTCCACCCGCTCGCTCGCCATGGTGGTCTGCTGCACCATCGCCTCGCCCACGCGGCCGGTGCCGTCGATCATGAAGAGCATGGTGACCTTGCCGTACAGGCCCGGGTCCTTGGAGAGCTCTTTCTCGTAGCAGTACTTGATCTCGTTGTAGTGCTTTTGAATGACGCGGTTGATGACTTCGCGCGAGAGCCCGCCCACCACCGTGGTGCGGCCCGGCACGAAGACCGTGTCGTCCTTCCCGCGCCCGCCCAGGTCCACCTCTCCATAGCCGCCACGGCCGTGCCCTGCGCCCTTGGTGCCGAGGCCGCCGATGCCGAGCGCGTTCCCGCCGCCGCCGGGTCCCGAGCCGCGCGTTCCCATGCCGCCGACGCCGTAGGCATCGCCCAGGCCCGCGCCGCCTTTGGTGCCGCCGAGGGAATTGTTGATGCCCGAGCCGAGGCCGCCGGGGCCGAGCACGCTGCTGGCCGCGCCGCCGCTGCCGGCGCCCATCCTGGAAAGCGCGGCGATGAGCCCGAGCTTCCTGATCTTGGCGAGGTCCTTGTTCTTCTTGTCGGGATCGACTTCGCGCGTGCCCTTTCTCGACGGATCCGCTTCCTTCTTGCGCGCCTCTTCCTTGCCCAGCTTGCCTTCTTCGCCCTTGCTCTTCTCGCCTTCCTTGACGCCGGAGAGGTTCTTGAACTTCGGCTGCTCGACGCGCTCGGGCGCCTTTACCTGGTATTTCGTGAAGCGCTGCTGGTTGCGCGAGAGGTCGTCTACGAGGCTCTCCTCCGGCCGGGGCGTGATGCTGACCATGAGGAAGAAGAGCGCCAGGGCGAGCATCGCCACCAGCACCGTGCTGGCGAAGGGAATGTCGATCTGCTCGAGCAGCGTCTTGTCGGGGTGCCGCGCCGCGCGCACGTAGCGGGCGATCAGGGTCAGCTGCGGCCCGATCTGCGCCACGATGCGGTCATCGTCGCCGATGCTGTAGGCGTTGCCCTTGAACGGCGCGTCGATGCGCCGGCCCTTGTACTCGAGCGGAATCACCCCGGAGCCGGAATGCACTTCGGCGCCGATCTCCCGTGGAATGGTGAAGACGTGGCCGCCGTTGACGTGCTTCACGATGGGGAAATTCTTCGGCAGCTTCATCGCCGGCAGGTCGAAGAGCCTGCTCACGGGAAGGTCCGCGCCGCGCGCCACCTGCTCCAGCTCGACCAGCGTCGATCCACCCCAGACCAGCCCGAGCAGGAGCACGCGATCGTTTGGCCTGGGCCGCTCGTCCGCCGGCAGCTCGTCGAAGATGAGCAGCTGCGCCGCCGCCGCGTCCGCCACGCGCGAGGCGATGGTCGGCGCCCGCTCGCGCCGCGCGGCCGCCACCGCCAGCTGCGAGTCGTCCGCGCCGGAAAGGATCGCTTCCCCGCCGGCCTCGATCGGCGCCGCCCCGCTGTTCTGCTTCTTGGCCATCCCGTCCCTCAGAGGTTGTCCGCCGACTTCTGCAGCTCGGGGTTGAAGTTGTCGCGCAGCCGGATGAGTGACTTGAAGCGGGTCTTGTTGCGGTTGAGCAGGTAGCTGCCCTCCGGCTTGGTCAACTCGCCTTCGACAGTGACGTCGTTGAAGTCGATGACGGTCCGCTTGCGGACGACGACCTTGTCGGCCTCCCGCACCACCTTGGGGCCTTTCGGCTCGTCATTCGTGTCCTGCGCCAGAGCAGGACCGGCGAGCAGCACCAGCAGGAGCATTTTCCGCAACATCATCCCTCCGCTAACACCATTTGCATCGTGCTGCCATCGGCCAAGCGCTCGGTCATCTGGCCGTCAAAGACTGGACTTGTGCTCGGGGTCCGGCGCCGGAGCGGAGCTCTCCGGAGCGGGCAGCTTTTCCGGCGCCGGGCCGCCGGTCTCGGTGCCCTGCGGCAGCTTGGAGAGGTCCACCTCGGATGCCGCGGACGGGCGCGCGGGCTTTGGAGCGGCCGCTGGCGGGTTCTTGAGGCGCAGGTCGATGGCCGCGATCTGGCTCTGCGCCTCCTTGGCCCGTGCCGCTTTGGGAAGCTCTGCGTATTCCTTGAACGCCGCCATAGAGCCCGGCAGGTCGCCTTCGGCCTTGAGCGCGGCCGCTTTGCCGTAGAGGGCGTCTTCCTGGCCGGGCTTCATCGCCAGCACTTTCTCGTACTCGGCGCGGGCGTCCTTCGACTTCTTCTGGCCCTCCAGCGCCCAGCCGTGGGCGAGGTGGGTCTCCCAGCGCGAGCCGTCGATCTGGACCGCCTTGGCGTAGGCCTGCTCGGCGAGGTTGTAATCGCGGTAGCTGAGAGCGATGGCGCCGAGGTTGGCCCAGGCGGCGGCGAGATTCGGGTCGAGCTTCGCCGCTTCCTCGAAGTAGCCGCGCGCGGCCGACACGTCGTCGCGGCGCATGGCGAGGAGCCCCAGGCTGTTCAAGATACCGGCGTCCTTGTCGTCCAGCTTGCGCGCATTGTTCAGCGCCGACTCGGCCAGGCGGACGTGCCCGCGATCCGCCTCGATGGCGGCCAGGTTCTTGTACGCATCGGCATCGCGCGGATGCCGCGCCAGCACGCGGCGCACCATCGATTCCGCCTCGTCGAGCTTGTTCTCGCCGCGGAGGATGGCGGCCAGCGCGTCGAGCACGCGTGGGTCCCCGGTGGCGAGAGCGCCGCGGCAGACCTTCTCCGCCTCGGACGGCTTGTCCCTGAGAAGCCGCGCCAGGTTCAGCGTCGCGCCGATCTGCTGCGGGTCGCTCGCAAGCGCGCGCCGGTAGAAGTCCGCGGCCGCCGCCGCATCCCCGCGCTGCTCGGCCAGCCAGCCCGCGTCGAAGAGCGCCGCCGCGTTCTTCGGCTCCCTGGCCAGGTACTCGTCGAGGTGCGCCTTGGCCGCGTCCCACTCCCCTTTGGCCATCAGCTCGCGCGCCTCCTTGTAGACGATGGCGGCGGGCACATCGAGCAGCCGGGGCGGCGGCGATGGCGCTTTCGCTGCCTGCGGGGCCCGCTTGACCGTTTCATGCGCGCAAGCGCAGGCGAGAATCGTGAGCAGAGCAATGGTGCGCCCCATCTCAATACCCTCCGCTTCCGCCCAGCGTGGGCGCCACGCTGCGCGACAGCTCGCTGTCCAGCAGCGCCGGCTTGTGCACCTCGCCATACGAGTCGGGCTGGTATTCGCGCATATAGTCCTGCGCTTTGAGCACCCATTCCGAATAGACGCCTGACTTCTGGCTAACCTCGATCGCTTTGGTAAACGCCTCGGTCGCCTTGTCCTCGAGCGGCAGCGCCTGCGACTCCAGGGTGCTGCGATACAATTCCTGCTGCTCGCGATCGAGCCCGCGCGGCACCGGCGCATCGAGCAGGCCTCTATTGAAATTGCGGTAGGCCTCGCCGATCCGCGTGAACGCCGCCTCGCTCCACTTCGGGCTGCCGATCCTGATCACCTCCGCGTACTGCTCGAGCAGCTTGTTCATCCGCGCGTTCTTCACCTTGAGCACGTACACGAGATCGTGCTGGCGCGTGTAGTTGAAGTGGACGGCCATGAAGTCGTTGAAGCTAGATTCGACGCCCGAGAACCGCGCCTGCCCCGCGGCGTCCACCACCGGCGGCAGCTTCTCGCTCTCGGGCAGGCGCGCGAAGCGCTGCGCCACTTCGGCCATCACCATGGGCACGTTCTCGTCCCTGGCCCTCACCTCGCGCATGGCGAGGCCCTGCTTGTAGCGGGCGAGCAGGAGCTGTCCGGGCGAGGCGGCGCGGCCCAGAGTCTGCTGGAACGAGGACCAGTGCTCGACCGCCCTCTTCCAGTCTCTCTGCCGCTCGAGGATGAGGCCGACGTTGAAGGCGATCTTCGCCGCGTCGGGCCGCGAGCCGTACTGCTGGAGGTACTTCTGCCAGCCGGCGAGAGCGCCCGCGTCGTCGCCCAGGCCCTCGCGAAAGAGGGCGGCATTGAAGAGCCAGTCGGCGGCTTTCTCGTCATTGGGCCAGCGCGTGACCGCCTCCTCGTACCACTTGATGGCCCCCTGGTAGCGCGCGGCGCGCTCGCAGGCGTTGGCCAGGGCCGGGATGGTCAGCTTGACGATCTGCTCGTCGGCCTTGGGGTAGGAGGTCATCAATTGATCACCGGCGGCGATCTCCAGATCGAGCTGATCCGCCTTGTCGGCGATGACCAGCGCATTGTAGAGCGCCTTGGGCGCGTGCTCGCTGCCGGGATATTGCGCGACGAACTCCTTGAACTCCTTCGCCGCCAGCACGTAATCCTTCTTCTCCTCGTAGACCTGCATCACGTACTTGAACTTGGCGCCCTCGCCGATCTGCGCCACTTCCTTTTCGAACTTGCTGCCCGGAGGCGTCAGCTTCTTGTCGATGAGGAATTTGTGGGTGAGGTCGGAAAGAGCGAGCCACTCTTCCTTGGTATTGAGGATGTCGAGGGAGAGATTGGCCGCCTTCTGCGACCAGGCGTCGGTCGGCCACTTGAGGATGATGTCGCCGAAGCGCCTCGCCGCCTCGACGAAATGGCGATGGTCGTAATAGACGAACGCCGCTTTGTAGCGGATGACGATCTCGTCCTTCGATCCCGGCGCCACCTCCAGATACTTCTCGCAGGCGGCGATCAGCCTCTGCTCGTTCTCGGGGATGGACTCTCCCCCGGTCTCCCTGGAGATCTTCTGCAGCGTGATCTTGCGGGTCTGCTCCACCTGGCCCTTGGCCTTGCGCTCGTCGATCTTCTCCGACCCCGCCAGCTCGCGCTTCTGCAGCTTGCCCTTGGCGATGCCGACCGATTTCTCCAGGGCGAGAATTGAATCGTATGCTGCCTTGGCCGCGTACTGGCCTTTCGGATCTGCCTCCACCACCTTCTCATACGCTGCGGCGGCAGCGTCCCACTCCTCCAGCGCATAAAGGATTTCCGCATAGTAGAAGCGCATTGAATATGCCGTTTCACTATCCGGGAACGTCTCCAGATACTGCTTGTAGATATCGCGCGCCAGCTTGTAGGTGGCGACGCTCTTGGTCTTGCTGGCTTCCTGGTGATAGTCCTGCACCAGCTCGCGCAGCGCGCTCTCGGCGAGATCGGTCGCCTCCGCCAGCGCGCCTTTCTGCTGCGCATTGGCCCTGGCCCAGGCGGAATTGGGGCCGTAATCGGCGACCAGCCGCTTCATCTCCGCCACCACTCTGTCGCGCTTGTTCAGCTTGTCGTAAGCGAGGAGGATTTTCTGCTGCCAGGCCGGGGCGCGCACATGCGTGGGCGCCTCGTTCTCCAGCATCCGGTAGACGCGGATGGCCTGG
>Ga0099827_10002074_pt1 | contig 10891 bp, 13 predicted proteins | sample CZO8metaG_FD_79339 | JGI IMG/M metagenome (GOLD analysis project Ga0099827, IMG submission 79339) | Vadose zone soil microbial communities from the Eel River Critical Zone Observatory, Northern California, USA - CZOApr15con1.8 metaG | ecosystem: Environmental > Terrestrial > Soil > Vadose zone ...
CAGATGAATGTTCACATCGAGGGATTTTTGAAAGCAACTGTGAAAGCAACGCCCGTGGACCCCGGACCGGGTGTTTACAAATCAGGCGGCAATTGAATTCAGCTCGCGATTTTCGCTTTCCATGTATTCCAAGGATTTCCATTGAGTCCAAGGAATTCCATTCTGGTGGCTACAACGGTGGCCACAGAAGATCGAGCCCAAAATCGGCTTGCGCGGCCGCCTTTGTCGTGCCCTCCTTTTTTGGCTCCGTCTCTACCTTCACCCAGATGGTGGCGCGACTGGACGAATCCTTCATATCGCTTACCGGCAATCGCTTGTAATAGCGCCGGGCTCAGCGGTTGGGCCAACGATGCGAATCGGGCAGAAACCATTTGGTCTTGGCGCCTCACGGCGCCCTAAAATTGACACCCGGTGTCGCCTCGTGAGCGCGCTGAGTTTGCGAAACTTCCGGATCAATCCGTGGGCTCACCCGGGATGGCCGAAGGCGTGACGCTGCGCATCAGCCAGGCAGTCCTCGAACACATCCGCGAGCACCTCGAGGCTGGCTATCCGAATGAGGCGTGCGGTGCGCTAATCGGGCGGGCCGGTGGTGCGGATGCGCCGAGGCAGGGGATTGAATTTCGCGGCATGCGCAACACCAACGTGGAGCGATCGAGACACCGCTACAACATTGATCCCGTCGAGCATCTCCAGGTGCAGAGGGATGCGGAAGGCCGCGGGCTGGAGATTATTGGCTGGGTCCACAGCCACCCAGACAACCAAGCGCGCATGTCGGAGTTCGACAGCACGCATGGGTGGCCGTTTTACAGCTACGTGGTCGCGTCCGTGGTTCGAGGACGATTCGCGAAGGCACGGTCGTTCAGGCTCGATGAATCGAGCGGCGAGTACGGTGAGGAGCGACTCGAGATCACCGAGACCGAGGCGGTTAGCTCTCCGTAGCCACTGCGAGCGCGACCGCAAAGCGGTTGGCGCCGTCCGTGTACCAGCCGACCATAGTCATCCCTGCCTTGACGAAGAGGGCCTCGACTTGCTGACGCGTGAACTTTCTGGAGATCTCGGTGTGGATCCGCTCACCTTCGCCAAACGTGACGCGCATCTCGGCCCCAGGGATGGTGACCACCTGAAGCTTTTGTGACTCGAGGTACATCTCCATCTGGGCCAGGCCGCGATTGTAAATCGCGATGTGGCGAAACGCCTCCAGGTCGAAGTCGGCACCGAGTTCGCGATTCAGCCGGCGGAGCAAATTGAGGTTGAACCGGAGCGTTACCCCCTGGCTGTCGTTGTATGCCGCCAAGAGCTGCGACTCGTCCTTGACCAGGTCAAAACCGATGAAAAAGGCATCATCTGGTCGGAGCAACGAGCGGATGCTCTGGAAAAATCGTTTGCACTCGTCGTCGGCGAGATTGCCAATGGTGCTCCCAAGGAACATGACCAGTTGGCGCCTCAACCGTGGGATCATCGCGAGCTGCGTCGCAAAATCCCCCACGATGCCCCGGATCGCCAGCCCGGGATAGACGTCAGACAGCTCAGACGTCACCCGGTCGATACTGCTGCGACTGATGTCAAACGGGATGAAACCGCGGAGACTTCCGCAGGCCAGCCCGGCATCGATCAGCAGGCGAGTTTTGGTGCAGGAGCCGGCCCCGAGCTCGACGATGAACTCTGGTTTCGTGCGCTCAATCACCTGTACGGCGTAGCGAGACAGGATCTCTGTCTCTGCCCGGGTCAGGTAGTACTCGGGGAGCTCGGTGATGGCGTCGAACAATTGACAGCCGAGGGCGTCATAGAAGTAGCGACAGGGCAGCTCCCTGGGGGATTGCTCCAGGCCCCTCCTGACGTCCTCTACCAGCAGTTCCGGGCTGTCGGACTCAGTCCCGGCGACCGGGACCAATGCAGGCTGCGCCATTAGTCTGATATGCCCATCGCGCACCGGAAGCCGGCGAAGATTTGACGCTTGATGGGGGAGTCCCAATTACGGAAGGTGGCACGAGCGACCCGCGGTCGGGTTGCCCAGGAGGCCCCGCGCAGGACTCTGAATGTGTCGCCAAAGAAAGGCTCCGAGTATTCCGGATACGGGAACGCCACGAAGCCCGGATAGGGGAGGAAGCGGCTGCTCGTCCACTCCCAGACATCCCCGAGCATCTGCTCGCAGCCCAGCGCGCTCGCGCCCGCGGGGTAGGCCCCCACGGCTGCCGGACCAAACATCAGCTGATCGAGGTTGGCATGCTCGGCTGTGGGCGGATCGTCGCCCCACGGATACCGCCTGGCCCGGCCCGTGTGCGGATCCCACGAGGCGGCCACCTCCCACTCGAACTCGTCTGGCAACCGCTTCCCCGCCCAGCGAGCGTAGGCCTCAGCTTCGAAGTAACACACGTGCATGACAGGGAGCGCCGGATCGACGGGGACGGTTTGCCCAAAGCGGGTCGTGAGCCACCCCTCTGGCGACCGGAACCAGTATTCGGGCGCCTCCGGCCGGAAGGTCTCGACCCAATCCCACCCATTCTTGCTCCAAAGCTCGTCGCGGGAGTACCCACCGTCGTCCATGAACCGCTGGTAGTCACCGTTGCTGACGGGGAATCGGTCGATCCGGAAGCCACGGAGCTCTACCTCGTGGCGCGGGTGCTCGTTGTCGTAGGGCTCAGCAGCGTCCGTCCCCACCCGGTAGCGCCCACCAGGGACTTCCACCATGCCGCCCTCCACAACACGAGCTGCCCGCCCAGGCGGCAGAGACTGTAGATACCCGCCCGGCATCAGCTGAAGGGTCTGCAGGATCGTTTCGTCGTGCTGGTGTTCGTGCTGGACGATCAAGTCGTACACATAACCATCGCGCAGCAGTGGATCGGAATCACTGAGGTCCACCTCCTCGAGCAGTTCGAGCACTCGACCGCGGACCTTGTCCAGGTAAGCCATCGTCGTCGGCCGGTCCATGAGTTTCATTCGTCCGCGCAGCGCTCGAGGGTTGTCGAAGGGGTTATAGGCGTGCATCAACCACTCTTCCATCGGTCCGGCGCCGGACAACTTTTGAACAAGCCACAGCTCTTCGAACACGCCAACGTGACCGTAGTCCCAGATAGGCGGACTCAGGACTGGATCGTGTTGTGTGACCAGACGTTCGTCATCCACCGGCGCGAGCAAGTAGTGAGTCCGCTGACGGGCCTCCTCGAGATCGGCGGCGATTTTCTGCTTCAGGTCCATGGGAACAAGGCTTCGGCCGGATGGCCGGGTCGCGCCGGCGGGTTTTCAGAGGAACATTCGATGCAGACGCCGTACACCTTGCCGAACGGGTTAGCGCTCCATCCCGTCTCTGCCGGGCGCATCTGGCAAATAGCGCACAGCATCGGCCGACGCACTGGCGTCGTGAGCTGCCGGACGAGCCTCCTAACCATCCCTGTTCCCAGCTGAGACTGGTTAGCCGGAACCAGCAAAATCATCATGCCAGAGTCGCCCGGCCCTCGCCACTGGCAATACGCAGAGAGAGAGTGGTCGGCCTTCGTCCGGGCTCGGCGAGCTGTCTCGAATCCGCGGTCCAGGCGCCCCTGGTTGATCGCCGGGGGGACGCTCGTGCTCGCCGGCACCTACCAACTCTCCAACCTCAAGGCCGCCTCCCTGGCGGCCTGTCTAGTCCTGGCACGGGAACGGTGCTCAGGGAGACAGGGCAATCGAACGAGCCTAGGGTTCGGTCTGGGCTACGGCGTCAAATGCCTGGGAGCGAGCTGGGCGCTGATGCTGCTCGCATTTGCCCTCGCCGCAGGAAACGTGGGGATCATGGCTTTGATCACGGCCGCAATGGTTTGGGAGGTCACGCCATGGGGCGCCCACACGGTCAAGATAGCCGGCTACTGTCTGGTTGCTGCGGGCGTGATCGTCCTTGCGGGACCGATACAGGGTCCACCACTATGATCGAGTTCACAACGCACAGAAGATCAAATCATCAGCAGGAGGAGACGAGATGTGCCTGACTTGTGGATGCCGTTTGCCGCACGAAAGCCACGGCAAGGCTGATTACCTGCTCATCGAAGACCTGGAGAAGAGCGCTAAGCTCGATGGCTACACCCTCGACGAGGCGGTCCGTCATCTGATTGACACGGTAGAGGTCGCCAAGAAGGAACCCGATCACCATCACAACTAATCCATGCGACCGCTGATGGCCTGGTGGAGTCCATGCCCGAACTCAAGCTGCTCCGCGTGCTTCCGTCCGGACTCGTAAGTCCGAGTCCCTATCCGACTTATTCTCCTGCCGGCGGGCGGCATAGGTCGGTGGATATGCCGAGCCAGGTTTACTCAGTGGGCGAGGTTGCGCGGCTGCACCTTTAGTAACGTCGGTGAGGATGACCGAGGCTGGTCCTGCTCACGTTTGCTTCGCGGGCGGTAGGACGGGAGCGTGGCACGTCGAGCGGATCAGCGCCATGGCGGGCCCTCCGCTGACCGCGGTCCACCGGATAGCGGTCCTCGGAGGCCGGGATTTCCCGATTCGCCAGGGCAGTGCCTGGGTCCTGCAGGGTGTCACCAGTTACGAGCGTTACGTCCAGCCTGCGGAGCGGTCAGCCCTGGTCGCCCGCCAGCCGTTGCTGGGCCGGGCAGAGGCGACCTGCGCAGGCCTCATTCCGATCAGGAAATCGGACGCGTGGTGGGAGCTCACCCAGGTCGAACGCCGGGCGATCTTCGAGGAGCGCTCCCGCCACATCGCGATCGGCCTGGAGTACCTCCCGGCTATCGCCCGCCGTCTCTACCATAGTCGCGACCTCGGTCAGTTCTTCGATTTCCTGACGTGGTTCGAGTACGCGCCGGCCTCCAGGGAGCTGTTCGAAGAGCTTGTTGGGAAGCTCCGCGAGACTGAAGAGTGGGACTACGTGGAGCGGGAAGTCGACGTTCGACTGACTCTCCGTCGACGAAGGCTACGACATTGAGGTAAAGGGCAGCCACCTCGTGGTCAAGCGCGTTTCATACATCAACGCCAAGAAAGAAGTCCGGTACGGCATCCTGGTGTCAAGGAGTCGCTGGTGCTGGTCCGAGCCAGCGCTGGTGACCGTTGATCAGCCTCAGACTGCGCCATCGCTCTCGTCGTCCTTCGGCTGATTGATTCAGGCTAACGAGATTTCTGTCGAAAGGTAGACATCCTGAATCGCATGGAGAAGGTCGATCCCCTCTCGCGTCGGACGCTGAAAAGCCTTGCGGCCGGAGATCAGTCCCATCCCGCCAGCGCGCTTATTGATCACGGCCGTTCGGACTACGTCCTTGAGGTCGCTCTCGCCGGTTGCTGGGCCCCCGGTGTTGATTAGCCCGCTCCTCCCCAGGTAGCAGTTGATCACCTGGTAGCGGGTGAGGTCGATCGGATGGTTGGTGCTCAGCTTCTCGTACACCCCTGCGGATGTCTTACCGAACTTCAGCGCCTCGAAGCCTCGGTTCGTCTCGGGTAACTTCTGCTTGATGAGATCGGCCTGGATTGAGACCCCCAGGTGATTCGCCTGCCCGGTCAGATCCGCCGCCACGTGGTAATCGACGCCGTCCTTGTTAAAAGCTGCATTGCGCAGATAGCACCAGAGCACGGTCGCCATACCCAGCTCGTGCGCCTGCTGGAATGCGACCGCAATCTCCCGGATCTGCCGGTCTGACTCGTGGGAGCCAAAGTAGATGGTGGCTCCGATCGCCACGGCACCCAGCTCCCAGGCTTGCTTGACCGTGCCGAAGAGGATCTGGTCAAACTTGTTCGGGTAGGTGAGGAGTTCGTTGTGATTGATCTTGCAAATGAAGGGAATCCGGTGGGCGTACTTACGTCCGACCGACCCCATCACTCCGAAACTGGAGGAGACGGCGTTGCAACCCGCCTCGATGGCCAGCTCGACAATCTTTTCTCCATCGAAATACGAGGGGTTGGCGGCGAATGAGGCGGCGGCCGAGTGCTCAACTCCCTGGTCGACGGGCAGGACGGAGAGATAGCCAGTCCCAGCGAGGCGCCCACAGTCAAAGAGGGTTTGGAGGCTGCGAAGCACCGGGGTGGACCGGTCACTCAAGCTCCACCCTCGGTTGACGAAATCGGGACCAGGCAGGTTCAGCCGCGAGGCTGGGATCGTCTCGCATCGATGCTCGAGGAGGTCGCGCGCGTCGTCGCCGAGGATCTCCTCGATGCTTCGCGGTGACGTCGCAATCCGAATTGAGATAGAGCTTCGGCCAGGTCCTTGTTTACTTTCGCCAGTCCGACCACCCCTGGCGGGGGGTCAGGAAAGAATAATTCAGCGGCTTGGTGGTTTTAGGAGGATCTCGGCCAGCGGAGCGTACAGCTTCACCGATGGGTGATCGTGAACCATCGATGGGCAGCAATGCATTCCCCCGAGCCTGGATTCAGCGCGTACCCGACTGATGCAACCGCTTCGCAGCCGCCACGATGTGGGGCGCCGTGTTTCTGGCCGCTTCCATCATCTCGGCCGGAGTTGTAGGACGGCATAACTCCATCCGACCTCAGGCCGCACGGGCGTAGACGTGGTGCCCACCGCCCCAGACTGGCAGCGATACCACCGGTCCCTGAGTTAACCCGTGCCAAGGGATGGGACACTGCCGGCGGAGACTGCGATGCGGCCGATCGCCGTTGTAGTACTCGGCGAACTCAGCCAGCACAACGGGTGCCAGATCCAGGCAGCGGCCAGGCCTGGCGGCGACAGGAGGAGGGAAGCCTCCTCCTGCCTGAAGGTCAGCTCAGAATCAGTTGCCGGTGGCGGCGAACCAGGATCCGCCCCCCGACGTGACGAAGACGATCGGGGCGATGCAGGGATGCGGTAGCTGGACAGTGGCACGGATATTGGAATCGCCTTCCGTGCTGGCTGGGAAGCCCGCGGTCGAGACATTCGTGACGGTCGCCGAACCATCAGCGCCGATCGTCTGGCAGCTCACAATCGCCTTGAACGGCGTGACCGGGTTGGTGCCCTGCAGCGCTGGCGGGACGGGCGCGTGATCGGCGAGCACCAGGCCCCGAACGCGGACCTTCAGGTGGCCGTCGCGGTCGAGAGACCCTCGTCCGCTTTCGATCATCCAGGGAAGGCCCCCGCCCGGCACCCCCCGAATGGGGTTCGACGCGCCGACATATGGTCCCGTGACCGGGGCCATCGTGTCGAATTTCAGAATCGTGCCCGGGTCCGCGCTGGCGGCGGTGCCCAGGCTAACGAGTGCGACGAGCACGGCGAAGCCTGCGGGCAGTGCGAGCCGACCGATCATTTTCACCGACGACCACCTCCCATGTGCGTTCGGCAGGATGCCAACCAGGAGCTGGCATGCACACAACTACGCTCAAGGGTTACGGGGGGCCCTCCCGGCTGGCCTCTCGATAGCGAGTTCACCCGCGGTGCGGAAGACGACCAGGTCCGGTCCCATCGAGGCTGAAATCCAGGCGTGTCTCGCGTCGAGAAAGACGGTCCCGCGGATGACCGAGACGGTCGGCGCACTTCTTCGGATCCATACCGGTGAGATCGAGCTGATCGGCACCGACATCGGCGGCATCGGGGTTCACATCGCGGCGCGGGTTAGCGCACTGGCGACACGGGGTGAGCTGCTCGTTTCGAGTACCGTGAGAGACCTCGTCGCCGGGTCGGGCATCCGCTTTGAACACCGCTGAGCCCATACCCTGAAGGGAATAGCGGAACCCGGGCGGATTTACGCTGCAGTGCGCTGAAAGGGAGGTCGAGCAGAGTGGCAATGCGGTCGATACCCGGAGTGCAGTCGAGCGGTGGCGAGGGACGGCTGAACTGGGGCTCGGCGGCGATCGCAGTCGCAGGTGTCGCCGTCTTTGTCTGCGGGCTCATCTTCCTCATCCTTAATTTCACCGCGTTCATTGAGCTGGGCCTCACCCGCCAGTTGGTCGGCACCGACGCGGCGGCTCTTCAAACGAACAACCCCACGCTTTACAACTACATCAGCCACCTTCAGGTAAATCTGGCTGCGTTCATCATGATCTACGGACTGGCTCTGACTGCGCTTGCCTGGTTCGGAATCCGCCGCGGGCAGCGGTGGGCGCTGTGGACCGCGTTGGGGAGCTACCTACTCGGACTGGTGGTCGCATTGCCTATTCATTACGTCTACGGTTTGGCCGCGCTGGGTCACGTTGGACCGTTTTATCTCGTGACGGTCGCGGTGCTGGTCGGGACCTGGGTCTCTTACGCTGGAATGCAGAGGGCAAACGGCTAGGTCATTTCCCCGAAGCTGGATGCTGATCGCGGCGGTGGACGACCAGGTGCCCCGGCGATCGCGGTGACGTGGGCACGGGTAATGCTGGAGCCGAGAGTCTGGAGCCGAGAGTCTCAATAGCGTTAATCGAGCCGGAAGCGACCGCGGCCGTTCCGACGAGGCCCACCGTCACCAAGACCATGCTGATGGAGCAGGCCACGGCGCCCAAGCCGCCGGCAACGGCGCAGCAGGTTAACACCATCTTCGCTTGTCGACAGGAATCTGTATCCATCCAACTCCCGTTGCGCGGTTAACGCTATGCCGCTTCAGCCGCGTAGGGGTGGGGCAACGACTCTGAAGCCCGGAGAGGCAAAGCCAACTTGCCCAGGGCCGGATGGACTTTTTGCCGCCCAACAACCGGCCCTGTAACACCGCCGCGTAAGTACAAACACGGATCAATGGCTAGGATCCAAGGAGGCAGGCCGTGGGTAGCCGTTCCGTCATCGGTATCGCCGCCATCGCAGCGCTCTTCCTGTCAGGTTGCGGGAGTTCGAGCTCCACGCCCCAAGCTGCCGCGTCTCCGAGCCCGTCCGCCTCACCCGCTGTAGAGGTGGCGACGATCTCCGTTGCCGGGACACAAGAAATGGTGCTGACCAACCCGAGTGGGCTGACCCTCTACTACCTGACATCCGACCTCGGCAGTGCTCCAAAGTGCACAGGCGCCTGCCTTACGCACTGGCCCCCACTGCTGTCGACCGGAACCCCGACTGGCATGGCCGGCGTCACCGGAACCCTGACCGTGATCGGGAACGCAAACGGAAGCCAAGTCGCGTACAACGGTCACCTGCTCTACCTGTTCGCGAACGACAAGGCCAAGGGTGACGCCAACGGCGAGGGTATTAAGGCGTTCGGCGGGGTGTGGCACGTGGCGACCCCGGCCCTCACCTCGGGCTGAGCCGCTCCAGCGTTCGCCCCAGTGCTAGCGCCGGCAGGCGGCCGGAAGGTCCCGGGTTGCTGTCAGGAGAGCGCGGTTCGCGCACTCAAGGTCAAGGTGCCGGTCCGGTCCCGCCTTACACGCACATATACATGAACCCGCTTAGCAGTAGAGGACTTCTCCAATACGACTGTTGCCAATCAGCCGATTGCCCGGCATCACGTTACAGTCGCTAGCTAGATGCCCCCCGGGGATTTGAAGTTGACGGCTGCTGGGATCTCGCCCTCATAGGGTCACGGACGATGATCCGGACACGTTTAGATGAAGGCTTGCCCGCTAGGCGCCAGCCGCAGCGGCCAATGGGCAGCTCGACCCGATCGTCAGCGAGAGCTGCTTCGGAGAGCGTCACCTGCGCCCGAATCAGCCCCTGCCCGAGCTGCGCTCGGCCTCGATCAACGCCTATCGAGGCGCCATGGAGGTTGGCGTGCGCATCGCCCTGGCAGGTGCGCTCGTGGCCTTGCTGGGCATTCGTAATCCGGTCGAGCCCGACCGCCTCGCTGAGGTTCCTGGATAAATATCGGACGGTGTCGGGCCCGGAGAACCACGGTTCATCCCGCCTCAGCAACCCCCCTTTTTCGATGCCTTGAGGCTGACAACAGTTTTGGGGTTTGACAACAGTTTGACAACAACGCCGGTGGATGTCCGTGGTGACTGCGGCACGCAGCGGACAACTCGGCGAATAGAATAACGGTCGCGCCTGCATAGCTCAGTTGGTAGAGCAGCTGACTCTTAATCAGTTGGTCCCGGGTTCGAATCCTGGTGCAGGCACCAAAATCCCGGCCAGCGAAACGGGTCGCTGCGTGTAGGCAACAAGTCAGCGCAGCCACGGCAAAGATTTCTGCACTCGTCCTTTCCGGCTAAGTCCCCCGCGCTGAAGTCATCGACGCCACCGGGAGGGGGCCAATGCGCGGAGTGCGGATTCCTCATGATCTCAACGGCGAAGACCAGTTCGTCCTCGGACTTTCGGTGACTCGTTTGGCCGCCCTGCTGCTCGGGTTATTGGCCGCGTATACCATCCTTCACCTCACGCTGCCAGCGCCGCTGCAACTAGCAGCAGCCGGGATGGCGGCTCTGACAGGGGCCGCCGTTGCGTGGGTCCGCCCGGAAGGTCGCTCCCTGATCCACTGGGCGCTGGCCGCGGTTGAGTTCAAGTTTGGCCAGCAGATCGCCTTTGATCCCGAATCGAGGTACCGGATGGATCCGAAGGCGTCGACACTGCCTAACCGCAAGCTGATCAGCGATCGAGCTCCACGCCTGAGCGTGGTTATCTCCCACACCCAATCGACTCCGACTCATGAACTGCCACCAGCCGCTCCAGTTCAGTTCGCGGACGATGACGTCATCGAGCTCCCCGAGTCTGGTAACGGCGCCAACCAGCATGCCGGTGCTGACATCGATGCGGAAACAACGGAGCCCGCACCGGTCTACCTCGGAGGGCCTCAGGTCGTCACCTTCTTTTCGGCCAAGGGTGGCACCGGCCGGACCACCCTTGCCACCGAGGTTGCCGCACTTCTTGCGATGAAGGGTCGCTATCGTGAGTCGTCAACCAGTCCGCGACAGCCCCTCCGGGTCGTCTTGATCGATTTCGACCTAGCCTCAGCCAATGTCTCCGCTCGTCTTGGGATCGCGCAGCCAACCATGCTGGACTATTTGTGCGATCTCACGGTCCCTAACCCCGATCCCCGCGACTACATCGTTCGCCACCAAGCGACGGGCCTCGATGTCTTGCTCGGGCCATCGAAATGC
>Ga0099827_10002077_pt1 | contig 10877 bp, 14 predicted proteins | sample CZO8metaG_FD_79339 | JGI IMG/M metagenome (GOLD analysis project Ga0099827, IMG submission 79339) | Vadose zone soil microbial communities from the Eel River Critical Zone Observatory, Northern California, USA - CZOApr15con1.8 metaG | ecosystem: Environmental > Terrestrial > Soil > Vadose zone ...
ATAAGCGGACTTGCACTAGGACTTATCAGGCCAAATCAATTGTCATCCCTATTCTCCACTTGGAGATTATCGCGTATATATTCTAACGAGCAGGGAAATGGCTTCTTTTCTTGTAGCATAGCCAGGCAGTTACGGATCATCCTAACTAGGTGGGGGATCAGATGATGAGGGCAAAGGTATTAGCCAGTGCTTATGCGTCAGTGGTTTTAGTCGTGTTCCTGATCGGATGTGGGGGTGCTGGGGGAACTCCACTTGCTACGCTTGCTTTTGCGCCAAGAATAGACCTATCTGCAAACGGCAACGAAACTGAGCATGTCGTCATCGCTGATTTCAACGGCGACGGAAAACTGGACTTTGCTGTTTCGGGCTACAATTCAAGCCCAATTTCTGTTTTCTTGAACAAAGGCGGCGGAACTTTTAGCGCACCTATTGTAACAACTATTGCACCTTTGTATGTCGGAGTAGGGCAAATGGTGGTTGGGGACTTCAACGAGGACGGAATCCCCGACGTGGTGGTCGGTGCTATTCTGCTGTTGGGGAACAGAGACGGCACGTTTCATCAAGGGCCCGCACTGCCCAACTCTCTGGTTAGCAACTATTCGCAGACACAGGTGGCCGACTTGAATGGCGATGGCCACCTGGACTTAATCTCAGCGGGAGAATATTTGCCACTACAGGGAAATGGCTTCGTCGCATTTTCCCTCGGCAATGGTGATGGCACATTTCGTCCCGCGACTATGCTCCCCGTTGCGTCGGCTCCGGGCACGTATGATTCAGTCGTCGTTGCGGATTTCAACGGCGACAAGAGACCGGATATCCTAACGTGCGATTATGGCGTGACCTTTAGCTTCGGGAGCATGTTCTCGCGCCCCAGCAATTTGGTTTTTTATGCAGGAAATGGCGATGGTACCTTTCAGGCCCCAGTGCTGACGACGACCTGGAACTTTGCCGGGATCGCTGGAAATGCAGACTTCACTGGGACTGGGCGGCGAGATCTCCTAATTACGTCCATACCGTCATCGATCGGAATACCCTCGTCTGATGGGAAGGATGGCATCCTGTTGGGAAATGGCGACGGCACATTCCAGGGCCTTGCGGGCGTGATTGCGATACCACTGGCAGAGTCCGGAGATGCCATGTATACCGCTGACCTCGATTTAGACGGCAAGGCCGACGTATTAACCGCAAACCGCACAACAGGAGTGCTCACTCTAATTCTGAATGGTGCGATTGGCCAAGCCCCTCCCGCCGCTGGCATATACCAATTCAATATCGCTCCAGGGCTGTATGACATCGCGACTGGCGATCTAAATGGCGACGGTCTTCCGGACATTGTGGTCGTAGGTTTGAACGCTATGAAGGGGCAAGTATCCATTTTCCTCTCACAGAAACAATAGTCCTGATTCAATTCCTGGAAAAGATTTCAATTTCAACCCGCCTACACACAGGTGCGATTCCATTCCCGATCAACCATCGCGCATAGCTATTGGGGCGGTCCGAGCGTTCTAGAAACGGATGAATACCGAACACCTTTGTTGTGCGGGACTCGATTCCTGATTTCAACGAGTTAGCAGGTCAGCGTTTTGAGCGGCTCCCAATGACGGATCACAAAAGAACCCCCACGAGGATTCATTCCCGGCTATATATCGCTTTGATGTGGCTCACATCGGCGTCAGACAGACCAGAGACCGCCGGAATGTCGTTCCTAGAGCGGAGTTGCACGCGATAGCGGCTGAAATACTCGACCACGTTTCCGCCATATCCGAAGTAATACATAATGTCGCGGAAATCCCGCGTGTGCACGAGCCCCAGCGCGTGGCCCAGTTCGTGCAGACACGTCAAATAGACGATGCTGTCGCGCAGAAGCATGTCTCCTCTGGCACGCCGCGCGATATCTTCACCCATCGATTCTACGTTGGGCCGTATGAAAACGGCCGCTCCACGTTGGCCACCAACAATCAGCGGCCGCATCTCCCCGTACTCGCCTCCGTTAGGTTCGGCCCAATAGAGTCGAACCAGTGCCTGAGATTCGGCCGCAGCCTTGAGTCGAAGGCTTTTCGCGGAGCTTCGTTGCCACGCCTCCAAAGCCCAAAGCGCGAGTTCTCGATCCGATGAGCGATAACCGGTCTGCCCTCTGCCCTCCGCGATGAAGTAGGTGATAGGTTCCCTCGCGTCAAGAGCCCTCGGCATGGTTGACTGCCAACCGCTCGCTCGGACTGTGCTCAACGCAATGATGAAAGGAATCAGGCCGGCGGTGACTGTGGCGGTTCTCAAGGCGTGTCGCCTCATACGTCCGGATGATAGCCCAAGTTCGTCACTAGACGGGTCAAAGCAGGGTTAAATTCCGAAAAGCGCGACGAAAATGTGCGCACCCTGCAAGCATTTTGACGGCTAGTAGTGCAGATAGCGCAGGGCCGGAGATTGCCATTTCGACGCGCCGGGGGCCCTTTGCCGTTTGCGGGAAACAGGCACTGGCCGGAGGGACGGGCGGGGTTGGCCACCTTTCGCTGAACCTCGGACCAGTAGTTTTTCAGGGTGCGTTCAGGGTAGTCTGACGCTGGAGCACAGTAGGCCCATACCAGCACCATGGGAGAGAAAACGTGTTCTGCGAACGCTGCGGCCTGAACTTTTTACCCAAACAGTCTGTCTGCACCCGCTGCAATGTGGCGGCGACGAGGCACTGGTTTCAGCTGATGAGCCTGGTGACGCTGCTGGTCGCACTGCTTTGCAATGCGCTGGTGGGGCTGCTGTTGCTGCCGCGGCTGGCCGAAGGGAGGCACTCGCGCTTCGTGTTCCGGGCGTGGCTGTGGTTGGACTACAAGGCTTCGTTGTACGGCTGGGTGCCTATCGCTATCGGGTTGCTCGTGTGGGACTATTTGGTCTGGAAGCCGGCAAGGCCAAAGGTTAAGGGTTGGTTCACACGGAAGCTGCTCACATTTTCGCTGGCCGCCGGGTTGGCGCCGATGCTGCCTTGGTGGATTCCCGCGGGGCAGCCGCCAGGAGAATTCCTGTCGATGATTGGGAAGTATCCGGGCGTGCCCTTGCTTCTGGCATGGGGCGTGGTGCTGTTCGTCGTAGTGCTCCTGTGCGTCAATGCGGAATCGCGTGACTACCTGCTGGGTCATGGGAAGGCGCTAAGCGTGGTGAGCGTAGGACTGCTGTTGCTGGTCCTGACGATGATCGTGGTGGGTTGGTCAGTTACATCGGGTGGGTTTCGCATTCTATAGCCCGAATTGAATCCGCGTCCTCCCATCTTCGCGAATGGTGGCGCACCCTGCGGAAAGACGTGTTGAAAGTGGCAGCGCTGGCGATGATGGACCCGACTGCGGGCATGCAACCCCGGTTCAATCTTGCTCGAACTTGACCCGGACGGGCTTGCCTGGCTGAAGACTTTTGGCCTGCTCTTCGCTCACATAAAAGCGACGGCAATAGTAGTGGTCCGCGATGGGAAGTCCGGGCGAGTATTCTCTTTCCAGTGAAACCTCAATACTGAATTCGGTTTCCCCGCTCCAACCCTGACTTGTGAGCTTCTCTATCAATCTACCTGTCAGGGTGAGCAAGCGCCTAGGTTCGTCCTTGGTAGCCGATCCCGCGTCGGGATCATCCTTAGCAGCCGGAGCTGCCGACTGCAAATGTGCCAGTCGCGGCATGCCGTCGAAACCGGCTGAAGCGGCAGCCGGAATGTTGTCCAGATCCGGCTGGGAACGCCGGACGAGAAGTTCCAAATCCAGCTTCGACGCGACTCTCCTCACAATCTCCGCGTCGATGACTTCTTGCCCTTGCAAGTAGCCTGTCAGCATGGCGTTAAAGCAGATGTTGTTGATATTCCGGGGAATGCCTTCGCTGCGCTCGGCAATCAGCGCCATGGCGTCGCGCGTGAAGATGGGTGTATCGCTCGATCCCGCCGCGCGGAGACGATGCTCGATATATTCGGCGGTCTCCGTAAAGTCCAGTGGCTCCAGATGGGCAAGGACGGCGATGCGTTGGCGAAGTTGTACGAGGTTGGGCCGCATCAACGTCTCGACCAACTGTGGCTGGCCTGCAAGGACAATTTGGATCAATTTCGAATGGGTCGTTTCGTAGTCGGACAGCAGGCGAATCGTTTCCAGCACCGAGTCCTGCAAATTCTGCGCTTCGTCCATGATCAGCACAAACCGCCGGCCCAGGAGCATCTCGTCGAACAAGACCTGGCTCAACGCCTTGTGCATTGAAACCATGTCCGTCCCGTCGTACTCGACTCCCAACTCAGCGAGGAGGTACCGGAGCAGCTCGCTCGAATTGCACTGCGTCTGGAACAGGAACACGACACGCGCCGAATTGCCCAATTCGTTCATCAGTTTGTTAAGCAGTGTCGTCTTACCCATTCCGGGCTCGGCGACAAGCGCCATGAATCCCCGCAGATTTTCGATCCCCTGCAAGAGCGCCGTCAGCGCCTCACGATGCACTCGGCTTAAGTAAAGATAAGCGGGGTCCGGGGTAACATCAAACGGCTGCTGTCGTAGCCGGTAGAAAGCTAATAGGCTTGGCGCGCGCGGCTCTTCTCCGTCATTCGCAACAGGCAGCGCTGGCGGGGCATCGCTTTCGGGTCTTTCCTGCACGGGAGATAGGCTGAGGGTAAAACCGTCGTTATCGGAGGCAAGAGAGAGATTCATCTCCACGGCCTCAGTCGTAGCCTGAACAGGGAATGGTTCGCGACTCAAGCCATCGTCATTGGTCGCAGGAAATGGAGCGGCTTCAACTACCTCTGACACCTCTTGCAAGGGAAATGCTCTCGTCTTGACAACACTTTCTTCCATGACCACAGGCGCCGCGATCTCTGCAACTTCGGCCGCTTCCTCCACCGGCGGTATACAAAGGTTCAGGGAACTGTCACGCGTCAGAAGAGAAGGAACGGACTCTACACTCAACTTGGGAGGAGGGGTCCCAATAATGATGTCATCCACGGTTATTGGATTGGGATTCGCTGCGGTGCAATCTGCAGATTCGGCCAGCGCTTCGTTGGATATGGGCACGGACGGGGGAATTAAAGGTTCACCACACCTGTCAGGCAAGGATCCGGAATCCCCAGGTGTCGGCGCCGTAGCAAGAGAGTCCTTGGAGGCGCTCCTCGCTACTGGTTTCGTATCCAACTCTTGCCATAGTTGTTGTCGCTTGTTGTCAGCTAAGTTGGTCCTCGAGACAGACTGACCTACGCCCCTGTCAGGGCTTGCATAGAGCACTTGCTGTGGTCCGAGCGCAACTCTCTTATCCCTCGGAGTACCCACTAGGAGCATGATCAGCAAAGTGCACGCTGCACAAGCGACGAATACGAAAATAGCAAGAGTAACCAAACGGAAGTCCCCCAACCAATTTGCTTACCTGATCAGTCGTAGGTTCAATTCTTCTAAATTGGGCCTACGAGCCCGGTGCCTCGCGGGCGTATTGCTTTTCGCGAACGAAGTCGCATCCCCACTCATTCGCACTAGATTTTAACTCCACCCCCGGGAACAAACCGATAGGCGAATCGTGCCAAAAATTTTGGTCCCAGGGTACTGGAACCGGCCTGGAAACCTGTTTGGCACTGGCATCGGGCGTTTCCTCCCGATGCCGTGGCCGAAAGCGTCGCCCGCCTGGGCGGGGCCGACCCTTTAGCGTCTTTTCCCTTGACGGACGTTCACGGTGAGATCGTACGACTTCAATACTTGGACGTCGAATGACTGGTTTGGCTTTTCAGGGAGGCCGACCCTTCGGGGGGTTGAACCTGTGAAAATACCCAAGTCTACTGTTTTGCCGGTGAAGCAAAATGTATCTTGGGGCCTCATAAATCGCGTGTAGAGCTTCCAATTGAGAGATTTTCGAAAGCCAAAGTAGCCGAAATATATGAAGAGGGTTTTTTCACAGCTTCGGGTTTGGAAGGGTCGGGGTTTGGCGCTTTCTCCGTTCTATGACCAAAGGACTGATCCAGATCGATCTCGTCCACCAAAGACGAGAACTCGATGAAGAACCACCCACCCCTCGAAAACAGCGACGGGAAGGCCACGAGCAAGTTCAAATCCGCCTCAAAGGGTTGGCCAGACGCCCCCACGGCTAAAACGAACATTTTGTATCAATGATCCGACCGTTGACTGAGACGACAAAAAGGCTTATCATAGCTAGATAATCTAGCCAAGGAGGAAACCATGGAGTGGCGACTGGCAGATGCAAAAAACCGCTTCAGTGAGCTTGTTACCCGTGCTCTCGCCGAAGGGCCGCAACGGGTCCGCCGTCACGACGATGCTGTCGTTGTAGTGGCGGAACGCGACTACGAAAAGCTCACTGGCAAGCGTCCCGGCTTCAAGGAATTTCTCATGGGCGAAGGGCCGAGTCTCGAAAGGCTGGATCTTACCCGTGATGACTCCCCCATGCGAGAAGTGAAGTTTTGAGAGTCCTCCTCGATACCTGCGTGCTTTCGGAACTGCGCCGTCCCAAAGGGCATCCCGGCGTCCGCCGCGCGGTTGAAGCTCTCGAAAGCGACAACCTGTTTGTGAGTGTCGTAACCATTGGAGAAATGGCCAAAGGGATTGCCCTGCTCAAGGAAAGCAAGATCAAACGTGACCTCCAAGCGTGGTTGCAGGCCCTCGAACAGCATTACGCCGACCGAATCCTGCCCATCGATCTTGAGACCAGCCATACCTGGGGAGAACTCACAGCCTCCGCGCAGAAAGCCGGGAAGATTGTCCCCGCAAGTGACGGCTTGATTGCCGCTACAGCACGGCGTCACGGACTTCACGTCATGACTAGGAATACCGAACACTTCGCGCCTACAGGTGTGTTGCTGATCAACCCGTGGGCGGACCAAACACCATAGACTACGTACCTACGCTCAGGCAACTCAAAGTCGCGATCGCGTCCAGAAAGCAGCCGCGTAACCTCTTGTCTGATTTGCGCGCCGTGAATCGTACCTTTTCTTTGCGTTCAGATAGCTTCTCCCACGGGTGGTCTACTTCCTCCTGCATCTCGCAGTTTGTGCCGAGCTATTCCTGGTCGTACGCCTGCTTTAAGCCATTTATGTCAATTTTATTCATTTGAAGCATTGCGTTCATGACTCGTTTTGCTTTCGCAGGATCTTTGTCATGCAACAGTTTGCCTAAAATAGAGGGAATGACTTGCCAAGACAGGCCGTATTTGTCTTTTAGCCAGCCGCATCTTCCTTTTTCTCCGCCTGCGGAGAGTTTTTCCCACAGCTCGTCTACTTCTTCCTGCGTCTCGCAATTTATGAAGAACGATACGGCCGGCGTGAAGGTGAATTGCGGGCCGCCGTTCAGCACCAAAAATTCTTGTCCCTCAAGTCGGAATCGATTGGCGCCCAAAATCTTTGAGTACTTGAAAATAGAAACATAAAATTCATGGCCTCTTCGGCTTTGCCGTCGAACCACAAAAATGGAGTGATTTTTTGCATATAGCTCTCCTTTTGGTACTAGCCTCGAGTGAAGAAAACGTGCCCGCTTCGTCCCGAAGAACGCGGGACGATGCGGCCGCTACAAAAACACTATGTTGTGGTGGCCGTTGCATTTGTAGCGGCCGCCCGCTTCTTGGGCGGGCAGCGGTTTTTTTTGCCGAGAACCAAACTGATCCACTACCTTCCTATTTATTTTCTGGCGCCAACATCTCCGCGAGCTTGTCGTAGCACTCTGCCGCGCCGTGCTCCATGCCGGATTTGATCACAGCGTCGCGAATCTCCCGCGACGCGTACTGCACCGTGATTGTGAACGTCGTCTTGCCATCCTCTTCGGAGAGGACCAGCGTGTTGAGCGACTCGCCCGGGTAGTCGTCGAACGACTCGCTGCTGACGAGGCGCTCCGGCGGCACGATCTCCTGGTACACGCCGCGCATCCCCATTTCTTTGCCGCCGGGGCCGCGCAGCACGGAGCGCCGCGCGCCGCTCACCTTCAGATCGATCTCACAAACCACCAGCGACCAGCCTCGCGGTCCGAACCAACGCTTGAACAGTTCGGGCTTGGTCAAGGCGTCAAAGACTAATCTGCGCGGAGCATCGAAGACGCGCGTCATCACGATCTCCCGCTCCGTGGGCAGAGTTACTTTCAATGTTCCGGTGTGCTTCATCGGTGATCTCCCCTATTGTTTCGTGCGTCCACGTTTTTTCGTGTTGGTGCTAAGCTCGCCAGTCTTCAGTTCCTCAAGAACGGCATCCAGGCGCTGGAAGTTTTCCTCCCAAAGACGACGGAACCTCTCCAGCCAGAGCTCAAGCTCCTGGAGCGGCGCGGGCCGCAACGTATAAATTCGGCGCTGAGCGTCCACGCGCATGTCCACCAGTCCGGCGGCACTGAGCACCCTCAGATGTTTGGAAACTTGCGGTTGGCGGAGACCCAGCCGACGGACCATCTCCCCGACAGGCCGCGGTCCGTCACGGAGCAGTTCGACGATTTGAAAACGGTTCGGCTCGGCCAGCGCTCTGAGAGTTGCCATCATGGCGAACCCGAATATGCCTCAACGCGTATATTCTTGTCAAGGCATATTCGTACCACGGAATATATAAAACCGATTTTGCACCTGGGGGGTTCAAATGAGCGGGATCTGCCAAAAGCCAGTCGGAGTTCCCGACACGACCTCGTGCCCTCGCAGAAACAGAACGACAGCCGAGCCGGGATCATCCGCGGTCCGCACAACAACCAAACCATCGCCCTCGGGGCCCGCAGGGGGAGGTTTGGCCCAAATAATTTTCTGGATGGCCTGTTTGGGGACGCGCGCGACGACCGCGACGCGCCGATATTGGGCGTCGCAACGAAGTTGTCCGTTTGCCAAAATCACGATGCGGCGCGCCCCATCTTTTCCGACCAAGACATACGCTCTAGACTGGCCGAACGCAGAGAAAGCGCCTTGGATTTCTCCACTTGCCTGCCGGCCGGCATTCGTCAGCCAGGCCACGGCATCAGGGTCGAAATCAGCGGGTGTTGCGAGTCTATAGGTCTCAATCCCGGGGATTAAACGAGCTAATTCTGGTGCGACGTCTTGGAGGATTGACTTCTTTGCGGACGCTGATCCGGTATTCGCTTTATAGTATCTTGCAACGAACAGAAAAATAAGTCCTGCCAAAGCGAACATTGGCCAGCCAAGAAGGCGCCGGCGCCTCGGAATAAATTTGGCAATGTCCTCTTGGTCCAAGGGGAGCTCTGCTGCCTTCGAACCCATCGCCGCGATTGTCTTCGGCATGCCAGAAGATGAAGCGCCAGGGAGAGGTTGAAAAGAAGGATCAGCAGCCGATTCTGGCCGTGGAAGGAGCCTGCGATCAGCGGGGTCGCAATCACCGGAAGGAAAAGCAACACCCCAGAATTTATCTGACTCAGTCGCGAATTCAACGCCTACATGATTCACGCCCTGCCCTTTCGGTTTTATATTACGAACCCGGCAGCTTATTTGGTGCAGGGACTTGGGATTGGTTAAGAGCAGCTCTTGACCCAAATCAACATTTCTAGAAAGCTCCAGGAGCGCACCCAGGGGGCCTATTCGGAGGGTTTTGCCTTCGTCATAGGATGGTTCTCCGGGCGAGGAAACGAAGACGGGCATTTCAAAAGGCATACGTGGCGCACGCCGACTGGCCCTCTGAGCGGTGTCTGCGTTCACACTGGAGCTCACGCGCCTTGCGCCATCGTCCATAATTTCCGTCCATCCCTTTCGCTGCTTTGACAGCAACTTGGGCACGCCGCCCGTTGCCAGGTAGAGAACGATCTCATGTGACTGGAAACCTTCAGTAGATCAATTCGCGAGTCGAGACCATTCGGTAATCGGGGATGGAAGACGCTTGAGTGATACAACCGCTGCTGTAGTAGACGCCATTGCCACCGCCCCCCACAAGACCGAAAGTAGCTGCTCCGAGCGTGGACAACGGATTTCCAAGGGAATCGACCGTCTTAGCGACCAACATCGCGCCGTCATATTCATTGGTCCCCCCGCCAACCGCCGCCGTGACGATGCCCTTGCCTACGACGAGGACGACCCCCCGCCATCCAACCGTGCCAGCAGGTGAGAAAGTGCCGGTCACGACCAGGATTCCGTATCCGGTGACCGCGCCACTCAGTGACAAGTCGCCGTTAACATAGATGATTTCCGGCGACGCAGCTGTACCAGGATTCGAGAGACCGCTCTGGTTGCCAGTAAGCACCTGGGTAGCATTTCCTTTAATGGTAGCCAGCAAATTCTGGAGAGAGCTTACCGATTGCTGGTTGGTAGGCATTGTGGCAGAGATATTCTCGACATCCGGAGCGGTGCCACTGCCGGTGTAGTGACTTTGAAAAATGCTGGGGAGGCCTGCGACCACTGGCGCGATATCTGGAGTGTCCGGCACACCAATTGCAGGTCTCGCAGGTTGTGTAGCCGCACCCCCACAACCCGCATGGTCGGTGCCATCCATGTGAAATGGGTTCGAGTTGGGCCCAGTCATCGAATCGCCAGTCCCGTCCAAGGTTAATGCGGCGCCGAATGACAAGTCCAAGGAATCTTGCGTCAGCTCGTACTGCAGCATCCGCCGAGCGCCGCTGGGCGTCACGGCCAGCGCGGTCAGCACGTAGACTTTAGTAGTTGCAGAGCAGGCGGCCGACTGGGCAACTTCGTTCGTCCCGTTCCAGCAGACATAGTAGTTGGCATTAGCCGGCTTGCCGTCCACGTACATGAAATTCTGTGTTCCCCCCGACCATCCGGAGGCCGACTTGTTTACCTTTATAGTAATGCGCGCCCATTTGTAGCTTAGAACCGGATTCGCGGCATAGGTGGTACTGGATGTAGAAACGGTAGTTTTGTACCACCCTGTAGTCGGTGGGACCTCGCCGACAGAACAATCCACTTCCTTGCAGATCTCTTCGTCGAAGTATGGATTGGAGGTGCTCCATGGGGCCACTGTCTCG
>Ga0099827_10002080_pt1 | contig 10873 bp, 12 predicted proteins | sample CZO8metaG_FD_79339 | JGI IMG/M metagenome (GOLD analysis project Ga0099827, IMG submission 79339) | Vadose zone soil microbial communities from the Eel River Critical Zone Observatory, Northern California, USA - CZOApr15con1.8 metaG | ecosystem: Environmental > Terrestrial > Soil > Vadose zone ...
GGTCCTCGTCGTCATCGCGATAGTCGTGGCGGCTGCCGCCTGTGGCGGCGGAGGCGGAACCGCCGGCTCAACATCGTCTGGCGGCGTCCAGAGGACGCCGGCAGGCAGCGGCGGCGCCGCCGACGCGGGCCAGCCGACCAAGAGCACCGGCGGGCAGAACGGAACCTCGGTGCCCAGCACCACGGTCCCGGCCCTCCAGGGCCCACCCGTCATCCGGCAGGCGCAGCTAAGCGTCACCGTCGGCTCAGGCACCTTCGATTCCAAGCTCGCGCAGGTCCGCAACCTCGTCGAGCTGCAGGGCGGCTACATCGCCGGCACCGACGCCCAGGCGAGCCCCGGCAGTCAGACTCAGGACAGCCAGATCCGGACCGGCATCATCAACTTCATGGTCCCGGCCGCGCATTTCGATGCCGCAATCGATGAGCTGGCCAAGGTCGGCAAGGTCCAGAGCGAGCACATCACGGGCACCGACGTCGGCGCGCAGTACGTCGATCTCCGCGCGCGGCTGGCCAACGCTGAAGCTCAGCGGAACGCGATGCTCGCGCTGCTGACGAAGGCGCAGAACATCAACGACATCATCGCGGTCCAGAACCAGATCGGCCAGATCACGGCCCAGATCGAACAGCTCAAGGGCCAGATCAAGTACCTCGACGACAACACGTCGTTCAGCTCGATCAGCGTGACGATGACGGAGTCGGGGGCGCCGGTTCGCACCGCTCCGGCCGACAGCTGGGGATTCGCCACCGCGCTCAACGACGCCGCGCACAATTTCGTGACCACGATCAACTACGTCGTCACCGGCCTGGGGGCGATCGGTCCGTTCCTCGTCCTCGTGGTCCTGGGTTTCCTTCTCCTCCGCTGGCGCCGCGTGCCTCTGCCCTGGCGCGCATAACTCCGAATCTGGAGCGGCCCGGGATGCAATTCCGGACCGCTCCAGTAACCTGCAGCGGTAATGCCCAAGGCATGGTTCGCTGTCGCGGCGGTCGCGGTTGGCGCGATGGCGTGCAGCGTATTTACCTAGGCCGCCGATGACGCCGGACGAGACGGCCGCCCAGGCCCAGGCCGAAGTCGTCGAGCTGCCGGCGGCCTCGAGGGCGACCGACATCGCGCTGAACGAGCTGGAGCTCGTGTACGCATTCATCTACGCGCGAGTCGGCAACCGGGCCGACGCCGAGGACCTGACGCAGCAGGTGGCCTTGAAAGCGATCCCGAGGCTGCGTCAAAACGCCGCGGCCAGCTCCATCCGCGGCTACCTCTTCGCCACGGCGCGTTCGGTCCTGGGCGGGTTCTGGAGCACGCGCCTCGGGCTGTCCGAGGCCGAGCTGCGCGAGGACCTCCTGCTCGCCCCTCCGACCGACCCGCCTTCCGAGGAGGGCACCGAGACCGTGCAAAGGATCCTGGCCGAGCTCTCCGACAACTACCGGCGCGTCCTCGAGCTCCGTTTCCTGCATGGGTATTCATTGAAGGAAGTGGCAAAGGAGATGAACTCGACCGTGGGCGCCATTAAGGTCATGCAGCTGCGCGCACTGCGCGCGGCGGCGAAGGTGCGGCCCGAATGAACGGCAAGCGAGAGAACCGCGTCGAGAAGATCGTCTCGGACCTCTTGCGAGGCCGCCGCCTCAAGCTGCGCGGCGGGGACGCGGAGGAGAAGGCCGCGATCACGACGGCGGCCAGACTGGCCGGCGCCCGGCAGGGTCCGCAGCGTATGCAGCCCGCGTTTCGCAAGCGGCTGGCGCGGGCCCTCGAACAGCCCCAGGGCGAAGGGTGGGTCACGCGGCGCGCCGCGCTGGTGGCCGGACTCGGCCTGGCCGCGGGGGCAGCCGCCGGCGGGTTTGCCAGCCGGGCTTTCGAGCCACACCCGGTCCACGCCAGCGATCCGATCCGACCTTCGAATGGGCGTTGGATCGACGTCGCCGCGATGGGCGACCTGGTTGAGGGCCAGGGCAAACGTGTCACTGCCGGCGGCGTCGGCGCCTTTCTCTTCCGCCACGGAGACGAAGTCACGGCCGTCTCGTCCATCTGCTCCCACCTGCCCTGCGAGCTGTGGTGGGATGGCGGACACAGCCATCTCGTGTGCCCCTGCCATCCCGCAACCTTCGCGGCGGATGGCCACCCATCGGATCCTTACCGCCACAGCGCGCTCAACAAGGTGTACGTGCGCGTCGTCGGGGGCCGCGTCGAGGTGCTGGGGACCGAATGAACGTCCGCGCGCACAAGTCGAAGCAGCTTGCGCTCGATCGCTGCCTGCAGCTCCTCGAGGAGGCGCAGGTCAGGGGTCAGAGCCGCGTCGACGGTCCGCTCGGCGTCGCGCTGCGGCAATACCTCGAACGCGCCGGCGTGATCGTCGAGCACCGCCTCGAGGGCCGGCGCATCGACCGCGTGTTGGATGACGTATTCGGAATGCAAGCGCAACTCCTCGGCCAGGAGCCGGAGGATTCGCGGCACCACAACGGGGCCTGAACACGCTCCAAGTTATGATCATCGTTCGTGACTACATCCTTCAGTTCGTCGCGGTCTTTTCTCCTCACGTCTGAGTCGGTAACCGAGGGACATCCCGACAAGGTTTGCGACCAGGTCTCGGACGCCGTCCTGGACGGAATGCTTGCCCAAGACCCGCACGCGCGCGTCGCGTGCGAGACGGCGATCACCAAAGGCCTGTGCGTCGTCATCGGTGAGGTCACGACGCACGCCGACCTCGACATCCAGCGCACGATCCGCGACACGATCCGCTCCATCGGGTACAACGACGAGCAGATCGGCTTTGACGCCGACCACGCGCTGATCCAGGTCTACTTGAAGGAGCAGTCGCCCGACATCGCGGCCGGCGTGAACCACTCGCTCGAGGAGCGCGAGGGAATTCAAGAGGACGATCCCTTCGAGCTGCAAGGCGCGGGAGACCAGGGCATGATGATCGGCTTCGCGTGCCGCGAGACCCCCGAGCTCATGCCGCTCACGATCTCGCTCGCCAACCGGCTGGCCAAAAAGCTGGCGGAGACGCGGAAGAACGGATCGTTGCCCTTCCTGCGACCCGACGGCAAGACGCAGGTCACAGTCGAGTACGAGCTCGGACGGCCCAAGCGCATCGAGGCCATCGTGGTCTCGACGCACCACGCCGCGAGCGCGACGCAGAAGGAAATCAGCGACGGAGTGCGTGAGCTCGTGATCAACCCGGTGCTGAAAGGCCAGGTCGTCGATGCCGCGACCAAGATCATGGTCAACCCCAGCGGTCACTTCGTGGTCGGCGGCCCCGCGGCGGACGCGGGTCTGACCGGACGCAAGATCATCGTCGACACGTATGGCGGCGTCGCCCGGCACGGCGGCGGTGCGTTCAGCGGTAAAGACCCGAGCAAGGTGGACCGGTCGGCTGCATACGCCGCGCGACACGTGGCCAAGAACCTGGTTGCGGCCGGGCTCGCCGAGCGCTGCGAGGTACAGGTTTCGTACGCCATCGGGCGCGCGCATCCGACCTCGATCGCGGTGGAGACGTTCGGCACCGGGGCCAAGTCCGAGGAAGAGTTGCTGGACCTGATCCGTCGCCACTTCGACCTGCGGCCGGGCGCCATCATCGCGAACATGGACCTGCTGTGGCCGATCTACCGGCAGACGGCCGCCTACGGGCACTTCGGCCGCGATGACCTGGGCGTGCCGTGGGAGATCACGAACAGGGTCGACGCGCTGCGCGCGGACGCCGCCGTCGCGGCACGTCAGAGCTAGACGAAGCTGATCCGTCTTCGTGTCCGTGACAACCTCACGGAGCGAAAGGTTTCGATCTCTCCGACACCTCGCAAGCCTGTGACGCTCTACGTCTGCGGCGTGACGCCTTACGACTCCGGGCACATGGGCCACGCGTTCACGTTTTCAATGTTCGACGTGCTGGTGAGATTTCTCGAGGCCAACGGGCAGCGCGTGAAGTACGTGCAGAACATCACGGACGTCGACGATCCGCTGTTCGAGCGAGCGCGGCGCGACGGGGTCGACTGGCGCGAGCTCGCCGGGCGCGAGACCCAGGTCCACATCCGGGACATGACAGTCCTGGGCTGGCGGCAACCCGACGTCATGCCGCGCGTCTCCGACGAGATCAAGCAGATCCTCGCGGCGGCGTCGAAGCTGCACTCCCTCGGCTTTGCGTATCGCACGAATGCGCTGTACTTCGACGTCACCAAGTACCGGGGTTACGGACGACTGTCGCATCTCACGCGGCGCTCCATGCTGCGCAAGCTTCGGCACGAGGACCTGCTCGGCGTCGTGGGCCCGGAGGCCAAGCAAGACCCGCTCGACTTCGCCCTTTGGCGTGGCTCGCGACCAGACGAGCCCGCGTGGCCCTCGAAGTTTGGCGACGGGCGGCCGGGCTGGCACATCGAGTGCACGGCGATGGCGATGCATTACCTGGGCCAGCAGATCGACATTCACGGCGGAGGGCGGGACCTTCAGTTCAGCCATCACGAGTCCGAGCGCGCGCAGTCCGAGTCGCTCACCGGCAAGAAGCCGTTCGCGCGGGCCTGGGTGCACACCGGATTGGTGCGCTACGAAGGCCACAAGATGAGCAAGTCCCGCGGCAACCTGGTCAAGGTCAGCCAGGCGCTGCAGCGGGCGCCGGCGGCTGCCGTCCGGCTCTACCTGGTCTCACACCGCTACGGCCGTGATTGGACTTTTGAATGGAAGGGGCTGACACGGTCGGCCAGGTTCATCGAGCGGATGCGCAAATTCCTGGCCGACGATGCGCGGTTTGCGCACGACGGACCGCGGCCAGCGCCTGGTCGCAAGCTGATGGCGGAGTTCAACGCCGCGCTGGCCGACGACCTCGATACCCCGCGCGCGGTGCGGGTCCTGCGGGCGGCGGTGCGCCAGGGCGATGCGCCGGCGGTACGGGCGATGCAGGAAGTGCTGCTCGGCTCAGCCGCTCTGAGCTAGCCCACTTCGAGCGGAGCGCCGCAGTTCGGGCACTCCATGTTCGCGTCCAACTGGACCATCGTCTCGCAGACCGGGCAGAGGATGGCCGTGGGTGCGGTGGAGGCTTCGTCCTCGCGGGCCTCGGCCTCCATCGCGGCGGGCACCTCGCCGAGGTCCACAGCCGGCGCGCCGCAGTTGAGGCACACGTAGCCCGGTTGCGTCAGGCGATAGTCCTGGTACTCGCCCGCCGCGTCGATCTCGACCTCGGCGAACAGGGCGCGAAACAAGCTGCCGCCGCAGCGGTTCGAACAGATGAGCATCATCGCCACTTCAGACTACCGGGCCCCGGTCAGCCCCTCCGGCGCCTGCGGCGCCACCTCCCCACACGGTGGGGAGGAGTTTCTTTCTTCATCCCAATCTCCGGCGAAGCGTTGCCGTCCCGGCCGCGATCAGGACGATGCAGAATCCCGCGACCACCCCCGCGTCGAGCTGCAGTGACGACCACGTCAGGTCGGCGCCCTTGACCATGATGTCGCGCATCCCGTTCACCGCGTAGGTGAGGGGGAGCACGTCGGACAGGTACTGCAGCGCCTTCGGTTCGGTAGAGACAGGGAAGATGATTCCCGACAGCAGCACCTGCGGCACCACGACGAGCGGGATGAACTGGACCGCCTGAAACTCCGAGCGCGCGAACATGCTCAGGAAGATGCCCAGGTTGACGGCGGCGATCGCCATGAGCGCCTCCATGCCGAAGATCAGCAGCACGCTGCCCTGGTTTTGAATCTTCAGGACCGCAAGCGAGAAGATCAGCACCTCTGCCGCCTGGACGAGTGCGATCACGGTGAAGCCGAGCATGTAGCCGAGGACGATCTCGCCGCGACGCAACGGGCTTGCCATCAAGCGCTCGAGCGTCCCCTGCGATCGCTCGTTAAGGAAGGAGACGATCGTGATCACGAACACGAGAAAGAACACGACCAGGCCGACGAACGCCGCGCCGAAGTAATCGAGCGTGTCGTAGCTCTTGCCGCCATAGAGGTACTTGATCTGCGGCTGGAAGTTGACGTTGCGGCCCGCTACCTGGGACGCGAGCGTGATCATCGCTTGCTGCAGCGCCTGAAGGACGGGTGCATCCACCCCTGGCTGCGAGCCTTCGAGGTGGACCTCGGGCGCGACGTTGCCGTTCTGCGCCTGGCGGCTGAAATCGGAAGGCAGCACGATGTAGGCGACGAGAGAACCGTTCTTGAGCTTTTCATCGCCGTCCGCGGCGCTGATGTCGGTGGTCGTGATGTGGCTCGAATGCCGGAGCGTATCCGCCACCATGACGCCCAACGGACCGGAATCCTCGTTGGCGATACCGACCGACGGCGAGCTGGTTGAACCGCGCATCAGGTAGCCGAGCAGGCCCAGGATGACGATCGGCGCGACGAAGAGGAGTGCAAGCGTCCTGCGGTCGCGCCGGAATCCCTGCAGCAGCCGGCGAGTGATCGCGCGGACCCGGTGGCCGCTCATGACTCTTTCCTCCCCGCCAGCGCCAGGAAGGCTTCTTCGAGATTTTGCGAGCCTCCCTGCGCACGGATGTCGGCGGGCGAGCCTTCCGCCAGCAGCCGGCCGTACTGGATGAGGCCCAATCGCTGGCAGCGGTCGGCCTCGTCCATGACGTGGCTCGACACGATGATGGTCGTGCCGTTGGCCGCCATTCGGCGGAAGGACTCCCAGAACTGCACGCGCAGCTGAGGGTCGATGCCGACCGTCGGCTCGTCCAGGAGGAGGAGCTCGGGCCGGTGCACCAGCGCGCACGCAAGCGAGCAGCGCTGGCGCAGACCTCCGCTCAGCGTCGCGACCACCGAGCCGCGCCGGTCGTAGAGCTCGACGAGCTCGAGCGCGTCCTTGACGCCTTCATCCGCGCCGTTGATCGCCGCGAAGAAGCTGACGTTCTCCTCCACCGACAGCGCCGGATAGAGCGCTGCCTGCTGTGTCATGTATCCGATGTGACGCAGGACGGCGACGTTGGGCATTCGCTGCCCCAGCACGGTGACCGTTCCCGCATGCGCCGCGAGCAGACCGCAGATGAGGCGAATCAGGGTGGTCTTGCCGGCACCGTTCGGGCCGAGCAGGCCGTAGATCTCGCCCTGCCGCACGCGCAGGTTCACTCCATTCAAAGCCTTGAAGGCGCCGAACGATTTGGATACGCCTTCGACGTCGACCGCGTAGGAATCAGTCATGTCCCTCCTCCGTTACGGCCATGGCGCGGAGCCAGGCCTCGGCCAGCAGCGTGACGGCGGTTTCGCCGTCGACGTCCAGGCCGAGCACTCGCTCCGCAAGCGGCCTGGTCAGGATATGAAAGAGGATCGGTCCGATGAACGCCTGGAGCGCCAGCAGCGGATGCATCACGCGCAAGGTTCCCGCCGCCATCTGTGCCGTCACGTAGACGACCAGGAGGCCGACCACTTTGGTGATGGCTCCCGACGCGGCCTCCTCGGTCTCGGGCGCGAGCCCGCTCACCTCGAAGAACAAAGCCCGCATCAAGCCCACACGACTTTCGCCGCCGGAGAACACCGCTCGATAGGCGGTGCGGGCGACCTCTGGCATCAGCTCGGCCGGCGGCGCTTCGTGCCTGGCGGTCAGCAGCCGGCTGACGGGCTCGAGTGGGGAGTAAGAGGCGATCAGGTCGGTGAGCAGCGCCGCCTTGCCCGGAACGAGGCGGTAGAGCGTGGCGCGCGAAACGCCGGCCCTATCGGCGAGCTCGTCCATGGACAGCCGGCCGAGTCCGTCGGCCCCAACCATCTCCACGGCGGCGCTCAGGATCCGATCCCGGGCGCCTGGTTCCGGAGCGACCTCCAGTGCCTCGAACAGGGCATCGCGCGACTGAAAGTGGCGGTAGAAGCTCGCGCGCGACGTGCCTGCCGCGGCGGCAAAGTCGGCCACCGTCGGCTGGCCGCCCATGGCGATCACCACACGCGCAGACTTCAAAAACCGGTCCCGCACGTTGAAGCGACACTAGACAAGATGTCGCATCTTGTCAAGTATCACTCCGGAACGTGGCTGAGCCCAACTTCTTGCGTTATCGTGCATCGGACCAGATGGAGACCGTCGCCACGCCCGCTGAAGCGGAGTCAGCGCCAACTGACGATGCGCCTCAGGCGGCGAAGAGGTCGCGAGGAGGGCGGCGCCTGCTCGCCGCCGCGCTCCTGGTCGCACTGCTCATGGCGGTGGCCGGGGGCGCTTTCGCCTTCGCCAACGCATCCCTGAGCAGCAGGTACAGCCCAGGGCGGGCCTTGCTCGATTACTTCGCCGCCCAGAAGCGGGGTGACGCCGCCGGGATGATGGCGAACGCGACTTTCTTACGTCCCCCTGGATCGGCAGATGACCTGTTCCAGCAGGCTGCCGTGGCGGCGATGCTGCAGATTCCGCAGAACTCTGACGTGAGCGACGTGAGGATCCTGTCGAGCGCGTCAGTGGACTCGTCGGCCAGCAACGTCAGGGTTTCGATGACCTGGGCAGGGGCCAGTCGCGTTGCGGTGTACAGCGTGCGCAAGGACCTCCGAGGGACGCACTACCTCCTCTACAACACCTGGCGGGTCGAAGTTCCGTACGCGACCATCGCGATTTCCCTGCCGAATCAAGCTGGCACCGTCACTGTGGACGGTATCTTCGTGCCCACTTCCTCCTCGTCGCCCAACTCGATCCGTGCGATCGAGGGATTTCACACGGTGGCCATGATTGCAACGTCCTTCTACGAGCGAGAGGCCAAATCCGTGGACGGAGTTGACGCGAACCCGACGCTCACGTTCGTCGGCAGCGTCAGGTCCGATGCGAAGGCCGCCATCGCCGCCATGGTCAGCGCCTGGTTCGTGGCATGCGACGCCGCCAAGTACTGGTGCCCCAATCACACGTATACGGCTCCCAACGACGGGTACCGTTGGTACCTGACGCTGCCCGGCTACGGCAAGGTCTACTACACGGCGTATGCCTACACGATCGATCCAGACCTGACGTCCAGCATGACAATCGTCGTTTCCGACCACCTCGGCCAGGCCAAAGCCTCCGGCACCTGCGCGGCAACCTTGACCGTGGATGGGAGCCGGACCTACTCATTCACCGGGACGTGGTCTGCTGATGTGACCGTCACCGGCGGTCGCTGGGGAAACACCGCTGGTGCGTGGAATTGCACTCAGGCCAGGGCCTGACCTCGGCTTAACGAGCTGGATTTCACTCCGGGCCGAGCGTCGTTAGGCTGACCACCCGGTCATGTGCTCGATCGCAATCGCAACCACGGGCCCGCCAGGGCGAACGTTCCGGTACTGCTCGTACCTGTTCACGAGCAGGTCGATCGCGCGGTCCGTTTCTGGCCCGTCGCCGATCACGCGCGCGGTGCCGTCGGCGCGCACCCACCAGAGCTTGCTCCAGTCCTCCTCGTAATGGTCGAACAGCACCGACACCGCAGGGTTGGCCGCGATGTTGCGCAGGCGTTTCAGGTCGGTCGTGCGCTTCGGCTTCGCGTCGACCGCGAAATAGAGCGACTCGCCTTCGAGCGCGAAAGTGATGGGGACGACGTGCGGCCGGCCATCGACGCCGGCCGTCGCCAGGCGCGCGACATGGGCCTCGGCAATGAGCCGCCGCATCGCCATCGCCTCCATCCAACGAAGTATCGTTGAGCCGTGCAGAGGCTCCGCACGTACACCGTCGACGAGGCCAACCGCGAGCTGCCGCGAGTCCGCCCGATAGTGGCGCAGATCGCGGAGCTCTCCGCCCTGCGGCCTGACCTCGAGGAGCAGCTGCGCATGGCGGAGTACGCCGTCCAGCGGCCGAGCGCCAACGGCTCGGACCGGGAGCGCGAGCAGCAGGCGCGAGACGCCGTCCAGGGCGCCGAGGAAGAGCTGCTGAAAGCGGTGCTGAGCCTGAACAGCATGGGCATCCAGCTCAAGGGTCCGCTCGAGGGCCTGATCGACCTTCCCTCTTACCGCGATGGAGAGCTGGTCGAGCTGTGCTGGAAGCTGGGCGAAGAGCGGGTCGAGCACTGGCACCACGTCGGCGAAGGCTTCGGAGGCCGGAAGCGCCTTTAGCTTTTCTCTTTCGCGACCGGTCCCCTGACCGCCGCGAAAACCGCCCCGGCAATGCCGGCGGCGTCTAGGCCGTGCTCCTTCAGGATGTCGGAGGCTTTGCCATGGGGCAGGAAGGCGTCGGGTAGCGCGAGGTTTCGGACGCGTCCCGCGAGGCCGTGGGGCGCGAGCGCCTCCAGGACCGCACCGCCGAACCCACCGGCACCCACGTTGTCCTCGACCGTCAGCACGACCGGATACGCGCGCGCCCAATCCGCGATACGCGGGTCGACAGGCTTCACCCACCGGGCGTTGACCACACCACAAGACAGGCCCTGCATCTCGAGGCGCTCGGCCGCCTCGCCGGCGACCTCGACCATCTTGCCCACGGCGAAGATGACAGCGTCCGTGCCCTTGCGCATCTCTTCCCAGCGGCCCACCGGCAGCGGTTCCACCGGAAGGTCGGGGGTGGCGGGCACGGGCCCTTTCGGGTAGCGGATCGCGATCGGCCCATCGGTCGCCAGCGCCGTCTCGAGCAGCGCGCACAGCTCGGTCGCGTCCTTGGGCGCCGCGACCTTCAAGTTGGGGATGAGGCGCAGGTAGGAGAGGTCGAAGATCCCGTGATGCGAGGCGCCATCCGCACCCGTCACGCCCGCGCGATCGATCACGAAGACGACGGGCAGCTTGTGCAGCGCGACGTCCATGATCGTCTGGTCGAAGGCGCGCGCGAGAAACGTCGAGTAGATGCAGACCACCGGATGCATGCCGGCCATCGCGAGGCCGGCCGCGAAAGTGACCGCGTGCTGCTCGCAGATGCCGACATCGAAGAAGCGGTCCGGAAACTCCTTGGCAAAGTTCAAGAGGCCGGTTGAGGAGGCCATCGCCGCGGTGATGGCGCAAACCTCAGGCCGCCTGGCCGCGGCGGTCATCAGGGCCTCGCCGAA
>Ga0099827_10002084_pt1 | contig 10869 bp, 9 predicted proteins | sample CZO8metaG_FD_79339 | JGI IMG/M metagenome (GOLD analysis project Ga0099827, IMG submission 79339) | Vadose zone soil microbial communities from the Eel River Critical Zone Observatory, Northern California, USA - CZOApr15con1.8 metaG | ecosystem: Environmental > Terrestrial > Soil > Vadose zone ...
GGGGAGAGGTCGAGATCGAGGCGGGACGGTTCCTGATCGAGGTGGAGGTGAGGGCGGGAGGCCAGAACCGAGTGCAGGTGAACCGCTCGGCGGTGCGACGAAAGCGCGACCTCCGGCGCGACGTCCGCGCGGTGTTCAGCGGGCCCGACGACCTGCTGGTCGTGCTGGGCGATCGGTCGGAGCGCCGGCGGTTCATGGACGAGGCCGTGATGACGCTGTGGCCGGCGAAGGATGGAGCCACAGGCGCCTATGAACGGACGCTCCGCCAGCGCAACCGCTTGCTCAAGGAATGGGCGGGCGCCGGCGAGCCACCCGAGCTGGCGGCGTGGGATGCGGAGCTCGTCTCGAGCGGGGCGACCTTGACGGACCTTCGGGCTCGGGCGATGGATCGGATAGAGAAGAGGGCCGGGGCGATGTTCGGACACGTGGCTGGCCGCGAGGACGAGGCGCTCGTCGTCGAATACCGTCCGTCCGTGGAGGCCGCGGCCGGCGGGTTGGAAGCAGCGTTCCAGCGCCGGCTGTGGGAGCGGAGGGAGGACGAGCTCATCCGCCGAACCACCCTGGTCGGCCCGCACCGCGATGACATGGCGTTGGTGGTGGAGGGGCTCGCCGCGCGCGGGTTCGCCTCGCACGGCGAGGCGTGGGGGACGGCGCTCTCGCTTCGCCTGGGCCTGGGTGAGGCCGTTGCCGAGGAAGTCCGGGAGCCGCCGATCCTTCTGTTGGACGACCCGTTCTCAGGGCTCGACCCGGTGCGGCGGCGGAGGTTGGCCGAGGCGCTGGATGGGAGGGGACAGGTCCTGATCGCGGTCCCGGAAGAAGGGCACGTCCCCGCGGGGGCGGCGGTGTGGTGCGCCGAGGAGGACGGGATTGTCCCGAGGTAGCTCGCGGAGCTGGTGGAAGAGGGGTCGCGCCAACGAGCCGGAGGTGCTCGGGTCGGTGCTGGACTCGCTGGCCGCGGGCCGGCCCTGGTCCGCGGGCATCGCTCTGGGTGAACTGGGCCGGCGATGGGAAAGCGTGGTTGGCGAACGCCTGGCCATGGAGTGCGTCCCGGCGGGCCTGGAGGCCGGGGTGCTGGTGATTCGAGCCTCCTCGGCAGCGTGGGGGGCGCAGATCCGGTTCCTAGAGGGGGAGATCCGGGACCGGGCCAATGCCGCTCTCGCATCCGAGGCGGTCCGGGAGGTCAGAGTGACCGTAGGAGAAGGGAGTGGGCGGGGCTGAAAGGGCCAGAAGGAGTGCCAAAAAGAGTGGCCCGATCGGGGCGGGAGAAGGCCCGGATTCAAGACGCAGAAGCCCCCATCCGATGGCATATCTGATGGTATAATTGTCATGTAGTTGGATCCCTCTTCAGAGACCGGTCCCTTCCCCATGAGAGGGCGCCGCGTGCGCGGCGCACGTCGGAGGTAACGTGGCGGTCAGAGCTGCCAATTCGAGCTATACGTCTGCTGACATCACCGTCCTGGAGGGCCTGGAAGCAGTACGCCGCCGGCCCGGGATGTACATCGGAAGCACCGGCCCGCGGGGCCTTCACCACCTCGTGTACGAGGTCGTCGACAACTCCATCGATGAGGCCCTGGCTGGGTTCTGCACCCGGATCGTCGTCCAGCTGCTACCGGATGGAGGGTGCCGGGTCGTGGACAACGGCCGGGGGATCCCGGTCAAGCCCATCCCGAAGGCGAAGGATCGGCGCCCCGCGGTCGAGGTCGTTCTGACTACCCTGCATGCCGGCGGGAAGTTCGACGGCAAGTCCTACGCGGTGTCCGGCGGCCTTCATGGCGTGGGCGTTTCCGTGGTCAACGCCCTTTCCAAGCGCCTCACGGTGGAGGTTGCCAGAGACGGTTCCGTGTGGCAGCAGACCTTCGAGCGGGGTCAGCCGAAGACTCGCCTGCGCAAGGTCAAGGCCAGCAGCAAGACCGGGACCATCGTCACCTTTTGGCCGGACCCCGACATCTTCGAAGAGACCCAGTTCAAGCGGGAGGTGCTGGCGGAGCGCCTGCAGGAGCTCTCATTCCTCGCCCGGGGAATCGAGATCGCCATGGTCGACGAGCGGGAAGACCCGCCGGCAAAGATGCTCTTCAAGGCCACCGGCGGGCTGGCGGACTTCGTCAAGCATCTGTCACTGGGCAAGGAACCACTGCATTCGCGCATCGTCCACTTCACCGAGGAGCGCGAAGGAACCGAAGTGGAAGTGGCCATGCAGTGGAATACGGGCTATGCGGAGTCCATCCATACTTTTGCTAATACTATTAACACTCACGAAGGCGGCACCCACGAGGAGGGATTCAAGAAAGCGCTCTCCAACGTGGTCAACCGGTACGCCCGGTCCAAGGGCCTCCTTAAGGAGAAGGAAGAGAACCTCATCGGGGAGGACATCCGTGAGGGTTTGACCGCCATCGTGGCCGTGAAGCTGCACGAGCCGCAGTTCGAGGGACAGACCAAGACCAAGCTGGGCAACACGGAGATGCGGTCGTTCGTGGAGACGGCCGTGAACGCCCAGCTCATGACCTGGCTCGAGGAGCACCCCAGCGAAGGCAAGCGCATCGTGCTGAAGTGCTCCCAGGCGGCCAAGGCCCGGATGGCGGCCCGGCAGGCCCGAGACCTCACCCGCCGGAAGGGGCTGCTGGATTCCAGTTCACTCCCGGGAAAGCTGTGGGACTGCCAGCTGACCGACCCGGACTTGTGCGAGATCTTCATCGTGGAGGGGGACTCGGCCGGGGGTTCGGCCAAGCAGGCCCGGGAGCGTTCGTATCAGGCCATCCTTCCGATCCGGGGCAAGATCCTGAATGTCGAGAAGGCGCGCCTGCACAAGATCCTGGAAAACCTGGAGATCCAGGCGCTGATCAGCTCGATCGGGACCGGGATCGGCGACGAGTTCGACCTCTCCAAGGCGAGGTACGGCAAGATCGCCATCCTCGCCGACGCCGACGTGGACGGGGCGCACATCCGGACGCTGCTCCTGACATTCTTCTTCCGGCACATGCAGCATCTCATCGACGCGGGCAAGGTCTACGTGGCCCAGCCCCCGCTGTACCGGGTGAAGATGGACGGGAAGTACGTGTACGTCCACGACGACAAGGCGCTCGACGAGCTGCGCAAGGGCAACGGCCAGAAGAAGCTGGAGATCCAGCGGTTCAAGGGTCTGGCCGAGATGCAGCCCGAGCAGCTCTGGGAGTCGGCCATGAACCCCGAGACCCGCGTGCTCAAGCGGATCACGCTGGAGGACGCCACTGCGGCCGACCGGATGTTCAGCATCCTGATGGGCGAGGACGTCGAGGCCCGCAGGGACTTCATTCAGCAGAACGCGAAGGAAGCCTTCATCGATGCGTGAGGCGGTTCACTAGATGGCCGCCATCGCCGAGCGGATCGAACCGGTCGTCGTCGAGGAGGAGATCCAGTCCTCCTTCATCGACTACGCGATGTCGGTCATCGTGTCGCGTGCGCTGCCCGACGTCCGGGACGGCCTGAAGCCGGTCCACCGACGCATCCTCTTCTCGATGCAGGAGAGCGGGCTGCTGCCCGATCGACCCCGGAGGAAGTCGGCCGCAGCGGTCGGCGAAGTCATCAAGAAGTACCACCCCCACGGGGACCAAGCGGTCTACGACGCCCTGGTCCGCATGGCCCAGGACTTCTCGCTCCGCTACCCGCTGATCGACCCCCAGGGCAACTTCGGCTCGATCGACGGCGATCCGGCGGGCGCGCCTCGGTACACCGAGGCCCGGCTATCGCCTCTGGCCATGGAGCTGCTCCGCGATATCGACAAGGAGACGGCCGACTTCATCCCGAACTACGACGGGTACGAGGTCGAACCGGTCGTGCTGCCGGCCAGGTTCCCCAACCTCCTGGTGAACGGATCGCAGGGGATCGCGGTAGGGATGGCCACCAATGTCCCGCCCCACAACCTCGGTGAGGTCATCGACGCGGTGGTGGCGCAGATCGAGGATCCCGAGATCTCGATCAAGCAGCTCATGCGAAAGGTGCACGGCCCGGACTTCCCCACCGGCGGGCTGATCATTGGACGCGAGGGGATCAAGGAGGCTTACGAAACCGGACGTGGCTCCATGCGGATGCGGGCGCGCGTGGTGATCGAGGAGGGACGCCAGGGACGACAACGGCTGGTGGCGACCGAGCTGCCCTACATGGTCAACAAGGCGAGGCTCGCCGAGAAGATCGCCCAGCTCGTCAACACCCGCAAGCTCCACGACATCGCGGACCTGAAAGACGAGTCCAGCCGAGCCGGGATGCGGCTGGTCATCGACCTCCGGAAGGGCGCCAACCCGCAGATCGTCCTGAACCAGCTCTACAAGCACACCCAGCTCCAGGAGAGCTTCGGCGCGATCATGCTGGCTCTGGTCGACGGCGTCCCGCGGACGCTCAACCTCAAGCAGATCCTCCAGCGCTACATCGACCACCAGGTCGATGTCGTCACCCGGCGGACCCGGTTCGACCTGCGCAAGGCAGAAGAGCGCGATCACATTGTCCAGGGCCTCCTGATCGCGCTGGCAAACATCGACGAGGTCATTCGGATCATCCGCGCGTCGGCCGATGCCGACGAGGCCCGGACCAAGCTCATGACCAAGTTCAAGCTGTCGGAGGTCCAGGCCAACTACATCCTGGACATGCCGCTGCGGCGGCTGACGAAGCTGGAGCGGCAAAAGCTCGAGGACGAGCACAAGGAACTCCTCGCTACCATCCGCCGGCTGAAGGCCTTGCTGAAGGACCCCAAGGCGATCCTCGGCGTGGTCAAGGAGGAGCTGCTCGAGGTCAAGCGGAAGTACGCGGACGCCCGGCGCACCGAGATCCGAGCCGCGGAAGGGGAGTTCGCCGAAGAGGACCTCATCCAGGATCAGGACGTCGTCATCACGATCAGCCGAGGCGGCTACGTGAAGCGCCAGCCGGTCGACGCATTCCGCCGTCAGGGACGGGGCGGTCGCGGCGTCATCGGGGCCAACCTGAAGCTGGACGACATCATCTCCCAGGTGTTTACCACCACGACGCACCACTGGCTGCTGGTCTTCACCAACAAGGGAAAGGTCTACCGGACCAAGGTGCACGAGGTTTCGGAGTCCTCGCGGCAGAGCCGCGGGACCTACGTGGCGAACCTCCCCGGCATGGGGTTCGGAGGCGACGAGCGCATCGCCGCAGTCATCGACACCAAGGACTACGAGGAGGGCAAATTCCTGGTCTTCGCCACCAAGAAAGGGATGGTGAAGAAGACGGCGTTGCCGGAGTACGACTCGCCGCGGACGGGACTGGCTGCCATCAACCTGAAGTCGGGCGACGAGCTCATCGACGTGATCCTGACCGGCGGGAAGGACGACATCATCCTCGTGTCGAAGCAAGCCCAGGCCATCCGGTTCGGCGAAAAGGGCGTGCGCCCGATGGGGCGGCAGACCGCCGGCGTCATCGGGATGAAGCTTCGTGGGAAGGACGAGGTCATCGCGATGGTGGCCATCAGCCAGGGGGACGGGCTGTTGACGGTGACGCACAACGGGTTCGGGAAACGCACGGACTTCTCCGAGTACCGGAAGTCGGGTCGCGGCGGGCTGGGGGTCAAGACCGCAATGCTGACCACCAGGGTCGGCGTGCTGGCGGGAGCGTTCGCCATCCGCAAGGACCAGGACATCCTGGTCATCGCCAACGACGGGGTGGTCATCCGGGTGCCCGCCGTGCAGGTGCGCAAGGCCAGCCGGGCCACTCAGGGAGTTCGCGTGATGCGCCTGGAGAAGGGCCGCGCAGTCGTGGCGGTGGCCCCGGTCATCATGCAAGCCGAGGAATAGGCAACCGAGGTCCTCGCGGTCCTCATCTTGTCAAGCGGGACCCGCTACAACCCGATGGACCGAGAAGATACTGGTGCTCATTGCGACCTCGTGCGCAAAACCTTGCCGGACCTCAGCGACCGACTCTCTGCTCAGCGTGCTTGTCATGCTGGCGTTCGGCGCAGCGGCGTTGGCTTTCGTGCTCCTCATGGCCAAGGCAGTGGCCATCATGATCCGGGCAAGAACGGGTCGAGATGTCTGGCCGTCGGCCAGGCGGTGGGCCCGGGCATACGGGTTCGGCGTGGTGGGACTCGGCGTCACGGCGGTGTGGCGCTGGATACACCGCGCTCGCGGGCGACCCGCTCCGCGCCGCCCGGATCCCGATTCCTAGGAGAAGCGTTCGATCCCTCGTTTGAGGCACAGAGCGGCCGTGATGGCGGCAGCTGCCTGAAGGCCGATGACCACGAATACCCACACCCGGGACTGCAGGCCGTCGCGGAAGGTTCCCGGCAGGAACGCCCGATAGTGGTCCGCGGCGCCGAGCACGGACCACAGTAGGCCGATCAGTAAGACGCCGACGGCTCCCGACTTCCACCCCGCGAGGCACAGCATGGCCGCGCCGGCGGTGGCCAGCACGACGATCCCCGAGAACCACTCGAACTGGACCGTCGTCATGTGGAAGTTCGCCGCTTGCCCGTACCGCAGGTCCTCCATGACGTGGGGAACGACCCCGAGCAGGCTGGCGATCGACAGCCATGCGGCGAGGCGGGCGGGGCGATTCACTGGTCGGTGCGGACTCGTCGGAACGTGGCGAGCAGCGCGAAGTCGTACAGGATCTTCAAGCTGCCGGCGGCCACGAACGGCGCCGACAACGACACCGTCTGCATGAGGTAGCCGCCGAGCGCCGGACCGGCAGGGCGCACGAGGTACCGAGCCGTGTTCGTGTACGCGGCGGCAGCCGTTCGTTCGTCGGGATCGACCACCGCCACGACGTAGGCCTGCCTGGCCGGGACGTCCATCTGGCTGATGGCGAACCGGGCCAGCAGCATGGTGATGGCCAGCCCGAGGTTCGGCATGAACGGCACCAGGATCAGCAGGATGTTCGACGGTAGGTGAGTGAACACCATCGTGTTCAACAACCCGATCCGGTTCGCCAGCGCGCCGGCGGCGATCGAGGATCCGCTCTGGAGCAGGCCCACGAAGAAGAACACCAGACCCATGAGCTCGGTCGAGGCCCCGAACTTGCGCTGGAACCAGAACACCAGGAACGAGTTCACGACGAAACCGCCGCCGAAGGAGTCCACCGCGAACAGCCCGGCCAGCCCGGCCACCTTGCGTTTGGAGCGAACAAGTGGGAAGCGGCGTGCTGCGGTGAGGACGTCGCCGGCCTCGACCGCCTGGGAGAGCCTCACGGCGAGCAGCGCGCAGGCTACGCCGATAACGGGGAATGCCAGCATGAACCGCTGGCTGGCCGGAACGGCGGGGAAGAACCGGCGGAAGAAGTCCGGCCCCCCGGCGGCCAGGGCGCCGAGCGAGCCGGCCAGGTACGCCACGGCGTTGTAGCGAGCGAATGCCCAGGTGCGCTCGCGGGCGGCCCCGGCCACCTGCGGGATCATGGCCTGCTCCAGTGACGTGATCGGGCCGGACTCGTTGGCCTCCACCGAGATCGTGCCGGTGAGGGCGGCCAGGATCAACGCGGGGAGCCACCTGGTCAGGGCGAACACCGTGCCGGCCGCCGCCATCACCAGGAACAGCGCGGCGTAGAGTCGCCGCCGCCCGATACGGTCGCCGCGCGTCCCAACGGCCACCGAGGTGACGGCGAACCCTCCAAGCATGGCCGTGAAGACCAGCCCGACCTTCGCGTCGGAGTACCCGGCATGGGCCAGCGACGCCCCCACCAAGACGCTGGCAAACCCGTAGAGCAGCGCCCGCAGCGCCTGCACGGCGTAGATCGTCAGCAGGTCCCGCCGCGCGGTGGCTCGGTCGACGGTCGGAGCAGGCTGGCTCACGTCGGAACCATAATGGGGCCATGGCCGGACTGGAGGAGCGGCCGCCGTTCGAAATCCTCGAGCACACTGCCGACATCGGCCTGCGGGCTCGCGGGAGGACGCCCGAGGAGCTGTTCGAGAACGCCGCCGCGGGGCTCCTGGAGATCCTGGGTGCGGCGGCTCGCGAAGGGTCGACCGACGTAGAGATCACCGAGGAGGCCGATGATCCGGCCGCGCTCCTGGTGCACTTCCTCGACGAGCTGATCTATCTGGTTGACGCGCGCGGAGCGAGGATCGCAGCCATCACGGTGCGGCTCCAGGCGCCGACTCGGCTGCGGGCTCGGGTCACGTGGACAGCGAGCGGTGAGCCCCTGGGGGGTACCGAGCTGAAGGCCGCCACCTTCCACCAGCTCTCGTTGGAGGAGCGACCGGACGGCTACGTGGCCACGGTCTTCTTCGACGTGTGAGGTCGACAGTGCAACCGGAACGGATCGATGAGTTCGAATGGCGGATCCCCATCGGGACGGTCCCGGGCATGCGCGTGCCGGGCGTCGTTTTCGCCACCGAGGAGCTGATAGGCAAGGCCGTCGAGGATCGCGCCGTGGAGCAGGTGGCCAACGTGGCGACGCTTCCCGGGATCGTCGAGGCCTCCTACGCTATGCCCGACATCCACTGGGGGTACGGGTTTCCCATCGGTGGCGTGGCGGCCACCGACGTCGACGCGGGGGGCGTGGTCTCACCCGGCGGCGTGGGGTTCGACATCGCCTGCGGCGTTCGCCTCATCCGATCGGACCTCGATTGGGAGCGAGACGTGAAGCCGCGGATCGGCGAGCTTGTGCGCACCCTCGGACAACGCGTCCCGCGAGGGACCGGCAAGGGCGGTCGCCTCCACTTGGGCCGCACGACCATGGACCAGGTGCTTGCCGAAGGCGTGCGCTACCCGCTCGCCGTCGGCATCGGCGTCGAGGAGGATGCCGAACTCTGTGAGGACGGCGGTGTCCTGGATACCGCTGTGCCGGAGCACGTCTCCGATCGGGCCAAGGACCGGGGCGGCGACCAGCTGGGGAGCCTCGGCGCCGGCAACCACTTCCTCGAGGTGCAGGTGGTCGAACGAGTGATCGACCCCGACGCTGCGGCGGCCATGGGACTCGAAGAAGGTGGAGTTTGCGTGATGCTTCATTCGGGTTCCCGAGGCCTCGGGCATCAGATCTGCACCGACCACCTGCGCGTCGTCGACCAGGCCAGCCGTCGCCTCGGGATCGAGGTCCCCGACCGCCAGCTCGCGTGCGTCCCCGTGACCGACGTGGTGGCACAGCGCTACCTCGGGGCCATGGCGGCCGCGGCGAACTTCGCGCGCGCCAACCGCCACGTGCTCACGCACGCCATCCGCGAGTCGTTCGCCGCCGTGTTCGAGAAGGCAGGCGAACGGCCTAGGAAGGGCTCATCCCCGCCTCTGGGGATGTCGATGGTGTACGACGTGGCGCACAACCTGGCCAAGGTCGAGGAATACAAGGTCGGCGGCCGGGTACGTACCCTCTGCGTTCACCGCAAGGGGGCGACCCGGGCGTTCGGACCCGAGCATCCGGCGATACCGGCCAGGTATCGTAGGATCGGCCAGCCCGTGATCATCCCCGGAAGCATGGGGAGCGCATCATACGTGCTGGTGGGAACCACAGAGGCGGCGAGGAAGTCTTTCTCCTCGGCATGTCATGGGGCGGGTCGGGCCATGTCCCGAACCAAGGCCAGGAGGGTGATGAGCGGCGTGGACCTGGTGAAGCAGCTGGAGGGCCGGGGCATCGCGGTGGCTGCCTCCCAGCCGAAGTTGCTTGCCGAGGAGGCTCCGTACGCGTACAAAGACGTATCCCAGGTCGTTCGGACCTGTGAGGGTGCCGGGCTGTCGAGAACGGTAGCGAGGCTCGTGCCGGTAGGAGTGGTCAAGGGATGAGAGCGCTGGTCGAGACCGACGAGATGACGCGGCGGGGCGACTCGTTCGCCGGCGGGCGGCGGGCCAAACTCGTGGTGCGCAAGGTCGAGCCGTGGTCGGTCCTCAAGTTCTCGCTCCTGTTCTATTTCTGTCTCATGCTCGTGTTCTTGCTGGCCTTCGTGATCCTGTACTGGATCCTCGGCGTGACCGGCGTCCTGGATTCGATCGCCAAGGTCCTGTCCGACGTCGGCTTCGGGGGGACGGCGGGCTTCGAGTTCCAGGGCTACTGGATCTTCTCGCGGCTGTTCCTGGTGGGACTGGCCGGCGTGGTGGTGTGGTCGCTGCTGAACATGTTGATCGCCGTGCTGTACAACCTGGTGTCTGACGTGGTCGGCGGCATCCAGATCACGCTCGCCGAGCGTCGCTGACGAGCGCCGCTTACGGCATCGAATCGCTCGATTGACACCCTTCTCCAGCCCCGCGTACGCTTGCCCGGGCCACGGTCTTCGCCCGAGCAGGGTTCGCCGAGGGCCTGTAGCTCAGGCGGTTAGAGCGCATCCCTGATAAGGATGAGGTCGATGGTTCGAGTCCATCCAGGCCCACTCCGGAGCTAAGGAGGAACCCCATGGGGGAGAAGAAGGGCGGCAAGCTGAAGAAGTTCTTCCTGTTCGCGTTCATCGCCGGCCTCGTCAGCGCCGTGGTGTCGTATGTCAAGCGGCGCCGGGGAGGCGGCGAAGAGAACGAATGGCAGGAGCTTCCCCCACCCCAGAGCTAGCCCCCCGGGGCTGACGTCCCCTCTCAACCCGGCTAGCCCTTCCGCCGACACTTCCAGCGAACCTCGGCCCCGTTCGGGGCCGCGGCCTCGCCTGGAGGGTCGGATGCCTCGATACGGGATCGAGCGGGGGGAGGTGCTCCTGTCCCTTCAACTGGCGCTCACCCATGAAGAGGAAGAGCCGGTTGACCTCGAGGCGATCTCTCGGCCCGCTCAGCCCCGGGTCAGGCCGCCGGCGAGCACCGGGGCCGCGCACCACCGGCCATCGCCGCCCCCCCGTCTCACGCCGCCGGTCCAGAGGCGAGAGCCCCTTCCCGGTATTCCTCCGGCGCCATCTCGGCCGGTCATGATGGTCGATCCGACCACGGGCGCCGGGACCATGGCCGCCCTTCGGCGCGATCTGGCGTTGCAGAAGAACTCGGGCGGCCCCCC
>Ga0099827_10002085_pt1 | contig 10869 bp, 9 predicted proteins | sample CZO8metaG_FD_79339 | JGI IMG/M metagenome (GOLD analysis project Ga0099827, IMG submission 79339) | Vadose zone soil microbial communities from the Eel River Critical Zone Observatory, Northern California, USA - CZOApr15con1.8 metaG | ecosystem: Environmental > Terrestrial > Soil > Vadose zone ...
GGTGAAATTGAATTCTGCTTCTAATTTGAGTGGCCACGGCAGCACCGGTAATCAGAGCTGCATCCTAGCTTCTCATGCGGGCGGTCACCTTACTACTGGCGCTCTTATTGATCAGCCTCAGTCTGGCAGGCTGTAGTGGCGGCACATCGACGGCGGCTTCTACCCAGACTCACGACAGTGGCACATCAGGTGGTGGATCCGGAGGAGGTGGGGGCGGTAATGGAGGAGGCGGAAGTGGTGGTGGCGGCGGAACGAATCCGCCCGGCGTTCCTACGGCAGATCACGTATTCCTGGTGGTACTAGAGAACCACAGCTTTTCACAGGTCGTAGGAAATCCGGCGATGCCATACCTGAACTCTCTGGCAATGCAAAACGGATTGGCTGCAAATTACTATGCCAATACGCATCCTTCGATCGGCAATTATTTCATGCTGACGGTTGGGGCCATTGAGAGCAACGACGACGCATTTTCCGGCACCGTTTCTGATGACAATCTTGTGCGCGCGCTCACAGGGTCAGGGAAGAGATGGAAGGCCTACCTGGAAAGCCTGCCCGCCGTCGGATATACCGGCAATGACATGTTGCCCTACGTAAAACATCACAATCCTTTTGCCTATCTCACTGATGTCACCAATTCAAGCGTACAAGCCGCAAACCTTGTGCCGCTCACGCAACTGGCCCCCGATTTGAATGCGGGCACCTTGCCCAACTTCGCCTTTCTTCTGCCTAATATTCAGAATGATGCCCACGACTGTCCGGCGGGAATGTCTGTGTGCACCGATTCAGACAAGCTTGCGGCCGCTGATCGCTGGCTGAAAAGCAACCTTGACCCGGTTATCAAGAGTCCTGACTTCAAGAACAGCATTCTGATCATTGTCTTCGATGAGTCGGTGCCTACGGATACGACGAACGGCGGTGGCCAGGTGGCCACGGTGCTGCTCGGTACGCATGTCAAGACCGGCTTTGCCTCGAAAACCCAGTTCCAGCACCAGGATACGCTGCGGTTGATCCTGGAAGCCCTGCAGGTCAGCGATCGCCCCAATACGACAGCCACCGCAAACTCAATGGCAGAATTCTTTCAATAACGTCCCCCTCAAACGAGCGCCGATTACCTAAAGGGTGTCGAAATTCCGCGTGACCCGCATAGGACTATCAAGAAGCTATCGGGCAGAGCGGCATTTCTCGCCGCTCTTGCCGCTTTCAGTCGAGATTAAACAAGAGAACTTGGGTACAAGGCTGATTTCTCAGGGCGATTCTCCGGAGAATCTCCGAAACTAGCCTTGCGCTGCCGGGGTTAGCCAGCTAAAGTTGCGCCCGGCCTGGCAGCAAAATTGTTTCAAAATATGAAACATGCGTTTCAAAGGAGCTCTCAAATGAATGAGAAGTCACGGAGACCGATTTATTGGTTATTTTTTTCCTTATTAGCCTGCTTCGCAGTTTCGACCTGCCGGGCGCAGTACGTGATTGACAGCCTGGATGGCGAGGTCACACAGCATGAAGTAGATACATTCATCAGCAACGTAACCGCCCTCCCCATCCCAACGATTGAGGACCCGGGAACCAGCCACAACTATCTGGCAGATGGCCCGGGCGGGGTCACACTCGAGGCTATGAATGACTTGTACGTGATTACTGGTGATATTCCCAGCTTGAGTTCAGAACATACCCAGTTGCTTAACCTGGCCATCCGGTGGAACGATACCTGGCTGATCCACCGCAACGACCTGCCCCTGGGGGAGCACCGGGTTATGTGGACGGGAAACATCGAGCCAGTCTGGCCGCCGAACTGTTCCACTTGCACTAACCCTACTTACTACGAAAGTGAGGTTGGGGATACGGTCGGGCACATGGGCTACACCGCATATAACATCCTGAATACACCCTCCATCTGGAGTAACACCGTACCCGATGGCGATCCCAACCATTTTGGCGCAACCTATCTCGCTCGGGCGAAGACCTACGTCTCCATGCTGGAATTCACCATGAGCAATTCTTTCACCAAGTACTTCATCGATCCCAATACGCTTCTGATTATGCGGCCCAGCACTTCTTTGGGATATCTGTCGACCTTTCACAACGTTAATGCCTGGAATGTGCAGATGATGCTGCTGAATGCCTACCAGCGGCTAGCGCAGTGCCACGTGATCCTGGGAGACAATCCCAGCCTTGCTACGATGTACAAGACCATCGTTAAGAACTCCACCGATAAGTTTGTGCAGAATGGATTACCCTACGCTGCGCCCGACGGCACCACCGTCTACAACTGGGGCTACGGGAACTTCGGTGATGTCACGGGCAGAACAACAGGAGAGGATGTGGGACACGGCCAATATGACATGTGGGGTCTTACGCGCGCCTTCCCGGCCGGTTACACCGATGCTACTGCGCCGCAGATGAAAACCTATGCTGATACCGTGGTCCATGAAATCGCTGGCGGCCCCGACGTGTACTTTGCCCGTGTTGACCGGTCCGGCGGCACCACCCAGAACTATCTTCTACCGGGGTGGTTCTTCCTGACGCCGCACAACACGGCGATTTATAAGCCGGTCGCCACCGCTGCCATCGACTCGGGAAGACAGCAGGGCTCGACCATCATGACCTCGGGCATTCTCTGGATGAAGCACTGGATCTTTATTCATTCGCAGCCGCCGGATTTCACCTTGTCGGCCGGACCGGCATCGCAGACCGTGACCGCCGGCAACGGGACAGGCTATACGGCAACGGTTGCACCAATCAACGGGTTTACCGGAACGGTAAGTCTTAGCGTGAGTGGATTGCCCAGCGGGGCCGCTTGTAATACCGCCTCAATCGCTGGCGGCTCGGGGTCGGCAACCCTGAGTTGTTCGACGACCATCTCGACCTCTCCGGGAACCTTCACCCTCACCGTCACCGGTACGAGTGGCAGCCTCAGCCACAGCGCCAACGTAAGCTTGACGGTCAATCCGCTGCCACCGCCGGATTTCTCCTTGAGCGTATCTCCGTCATCGCAGACCGTAACTGCGGGCAATGGCACGACTTACACAGCCACGGTTGCGCCCAGCAATGGATTCAACGGGAGCGTAAGTCTGACGGTAAGCGGCGTGCCCAGCGGAGCCAGTTGCAGTGCGCCCGCGATCAGCGGCGGCTCGGGGTCCTCCACGGTCAGCTGTGCGACCGCCAGCACCACCCCAGCGGCAACGTATACGCTGACCATCACCGGCGCCAGCGGTAGCCTCAGCCATAGCAAGACAGTGAGTCTGCAGGTAAATCCAGCTGTTGTTTGTTCCACGGCGACCGCCAACGGCGTCTGGAACAACTCGGCCTTCCCCTCGCATAGCGGGACCTTTACGGCAACCTTTGATGCCACGCCCTCCGTGTCAGGCCAGAGCTCAGCCGTGGGGATCTCGAAAGGGGCGCAGACCGCCTTCACCGGGTTTGCCAACATTGTCGCCTTTGCCACCACGGGAATCATCCAGGCGCGCAACGGCGGCAGCTACTTCAACTCGAGCATCCAGTACGCGGGAGGAAGCAGCTATCACTTCCGTCTGGCCATCGATGTTACGGCGCATACCTATTCGGTCTTCGTGACGCCCCCAGGGGGGACAGAGCAGACGGTGGGCACGAACTTTGCCTTCCGCACCGAACAGAACACGGTGACCAGTTTGGACCACTGGGGGGCCTTTGTGAACAGCACATCCAGCGGCACCCTGAAGGTATGTAACTTCACGGCACAATGAAAAAGTTATAGATAGATCGGTTTGCAACGTGGGGGCTATTGGCGTGCGGTCAATGGCCCTCGATAGATACGCGGCCTGTTCTGCAGGCGTAACGTAGAGAGGCCGCGTTCTTCTATAGCGACTCCATAATTCCTGTATCCGCAGCCGTCGAAGGGACTGTGTCGCGCGACAAGGGTTCTATTCGTTTGATTCCTATCCCTTGGTTAGATAGCTTTCAATTACCCACAAGTCCAGCCCTCCATGCAGTTTTGGCCGGAACAACTTGGTTTTGAAGTTGCAAGCAGCGCCTTCCAGGCACGAAAACCAGCGTAAAATGCCCTCTCGCGACATGTGTGAGACTTGTGGGTAATTGAAAGGGTAGAGAGAGATAGTTCCCCCCACCCCCCTTGCTGGCTAGTGCCAGAGCGCCCAGAAGCAGCGTTTCACTCGCATATTGATTGGCTAAAGCCCAATCCGGTGGGGGGACTAGCTGGTTGTGGTTTACGGGTGTATTACCGCCGAAAATTGGTTGTCAAAGATATGCCCCGGCACTCTTGAATGCCAAGACCATGATCCATCGGAAATGCGGATATGTCAGCGTTTTGATATCACGTGGGTTTGTACCTAGTGCTACCCATTTCTTTACAGAGCTTTCATTTGACATTAATCTTAATAGACAGGTGATGAGGCGTGGGACTCTTGGACCGCCTTTTCGAAGACGATGAGGAAGAAGCGAGCTACAACTGGCCGACAGCGCCGGGTGAGGTTTTCAGCGTTTGCGTCCAGAGCTATCGAGGCGACGAGGGCTGTCGGGCTGAGATCACGTATTCCTACTCCGCCAACGGCGAGTATTATTCCGGCGTCTTCCAGCGACTGTTGGGCTCTGAAGACGACGCCCAAAGGATACCTTGCACCTTCGCGCCTGGCCACAAACTCCTCGTGCACTACCGCCCCGATAAGCCTGAAGTTTCAACTTTGTTCGAACAAGATATGAATGTGGGTTAAGAATGCCGACAGAGCGGCATTGTGAGACGCGTGCCGCACGGTGCTGAGAACAAGTTGTGTAGCTTCTCTACGAGAGAGCTTCAGAGTTTCGTTAAGACACTCTGCCTCATGTAAGGCTTGCCAGTAGGTATCAAACTCTCCAAGTTAGGCAGCAGCGTGAGACCCAGGATATCGCGGATAAAACAGATTTCAACCTTGGCGGGAAGCCGGAGATTGTTTTTGTGCATTAACAGCTTCCTATTCACGTACCAAGAGTCTTAATACCACACAGTGTCGGAAGGCACGATCTTTTCTTTGTGAATGGCTTCCGCATTGATAAAATCCACTGCTAAGCTTTTCGGTCCTGGTAGCCCAATAGACTCAGCTCATCGTCTTGCTCAGACAGACTTTCAGCCATCCGGCGGTCCATTTTTGGGATGAGTGATTTCAGGGACAGGTGCAGAGGTCGGGGGGTTATCGGCAGATCGAAGTTCTTCATGGCGATGGCGCCGGCCACAAGCGGCACCCTTTAAGGTTGGAGGATGCTTGGAACTGCAATCCTTTGATGAGGAATATTTCAAACGCCTCCGCGCTGGGGACGCCGCGACGTGCGACCATTTTGTGGCTTATTTCAGCCAGCTCCTGCTCATCAAGCTGCGTAGCCGGTTGCGTTCTCCGCAGGCCGTTGAAGACATTCGCCAGGAGACGTTCGCCCGCGTGTTCACCACTCTGCGAAACGAGGGCGGGATTCGAAATCCAGCCAGCCTGGGCTCATTCGTCAATTCGGTTTGTAACAACGTGCTTTTGGAGCACTACCGCTCTTCTTCACGGAACGACTACCTGGAAGATAACCCGGTAGATCCTCCGGATAAGGGACCCAGCATTGATGAGCAATTGGTCACCGAGCAAACGCAGCGGCATGTGAGGCAGATCCTCTCGCAACTTCCCAAGAAAAACCGCCGCATCCTGCATGCACTCTTTATCGAAGAGAAGCCTAAGGACCAGGTGTGCCAGGAATTTGGCGTCAACCGCGATTACCTGCGCGTGCTGCTGCACCGCGCCAAGCAGAGCTTCAGGGCTGCTTTTGAGCAGGATGAGCGGGGAAACCGGTCGTGAGGGTAGGGCAGAAGAGAGCCGGCTCATTACCTTGGTAATGAAGCGTTTTGGGGATGAAAACAACTATCCCCCAGGGCAGAGGTAGCCGATGACTCACCCCGAAGCCGTGAAGGGCAGACTGGCAGAAGGTTACCTTTTAGGAGATCTCTCAATGGAGCAACTGGAAGAATACGAGGAGCACTACTTCGGTTGTCTCATATGCGCAGAAGATGTGAAGCTCGGGGCCGTGTTCCTGGCCAGCATTAAAAGGGTTTTGGGGAGCGAGCAACACACGCCAGAAATATAGATGAAACGTTTTGAGGTTATGAATAACTATTCATTAGAGATGTGATGTAGGGTTTATGGACCATAGCGAAGCGGTGACAAAGAAAATGGCTGAAAGTTATCTACTGGAAGAACTCACACCGGAGCAGCGCGATGCTTTTGAAGAGCACTATTTCGACTGCCCCGAATGCGCCAAAGACGTAAAGGCAGCGGCCATGCTAGTAGCCAACGTCAAAGAGGTCTTGCGGGCAGAGCCGGAGTTCCAGCCTGCCAGGGAGCCCGAACGGGCGCATGCCGGCTGGTTTTCATGGCTACAACCGGCCTACGGGCTGGCGGCGGCTCTGGTGCTGGCCGTCGTCCTCTATCAGAACCTGGTTACCATTCCGGGCTTGAAGGAGCAGGCGAAAGGCAATGTACCGCAGGCGCTGATACCTTTCTCTCTTATCGCGGGTTCGCGCGGAGGCCCCCCTCCTCCAGTGGTCTCAGTCGAGCGGAAGCAGCCTTTTGTGCTTTACATTGATATTCCGCCGAGCGATAATTTCGCTTCTTATACATTCGTTATTCAGTCGGAAGACGGTATTGCGCGGTTCTCGACGCCAGTTTCGACTGAAGCAGCAAAACAAACAGTGCTACTTTCTGTGCCCGGTTCGCTCTTGCAGCCCGGTAAGTATGTCGTGGTCCTTCGTGGCAATCGGAAGGCAAGCGATGCTCCGGAGGCAGGCACCGAGATTCAACGTTACCCTTTTAGTTTTGAATATAAAAACGAAGGAACGACAAAACCATGAGCTTGTCAGCGATACCACCAAAGACCCATTTCTTTCACGCACAGGCCATTGGAGCCGGCGGAAGAATCACCCGGCCATTCGATGAGCTGCTGGAGGTGCAAGCGGCGACAGCCCTGCCTATCGGCGGAGGACAAGGTTCTTCTCGCGTCGAAAATTTTCGCTTCAAAAATATTTTGTCCTTCCGATCAGCCGATGCACATGTCACTGGAAGCCAGAGCAAAGATGGCAAGAGCTTCGCGACGTTGGCCGCCGTCGCCATCGAAGATTTGAATATCATGGACGTAATTACGGCGAAGAGGATCGTTTCTCGAATTACATCGCACCACGGCATTGACGACAATGAGCCGAGCATCACTCCTCTGGGAAGCCGATTTGAGGGCCTGCGGGTCGCAGGATGTGAGCTTGAAGTAGAACTCGACACGCATTTCCCACCGCCGCGGGATACTTATCAGGGCTTCAAGAAAGAGAATGCCGGTTTGAAGGAATCGAAGGGCTTGATTGTTACTACTCTGGTCAAGCAGATCGATAGGGGTAAAAAGCCCTGCAATGAATTGAAGATCTCTGGCAATGTAATCGAAGTGCCGCACTTTGGTAGGATCTATCTAGCGCAATTTCTGCTCACGTCCAATTCGCGGCGTCTTGTCATGCTGCGTGTAGACTTGGGATGTCCTGTCAGCGGTACAGCGGATGTGGGATGCGTCCAAGGCAATGGTTCTACGTACCCATAGGTGGGTATTTCTTTTAATAGGGCTTGTTTTTTCTGCTTGCGGACGCGGTCCCGCTCCCTCTCCTCAGACTGTCTACGAAGCCCTGCGCTCGAAATTTCAGCACGGTGACTTGTTAGGCGCCCAGGAAGATGCTGATCGTGCATATCAGCAATATGTGAAGATAAGCCCAGACTGGGCTGCACGCTTCCGTGTGCTTGAGGCTGAGATTCTCCTATGGCGGGGCATGAATGAAAATGCCTTCGCGCTCTTGGATTCTGAGTTACCGCCTGCGCTGGCCTCCGATGAGTCATCTGTCCGTCGGCTGATCATCCAAGGTTTGACTTGTTGTTCTCCTAAGCAGTTTGCTACGGCCGAACAATACCTAGCCAACGCCCAAAAGCTAGCCGTGGAACATCAGCCGATGCTTCTTGGAGAGGTTGCCCTCAGTTTCGGAACACTTTCCCTTCGGCGTAACGACTATCTATCTGCCCAGTCCGAGTTTCAGCGTGCTCTTAAAATTGCGCGACAGGAAAAGCAAAGCTTTCTTGAAGCCCGAGCCTTGGGCAGCCTCGGTGTCGTCGAGATGAACCAGCAACGTTATGGAGAGGCCATTGATTGGTTTCAAGCTTCTTCGGCAATATCTCAATCCATCAATGCTCGCGCTTTGACGGCCAAGACCGAAGGAAATCTCGGTTGGGGTCACTACAAGATGGGAGATTGGGATACAGCCTTAGAACTTTTCATAGATGCGGAAGCCGTCTCCGCTCAATTAGGGCTACAAAAAGATCAATTGAATCGACTGGTCAATATAGGGAACGTACATTATGAACGGCGTGAATTTGACGCTGCCCAAGGCTATTATCAACGGGCCCTTGTCATTTCCAAGCAGCTTGGTGACAAGCAGGGCTGGTCAGTTTGCGTCAGTAATCTTGCGGAAATTGCCATTGAGAATCATCAATTCAGCGATGCTGAACGGTACAATCAGGAGGCCTTCGATTTACAACGGGAGAGCCAGAATCGTATCTCGCAACTTTATTTTCCATATAACAGAGCACAGATTGCAATGGGAGAACGAAAGTTCCTCCAAGCGAAGGAACTTTTACAAGAGGTGATTCGCGGTTCGAGCGGCGATTTCTCGTTGCAATGGATGGCGCAAGCAAAGTTGGCGAAGGTTTATGCAGCATTGAAACAGCCAGAACTGGCAGACCATGAATTTCGCAATGCTCTCGCCACCTTCGATCGAGCCCGCGCTCTTCTCACGGTGGAAGAGTACAAACTGACGTTTCTTACCAGCGCTCTTCATTTTTACAATGACTACTTGGAGTTTCTCGTACAGCGAGGAAAAATCACCGAAGCTCTGCACGTAGTAGAACTAAACCGAGCGCGAACGCTTGCGGAAGGACTTGAGCTGAAGCAGGGCAGGCCATCGGCAACTTCGGCGCAATTTCAACCTGAAGGCGTTGCAAAACGGGCAAATGCAATAGTGCTCTCTTATTGGCTTGCGACCGAGCGCTCCTATCTTTGGGCTATCACTCCGTCACGAACTGCCATGTTTGTGCTGCCCGGGGAATCAGAAATCAATCGGACGGTGGAGAGATATCGCAAGACGCTGGCAGGTCCGCGTGACCCACGCGAGATTGCCGATGCCAGCGGACAAAGGCTCTACGAGATGCTAGTTGCGCCCGCACAGAAGCTCATTCCCAAAGGCTCACATATTGCTATTATTCCTTCGGGAAGCCTTTACGAACTAAACTTCGAGACTTTGCTGGCTCCCGGCCCGCAGCTTCACTATTGGATTGAGGACGTCGTGGTCAGCAATGCCAGTTCGTTGCTGCTCTTGCGAGGGGTGCCGTCCGCGAAGGAAGACTTCAAGAAGAAGTTGCTGCTCATTGGCAATCCGGTGTCACCGTTCTATCCACCTTTGCCGCAGGCGGCTTCCGAGGTTGAGAACGTGAAGCAGTATTTCTCGTCCGACCGCGTACAGGCCTATACAGGCAAAAGCGCCACTGCGCGGGCATATCTGGATAGCAACCCGCAAGATTTTTCTCTTATTCATTTTGTCGCGCATGGCGTGGCCAGCCGCGAAAGCCCTCTGGATTCAGCCGTGATCCTTTCCGGAGATGAGAGTTCTTACAAACTGTATGCGCGTGACATCGTTGCCGGAAAACGCCTGCATGCGAAACTTGTGACCATCTCGAGCTGCGAAGGGGCCAGCGGGAAGACATACGCGGGCGAGGGACTGGTTGGACTCTCTTGGGCGTTCCTGCGCGCCGGGGCACACCAGGTCATAGCGGCGCTGTGGGACGTGAACGACGCTTCCACGTCGCAATTCATGAGCAAAGTTTATGAGCAGCTCAATGTCGGCGAAGATCCTGTGGTGGCCCTACGTACAGCCAAGCTGGCCATGCTCCATTCCGATAGCATCTACCGCCGGCCGTTTTACTGGGCGCCCTTCCAACTCTATAAGGGCCTATAAACAAGACTAATCCATGCTAGTGAGGTTGCAGCGGCGATTGAGCGCGGCAAATAGTGTTATTCTGAGCGCTTGGGCGAGAGCGTACTACAACTTTCCGCGATTCCTTTCCGCGATCAGCAGCGGGCGGCGGCCAACCTCGAGGCGATTGGCAAACGTGTGCCCGATGCGGTGACACGGCTGGTTGCATCGCTGCTGGCGGATTCTCCCGATCCGGATTCTGCATTGAATCTTTTTGAACGCCTCTGCGCAGAGATGGATATCGGCGTGCTCCGGCTGATGGAGACGCATCCGTTCTTGATCCATTACGCACTTACGGTTTTTGCTTCCAGCCAGTACCTGGGAGAGACGCTGATCCAGAACCCCGATCTGCTGCACGGCCTGGCGCGTGAAAAGAACCTGGACCGTTCGCAATCGCGGGAAGACTACAGTGAACGCTTTGCCCGGCTGCGAGCGCGCTCTTCGGAGGGCGATTTTTCCGCTCTGCTGGCACGCTTCAAGAGGCGGGAATATATCCGCATCATGCTGCGCGATGTGTTGCGGATTGCCAGCATGGCTGAGATTACGGTAGAAATTTCTGCGCTCTCCGATGTGCTGATCGAGAAGGCGTGGACCGAATGCGATTCCGCTTTGCGCAAACGCTACGGGGCCCCACAGCATCTGGGGAACGAAGAGCGGTTGCTGGACACTGATTTTGCGGTGCTCTCACTGGGCAAACTGGGCGGCAGCGAGCTGAACTACAGCTCCGATGTCGATCTGTTGTTCTTGTTCGAAGACGGGGAGAATCCTGCTGTGGAGGCGCTTCACAACCGGGAATACTTTGCGCGGCTGGCGCAGCAGGTTAC
>Ga0099827_10002086_pt1 | contig 10868 bp, 9 predicted proteins | sample CZO8metaG_FD_79339 | JGI IMG/M metagenome (GOLD analysis project Ga0099827, IMG submission 79339) | Vadose zone soil microbial communities from the Eel River Critical Zone Observatory, Northern California, USA - CZOApr15con1.8 metaG | ecosystem: Environmental > Terrestrial > Soil > Vadose zone ...
CCCAGGGGTTTGGGTCGTCGGTGGAGGCGAGATCATCGGGCAGCACCACGCCGGTACCTGGGCCGAGGTCTACCTCGACCGCTCCGAGCGCGGCCACCGCCTGCCTGGCCTGGGTCATCGTCCAGCCGGTCCACCACTTGAGGTCGGCCACCGGCGCCGGGCCGAAGGCGGTCAGCCATTGCCGGGCCAGCTCGATCCGCGCGTCGGCTTCATCGAGCGGCGTAGCCGCGCGGGCGGCCGGGACCCAGTGCTCGACCAGCGACCAGCGGTACTGCTGGGAGACCCAGCTGCCGATCGGCCGGCCCCGCACGATCAGGCCCTGAGCGGCCAGCAGCAGCATGACCCGGCTGGTGATGGTGACCTGGGCCTCGTACGCCTTGCCCCAGGCCATCGTGAGCGTGGTCTTCAGCCTCGGCTCGGCGGCGGACAGCTCCGTCGCGGCCAGCGGCCCCGGCCGTTCGGCGAAGACCCGCATCACCGAGGCCTCGACGTCGGCTAGCCACGGCCCGGCGTCGGCGATGCCGGCGAGATCATGCAGGTGCTTGATCAGCCTCGCCCGCTCGGTCTTCGCGACCTTGTCCGTCGCGGCCGCCTGCACGACCGGCACCGACTCGGTCGGCACGACGAACACCGTCCGCCGCATCGCGAGCATCCGAATCAGGTCCCGGCGCTCGTACAGGCAGTCCTCGATGACCGCCGGCGTCACCGAGGCGGCCGCCCGGGCCCTGATCGACAGGTACACGGTCGCCGGGTCGGTCGAGTGCAGCACCACCACCGACCGGGCGATCTCGGCCGGGTCGGGACTGGCCGGGTTGGCCAGCCCGTGCCGCACAGCCAGACGGCGCCGCCGCTCAGCGGTATCGATCTGATGCATACCCGACATCATCTACCAGGGCACCGACAGCGGCCTGCTTCTTCCTAGTCCTCCAGTTGGCGCAGCAGGTCCTCGCGCCGGGCCAGCAGATCCTCCACCTGCCCGTCGAGTTCGTCCGCCTGCTGGATCAGCGCGCCCCGGTCCGCCGGATCGTCTTCCTCGCCAACATTCGAGCGGACCTCTGCCGCGGTCCGGCGCAAATCCGCCAGGTCACGATCGACTTCCTGGAGCTGTGCCTTGAGCTCACTGGCCGACGCCATCGTGGGTTCCTCCCTCGCCGTGGTCCCGCAACCTCACGACGATAGCGCTGTGCTAGCCGGAGGGGGGACGACCCCCTTCGAAACCCCCGCGACTAGGACCGCTGACCGGACAGGGCCCGCTCGGTCAGGACCCGGGCGAGGTGCCGTCGATATTCGGCGTCCGCGTGGATGTCGGCCGCCGGTGACGTGCCCTCGGCCGCGAACTCGGCGGCCTGAGCCGGGTCGGCCCCGCTCGCCAGTGCCTGCTCGGTCGCGGTCGCGCGCAGCGGGGTCGACCCCATGTTGGCCAGCGCGACCCGGCCGCCGGTCGCCGCGACGCCGACGATCGCCCAGTCATTCGCCCGCCGGACGAACTTCTGGTACCCCCACGGGTCGTCCGGACGGCGCGGCACCCGGACGGCGGTGAGCAGCTCGCCCTCCTCCAGCGCGGTTTCGAAGAAGCCGGTGAAGAAGTCGTCGGCGAGTACCACCCGGGAGCCGTCCGGGCCGCGGAGTTCCATCGAGCCGCCCAGCGCGACCAGCGCCATCGGCAAGTCGGCGGCCGGGTCGGCGTGCGCGAGCGAGCCGCCGATCGTGCCGCGATGGCGGATCTGCGGATCGCCGACCAGCGAGGCGGAGTGCGCGAGCAACGGGGCGTCGGTCTTGATCAGGTCGGACGAGGCGACGTCGGCGTGCCGGGTGGTGGCGCCGATCACGAGTTCGTCGCCGTCGACGCTGATCCCGGACAGGCCGGCCCTGGTGATGTCGATCAGCACCTCGGGAGCGGCCAGCCGCAGCTTCATCATCGGCAGCAGCGAGTGCCCGCCGGCGAGTACCTTCGCATCGTCCCCATTCTCAGCCAGCAAGGCGACCGCATGCTCGGCGGACTCGGCCAGCACGTAGTCGAACTGCGCCGGGATCATGCCGTCACCGCGGTGTTGACCCGGGAGGACGACCCCCCGGACCCCCCCGCATGATCATCCCGGGCAGCGGCAAGCACTGCCCGAACGATGTTGTGGTAACCAGTGCACCGGCACAAGTTGCCCTCGAGTCCCTCGCGAACTTGCTGTTCGGTCGGATGAGGGTTCTCTTTGAGCAGGCCGACCGTGGCCATGACCATGCCCGGGGTGCAGAACCCGCACTGCAGGCCGTGCTCGGCGCGGAACGCCCGCTGCACCGGATGCAGTTCCCCATCCGAGGCCAGTCCCTCGGCAGTGATCACCTCCGCACCGTTGGCCTGGGCGGTCAGCACGGTGCAGGACTTCACCGACTCCCCGTTGAGCAGGACCGTGCAGGCTCCGCAGGAGGTGGTGTCGCAGCCGATGTTCGCTGCGCGCAGGCCGCAGACCTCGCGCAGGTAATGCACGAGCAACAGCCTCGGCTCGATCTCATCCGACCTCGCCGCGTCATTGACGGTGAGTTCGACTCGCATCTAGGCACTCTCCGATCCCGCTGCGTCGCAAGCCCCCGCAGAGCTTTCTCCCTGATGGTTGTTATTGGTTTTCTCGGCCTTAGCCGCCTGAATCGCGCGCCAGATGCGCATCGGGGTGGTGGGCATCTCGACGTGGCGGACGCCGAGGTGGGCTATCGCGTCGATGACCGCGCTCTGGGTGGCCGGAGTCGCGCCGATCGTGCCGGCTTCGCCGATGCCTTTGGCGCCGAGAGGGTTGTAGGTGGTGGGCGTCTCCATCGTGGCCAGGTCGAAGCTCGGCAGCTCGGTCGCGGACACGATCGGGTAGTCGGCGAAGCTCGCGGTCAGCGGGTTGCCGTCGGCGTCGTACACGACCTCTTCGCACAAGGCCTGGGCCGCGCCCTGGGCGATGCCGCCGTGCCGCTGGCCCTCGGCGAGCAGCGGGTTGAGCACGATGCCCGCATCATCGACCGTGACCACGTTGCGCAACGTCGCCTTGCCGGTCTGGGTGTCGACTTCGGCCACGGCCACGTGGGTGCCGAACGGGTACGTCGCGTCGGGCGCGGTGAACACGCTGCGCACGAACAGCCGTTCCTCGACTGCTAGCTCGGTCAGCCGCACGGACGCGTCCGGGTCGCCGGCCATCTCGAACGCGCTGCGCTCGACGTTGAACCTCAGGTCGGCGGCGCTCGCCTCAAGCGCGGTCGCGGCCCGCTCTCTTGCTACATCGATCAGCTCGCGCGAGGCCTGCTGAACCGCTGCGCCACCTTGCTGTAGGCTGCGCGATCCGCCGGTTCCGCCCCCTTCGGGAATAAGATCGGTATCACCCCATTTTAGGGTGAAATTTTCCACGGGGATTCCTAGTTCTTCCGAAGCGATCATCGCCCACGCGGTGCTGTGACCCTGGCCGTGCGGCGAGGTCCCGGTGAGGATCGTGGCTGTGCCATCGGGGTGAACCTCGACGGTCGCGTTTTCGCTCGGCCCTTCGTCATCGCCGTCGCCACCGCCGGTGATCTCGACGTAGCAGGCCACGCCGATGCCGAGCTGGACGATGTCGTTGTTGGCTCGGCGCCTGGCCTGTTCGTCCCGCAGCTTGTCGTAGCCGGCCGCATCCAGTGCCTTGTCGAGCGCGGCGACGTAGTCGCCGGAGTCGTAGTTGGCGCCGAACTTGGTGGTGTGCGTCTGCGTGAACGGCGGCAGCAGGTTGCGCCGCCTGACCTCGGCGGGATCCATCTCGATCTCGGCGGCGAACAGGTCGAACGCGCGCTCGATCGCGGCGGTGGCCTCCGGTCTTCCCGCGCCTCGGTAGGCGCCGGTGGGCGTGGTGTTAGTTGCGACCGAGACCGCGATCGCCTCGGCCTTGGGAATCTCGTACGGGCCGACCGCCATCAGGATCGTGAGGAACGGGAGCACGGCGCCCAGTCGCGGGTAGGCGCCGGAATCCTGCACGATCTCCAGCCGGTACGCCTCGACGTTGCCGTCCGGTGAACCGCCGATCGTGATCGTGTGCCGCTGGCCGCGACCATGCGTCATCGCGATCAGGTTCTCGTACCTGGTCTCGTTCCACCTGGCTGGGCGGCCGAGCTGCTGAGCGATCCAGGCGACCACGACGTGCTCGGGATCGGCGCCGAACTTCGCTCCGAACGCGCCGCCGACATCCGGGGTGATCACCCGTACTTTTTCTGGCTCGATGCCGAGCATCTTGGCGAGGGAGCCTTTGGTGCCCTGGGCGCCCTGGTTAGGGATCCAGGTGGTCAGCCGGCCGTCGTCGCCCCAGACGGCTGCGGCCGACCGGCTCTCCATCGGTGCTGGCGCGACCCGCTGGTTGGCGAACGTGCGGCTGACGACGACCTCGCAGCCGTCGAACAGATCTGGCTTCAGGCTGCCGGAGTTGCCGAATTCGGCGACGACGTTGGTGCCCGCCTCTTCGAACAGGATCGTCTTGTTGGCCAGGGCGTCGTCGAGGTCGATGACTACGGGAAGCGGTTCGTAATCGATGCTGACCAGTTCCATGGCGTCCTCGCCCTGGTACATCTCCTCGGTCACGACCGCGGCCACCGCGTCGCCGACGAACCGCACCACGTCGGTGGCGAGCAGTTCGCCGCGCATGTTCGCGTTGAGCAGGGCCATGGGCGGAACGACCTTCGGAAGGTCGGCCAGGTCGGCGCCGGTGTAGACGGCGATCACCCCTGGTGCTTCGAGCGCCGCGCTGGTGTCGATGCCGGTGATCCGCGCGTGCGCGAGCGGTGAGCGGACGAAGAACACATAGCAGGCGCCGGTCAGCCGGTCATCGGTCACGTCCTCGGTGTAGACCCCCCCGGTCGTTAGGAACCGCGGGTCCTCGGTGCGCAGGACCCTCGTGCCAAGGATGCTCATCGGCGCTGGCCTCCCTCAGATCAGTGCTTTCCCGGGTCAGTGGTGAACGCGACTTTACCGATGTCAGCGCACTGTACTGCGATCGGCTCCCCATGGCCGCCTCGGGGCTCGCCGGGAATGTTGCGGCGGTTGGCCGGGTTTGGGGCCTGGGGGGCTGTGCGTGCCCCGCTGGGCGGCATGCCCGGCTGGGTCCGGCCCGAAAATCACTTGGATGGCCCTGACCAGGGCAGATAGTATCGCTCGGCTGGGCGTCGATAGAAAAAGGATTTAGTCATGTTTACGCGTGCGCTGACGCGCCGCTATCCAGTGCTGGCGAACCGCAACTTCCGGCTCTTGCTCGCCGACCGGTTGCTTGCGCCGCTGGCGTTCTCGTTCTCTTTGGTGGGCGTGTCGTTCGCGGTGCTCGCGGCGACGACCTCGGCGGCGCATCCGAACGGATCAACCGCGGACCTGTCCTACGTGCTGGCCGCTCAGATCGCGCCGTCGCTGCTGTTCATGCTGATCGGCGGCGTGATCGCGGACCGGATCGCGCCGCAACTGGTGATCGTGGTCGCGAACATCATGATCGCGGTCGGCGAGGGCACCTTCGGGCTGCTCGTGCTGTTTGGCCGGCCTGGCCTGCCGACCATGATCGGCCTCGAATTCCTGACCGGCACCGGCATGGCGCTGTTCTACCCGGCGTCCACCGCGCTGCTGCCGCGCCTGGTGCCTTCGCGCCAGTTGCAGGATGCGAGCGCGCTCAGCCGGCTCGTGATGAACGTCGCGATGATGGGCGGCGCGGCGCTGGCCGGTGAGTGCGTGGCGCTGTTCGGGCCCGGGTGGGCGCTCGCGGTCTGCGGTTTGGGTATCTTCGCCGCGGTCCCGTTGATGCTGGCGATCCGGCTTGGGCCGGCCTGCGCTGAGGGTGAGGCTGAGGAGTCCGGGCATGCTCGGAGTATGGTGCGCGAGCTGCGCGAAGGCTGGTCGGAGTTCTGGTCGCACAAGTGGCTCTGGGTCACCGTGCTCCAGTTCACCGTGGTTCTCGCGGCCTGGTACGGCGGCTTCCAGGTGCTCGGGCCGGCCGTGGCCAGGGCTCACCTCGGCGGCGCGCAGGCCTGGGGCCTGATCACCGCGGCCGACGGCGTGGGCTTGATCGTCGGCGGCCTGGTTTCGCTGCGGTGGGCGCCCCGGCGGCCGATCGTGTTCGTCGTGTTCGGCGGTGCCGTGATCGCGCTGTCGTTGCTGTCGCTGGCGCTGTTGCTGCCGCTCGCGGTGATCTGCGTCATCTCGTTCGGTATCGGCGTGACGCTGGAGGCGATGATGGTGGTCTGGACGGTCACCATGGCGGTCAACATCCCCTCCGACATGCTGGCCCGGGTGTCCGCTTACGACGCGCTCGGCAGTTCGATGGGCATGCCGGCCGGCGCGCTGGTCGCTGGTCCGATCGCTGCGCTGGCGGGCGTCTCGGCCACCCAGTATGGTGCCGCCGCGATCATCTTGATCGCGTCGGCGCTGGCGCTGATCCCGCGTGAGATCCGGGTCATGCGCTCCGCCTCCAAGCTCGGGCAGCTCGAAATTGAGCAGTTCGAGGCGGAGCGCCCGGAGACCGAGCGGATCGAGCTAGACCTGGCGGGGGAGCCAACCCCGTCGGTCCTGCTCGAAGACCTGGCCACCGCGGAGGCGTAGTCCGTCGGCGGCCAGGCAACGGCGGGCTTAGTGCATGTGCATTGGCTCTAGCACCGTGTTAATGACGTAGATAGTGGCGTTAGCGGTCGAGATGTTGCCGCAGACGATGTCGGCTGCGTTGACCTCGTAGACCGCGCCCATCTTCGCTGACTTGATGGTGCTGCCTTCAAGGGTCTTGAATTCCTTGCCGGAGGCCAGCTCGGCCGGGGTCAGGCGGCCGCTCACGATGTGGTACTTGAGCACGTTGGCAAGGCTCGCAGTGTTGTCCAGCATGCTCATCGCGGCTCCGTGCAGCTTGCTGAACGCACTGTTCTCTGGCGCGAAGACGGTGATGGCCTTGGCCTGGTCGAGCTCGGTGACCAGGCCGGCCTTCTTGACTTCCGCAGCGAACTTGGTCAGCAGCGGGTTGTGTGACGCGGCGGTTACGACCGGATCCATGCCCATGCCGTGCAGGCTTCCCATGCCGGTGGCCGGGACCATTTCGCAGCTCGCCCCGAACGGCCTGGCCATCGGGTGGGTCATCGAGTCGCTGTGCGAGGGCATCGCGTGCGGTGACGCGGACGGCTTCTGAGAGCCCTGCGCCGACGGCGTGGAACTGTTGCCGCAGGCGGCCGCGGCGATGGCGAGCGCGCTGGCGAGGACGCTCATGGTGATAACCCGGAATGTACTCGCGTAAGCACCTACGCGGGATCGCATGTTTTGTTCTCCTTTGTCGAAGGGATGGGTGCGTCGGCAGCGCCGACGGGCAGGGGTTTGAGGCGCCCACGGGACTGGGCGCGCCGGATCCCGCCACAGCCTGTACTCGTCACAGGCGACGGACCAGATTGCCGCGCGGCGGAAATGGGGCCAAGCGGCGGCGGTGCCGGTGACGAATACCAGATGTGGCAATAGGCGAGACCAGCCAGCTGAGCGACCCAGACGCTGCAGCCGGAAGGTCATCTGACGAGGAGATCGAGGCTCTGCTGAGTCGGGTGGCCAAAGGCGATGAAGCCGCGTTCGAAGCTGTATGCGTCCGGGTGGCGGCGATCGTGTTCGGCGTCGCCCGCCGGGTGCTCCGGGACCCGGGCCTAGCCGAAGAGGTCTCCCAGGAGGTCCTGCTTGAGCTGTGGCGGTGCGCATCCAGGTTCCGGCCCGGGCGGGGCAGCGCGATCGCATGGGTGACGACCATCGCGCATCGCCGCGCCGTCGACAGGGTCAGGTCAGAGCGCAGATCGGCGGAGCGCGAGCAGCGCGCCGGATCGCACTCGATCGCCTATGACGAAGTGGTTGAGATGGTCGAGGCGAGACTCGACCGGGAGCGGGTGCGGCGCTGCCTGGGCTCGCTGACTGAACTGCAACGCGAGTCGGTGACGCTCGCTTACTACGGCGGCTACACGTTCCAGGAGGCGGCGGCGCTGCTGGGGGTTCCGGAAGGAACAGTGAAAACGCGGATGCGTGATGGCCTGATCCGGTTGCGGGATTGCATGGGGGCAGAATGATGAGACCTCGCCGATCCGAGTTGCACACCCTGGCGGGCGCGTATGCCCTGGATGCGGTGTCCGGAGCTGACCGGGCGCGCTTCGAACGGCACCTGGCCGGGTGCCGCGCCTGCGCACGAGAACTGCAGGAACTGCGGGAGGCCACGATCAGCCTGGCTGCCGGGGCGACAGAGCAGCCGCCCTCCAGGCTCATCGAGCGGACCGTCGCTGCGGCCGCGCGGATGCCCCAGTTGCCGCCCGTGGCAATCAGCCCGCCGGCCTGGGCCGGCGCTCGGCGGTGGCTAGAGCGCCGGGGTCTTCGTCTCAGCCAGGCGATGACCACGACACTTCGCTCGCCGCGCACGCGGGCCGTCCGGCCCAGGCTGGCCCTGGCCCTGGTCATCATCTTCGTGGCCGCGACAGCGGCCGCCGGACTCGTCGCGCTCAAAGTGGAGCACCAGTTCAGCGCAGTTCAGCGTCGCGATCAGGAGATCACCCAGGTGCTAAACGCGCCAGATGCGGTCATGCTGACCGCGCGGATCAGCCCGGCTGGCACCGCCACCATCGTGCTGTCACGACACGACCGGGCCCTAGTGTTCACGACCGAAGGACTGCCGCTACTGCCGCACGGCCGGTGTTATGAGCTCTGGCTGATGGGGCCGGCCGGCGAGCGTTCGGCTGGCATGCTGCCGGCCGCGCACGACGGAATGACCAGTCCAGTATTCGCCGCTGGCCTCGCGGCCGCTGACTGGGCGGGCCTCACAGTCGAGCCAGACGGCGGAACTGCGCACCCGACCTCGGCCCCTATCTTGATGCTCAACCTGGCCACCGCGAACGCGTAGCTCGATTTTCGCTTAACTTAATCCGCGACACCGCCGCCTATAGCTCGGTCTTGGCAGCCGTAGCGGCGGGGGAGTCTTCACCGACCAAATCGGCGCCCGGCTCGGGCGGCCCGCTACCGCGCTCGAAATGCTCTGCGGCCAGTAGCCGTAACCGCTGGCCTGCGGCCGAAGGCTGACCGGCCCTGGCGTGATCAGGCTGCTAGGGCGAGCACAACGGTGGCACCCGCATCCTGCGCCGAGGTATTCATTCACCGACGGCATCGACCCCCAGGCCGGCACCCTGCTCGGCGGCCTGTTCTTCATCGCCTTCATGAAGAGCCCCCAGCAGTTCATCAAGCTCCGGACCGCCCCGGCAGCCGACGCGCTCAACGAATACATCAAGCACACCGGCAGCGCCATCTTCGCCTGCCCACCCGGCCTCCACCCAGCCCAACACTGGGGCGGCACACTGTTTACCTAGACAGCCTCTCCTGCTAGCTCGACTACACTTAATATAAGTACAGTCGAGCTAGCAGGAGACAGGTGGACAGCGAAACGCTAGGCAAGCCGGCGGATGTTTTTGATCGTGATGCGGAGTGGGCGGACCTTGCCGACTTCCTGCTTTCGCCGTCGCCTGGATTGCGGATCGCGGTCGTCTACGGCCGGCGCAGGCAGGGCAAGTCGTACCTGCTCCGCCGGCTAGCCGATGCGGTCGGCGGGCTCTACCACCTGGCGACCGAGCAGGCCGAGCTAGTCTCGCTGCGCCGGTTCGGGGACTCACTCGCGAACTGGGCGAGGCTGCCTGCTGGATCCTTCGGGTTCGGCGACTGGGAACCGGCGCTGCGAACGGCGGCCGAGGTGCTGACCGCACGCGCTGGTTCGACGACGGTGCCTCCCAGGGGGCCGTCCCTGCTGGTGCTCGATGAGTTTCCCTACTTGATGCAGGAGACGCCGGGGCTGCCGTCGATCGTGCAATCCCTGTACGACAACCTGGGACCAGGAGCTGGACCGGGCGGCGGATTGCCGCTGCGGTTGATCCTCTGCGGATCGGCCATCTCGGTCATGGGCGACCTGCTGTCCGGGACCAAAGCGCTGCGTGGCCGAGCCGCGCTCGAACAGCGCATCCGGCCGTTCGGGTACCGGGATACCCGGTGCTACTGGGAGATTGAGAACCCGATGGCGGCCTTCGCGCACCACGCGCTAATCGGCGGAACGCCCGGCTACCGGGAGCTTGTGCTGGACCCGCGCTTTCCCGAAGATTGGGCCCAGCTAGGTAGCTGGCTGGCGCGGAACGTGCTGCGGCCGTCCATGCCATTGTTCGACGAGGCCCGCCGGGTCGTGCACGAGGATCCGCGAATCCGCGACGCCGCCGCCTATAGCTCGGTACTGGCCGCGGTGGCGGCAGGGGAGTCGTCGCCGACCAAGATCGGCGGCCTGCTCGGGCGGCCCGCTACCTCGCTAGCGCATCAACTGGACTCGCTGGCGTCGGCCGGGTTCATCGACCGGCGGCACGACCTGCTCCTTGGCCGGCGGCCAGTCATCACCGTGGCCGACCCGATGGTGCGACTCCATCAGCTCGTCATCGAGCCATATCAGGCCGACCTGGAGGCCGGGCGAGCACGTGAGATCTGGGGCGAAGTGACGCACACCGTCGATTCGAAGATCTTCGGACCGCACTTCGAGGCGCTCGCCGCCGACTGGGTCGCAAGGTATGCCGCCATCGAGGCGGGCCTGCCGGTCGGCCCGGTCGGTCAGACCGACATCGCCTGCCGCGAGCACAAGACCAGTCACGAGATCGACGTTCTAGCGCTCGCGCGCGGCGCCCGGCCCCGTACCGCCGGAGCCCCGATCGCGTTCATCGGCGAGGCCAAGCACCGCGATCGCCGACCGGGCCTCGCCGAGCTTCGGAGGCTCGAACACCTACGTGAACTGCTCACCGCCGCCGGACACGATGCTGCCGGCGCTGTGCTCGGTCTCTTCAGCACGACCGGTTTCACCCAGGACCTAATCGCCGGGGCCGCCAGC
>Ga0099827_10002090_pt1 | contig 10861 bp, 12 predicted proteins | sample CZO8metaG_FD_79339 | JGI IMG/M metagenome (GOLD analysis project Ga0099827, IMG submission 79339) | Vadose zone soil microbial communities from the Eel River Critical Zone Observatory, Northern California, USA - CZOApr15con1.8 metaG | ecosystem: Environmental > Terrestrial > Soil > Vadose zone ...
CGACCCGGCCGAGCGCGGCGCCTACCGGGCCGCGATCGAGACGGACGGGCCCGGCGAGCAGTGCGGCCCCGGCGGGCACGGCAGCCCGGCAGACCACGGCAGCCCGGCAGACCACGGCGGGCCGCTCCGCATCGCCGGGACGGACCTGATCCGCGCGGCGTGCGCCGAGCTTGCGGCAGGCGTGCCGCCGCCGATCATCGCCGCGCGCTTTCACAACGGCGTAGCGGCGGGCATCACGGCGGCCTGCCTGATGCTGCGCGAGCGGCATGGCCTGTCCACGGTGGCTCTGTCCGGCGGGGTGTTCCAGAACCTGCTGCTGCTGAACCGGGCGGTGACCGAGCTTGAGCAGCGGGACTTTCGCGTCCTGCTGCACTCCGCGGTCCCGTGCAACGACGGCGGCATCAGCCTGGGCCAGGCGGTGATCGCGGCCGCCCAAGACGCGCTGGCCGCCAGCTGAGTCAGGCCTCGCGCGGCACGGGCATGCGACGGCGGAGCCAGTCGTACCACTCCCGGATGCCGTCTCCGGTCGTGGCCGACAGCCGCAGCATCAGCGCGCTCGGGCTGACCCGCCGCACATCCGCCGCGTACTGCCTGACGTCGAAGTCAACGTAGGGCAGCAGGTCGGTCTTGTTCAGCAGCACCAGATCAGCCTGACGGAACATGTGCGGGTACTTCAGCGGCTTGTCGGTTCCCTCGGGAACCGACGCGAGCACGACCCTGGCTGCCTCGCCCAGGTCGAACAGGGCAGGGCAGACCAGGTTCCCCACGTTCTCGATGACCACGAAGGATCCGCCCGGCGGGTCGAGCGCGCGCAGCCCCCTGGCGACCATCTCGGCGTCCAGGTGACAGCCCGCGCCCGTGTTGATCTGCACTACCCGGCTTCCGGCGGCCAGGATCCGGCGGGCGTCAAGGGCGGTCTCCTGGTCGCCCTCGATCACCGAGATGGTCAGCTGGCCGGCCAGGTCCCTGACGGTGCGCTCGAGCAGCGTGGTCTTGCCCGCCCCAGGGGAGCTCATCAGGTTCACCGCGAGGATGGACCGTTCGGCCAGCCAGTCGCGATTGAGCTGGGCAATGGCGTCGTTCTTGGCCAGCACCTTCTGCTGCAGCTCGACGGTCCGGCCGTGACCGGCCGATTCCAGTATGTGCTCGTGATCCGCCTCGTGCTCGTGGCCGGCCTGCGGTCGGTGGTCGTGATCGGCCTCGTGGCCGGCTTGCGGTCGGTGGTCGTGATCGGCCTCGTGGCCGGCTTGCGGTCCGTGGTCGTGGGCGTGGGCGTGCCGGACATGGCTGCCCGCGCTGTGTCTATGCCCGGCCGGGCCCTCGCCCGGGTCGGCGACCATCAGCCGGACAACCGCTGTTCCCGAGCACCCGCATGTTGCGCACATAGCTCATGCCACCTGTACCGAAGTGATCTTAAGTTCCTGCCCGGTGAGCACGGTGATCTCGGCGCTGCCGCACGGGCACAGCGCGATCGGGCCGTCCGGCTCGAAGTCGGTGCGGCAGACCCGGCAATGGCACCGGGCGGCAGGCTGGCTGATCTCCAGGCGCGCGCCGTGCAGGCTGGTTCCCTCGGTGACCATGTCGAAGCAGAACCGCACGGAGTCGGCCACCACGCCAGACAATGCGCCGATCTCCAGCCGCACGCAGGTGATCTTCGCGTCGGGCAGGCGGCCGGCTACTGCCGCCACGACGCCCTCGGTGATCGCTAACTCGTGCACGTGCCCCCCTGGCTCAATTTTGTGCCTGGTCGGATCAGAGCGTGACTGGTCACGCTCGGCTCAGCAGATTCGCGGCAGCGGGTCGCCGACCAGCAGGTCGACGATCCTGGTGCCGCCGAACGCGGTCTTCAGCTGGACGATGCCCGGCGGCGTGGCCGTGACCTGCCCGATGATGGCGGCCTGCTCGCCGCGGGGATGGGCCCGCAGCGCGGCCAGCGCGACGTCAGCCTTCGCGCCGTCCACGACGGCTACCAGCCGGCCCTCGCAGGCCACGTACATCGGGTCGATCCCGAGCAGCTCGGACGCGCCGCGCACCTCGGCGCGGACCGGGATGTCGTCCTCGCTGACCAGCACGCCGACCCCGGCCGCGGTGGCGATCTCGTTGAGGATGGTGGCGACACCGCCCCTGGTCGCGTCGCGCAGCGCACGAACGCCGGTCGGGCCAGACAGCAGGCTCGCGACCATGCCGCACAGCGGCGCGGTGTCCGATGTGACATCGGCCTCAATGTCCAGCTCGCCGCGGGCCAGCATGATCGTGATGCCGTGATCGCCGATCGGCCCCGACACGATGATGGCGTCCCCCGGCCGTGCCTGCGCCACGCCGAGGTTCAGATCATGCTCGATCAGGCCGACTCCGGCCGTGTTGATGTAACAACCATCGGCCTTGCCCTTCTCGACCACCTTGGTGTCGCCGGTCACGATCTGGACACCGGCCGCCTGCGCCGCCGCCCGCATCGAGGCGACGATCCGGCTCAGGTCCGCGACCGGGAACCCTTCCTCGAGAATGAAGCCTGATGACAGGTAGAGCGGCTGTGCGCCGGCCATCGACAGATCGTTGACCGTCCCGTTCACGGCCAGGTCGCCGATGTCCCCGCCAGGAAAGAACAGCGGCTTGACGACGTAGGAGTCGGTGGTGAGGGCGATCCGCGATCCGCCCAGCAGCAGCTGCGCGGAATCCTCGAGCGGCTCAAGCAGCGGGTTGCGGAACGCGTCGAGGAAGATCGCCTCGATCAGGGTCTGGGTCGCCTTGCCGCCCGCCCCGTGCGACATCGTGATCCGCTCTTCCTTGACCCGCGGCCGGGCACGACGGGCCCGGTCGATGCGCTCGAGCACCAGTTCCTCGCGCACCGTCCCCGGCAGCGGCTGGGGCGAGCCCCGGCGCACATGCCCGGCCGCCTGCCCGCCGCTGACCTGCCCGCCGCTGACCTGCCCGCCGCTGACCTGCCCGCCGCTGACCTGCCCGCCGCTGACCTGCTCCTCGTGCTCCCTGAGCGCCTCGGCCACCCAGCCTGCGCTGTGGGTTCGGCCGTCCTGGCCGGTGCTCATGACCGGCTCGCTTCGCTGACCCTGGTGCGAGTCAGGCGGCCGTAGTTGTAGTAGGCGGCGCAGGCGCCTTCCGGTGACACCATGCAGGTGCCGATCGGCGTCTCCGGCGTGCACGCGGTGCCGAATACCTTGCACTCCCACGGCTTGAGCACGCCCTTGAGCACCTCGCCGCACTGGCATGCCTTCGGGTCGGCGACCCGGACGCCAGGCACCTTGAACAGCAGCTCGGCGTCGAAGCTCGCGTACTGCTCCCTCACCTTGAGCGCGGAGTGCGAGATGAAGCCCAGGCCGCGCCACTCGAAGTAGGGCCGAAGTTCCATCGTCTGGCCGATCGCCTTGAGCGCGACCACGTTGCCGTCCCAGGGGACGACGCGCGAGTACTGGTTCTGCACCGCCGACTGGCCGCCGGAGAGCTGGAGCATCAGCATGTAGATCGACTGCAGGATGTCCAGCGGCTCGAACCCGGCGACCACGACGGGCTTGCCGTAGTCGCGGGCGATGAACTCATACGGCCGGCACCCGATCACGGTGGATACGTGCCCTGGCCCGATGAAGCCGTCGAGGCGGAGATCGGGCGAGTCGAGTATCGCCTTAATGGCGGGGATGATCGTGACGTGGTTGCAGAACACCGAGAAGTTCGCCAGGCCCTCCTTCGCCGCGCGCAGTACCGTCATGGCGGTCGACGGGGCGGTGGTCTCGAACCCGATGGCCATGAAGACGACCCGCTTGTCCGGGTTCTGCCGGGCGATCTTCAGCGAGTCGAGCGGCGAGTACACCATCCGGATGTCGGTGCCGCGGGCCTTGGCATCGAAGAATGACCCGTTGCTGCCGGGCACCCGCATCATGTCGCCGAACGAGGTCATGATGACGTCGGGCTCGGCGGCCAGCGCCATGGCGTCGTCGACCCGGCCCATCGGGATGACGCAGACCGGGCAGCCAGGGCCGTGCACCAGGGTGATCTGCTCGGGCAGGTAATCCTCGAGCCCGTGCTTGTAGATCGTGTGGGTGTGCCCGCCGCACACCTCCATCAGCTTGTACTGGCGCCCTGGCTCGCATAGGTCCGCGATCTTCGCGGCAAGGGCATGAGCCTTGCCGGCGTCACGGAATTCGTCCACGAACCGCATCTGGCCACGCTCCTATTCGATCCTTGAGTCCTGCAGCGCCCTGAGCTCTTCCTCGTAGGCCTGCCCGATCCCCTCAAGGAACTCCAGGGCCGCCGCGGCTTCCTGCTCGTCGATCTTCGACAGCGCGAACCCGACATGGATCAGCACCCACTCGCCCGGCTTCGGCGGATCGTCGGACAGCAGGCCTACGTTGATCACCCGCCGGACCCCGCTCACGCTCACCCTGGCCAGGTCGGGCTGGTCAGGGATGAACTCGATCACCTCACCGGGTATGCCGAGGCACATACTCCCCCTTCGTGACTCACTGATGTCCGTCGCGTGGTCCGGCCTGCGCTACCAGGTCGAGCACCACACGGACTGCTTCGTCGACTGCCGCGGCCACTGGTCCGCTCAGCCCGATTCCCTCGTCCACGCTGACCGGCTCGCAGCCGACGACCAGTACCCGGCCGGCCTGCCCGCCGAGCATGTCCAGCATTCCGAAGACGACGTCGGGCTGCATGCCGTGCGCGTTGAAGAGCGGGTTCCCGGCGATCGCGGCCTCGGCGGCAGGGCGCTGTGGCTGCAGTTCGGGCTCGATGAGATAGACCGTGCCTGGCTCGCCGCCGCGCGGCGCGGCGTCGACCAGGATCGTGGTCTGGTAGCCATCGGCGTTGGCCAGGTCGTAGGCAAGGTGCATGCCGCGGATGCCGTAGTCGACCACCTGGACCCAGTCGGGCAGGTCGGTACCCGCCAGGCGGTTCGCGACCTCCACCCCGAAGCCGTCGTCGGACAGGAAGATGTTGCCGACCCCGGCGACCAGCACCCTGGGCGTCATCGGGTCACCTGCTCGCTGTTCAGGGCGGCGAGCGTGAGTTCCCACAGGGCGTGGTACAGCGTGGTCTGCGCCTCCTGGATGCGGTGCACCGAGGCTGACGGCGCGACGAACAGGTAGTCAATGCTGTCCAGCTCGGCCATCTTGCCGCCCTGGTACCCGGCGATGCCGATGGTGAGCATCCCGCGCCTGCTTGCCTCGTCAAAGGCGCGCAGCAGGTTCTCGGAGTTACCGCTGGTGGACAAGCCGACGGCGATGTCGGTCTTGGTGCCGAAGGCGGCGATCTGCCGGGCGAACACGACGTCGACGCCGACGTCATTGCACAGCGCCGTGACCACGGAGGTGTCGCTGGCCAGCCCGAGCGCGGGCAGCGGGCGCGCGTCCCCGCCAGGGTTCAGGAACAGCGTGGCGATCTGCTGCGCATCGGTGGCGCTGCCGCCATTGCCGAAGGCCAGCAGGCGGCCGCCGGCGGCGAACCTGGCCGCCGCCTCGCCTGCGCAGGACCTCAGCGCGGCTCCGTGCCGCGCGCTGACGGCGCGGCGCAGCTGGAGGATCTCGTGCGCCTTGGCCACCGTCGACTGGCGCGCCTGCTCGAGCACGCCAGGCAGGTCGGTCTGGCCGGCGTACAGGAACGGGTAGAGCGACTCCACCGCCTCGGCGGCGGACGGCCCGGCCTGGCCGCCCGGCCCGCTCATCGCGGCACCACCGCGATGGCCTCGCCGGCGTGCACCAGGATCTTCTCGCCGCACGTCGCGCTCACCAGCGCGACGCTGACCTCTTCCTCGCCCGAGCCGGTATCCACCACGGCCAGGTCATCATCGAGCAGGCGCAGGATCGTGACCTCGACAGCGTCGTCCGAGCAGGTGATGCATACATCGTCATGGCACTGCGCCACGGCCGCGGCGTCGCGCGGCGCCGGCGGGCGGGCGGCCGGGCGGGCGGGCGTCACGCGACCACCTCAGGCGCGAAGATCCCTGGCTGCTCGAAGAACACGTGCACCAGTTCCCAGAGCACGTGGTACGCGGTGACGTGGATCTCCTTGACGATGCGGGGATCGGTGCAGCTTGTCGCCAGCACGTGATCGACGGCCGGACTCGCGCCGATCGCGCCGCCCTGGCCGCCGACCAGGGCGATCGTCAGCATGCCAAGCTCACGGCCGGCCTGCAGCCCGGCCAGGACGCTGGGGCAGTTGCCGTCGGTGGAGATACCCAGTGCGATGTCGGCCGGCTCGGCCAGGAAGCGAATCTGATGGGCGAAGATGCCCGCCATGCCGTCTCGGGCGGCGACGCCGGTGATGGTGGCGATATCTGAGGTCAGCGATATTGCCGGGAGGGCGCGCTTGCCGACGATGACAGGATGGACGAACTCGACGGCAACGTGCTGCGCGTCGGTGCTCGGACCGCCGGTTCCGAAGACCACCAGCTTGCCGCCGCGGTGAAACCGCACCGCCATGGCATGGCACGCGACCGCTACCGCCCCGGCCTGATCGGCGAGCTCAAGGACGGGCGCTGCCCGGCGCTCGAACAGCGCGCTGACCTCATCGTCGTCGGTGCGGGATGCCGGCGCCAGATCCTCGGGCGCGTTCACGGCTGCGCCCCCGGCGCTCCGGCCAGGTCGATCTCGATCTCGATCTCGACGGCGTCGCGAACCTTGAGTGAGCCGAGGAACGCCCGGTAGGGCTTGATCCCGTACTCGGTCTGCACGACCGACGTGGTGGCGCGGTATCTGTCCGGTCCGTCCGGGCTTACCTGCAGCTGCAGCGGCCGGGTAGCGCCCGCCAGGGTGAAGCTGCCGCTGATCACCCCGCCGCCTGCCGTACCCGGCTCGAACTTCGTGGCCGTGAAGGTCGCCTCCTGATTGCGGTCCGCGGCCAGCACCTTCCTGGCGGTTGCCCCGATCTCGCGCCGGTCCTTGTCCGTGAGCGGCTTGATCCCGCCGCTGCCGTCACGCACGATCAGCGATCCCATGTCGATGCTCACCTGGAGACCGGCCGGAGCGAGGTCGTCGGTGAAGGTCAGCTCGCCGGACCACCGGGTCGCCTCGATCGTCAGATCGTGGCCGGCCTGGGACGCGAGCCCGTCACGGAAGGTGTGCAAGACAATCCGGCCGTGATCTGCGCCGAGCCGGCGGCGGCCCGGTTGAATCGCCATGGCAGCACCGTAGGACACAAGTGGGGGGACGTCCAGTAGTCCGGAAAGACAGGTTTGGCTAATTGGCTGGCCCATCCCTGGTGGGGCTGACCGCCGTCCCTGGTCGAGCCGAACTGCGGCTATGGCAGCGGTACCTCGCCGAAGACTTCCTGGATGCGGCGCAGATCACGCATCCGGGGCTCGGTCGCGCCGCCCACCCAGCGGCTGACGGTCTTGACCGACACCCCGAGCTGGCGCGCCGCGGCCTCCTGGGTCAGCCCCTCCCGGCGCAGCGCACTCGACATCCACTCGGCGAAGGTGCTAGGAGTCGCGCTCTGGTCGGTCCCGGCCGGCGGTACGGCAGCGGCATCGGGCGCACCTGATAGCCCGGTCCTGTCCGATGCGCCGCCCGGTGCCGGTGCGCCGCCCGGTGCCGGCGGGCCGGCCTGCGCCGATGCCGGAATAGCCGCAGGTGGGGCGGCCACAGCGGGGTGAGCGGCGTGCGGTGCGACGGTGACTGGCGGGCCAGGTAGCAGCGGGGACTGAATCGCCGAATCGGAGTGCAGCACGTCGACCTCGACGTGCTCGGGGAAGATGCGGAAGGCTACCTGGATGAACCCGCTCGGGCCTGCCGCATCCAGCAGGGCGCGGAAGACAGTCTCGCTGACCTCGCGGTTGCCCTGCTCGGTCAGCGGGGACTCGGCCAGGCAGCGGCGGACAAAATCCCTGATGTCCGGGATCGAGGACGGGCGCGCGGTGAAGACCCGGGAGACGACCACGACCGGCAGTACCTCGATCGGGTCCCGGACAGGACCGTGCGCGGGCTGAGCCACCGTCTCTCCTTCGCACGAGCCCCGGCGAGCACGACAGTGCTCACGTCAGGGTACGCGTACCGGCCAGAATCGGGAACCTCAGGGAAGGGCAAAGCCGGCCGCAGCGGCGAACTCTGCGGGGACAGTAACGTCAGCCGCTGCCTCATCCAGCAGACATTTGTGTCTAGTGAAGTGACCGTAGTGTCTTGAAGACGGAATGTGGCAGGTCTAGCATGACGGCGTCTGCGCATCACGAAGGCGAGATGGGCGTGATCCACTTTTCGCACTCAACCGGGCGGGCCAGGGGCCCGGTCCCGCCGGGGCACGCGTGCCCCGCATCCAGCCGATTCGCAAGCGAGGAGGTGGCCTCGCCATGGCCACTGGCACACAGGCAACCGACACCTCGACGGCTGACCCTGCCGCCGAGCCCGTAGTTCACATCCTCTGGATGAATGGCGGTCTGGGCTGCGACGGGGACTCCGTGGCGCTGACCGCGGCCACCCAGCCCAGCATCGAGGAGATCGTCCTCGGCGCCCTGCCAGGGCTGCCAAAGGTCGCCGTGCACTGGCCGCTGATCGATTTCGAGTGCGGCCCGGAAACCGGAGCGGACAACTTCATTGAGTGGTGGCACAAAGCCGACCGCGGCGAGCTCGAGCCGTTCGTGCTGGTCGTCGAGGGCTCCATCCCGAACGAGGCGATCAAGGACGAGGGCTACTGGTGCGGTTTCGGTAACAACCCGGCGACCGGCCAGCCGATGACGACCAACGAGTGGCTGGACCGGCTCGCGCCCAAGGCGACCGCCATCCTCGCCGCCGGGACCTGCGCCACCTACGGCGGCATCCACGCGATGGCGGGCAACCCCACCGGGGCGATGGGCGTACCCGACTACCTCGGCTGGGACTGGCGGTCCAAGGCCGGCCTGCCGATCGTCTGCGTGCCCGGCTGCCCCACCCACCCCGACAACCTCTCCGAGACCATCCTCTACCTGCTCTACCAGGTCGCGGGGCAGGCGCCGATGATCCCGCTGGACGAGGCGCTGCGGCCGACCTGGCTGTTCGGGGCCACGGTGCACGAGGGGTGCGACCGGGCCGGCTACTACGAGCAGGGCGAATTCGCCACCGAGTACGGCTCGCCCAAGTGCCTGGTCAAGCTGGGCTGCTGGGGACCGGTGGTCAAGTGCAATGTCCCCAAGCGCGGCTGGATCAACGGCGTGGGCGGCTGCCCGAACGTCGGCGGGATCTGCATCGCCTGCACGATGCCCGGCTTCCCTGACAAGTTCATGCCGTTCATGGACGAGCCGCCAGGCGCCCGCGTTTCTACCGTGGCGAGCAGCATGTACGGGACGGTGATCCGCGCGCTGCGGGGGTTCACCGCCAAGACCGCCGACGACGAGCCCAAGTGGCGGGTTAAGGGCGACGAGCTGCTGACTGGCTACAAGAAGACCTGGTGACATCGGCCGGCGCCGGGCGCCCCGCGGGCGGCCCGCGCCGTGACAGGGAGAGGGATGAGCGATGACGACGGCCGACGACACCGGCATTGTGGAGATGGCCTGGGACCCGATCACGAGAATCGTCGGCAGCCTGGGTATCTATACCAAGATCGACTTCAAGCAGAAGAAGGTGGTCGAGTGCCATAGCACCTCGTCGATCTTCCGCGGCTACAGCATCTTCATGAAGGGCAAGGACCCGAGGGACGCCCACTTCATCACCAGCCGCATCTGCGGCATCTGCGGTGACAATCACGCGACCTGCTCTGTGTACGCGCAGAACATGGCCTACGGGGTGCGCCCGCCGCACCTCGCCGAGTGGATCATCAACCTGGGCGAGGCCGCGGAGTACATGTTCGACCACAACATCTTCCAGGAGAACCTGGTCGGGGTCGACTTCTGCGCGAAGATGGTCAGCGAGACCAACCCTGGGGTGATGGAGCTAGCCAACCGCACCGAATGCCCGCATGCCGCCGATCACGGCTACAAGTTCATCGGTGACATCATGCGGTCGCTGAATCCGCTGGAGGGCGAGTTCTACCGCGAGGCACTCCAGGTCTCCCGCTCGACCCGAGAGATGTTCTGCCTGATGGAAGGGCGGCACGTGCATCCCTCGACGCTGTATCCCGGCGGTGTCGGCACCACGCCGACGGTGCAGCTGTTCACCGACTACCTCACCCGGCTGATGCGCTACGTCGAGTTCATGAAGCGCGTCGTGCCGATGCACGACGACCTGTTCGACTTCTTCTACCAGGCCCTGCCGGGCTATGAGGAAGTCGGCAGGCGCCGCGCGGACATGGTCTGCTGGGGCAGCCTGAACGACCCGGAGCACTGCGACTTCCGCTACGACCACATGACTGACTGGGGCCGCAAGATGTTCGTGACCCCCGGCGTCATCAGGGACGGGCAGCTGCTGACCAACGACCTGGTCGACATCAACCTCGGCATCCGCATTCTGCTCGGCAGCTCGTACTACGAGGACTGGGAAGACCAGGAGATGTTCGTGACCCGCGACCCGCTGGGCAACCCGGTGGACCGCAGGCACCCCTGGAATCAGCACACGATCCCGCGGCCGGCCAAGCGCGATTTCGACGGCAAGTACAGCTGGGTCATGTCGCCTCGCTGGTTCGATGGCCAGGACTACCTCGCCGCGGACACCGGCGGCGGCCCGCTGGCCAGGCTGTGGGCCACCGCGCTGGGCGGGCTGGTCGACATCGGCTACATCAAGTCGACCGGGCACAGCGTGCAGATCAACCTGCCAAGGACGGTCACCAGGCCCGAGGTGTCGTTCGAGTGGAAGATCCCGGTGGACTCCGACGGCCGGCCGCTGTCGAACGCCATCGAGCGCGACCGGGCCCGCACGTACTTCCAGGCCTATGCGGCCGCGGCCGCGCTGTACTTCATGGAGAAGGGCCTCGCCGAGATCAGGGCGGGCCGGACCAAGACCTGGGAGCC
>Ga0099827_10002092_pt1 | contig 10857 bp, 10 predicted proteins | sample CZO8metaG_FD_79339 | JGI IMG/M metagenome (GOLD analysis project Ga0099827, IMG submission 79339) | Vadose zone soil microbial communities from the Eel River Critical Zone Observatory, Northern California, USA - CZOApr15con1.8 metaG | ecosystem: Environmental > Terrestrial > Soil > Vadose zone ...
TCCGCACGCGCGGTCAAAATCGCGGCGTCGACATCGAGGTCGCGTTCGCCGCCGCCCGCAGCGACGATCATGTCGGTCCGAGCCAGGATTTCCTTGTCGTCCTTGATGCCCGCGGAATCCAACGCGAGTCCGGCTGCATAGGTACCGATACGCTGCCATGCTTCCATCTGGCGCTGGTCGCCCTTTTTCGGAATCTGGCTGTCAAGATTAAGTGGCGCTAAAGGGTGGATCATCCACGGCGCGTATTTTTCCAGATCGATGTTTACGCGGCCGCTGCGGAGAGCGTCCCAATTCGCTTCCAACCCGTCCCCCAGGGAGGAGACGAGCCCGATGCCGGTTATCCACGTCTCGCGTCGGTCTGTCGGACGATGCACCATTATCGCAATCCACTGAGGAGATCGCGGCTTCGCAATCTTCCCCGGCGGATCGCCCACCGTTCATGACTGTGGCGCATTACGCGATCGAGCGCCGCCCGCGAGCCCAGTGTTTTCTCGGGCACGCAGGCAACAACTGCATTGCGGTCTTCGATGCCTTGCTCATCGACGATCCATGTTCGCAGTTCTTCGCCGGCAAGCCGAGCGGCGATCCGGTCCGGTGTCGGATCAATATCGTTTGATACCAGCACATTCATTACTATGCGGCCGCCCGGTGCCAGGCGGGAGCGGATGGCGTCGCAGGTCTCCACATCGAACTCATCCGTGAACCGAAATCCGGGTCCGCCGACGTCGACCGCAATGCCGTCGTAGTATGCGTGGTCATCGAACACGAATTTTCGAAAGTCGGAAACTATGCAGGGCAATTCGTCCGGCAGGTCGAAATACCGGTGCGCGAGCACGAAGCTGATCGGGTTGTGGTCAACGATGGTCAATCTCTTCCCGCGACGCGACAGCCTTGTCGCAAGATTTCCGCCGCCGCAGCCCAAGACGAGGATTTGTTCGGAGCGGGATAGAAGTTCGTCCATGAGCTTGACATAGGTGAAGACGCTTTCGCCGTCGGGCGTTGCCTGGCTCTGCCTTACGCCCTCTTCGAAGTACACTCGCGTCCCATCCCATGAACACTCGACGATATCGATCTGCCCGTTCCTCCCTTGATAACGTCCCAGCAATTTCACGACAGGTAACCACATTAAGGTTAGAGCATCAGAACACATGCACCAAGCATCTCTTATCATGTAATGTCTGGCGCGCCAACTATTTCGGGTATTGCGCAGTATTGCGCATAATGCTTACGCATCCTGCGAGAAAATTCGGTACACGTTTCAAGTGCCTCAGTCTGTTGCAACGGCTCGAATTTGTGGATGATATATCTTGCATCTAAATTGATGCTTGAAACAGTAGTCGTACGGTGTAGATATATTCGATGCGAATCTCACCGGAGGCCGCCATTTCATGATTACGGCCAACCAACTCAGGGCCGCCCGTGCGCTCCTGAACATTGATCAGCGGCAAACTGCCGACCTTGCCGATCTTTCAGTCCCTACCATCCAGCGTATGGAAGCGAGCGATGGCGTCATCCGCGGGAACGTCGATTCTCTGATGAAGCTGGTTTCCGCAATGGAGAGGGCGGGGATCGAATTGATCAATCCGGGTGTTGCGAGTTCAGCCGGTGGTCGCGGCGTTCGTCTCAGGGAACACGTTACGAAGCCAAAGATGAAGAGCGTCAAGCAGCCCAAACCTTCGCCCCCGCGGACTTTGGAACGGGCTCGATGAATAACGTGGTTCTCGGAACAACGGATTTGTCGATCGAAGATGATGAAAACGCTGAAGACAGATGTACTTGCAAGCGGATTCTGGCGCCTCAAGGCACCTAGATGGCATTTGGGTGCCTTATGGGTATCCGACGTGCGCGCCGCCAAGGTCTTTCGCATTGATCTGGACGCCAAGATTACGGTCGTCGCCGACGTCCCAAGTCGTCCCTTCGGGCTGGGCTTTCTGCCTGACGGGGAATTGCTGGTCGCCTCGATGACCCAGAGGTTGATCCTGAAATTTGGCGCCAAGAAGCCCGCAGTCTACGCCGACATGGCCGATGTCGCAGCAGGATATCTAAGGGACCTGGCCGTCGCTCGGGATGGAAACGCGTATGTGATGTCTTTCGACGCGGATGCCGCAGGACCCGACTGCTTCGCGTCGGCTCGGGTTGTTCTGGTAACGCCGGATGGCAGTATCCGTTCGGTTGCCGACAACATCGCACATCCGAACGGTTTGGCAATCACAAGCACGCATGAACTGCTGGTTGCCGAAACGCTCGGCAATCGACTGCTCGCCTTCAAGATCGGTGGCGACGGAACATTGCTGCATCGAAAAGTCTTACGCAAATTTTGAGAGGATGAGTCCGCTCGGCATCTGCGCGGACTCCGAGGGTGCCGTCTGGGCAGCCGCTGCCCGACAGTCGCTTTTTATCCGTGTTCAACAGGGCGGGCGTGTCACACATCGCGTGCACGTGCCCGGCCGTCATGCGGTCGCGTGTCAGCTGGGCGGACAAGATGGTCGGACGCTTTTCTGCCTAACGGTAGCCGCCAATCTTGACGACTATCCCGACCGCCAGCAGACGGCCCGCGTCGAGACTACGGCGGTCGACGTGCCGGGAGCCGCGAGCTCTATACGTTTCGCGGAAATCAGCTCGCATTAGCGTTCCCGATTGGCGTGGTCAGTTGCCACCAGGTCGGGAGCACGCAGAAGGCTAAAAATGGAAGTCGACGACAATCAGACCCCGGGTAAGACGCCTTCGCCGTACCTTACGGGCCTTCTGTGCCGCTGTCCGCGCTGCGGCAAGGGAAAGTTGTTTGATGGATTCTTGACTTGGAAATCCAAATGCGACAGGTGCGCCTCGATTTCAGCTTTGCCTATGCAGGCGATGGACCTGCCATATTCGTCATTATGATCGCCGGCGCCATCGTCGTCGGAGCCGCGCTGGTGATCGAGGTCAAGTATCAGCCGCCGTACTGGGTCCACGCGGTGCTATGGATCCTATTGATCCTGATTGTGACGCTGTGGCCGTTGCGAGGCTTGAAAAGTCTTCTGATCGCGTTGCAGTATCATCATAAGGCATCGCAGGGGAAGCTTGTTCCGCGAGCCGAAGAATAAAGCCGGCTCGAGCAGATCAAGCATCGAGAGGTGACGGCTGCCGCGCAGCGAGCCAAATATGCTCGGCCGCACCCGCGTTCACACATAGAATCCCGATGCCGGCGAGCACATCCGGCCACATCGTTCCTGATGCCCAGGTCAAGAAAGCGGCTAGAATGATGGCCGTGTTCATGATCGCATGAGTGCGAATGTTGGAGAGGATGATGGGCCAAGATCAGTTTCTCGCCCGCTCCGCGCTCATTCGAATCCGGGAGCCCTCGTCGCCCAGATTGCTGCAATGAAGATCGCCATCGCCCGTGGCAGGATACTCAAGGTCAGCGCCAAAGCCGTCAGGGACCAAACCGTCATGCTGACTCAAAGTGGCCACCGGAAGTTGGTCTCAGCGAACAACGCCGTCGGCACGACGATATGGCCGACCACAATAATAGTTAGCCAGGCCGGCCCGTCGTCGGCTTTAATTCCGCAAAAGAGCTCATCGTATGAGTAACATCTCGACCTGATGCAGATAGCTCCGAAACAATTTTCCGCGGCCACGCGTCGTGGCATCTTCCGGATATCGCTCGAACGATTGCCGGCCAGGCGCGCAAAGGGCACATTTGGTCAGCCACGCCGGGACCAAACTTACGCGGACATCGCGACTGCCATGACGTCCGCCTGGACGACGCTTTTGAACTTCGCAAAATTGTCCTGAAACATCTGTACAAGCTTGTTCGCAGCGGCGTCGTACGCTTCCTGGTCGGTCCATGTCTCCCGCGGCCTCAAGATACGGCTGTCGACGCCCTCGACCGATGCGGGCACTTGAAAGCCGAAATGCTTGTCGACGTAGAATTCGCCGTCGCTCAGAGTACCGTCGAGCGCCGCCGTCAGCAGGATACGGGTCACCTTGATGGGCATCCTCTGTCCGACCCCGTATTTTCCACCGGTCCAACCGGTGTTCACCAGCCAGCAGTTCACGTTGTGCTTCGCGATGAGCGAGCGCAGCAGGTCGCCGTAGACCGAGGGGTGGCGGGGCATGAACGGGGCACCGAAACAGGTTGAAAAGGTGGCTTCGGGTTCGACGACGCCCTTTTCCGTTCCGGCAACCTTGGCGGTGTACCCGGATAGGAAGTGAAACATGGCTTCCGCCGCGGTCAGCTTGGCAATGGGAGGCATCACGCCGAAGGCGTCCGCAGTCAGCATGACGAGATTCTTCGGGTGCCCGGCGCGCCCAGTCTTTGAAGCGTTGGGAATGAAATGCATCGGATATGCCGCGCGGGTATTCTCCGTCTTCGAGCCATCGTCGAAATCGCAGATTCGCGTGATCGGATCGAATACCACGTTCTCCAGGACCGTTCCGAAGCGCTGGGTGGTCGCATATATGGCCGGCTCCGCTTCGGCGCTAAGCTTGATGGCCTTCGCGTAGCACCCGCCCTCGAAATTGAAGATGCCTTTAGGGCTCCAACCGTGCTCGTCGTCACCGATCAATGTGCGGCCTGGATCGGCGGACAGAGTCGTTTTCCCGGTTCCCGACAAACCGAAGAAGATTGCCGCATCATCCTGAGGGCCGACGTTTGCGGAACAATGCATGGGCATCACTTCTTGAGCGGGCAGAAAGTAATTCAACGTCGTAAATACGGCCTTCTTGATTTCTCCGGCATACGAACTTCCCCCTATCAGGACGATCTTCCGCGAAAAATCGATCGCGATCACCGTATCGCTGCGCACGCCATGCCGCTTGGGATCCGCCTTGAAGGTCGGGCAACAATAGATCGTGAGCTCCGGAAGGAACGTCGCGAGTTCGCTGCGGTTGGGCCTGATCAACAGCGTGCGGATGAAAAGGGAGTGCCAAGCAAGCGCGGTGAAGACGCGCGTACGCAACCCGAATTCCGGATCGGCGCCGGCGCGAAGGTCCTGGGCATACAAAGTCTTGCCGGCGGAGTGAATAATGAAGTCCTGGTATAATCGCGCAAATTGCGCGGGGGGCATCTTGGCGTTGTTTTCCCACCAAATGGTCTGCTCAGTCAGGTCGTCGCAAACGATATATTTGTCTTTTGGGCTGCGGCCCGTGTGCACGCCGGTTTCGGCGCACAGTGCGCCGCCGGACGTGACCTTCGCTTCACCGTCCTTGAGGGCGCATTCATACAGTTCAGGCTCAAGGAAATTCCAGTTCAATCCCTTGAGATCCCTGAATCCAAATTGGTCTGCCCCGAATTCCGGGTTGCGTGTGCCTTGCTCCAACAATTTCGTTTCTCCCTGAGCGCAACTTAGGACGTGCATGCTTTGTCGACGACGACAGGTTTACTGTCGTGCGAAGGTCGGCGCGGGCGCCGCAACGCCCAACCACAGCCGACGGTTTTGGAAAACTTGGCCATGTAATGCCTATTAGCCGCCCGACGGAACCTAGGTAAGCAGGCGATGAGGACATTTCGGTTTAGACGACCCGGATGGTCGAATATCCACGAAGTCACGTGACCTTCGGACAGGTCGCTGCCAATCATGTCAGGCGCCGCGTCGAAATCGGTCGCGACAAGCATGTTCAGAATTGCGCGTCCGCTAGGTTTCAGCCGTGCCGTGATCGAATGACAGGTTGCCGGATCGAACTGCTCCTCGAAGCAAAATCCGGGTCCGCCGACGTCGATCCCTATGCCGTCGAAAATACGTGTCTCGGCTAGGAGGTACTCCTTAAAATCCTCGACGATGCAGGGAATTTCCTTCGGCAATCCGAAGAAGCGCTTGGCGAGGTCGAAGCTGACTGGGTTGTGGTCGACGACGGTCACGCTCTTGCCTTGGCGCGCCAGCATCGTCGCAAGATTGCCTCCGCCACATCCCAGAAGGAGGAGGTTTTTCGCGTCGCTTAAAAACGCTTCCATCATCTTCACGTATGGAAGGCGGCTCTCCCCGGACGCCGAGCTTTGGCTCTGGAAAAGCTCGCCTTCGCGATACAGGCGATCGCCCGTCTGTTCGCTTTCCCAGATCGCGATTTCGCCTAGCTTGCCCTTGTATCTTCCGAGGATCTTCAAAGCAGGTTCTCGTTATTTGTGATGTATTTAACATCAGTAACGATCTTCCATAGATGTATAGCTAACGATCAGATTTGAGTCTAGTCTGGTCGCATCTCCAGGATCACGAAGCTCGCTGGTAGCGATCCCAATGTTGCTGCTCGTTCTTTCCGGAACATGACACATGCGCATCGGGATGAAGGTCATCCTCGAAGACTACATCCACAAAGAGGTGCACAAAGTCGTCGGCGTTGAATAATTTCTTTTCTGCAGTCGTTGCAATCGCAGGTGTCTACGCGGTGTTGAAGATCGGCATCCAGCCATAGCATTCAAGGGACAGCATGAGTTCGACACTCACATACAAATTCATCGACCATACGTTTGATGTGGTCGTCGTCGGTGCTGGCGGTGCCGGTTTGCGTGCCACCCAGGGAGCCGTCGAGGCGGGCTTGACGACTGCCTGTATCACAAAGGTGTTTCCAACACGCAGTCATACCGTAGCGGCCCAGGGCGGCATCGCAGCAAGTCTCGGCAACCTGGGCGAAGACAGTTGGCAATGGCATATGTACGACACGGTCAAAGGGTCCGACTGGCTCGGCGACCAAGACGCCATCGAATATATGTGCCGACAGGCCGTCCCCACCGTCATCGAACTCGAACATGCGGGGATGCCCTTCTCCCGCACCGACGATGGAAAGATCTATCAGCGGCCGTTCGGTGGTCACATGAGCGACTTCGGCAAAAATCCGGTCCCCCGGGCTTGCGCAGCGGCGGATCGAACGGGACACGCTTTGATCCACACGCTCTATGGGCAAGCCCTGCGGGTCGGTGCCGAGTTTTTCATCGAGTATTTTGTGCTCGACCTCATCATGGTGGAGGGCGAGTGCCGCGGCGTCGTGGCGTGGTCGCTGATGGATGGAACGCTGCATCGCTTCCGCGCTCAGACCGTTATCCTGGCGACGGGCGGTTACGGCAGAATCTACTTTTCTTGCACGTCTGCGCACACCTGCACCGGCGACGGAGGCGGTTTGGTCCTGCGCGCCGGCCTACCGTTGCAAGACATGGAGTTCATGCAGTTTCATCCGACCGGCATTTATGGGGCGGGCTGCCTCATCACGGAAGGTGCGCGCGGAGAAGGCGGCTTCCTGGTCAATTCCGAAGGCGAACGCTTTATGGAGCGTTACGCGCCGAGCGCGCGTGATCTCGCGTCACGTGACGTCGTCTCGCGCGCCATGACGGTAGAAATTCGTGAAGGGCGAGGCGTCGGTCCGAAAAAAGATCACATCTACCTGCATCTCGATCACCTGGATCCAACGATGCTGCACGAACGGTTGCCTGGTATCTCGGAATCGGCACGCGTTTTCTCCGGTGTCGATGTGACGCGCCAGCCGATTCCCGTTCTGCCGACCGCCCACTATTGTATGGGCGGCATCCCCGCAAATTATCACGGGGAGGCAATCCGACCGTCCAACGGCAATCCGGACGCCACCGTCAAGGGCCTGATGGCCGCCGGCGAGGCCGCCTGCGTCTCGGTGCACGGAGCGAACAGACTTGGCTGCAATTCGCTTCTCGATATCGTCGTATTCGGTCGCGCAGCGGCGCTACGCTGCGCCGAAAAGTTGACCGCGAAAGCGGCGCAGCCTGAGCTACCAAGTGATGCCGGGGACGCGACGCTGGCCCGGTTCGACAGACTGCGTAACGCCAAGGGCGGGACGCCGACACCTGTACTTAGACTTGAGATGCAGCGCGCGATGCAGACCTACGCGACCGTGTTTCGGACGGGAAGCATTCTGCAAGAAGGCAAGCAAGCCTTGCGCAAGGTCTGGAACGGTCTGTCCGACATCGCCGTGTCAGACCGATCGATGATCTGGAATTCTGATTTGGTCGAAACCCTCGAGTTCGAAAATCTCCTTCTTCAGGCGACAGCTCTGGTGGATTCGGCCATCGCCCGCACCGAGAGCCGCGGGGCTCACGCCCGCGAGGATTTCCCCAAGCGGGATGACCAAAACTGGATGAAACACACGCTTGCCTGGGTGGATCCAAATGGGACCGTCCGCTTGGACTATCGGCCCGTACATACCTACACCCTAAGCAAGGACATTCAGTATATCAAGCCGACGGCCCGCGTGTACTGAACCGCATTCTTTCGCGATATTAAGCTGACGAAGGAAGCCGACGAGCTTAGTTTGTCAAAAAACTCTACCGTCACCGAAGGGAAAATTTTTATAGCCGCTTCAGGAGCCACACGCGTCAAGACGTTCCGGGTCTACCGCCGGAGTCCCGACGACGACTCCAACCCGCGCATCGACACTTACGAAGTGGATCTCGATACGTGCGGCTCCATGGTGCTCGACGCGCTCATCAAGATCGAGAACGAGGTCGACCAGACTCTGGCCTTTAGACGGTCTTGCCGAGAGGGGGTCTGTGGTTCCTGCGCCATGAACATCGACGGCGCCAATACTTTGGCTTGCACCAAGAGCATCGATGCCATCCCCGACGACGTGCGGGTCTATCCCTTACCCTACATGGAAGTAGTGAAGGATCTGATTCCGGACTTGACCAACTTCTATGTCCAGTATGCTTCGATCAAGCCATGGTTTTAATCATTTACTGCGGCACCGGGGGATGAGCGGCGGCAAAGCCATCAGGACCGAAAGAAGCTGGACGGTGTTTATGAGTGCATTCTGTGTGCGTGCTGTTCCACCTCATGTCCCAGCTATTGGTGGAACGGTGATCGCTATCTGGGACCGGCCGCGCTGCTGCAGTCCTATCGCTGGCTGGCTGACACTCGAGACGAGATGGCGGGCGAGCGGCTGGACGATCTCGAGGATCCGTTCCGCCTCTCTATCGCTGTCATACGATCATGAATTGCGTCCAGGCCTGCCCGAAGGGGCTCAATCCGGCTGAAGCGATCGCGAAGACGAAAGCAATGATGGTGGACCGTCAACTCTAGCCTGATGCGCTGCCTAGTTGTCAAAGATTGAATACGATGACGAACAAACGCGCTGTTCCCAGGCTAAGGGTACTGAAGGCAGGAACAATCATGTTCGAGGTGCGGGCATCGACTGCACTGTCCGCAACCTTTCCGAAACGGGGGCCGCACTTGAGGTCATGAGCGTGGTGGGCATTCCAACTGAGTTCTCGCTGGTGATCCGATCCGACAACATCAACTACAATTGTCGCGTCGTGTGGAGAAAAATGAATCGAGTCGGCGTCGCCTTCGAACCCAGACGATGTTTAGTTGCAACGTGAAGAGGAATCCCGGCCAGACGGCCACATCAAGGTCGGGCTCTGACTTCCGTAATCGTGAATAGCTGCGCCGTTCTCGTTTCGTGTGACTTAACAAACCAAGGGAAAGCTTCATGTTAGGCAGCGCCCACCATCAGTTACTCCATCTCGTCATCGGCGGCGAATTGGTCGATTGTGATCATTCGACCTTCAAGGATCTCGAAAAGGTCGAAACCGTCGGCGTGTTTCCGAATTATGCATCCGCGCACGCAGTATGGAAGGCCAAGGCGCAGCAAACCGTGGACAATGCGCATATGCGCTACTTCATCGTCCATCTCCATCGCCTGCTCGATCCAGGTAAAGACGCGCGATCAGTTGAACGTATTTGGGCCATTTAGCCAGGACTCAAGGCAGACATCTTGAACTGTGGCGCGCTTACTCGGCGTCTGCCATACCATGACCGCTCGAGCAGCAGATTCAATCTGAAATCTGTGAAGTGTCGCGTACGGCATTGGAAGACAATAAGAGCGTGATTTCGATTCAGTCGCAGGTCGCGTACGGCCATGTCGGAAACAGTGCAGCGGTTTTCCCCATGCAGATGCGTGGCATCGACGTGATGGCGGTGCCTACCACCCTCTTCAGCAACCGCCCGCGGAATCCGACCATCAGAGGCCAAGTTCTCGATGCCGGTCTGGTCGCCGATCTGCTGATGGGATTGGAGGAGCGGGGAGCTGTCGATACTTGCCAAGTCATCTTGACCGGCTATCTCGGCTCGCCGCAGATAGGAGAAGTGGTCGCCGGCTTTGTCGAACGCGCAATGAGACGGAATTCGACGCTGATATATTGCTGCGACCCGGTCATTGGCGACGCTGAACGCGGTGTGTTTGTGGAGCGCGGCCTTCCGGAACTGTTTCGGGATAGATTGTGCCCGATGGCGAATATCCTGACGCCGAATCAATTCGTGCTCGAATGGCTTGGTGGCAGAAAACTTGAAACGGTGGACCGCCTGGTTGCCGCGGCGCGGACGCTGGCATATCCGTCATCTTCGACGGTTGTGGTCACCGGCGCGTCTTTAGATGACGAGCAGGAAGATCGAATTGTCACTTTCGCCATCGAAGGAAAGTCGGTGTGGAGCACAGCCACGCCCAAGCTCCAAGGAAGCACGTCCGGCGCGGGAGACCTATTCGCCGCCCTTTTTGTTTCGTCGCTTATTGGCGGGTCCACCTCGGCAAAAAGGCGAAGCTGGCCCACTGTCCGCCCGCGCTCACTCTCGATGCGCCCCTGGGTAAGCCGCGCGCGGCGCCTCAATCCGACGAAGCCGGGGCAATCGAGGGACATCCGATTGCGCTGTAAAACGACGAGCCACGGCACTCCGGCGACGTCCGCCGCCAATATCGCTAACAGTCGACGCTCGACACGCCCACTGGTCACGAATGCTCCGGTCTGCCTGACTTCTGCAAATGTATCAAACCATGGAGGCCGGCTTCCTACCAAGGCCAATGCCAGAACCCATTCGTCGCTCGTGCCGATCGTCAGTCGGTTTGCAATCACTAGAGCGTTTCCCGGAA
>Ga0099827_10002093_pt1 | contig 10856 bp, 7 predicted proteins | sample CZO8metaG_FD_79339 | JGI IMG/M metagenome (GOLD analysis project Ga0099827, IMG submission 79339) | Vadose zone soil microbial communities from the Eel River Critical Zone Observatory, Northern California, USA - CZOApr15con1.8 metaG | ecosystem: Environmental > Terrestrial > Soil > Vadose zone ...
CGCTGCTCGATCGGGATGAGATCACCTGAATCGAGGGTCAGATCGAACGTTGAAACGGGCGCGGCCACGTAGAACGGAACGCGGTTCTCCTTGGCGAGTACAGCCAGCGGGTAGGTGCCGATCTTATTCGCCACGTCGCCGTTGGCTGCGATGCGGTCGGCGCCGACTACCACGCAGCCGATCCGCCCGGAGCGCAGGAAGTGCCCGGCCATGCTGTCGGTGATCAGCGTGGTGGGGATCCCGTCCTGCTGCAGCTCCCATGCCGTGAGCCGTGCTCCCTGCAGGAAGGGACGCGTCTCATCGGTGAAAACGTCGATCTTCTTACCCGCGCTCACCGCCGACCGGATGACCCCCAGCGCGGTGCCATACCCGGCCGTGGCCAGAGCGCCGGCGTTGCAGTGCGTCATCACCGTCTTGCCGTCCGGCACCAACGGCGCGCCGTGGCGGCCAATGGCCTGGCAGATGGCGATATCCTCTACGCGAATCTGTTTCGCCTCCGCAATCATGCGCCGCCGCACGTCTTCCGGAGCCGCTCCGTTCAGGGACGCCCGCAGCCTCCGCATACGATCAATCGCCCAGAACAGGTTGACGGCCGTCGGCCGCGTCCGGGCGAGCGTGTCGCACACCGTCTCGAAATCGGCGCCCTCCAGCACGCCTAAGGCCACCCCCATCGCCGCCGCCACGCCGATGGCGGGCGCGCCGCGGATCACCATGGAGCGAATCGCTTCCGCCACCTCCCGATAACTGTGGCAGGTGACAAAGACCTGCTCGCGCGGCAGGCGCGTCTGATCGATCATGACCACACCCGCTTCGGTCCATTGAATGGTCTCCACCATGAACTTCCATTGTGACGCATACTCTATGGTGGAAGGCCTATGGCCCGTAAGCGCTTCGAATGGAGAATTCGCGACAAGACGCTCAACCTCGGCGAGCGCACGTTGATTCTGGGCGTACTAAACGTCACGCCGGATTCGTTCTCGGACGGCGGAAAGTATCAGGAGCCGGACCGTGCCTTCGCTCGCGCAGTGGAGCTGGAGGAAGAAGGCGCGGACGTGATCGACATCGGCGCCGAATCCACCCGGCCCGGTTCGGTGCGTATCTCCGAAGCCGAGGAACTGCGCCGCCTGGTGCCCGTGCTGAAGCGGTTACGCAACAAGCTGACCGTGCCGCTGTCCGTGGACACCTACAAGGCGGGCGTCGCCGAGAAGGCGCTGGAGCTGGGCGCGGACATCATCAACGACCCGAGCGGACTGACCTTCGATGCGGACCTGGCGCGCAAGGCGGCCCAGTCGAACGCCGGCCTGATCCTGAATCATATGCGGGGCACGCCGGAAACCTGGGCCAAGTTGCCTACGCTCAAGAACGTCATTCACACGATTGGGACGGAACTGGATGCGTCGGTGCATCGCGCGGTGCGCGCTGGGATCGACCGGCGGCAAATCCTGGTCGATCCGGGGCTCGGCTTTGGCAAGCGCAAAGAACAGAACCTGGAGATCCTGGCGCAGCTCGGGGAACTCGCGAGGCTGGACCTGCCGGTGCTGGTGGGACCGTCGCGCAAGCTCTTTCTGGCGAAGGATTCGCCGGATGAGACTGAGTTCGCCACCGCCGCCGCGGTCGCCGCGGCCATTTTCTATGGCGCGCACCTGATCCGCGTGCACGACGTGAAAGCGATGAAAGCGGTGGTGGAAGTGGCGGATGAGATCGCCAGGGCGCGGACGGAGTGACCTACCGCTTCTGGCACTTCGGACAATAGTGCGTCCCACGCTGCGCCACAACGATCTTTCGAATGAGCGCTCCGCACTCGATGCAGGGTTCCCCTTCCCGCCCATACACCCGGTGCAGAAGCTGAAATTCGCCGCGATTTCCGTCGGCGTCTACGTAATCCGAGATCGACGAGCCCCGGTGCTCGATTGCGAGCCGAATGACGTCGCGCATCGCCTGGTACAGACGCGCCGCGCGAGGCGCGCTTAACCGCGACGCAATCGCCAGCGGATGGATCCCGCCGGTGAAGAGACTCTCATCCACATAGATGTTGCCGAGCCCGGCTAGGAAGGCCTGGTTGAGCAGCAGCGGCTTCAGGCGCGCCTTGTGGCGGCGCAGCCGCGCGATGAACTCCTCGAGCCCGATCTCCAGCGGCTCCGGCCCCAGCCGCGCGACTCGCGCGGGACACCATTCGATACGACCGAACTGGCGCGGGTCATCGTAGAGCAGCACGCCCGAATCGAGCGTGAAAACCGCGTGGGTGTGCTCCCCCGACATGCCGTCCATCAGCAGCTTTCCGGTCATCCCCAGATGAACCGCGAGCGTGCCGCGATCAAGCTCGATGACGATGAACTTGCCGCGGCGCCGAACCGATTCGATCCTGCGCCCCGCGACGCGCCTAGCGAGGGCGCGGCGATTCCCCGGTGTGACGAAGCGTGAAGTGAACGCCGCCGACACGATGCGCCGTCCGCGCAAATGGGGCGCAAGCGTTCGAACCACGGTCTCGACCTCCGGCAGCTCCGGCACGTTAGGGGATGTCTAACAGAATATCGTCGCCTAGCGCCTTCACTGCAAACTTGGCGAGTCTCACACTCTCGTCGTAGTCGTTGACGCCGCTCCGGCAGTCATATTCCCAACCGTGCCAGGGGCACTGCAGGATATTGTCGTGGATCGCGCCCTGGCCCAGCGGACCTCCAGCGTGCGGGCACACGCCGTCGTAGGCGTGCAACTCGCCGCCCACGTTGCAAATCGCGTAAGTATTCCCGTCCACCTCGGCTTCCATCACCGACCCCGGCTCGAGCTTCGCCAGCGACCCAACCTTCACGAAAGGCATATCAAATCTCTTGTACCTTTTTGGGTTGTAAAGATCAACCCGAAGCCTTACAGTAGACCCGGTTCCAGCTCCGCATGGCAGTTGACCGAAGGGCAACGATCCCAATACTATACTGGTATCGGGTCGGCTCGGTTGCGCCACCCATGGGGATGTGAAGATGCCGGCTGTTCGGGCGGTTTCGAAGTGTTCTCAATTTCGACCGGATAACCCGCCTTCGATCTCGGCTTCGTCCCCTGCCCAGTGGCAACACATTCATCGGGACATTCGCGAAAGGAGTTGCTATGTCTAAACTTCGAGATTCAGGTTTTGTGGCCGCGGCTGTGCTGGTTCTGGCGAGTCTTGCGGCGAGCGGCCAAACATTCCGCGGAGCTATCACTGGTTCGGTGACAGATGCGACTGGTGCGGGAATCGGAGGCGCTAGCGTGAAGGCAGTCAGTGCGGCTACCGGCTTGTCTCGCGAAATTTCCACGACTGCAACTGGCGATTTTGCGTTTCAGGATTTGCCGCCTGGGACCTATACGTTGGAGATCTCGCGCACGGGCTTTCAGACCGTGCGCGTTGAAAAAGTGGAAGTCGAAGTGGGAAGGGTCTCCACCGTGCCGGTAAGAATGAGTGTGGCGCAACAGGCCACCGAGGTGGAAGTCACCAGCGCTGCGGTGGCGTTGGAAACGGATACCGCGGCTTTGAACGCGGTGATTCCAAACCAGGCGGTTCAGAACGCCCCGTTGAACGGCCGGGATTTCACGCAACTGATCAGGCTCGCTCCGGGCGTGAACGGCGCCGGCTCGCTCAATGGCGGACGCATCGATCAGAAAAACTGGCAGATCGACGGAGCGGACAATAACGACATCTGGCATAACTCGGTGTCGGTGAACCAGGGCGGAGTTTCCGGAGTCGCGGGCGTGCTGTTGCCGATCGACGCCATCGACCAGTTCTCGGTTCAAAGTCATGGCAACGCGGAGACGGGCCGGAACGCGGGATCTATCAACATGGTGATCAAGTCCGGCACCAACGATTTGCATGGGACCCTGTACTACTTCAATCGCAACGACGCACTGGCCGCTCAAACGCCGTTTGCGCCAACAGGATCGGCGACTCCCAAGCTGAAAAACAACCAGTTCGGCGGATCGGTGGGTGGTCCAGTCATTCACAACAAGTTGTTCTATTTTCTGACCTACGAGCGGCAGAAATTCATCATCGGCAACCAGACTGGGGGAACGGAGCCTTCTGCGGCGTGGGTAAGCCTGGCAACGAACGTCTTGAACCGGTACAACGTTCCGGTAAATTCAGCCACACAGAATGTGCTTTCGTTCTGGCCCGCCCGGGGCCGCACGGGCCCGGCCGCGAGCCCGAATTTCTTCAGCACTGACAATAGCGACAACTATAGCGACAACGGCATTGGCAAGATCGACTACATCTTCAACGACAAGAATAGTATTGCGTTCCGCTACTTCGTGGGAACGGGCCAGCAGACGGCACCGTCTGGGAATCTCAGTTCGCCTTCGCCGTATCACGAGTATTACCAGGTTGCGCCCAGCCGAATGCATAATTTTTCGCTGGTTTACAATTCGGTGATCACTCCCAGGATGGTGAACCAGGTGCTCGCGGGAGTGAATTACTTCAAGCAGGTATTCATCGATTTCGACACAGGGTTCAACCCCGTGGCGGCCGGCTTAAACACCGGAGTCACCAACCCCACGCTGCTGGGTTCGCCCGATATCTTTATCTCAGGTTTTGATGAAATTGGGCCAACGCCTCCCCTCGGCCGGATCGATACCACCGGTCATTTGACAGAGACATTGACCTATACCACCGGACCCCATCAATTCCGGTTCGGCGGCGAGTACCGGCGGTCGCGTGGCGATGTCTTCTACAACCGGAATGGCCGTGGCACGTTCCAGTTCGACGGCTCCCAAGGACCGTGGGCGAAGGATTCGACGGTGCAGGATAATGTGAAATCGCTGGCGGACTACCTGGCGGGTTTCGTGCAGACATCCTCGCTTACAGTGGGCGACACGCAGCGCGACTACTATGCCAACGACTTCAATTGGTTCGTGCAAGATGCCTGGAAAGCCTCGCGGTCATTAACCCTGAACCTGGGTGTGCGCTGGGATTATTTCGGCTCCTTCTACGATCCGACCAACCGCATCTCGACGTTCATTCCAGCTCAGGGCGGCATCGTCTATACAGGTCACGGCATCGACAAGCTGTATCCGCAGAGGTACATGAATTTCGCGCCGCGCTTCGGATTCGCCTACTCCCCGGGAGGGAAGTGGGTGATTCGGGGAGACTACGGAATCTATTTCGATCGACCCCTCCTGAAAGCGTTCGGCGACAATCGGCCGCCCAATGGAGGCGCAACGGGCGTGCTGGCGAACCCCGGAAGCGTCGCGCCGGTATTTTCAATCACTAGGGCGAATTACACCATCGTGCCCAATCAGCTTATTTTCGGGAGCGCCACCGCGCCCCCACCGCCCTATGGCGTGTTCTCGGTCAGCCAGGATTTCAAAAATGCGTATAGCCAGAATTACGGTTTGAACGTTCAATATCAGCTCAGCAGTTCTACTGTCTTTCAGGTCGGATATGTGGGGAATCTGAGCCGGAGGCTGCTGATAATCCGGGATATTAACCAACCGCCCCCCTCGCCTCTGGGTGCGTCGGCCAGCCGAAGCGCCCAGGACAAGCTGCGGCCCTATTATTCGGCTTTCCCGCAGTTCTCCACCATCAATGAGATCCAGAGTATCGGAAACTCGAGCTACCATGCCCTCCAGGCCAACATCCGTACCAACGTTTGGCACGGCTTGACGTCCCAATTCTCTTACGTCTACGGACATTCCATCGATGACGGGTCAGCGATTCGCAGCCGCAATCCAACCGACAGCAGGAACCTGCGATTCGACCACGGGAACTCCGATTTCGACGTCCGCCACACGTTCAGCGACTATATCTTGTACTCGCTGCCGGCTTTTGCGCACGGTCCCAAACGCCTGGTGCAAGGCTGGCAACTCCATACGCTGATGTCGTTCTACAGCGGATTGCCCTTCACCGCCTATTCCGGGCGGAACGTCAGCGGGACGTTTGAGGGGCGCGACCGCGCCGATCTCATCGGCGATCCCTACAAGGGGGGCAGCCAGAGCATCATCACAACTTCGGATGGCAGCAAGTACGTGCAGTACCTCAACCGGAATGCTTTCGCACAACCGGCGTCGGGCACGTTCGGCAACCTTGCGCGCAATGCGCTGTTCGGTCCAGGATATGCGGACGTGGACTTGGCGGTGGTGAAGAACACTCCGATTACGGAGCGTGTCCGCACTCAGCTGCGCTTCGAGATGTTCAATTTGTTCAACCGGACCAATCTGCCGATTCCGGGCTCGGGTGGGGCCTCCATGACGAGCCCCCCAGGGACAAAGTTGAACTCCAGCAGTTTCGGCCGAATTTTCGATACGGTTGGCGATTACATCGGCGCTCCGGGCATTGGGGCCGGCGAGCCGTTCAATATTCAGCTTGCGCTGAAGATCATCTTCTGAAAGGACCACCGTGGGGAGCTTCAGCAGAGCTTGGCGCTGACGTAGACTAACGGTTCCTCAACTACAAGATATCGATCACGTCAGTTTCCTGGATCCGCGAACGCTCTTAGCGCAGTCAACTGTGGGCCGACTCCGTGCTGGTCGGGGCGTTTCATCTGGGCGTAAAAGCCTAGGATGTTTTCGCGCAACTCGGTCGTCACGCCATCGAATTTCTTCTCCGTCAGTTTCACCAGCAGCTTGTCATAGGTTCTGTCGGTAAGCAAATATTCGCCCGGGCTCACCGGTTTTCCGGTATCCAGGTCACGATTGGAGATTCTTAGATCGCCCACCTTCGCGTCGGCGAAGGACTGGCGGTCGCGCTTGACGGCCGCGTCGAAACTGTCTTCAAACATCCGCTCGGTCTGAGGTGTCGGAACCTTGAATCCTAGCCCCCTCAGCGGACCGAAACGCGGCATCAGACGAAAAACAAACGCAAGCGTGCGCGCGCCGAATCCCGGATGCTCATAATTTGCACCCCATTCCTTCTCGAAGCTTGCGCGCTTGAGGTTATAGAGAAACTGTCTCCGGGACGCGCTCGGCTGGTCTTTCATAATTTCCTCGCTTTTGATTGACCAGGCTGTCTTGGTGACAGTGGGAAGTATTCTGCTGACGGAAAAGCGGTAAGTTCCGAGCGCAAGATCTAGAGTATGGAAGAGATCTTTCAATTTCAGACCGTAAGTTTTTTGGAAAGCACGGTCCAACAGGTCTTTGGAAACCTGAAATCCAATGAAATCGTGATAGGCCTTCGGTGCGTAGTGGCCGCGGGCCACCTGCAGGACGTCGAAACCGAACTCCGTTTTCAGGTGCGCCGGCGGATTGTCCGCATAGGTCACTTCGTCTCCAAACTTCCTTCGCAGCTCGGGATAAAGCAGGGGCACGGCTCGATTCACAGCGATCGAATGGCCGTCCACATCCGCGCCATAGTGTGCTACCGCGCCAAGCGCGAACGCGTATTCCTTAAGGTCCCGAGACTCATCCAGCAAAGCCTGGAGAAAATCGGCGCTCCGCACGTAATGCAACAGATCGCTGAAGAAATGGCTGCTAAATGGATAGTAGCCCAGGTCCTGAATGATGCACCCGCCGTAGGCGTAACCATGGGCTTCTTTGAGTTGCTCCTCGCCAGCTTCGGGAAAATGCTTGATCAGGACCGGCTGGATCGCGTCGATCCAAAGCGTATCGATGATGGCCTCATGAGTCAGCACCGAGTAACTCTGCGCGTGGGGAGGGAAACCGAGCAGGACCAAGGCGGAGAGGCCGGCCAATATCCTCCGGTTGATTAGAAGGCTGATAGTCACAGGACTTCTCGTAGTGCTTAACTGGGCACAACATTATGATACTACCCAGCGTGCATCGCGATATCAAGCCGCGGGCGGGAGCAAACCACTCACGTGGCGATGGGTGAAGCGCCTGGAAGGACTTGGACACGAGGTCATCCTTCGGCCTGTACGGAATATTGCCGAATGCTCGAGTAATAAGTAGGGGGGCGGTTGGACCGGAATCAGCGACTCTCAGCAAAGGAGGTGGACAGCCCGCCCCCAGCGCCGGATCAAGTACGCCAGGAACGCCAGCCCGATCAGGTCCACCAGAAGTGTGAGCATCCCGCCAGGCTCCGGAACGCGGGTCACGGTCATGGCGTGCGCGGCCGGCGTTATGATGGATTGGGAGCCGAGGGCGGCTTGGCATTCAAGGGTCCGGCAAAAATAGATGTCCGTCGCATTATCCACCCCCGGAACGAAGAAGTCGCTCCCGGGACCGTGGCCGCGGATCTCGAATTGATCCGCAGCACCGGGCCCGTTGCTAAAGGGCATATAGTTCTGCGACCAAGAGACGGCACCAGTCGATGTGAACGTGCCGGGGAGGAAGCCCTGCGCATCAATCACAAGCGTGCCGGGAATGATTCCGTACCTGTCTGGCGGAAAGCCTGCCTCGGGCGGGGGCGTTTGGTAAAACTGAAACGACATGTTGATGGTTTCAGTCAGGCCCTGCTGAAAGGTGGACTGAAAGAAATCGGAGAGTACCACCTGGACAATGTCGGCGCCATCCCAAGGGAGGGCATCTGCGCGGGCTCGATTCGGTGACAGGCACACCCCAAGAAGCAGCAGGACGGTCTTCATGTTCGCACCCCGGGAACGCTGAGCAGGGGAGCAACCAATCCTGAGTGGTCTATGGCATTTCTGCCAGCGAGTAACCTTAAGCCGTTCATTTCACAGGCATTACAGACGGCAATCGTAAATCCCCCAAGGAATCCCCTCCTCGCTGTCGATCAACATTTTGGGAAAATTCCCCAATTTCCGGAGCGTCTGTGTCTGATTTAGTTCACGAGCGGCTGGCCACCATTTCCAAGATTGCGACCGCCATCGATCTGAATTCAAATCAATTTAATTACCGAGTATCTGGTGAGCCTTTCCTTGACGGAATTCCTTGGTTCAATTAAAGAAGATCGCGGACTTCCAGTCAGTGCTTGCACCATCCGCTGTTCTTCGATGCGCTGCATGAATAGTCCTCTTTCCCCACCCGGTTGAGAGTACTGGAAGTACTGAAGCCCGCCCAGTTAGTCGATGAGATGGTGGTGTTGCGGAGGTCGGCGCTCTAGGTCGCGCTTCGCTTTAGCTAAAGCCTCCCCCAGGAAGCGCTTCGGGTGTGTTACCCCAAACTCTTGGATGAGATGCGAAATAATTGGAGGAGTCGTATACCTTGGCTGTGCTTATAACACTTTACCACTCTCGTTTTCTTCTCCTGCTGCCGGCTATGGCATTTGGTGGTTTAGGTGCTGTAAGCAGCCCTCGCTAGAACGGGAGCGTATAGGGAGTTAGGCGTCCGACTAGACATAAATTAAGATCGACCACCGCGTCCAGAAACTTTAAGAGACCAAGAGGATTGCCGTCGATCCCCAGTTCATCGTCATGCTCTTTTAATTCATGGAGATGGATGATGAAGCGGCGGTTTTTCGAAAGCGCGCGGGCCGGCCACACTCGAGGCCAACCGGGCGGCTTCCCACTCCGATGAAGTCGGAGAGCCGATCAGTCGGGTGGCGCGGTATCTGGTAGCAAGTGCCCGTGGATTAGGAAAACGCCGGGAACTTGGATCGGCTCGCCCCAGCCGGCGAGGACTCGTGTAGTTCAGAGATTGGAAGCGGGATTCTGATGATCTATAAGCAGTCCTTTGAATTGCGTGAAGCTCCGTTCAGCGTGACGCCGGACCCGAAGTATGTCTTTATGAGTTTCCGGCATCGCAGCGGCCAAGTCGGAACGCTCGTGAAGAAATGGTTTTTCCGAAAGGATTCCGGAAATCGAAAGCCTTTCGGGCTCGCATCGTTCGCAATGGGCGCGATTATTTGCTGGCTGGTTCCCGCCGCAGCGATGGCGCAAACCATCACCTACGTGCAGGGCGATTACTCTACGCCGCAAACACCTCAATCGACTGTGAACGTCGCATTCCCTGCGCCGCAGACCGCCGGCAATCTCAACGTCGTGGCCGTCGGATCGTACTACAGCGCTGCCACCGTCGCATCAGTTACCGACAGCCTTGGCAACATATACGTGCGTGCTGTCGGGCCAACCGCAATTGACGGCTGGGAGTCTCAATCCATCTACTACGCCAGAAACATAGCGGCGGCGCCCGACGGGTCGAACACAGTGACGGTGAGCTTCGACAGTGTCGTCGATTACTCCGACATTCGCATCCTTGAATACGCCGGAGCGGATCGTGATAATCCTGTCGATGTTGTAGCTGCGAGCGCCGGCAGTGACGCTATCAGCGACAGCGGCCCGGCTACGACCACCACCACGAACGACCTGATTTTCGGTGCGCTGATCACGAGCTCGGCCGGCACCCCTGGACCTGGCTTCACCAATCGTCTTCTGACAAATTTCGGTAACATCGCTGAAGACCAGATGGTCGCCGCCACGGGCGCCTATAACGCAACCGCCACGGTTTCTCCGGGAGCATGGATTATGCAGATGGTCGCCTTCCGGGCCACCGGTTCGGGCGTTCCTGGGCCAGGTGTCAGCTTGAGCAGTCTCAGTCTCGATTTTGGCAATCAACTCCCGGGGACTTCGAGTGGTCCGCAGCTCGTGACCCTGAGGAATACGGGCGCCGCGCCGCTGGTGATCAACTCCATCGCCGTTTCGGGCGGCAATGCGACCGACTTTGCACAGACGAACGATTGTGGCGCGAGCATAGACCCGAACAATTTCTGCACCATCCGTGTGATGTTCACTCCTTCCTCAGTCGGTCCTAGCAAATCGGCGGTAGTCATCACAGACAATGCCGCAGGAGGCTCACAAACAATTGTGCTAATCGGCACGGGAACTGGATTGACAGCGCCAGGCCTCACCCTGACCAGTCTGATTCTCGACACGCCTGTGCAAATTAGATTTTGTAAAGGTGTGAATTGAACTGAAGGCAGCAGCCGCGAACGGGGGCAGCGAAAGGCAGGGATTCTGATAGCGTTGGATCGGGTTCAGCGAGAACCG